>WNGB01002008.1_pt1 | contig 45306 bp, 30 predicted proteins | sample 5400681 | NCBI WGS metagenome assembly WNGB01 (sample SAMN13153367, study PRJNA577476) | soil metagenome | isolation source: 115 cm soil or saprolite under grassland replicate 2 | place: USA:California | collected 2016-06-15
CAGGACAAACTCATCCAGGTCTTCCAGCTGGACCGCCACGCGCCCAGGGTTAGGTCATAGGCCCAGACAGCCCCTTAAACCCCTTCCCAGCAGGCAGAACACCCTGACAAGGAGCATGATCACCGGAAACTGAGGCTAGCTGCAGCCGCTGGTCGAGCCGCAGCCTTCGCAGACGTAACAGCTGCCAGCGGGCCGCATCTTGGTACCGCAGGTGAGGCAGAGCGGAGCGTCGGCGGTGCGGCCCTGCTGCTGCTCGATCAGCTCAGTTGATGAATGCGCCGACGCAGCGGGGGCGGTTTGCGGCAGCCGTTCGGGACGCTTATGTTCCACCGGCGCGGACTGAGCCATCGCCTCCGGGTCGGCCTCCGCCAGTTCCGCGGGGTCATCCCGGTCAAGCTCGGCGCTGCGCTCTCCTGCGGACAGGATGCCCAGCTCCATCCGCTCCTCATACGGCAAGTAATCGAGCGCGAGCCGGCGGAAGATGTAGTCCATCACCGAACTAGCGATCCGGATGTCCGGATCGTCGGTGAGCCCGGCCGGTTCGAACCGCATGTTGGTGAACTTCTCGACCCATGTCCGTAGCGGAACCCCGTATTGCAGGCTGATTGAAATCGCGATCGAAAAGGCATCCATCACCCCCGCCAGCGTCGAGCCTTGCTTGCCCAGCTTGAGGAATACCTCGCCGAGCCCGTCGTCCGGGTAGCTCGACGCGGTCATGTACCCCTCGGCGCCACCCACCGCGAATGACGTCACTGTCGCGTGGCGCTGTTTGGGTAGGCGCCGGCGCACAGGTGCCTCGTGCAGCTCAGCACCTGTTTGCGCGGCGGCCGTGACGACGGGCTCCGTTTTGTTTCTCCTGGCGTCCGCGAGGGGCTGACCGACCTTGCAGTTGTCCCGGTAGATCGCCAGCGCCTTGAGGCCGAGCTTCCAGCCCTCGAAGTAAATGCCCTCTATGTCCGCCACCGTGGCGCTCTCTGGCATATTGACCGTTTTGGAGATGGCGCCGGAGAGGAATGGCTGCACGGCCGCCATCATCCGAACATGGCCCATGGGCTTGATCGCGCGCTCTCCCATGGCGCAGTCGAAGACCTCATAGTGCTCGAGGCGCAGGCCCGGCGCATCCACGACGTGGCCGTGCTCCGCGATGTACTCGACGACGGCCTCGATCTGTTCGGGCTGGTAGCCAAGGTTCTCCAGGGCGCGCGGAACGGTCTGGTTGACGATCTGCATAGAGCCGCCACCGACCAGCTTCTTGAACTTCACCAGGGCCAAGTCCGGTTCGATGCCTGTGGTGTCACAGTCCATCATGAGGCCTATGGTGCCAGTAGGTGCGAGCAAGCTGGCCTGAGCGTTTCTGTACCCGTTTGTCTCACCCGAGGCTAGGCATTCCTGCCACCCTCTTGTCGCGGCGGCGAGAATCTCCTGACCCATGCCGCCCACGATCCGGATCGTGTCATTCGCCGCGGCGTGCTTCCGCATGACCCGCTTGTGCGCGGCCGCGTTTCGCGCGTACCCGTCGTACGGCCCAACCACCGCCGCCAGTTCCGCCGACCGCTTGTAGGCGGTACCGGTCATCAGCGATGTGATCGCTGCTGCGATTGCCCGGCCGCCGACGGAGTCGTAGGCGTGGCCGGTTGCCATGAGCAGGGCGCCGAGGTTCGCGTATCCGATGCCAAGCTGACGGAATGCGCGCGTGGTTTCGGTGATCTTAGCGGTCGGGAAATCCGCAAAGCTGATGGAAATATCCATCGCGGTGATGATCAGCTCGACGATCCGGGCAAACCGTCCCGCATCAAAGGTGTCATCATCGCGCAGGAATTTCAGCACATTGATGCTGGCGAGGTTACACGAAGAATTGTCCAAATGTACGTATTCTGAGCAGGGATTACTTGCGGTAATCCGGCCCGATTCCGGGCACGTGTGCCAGTCATTTATGGTGTCGTCATACTGGACACCTGGGTCCGCGCAATCCCACGCGGCCTGCGCTATCTTGCGGAATAGTGCCTTAGCATCGATCTTCTCGACGACCTCGCCTGTCGTCCTGGCCAGCAGATCGAACTGTCCTCCTGATTCGACGGCATGCATGAACTCGTCCGAGACACGGACGGAGTTATTGGCATTTTGATACTGGACGCTTGTAATATCTTTGCCGCCGAGGTCCATATCGAACCCGGTGTCACGGAGTACCCGGATCTTCTCCTCCTCCCGGGCCTTCGTTTCTATGAACTCCTCGACATCCGGGTGGTCCACATCGAGGACGACCATCTTGGCCGCCCGTCGCGTCGCGCCGCCAGACTTGATGGTCCCTGCCGAAGCGTCCGCGCCACGCATGAAGGACACCGGGCCACTTGCTGTGCCGCCCGACGACAGTAGCTCCTTGCTCGACCGGATTCTCGAGAGGTTGACGCCGGAACCAGAGCCGCCCTTGAAAATTAGGCCCTCTTCCTTGTACCAGTCGAGAATTGAGTCCATCGTATCATCCACAGCCAGGATAAAGCACGCACTGACCTGTTGAGGTGACGTGGTTCCGACGTTGAACCATACCGGCGAGTTGAAGCTGAAGATCTGGTGCAAAAGTGCGTACTTCAGTTCGTGGTCAAAGATTTCCACATCCTCGTCCGTGGCAAAGTACCCACTTGCCTTACCCGTCGAGACGTAAACATCGACCACACGGTCGATGAGCTGCTTGAGGCTCCATTCACGCTGGGTGGTTCCAACCGCGCCGCGAAAATACTTTGTCGTGACGATGTTGGCGGCATTGACGGACCAGAAATCAGGAAACTCGACTCCGCGCTGCTCGAAGTTGACCGAGCCGTCTCGCCAGTTGGTCATGATCACGTCCCGGCGCTCCCACGTCACCTCGTCATAGGGGTGGATGCCGGGCTTGGTGTGGATGCGCTGGCTTGTCAGCCCACCAGCCATCCGCTTGCGGGCGCCTTTTCCGGCGCGTGTCGGCTGACCGCCTGCCGTCTCCGTCATGTTCTCCCCTCCCGGGATCCATCGGGATCCACCCTGGCCTGCTTGCCCGAGTTCCGGGGGCCCGAGCTTCGGGGCCCGATTTCCGGGCTAGCCCGGAAATCGGGCTAGCAGGCCCGCCGCTGATGTGCTGATGTGTCACGTGTCCGGGACTGCTTCCTCTGTCCGCTCACCGGACCTTCTCTTGTCCGCTCACCAGACCCGCTTCTGTCCGCTCACCGAACCCGCGCCGCCACGTCGACAAGATCTGGTCGCGCCGCTGTCTGGCCGACTGTTTCCGTCGGCACCTGCCGAGCTGTGTCCTGCGAATTTCGCACCGGTCGCGCCGCTGTCTGGCCGGCTGTTTCCGCCGGTGCCTCCCGAACCGTGTGCTGCGTATTTCGCACCTGGTCTCGCGCGGTGCCTTCCACCCCGTCGATCGTCCCCTTGGCCGACGCGCTGCCTGCTGCCTCAATCGTCTGTGATTGCCTGGCGTCGACGTGGGCTGCCCGCAGCAGGGAAATCTCGCGCTCGAAGTCGGCCAGCGACTCAAAGCCGCGGTAGACCGACGCGAATCTCAGGTACGCGACCTCGTCAAGCTCGCGGAGTGGCCCCAGGATCGCAAGACCCACTTCGTGCGACGCAATCTCCGCACAACCACGTGCGCGGATCGTATCCTCCACTCGCTGAGCAAGGATCGCGAGCTTATCCTCACCCACGGGGCGGCCTTGGCACGCGCGGCGCACACCCCGGATGATCTTGTCACGGGCGAACGGCTCAGTGACACCACTTCGCTTCCCCACCATCAAGATCACAGACTCCTGGGTGGTGAATCTGCGCCCGCATTCGGTGCAAGATCTCCGGCGGCGTATCGCCGTGCCGTCGTCGGCCGTGCGGCTGTCGATAACCCGGCTGTCCGGGTTCTTGCAAAACGGGCAGTGCACGTACGCCTCCGACTACGTAACACAACCTATGGTTTAACTACAGCGATGTAACTACTAGATGTTGTGGTTCACACTACGACACCCTGGCCTGGCTCGCAAGGCCGGCCCGCCGGGACCGCACAGATGCAGAGTCCGCCGCAGGCACCGCGAGCGGGACGCTCTGAGCGCCGGGCATGCCCTTCGGCACTGAGGTACGGGCCAGCCCCACCGGCCCATCATGGGGCAGTTGGGCAGGGCATCCCCCACCGCCCGGCCTTCGGGCATCAGCGCACCGGCCTCCCCACCGCCCGCCCCTGCAGCGTCTGGACACGGACCTCCCCCACCGGCCGACCCCGCGGCAGCTGTGCACCGTCCGCCCCAACATGCCCGGACCCGAAGCGGCGCGACACGCCCGGACCCGAAGCGGCGCGACACGCCCGGACCCGAAGCGGCGCGACACGCCCGGACCCGAAGCGGCGCGACACGCCTGCACAGGAAGCCGCGCGACACACCCGGATCAGAATGCAGGCATGCGCGATCCACTCATGGCCGAGCATGGATGTCGTGCGGGACCGGTCATTCCTTCGGCACCCAGAGCCGCTGGCCAACCGCGATCTCAGGTCCCGGCAGTGCATTGAGATCAGTGATTTGCTGGATAACCAGCCTGGGATCGGCGCTCGGCTCGGCGCGCGCGGCGACCGACCAGAGCGAGTCACCCGGCCGCACGACAACCTTCGACAAATTCTGCTTGTAAACGTGGGTCGGTACGCCTGTCCCTGTCGCCGCTGCGCCACCCGCCGCAGCAAGCCCAATCAGGACTGCTGTGAGAACAAGCAAGCTAACTAGCGCGATCCGGCCACGCCGGGTGAGCCTAAGCGCCGGGATGGCGGCAGGGTTTGGCGTCATGACGGTCTCCCTCCGAATAGGCACGGGTGTTCGATCGAACGCACGTTTGATCGAACACAAGTACGGTTGTATCGCAGGGGTACGACATTTTCCACGACCCTCGAACAGGTGTTTGAGGTGGCGGATCAGAACCGCTAACGTCGGCTCCGTAAGCCAACACACTCTGCGCACGCCAGCAGGTCCGCGGATAGCCCATCCGCAGTCCGGCCGGGCAGCAGCCGCCGCCAACGGGCGGCAGCTATGCGTCAGGCAGGAGCAACCAGCTATGCGTCAGGCAGGAGCAACCAGCTATGCGTCAGGCAGGAGCATTAGGAGGCCGCGGAGATGAGCAGCAATGAAAGTGGCGGCCCGGCACGGCGGAGCCCGGGCCGGCCGCGCAAGCACCCGCTCGACCCAGTGGTTACGCCGAGGAAGAGGGGTAAGAGAAGAAACCCGACAGTGCTGGAATTCCCGGATCAGCCCGACCCGTCACACGTGCTCACCTGGCGGCAGCGTCGCGTCCTCCAGGTCATACGCGAATCCGTGCAGCGCCGGGGCTATCCGCCTTCGATGCGTGAAATTGGCGAAGCGGTCGGCCTGACCAGCACATCGAGCGTCTCTTACCAGCTGTCCACGCTGCAAAGCAAGGGATACTTGCGCCGGGACCCGAACCGGCCGCGCGCGGTCGAGGTCAGGCTGCCTGGCAAACCGCCGATACGGGCGGAAGGGCCTTCGGGCGAACTCGGCGAAGCTCTCGCGGCCGGCATCGACGGGAGAGCCGAGTCCGAAGCCGCACGCGACACAGCATTCGTTCCGGTCCTCGGGCGGATTGCCGCCGGTGGGCCGATCCTCGCCGAAGAGGTAGTGGAGGATGTTTTTCCGTTGCCGAAGCAAGTCGTCGGCGAAGGCACCCTGTTCCTCCTGAAGGTGGCAGGTGACTCGATGATCGACGCCGCAATCGCAGATGGCGACTGGGTTGTGGTAAGGCAGCAGCCTGTGGCAGAGAACGGCGACATTGTGGCGGCCATGATCGAAGGTGAGGCGACGGTCAAAACGTTCAAGCGCAAGGACGGACATGTGTGGCTGATGCCGCAGAACGAGGCCTACGAACCGATTGCTGGTGATGAGGCGACCGTGCTTGGCCGGGTGGTAGCTGTACTTCGTCGCGTCTGAGGTCGCTGCCAGCGACCAGCGAAAATGGCGTCGCCGTCAACCAGTCCGCGTTTGTCAATTCCGCGGCCGACCTCGCGGATGCATGCCGCGACCGTGCGGCGTTTTCCGGCTGACCTCGGGAGTTTCGCGGCCGCCCGGCCACGGAGTCTCCGCAGCTGCCCCAGTCGTGCAGTCTCCGTGGCCGCCAGCCGTGGAATCTCCGTGGCCGCAGCCATGGAGTTTCGGCCGCCGAAATTCGCGGCGGCCCTGTTGGGAAGCGGACCGCCCGGGTTGAGCGTTCCGGAGGAGATACTGACCAAAGGCAGCGCCGTGGACCAAGCGCTGGTGTTGGCACGGCAGGTCCTGAGTAGATCGTTGTGAGGATCCCATGAGCAAAAGCGCGGGCCGTCCAGTTCCCGCTAACGGCAGCGCTGACACCGCCGACAGCGCCAGCAGCATCGGCCGAGCCCGCAGCGTCCACCCAGCCGACACCACCCACCCAGCCGACACCACCGTCCCAGCCGACACCACCCACCCAGCCGACAGCACCGGCTTTGCGGCGGGCACCGGCAGCGGAGGCCAGGCTCCGTTCCGGTATGACGCACGCCTCGCAAGCCAGATCGAGTCGCGCTGGCAGGACTGCTGGGAAAAGAACGGAACTTTCCACACCCCGAACCCGAAGGGGCCACTGGCGGAAGGATTCGACCGAGTCGCGGGCCGTCCGAAGTTCTTTGTGATGGACATGTTCCCTTACCCGAGCGGAGCAGGCCTGCACGTTGGTCACCCACTCGGCTACATCGCCACCGATGTATACGCCCGCTTCCTGCGCATGACCGGGCACAACGTACTGCACCCCTTGGGCTATGACGCGTTCGGTCTACCGGCCGAGCAATACGCCATCGACACTGGGCAACACCCGGCCGTAACCACGCGGGACAACATCGCCAACATGCGGCGTCAACTGCGCCGCCTTGGCTTCGGCCACGACGGGCGCCGCGAGTTCGCCACTACCGACGTCTGCTATTACCGATGGACGCAGTGGATCTTTCTGAAGATCTTCAACAGCTGGTTCGACGACACCGCCTGCCGTGCCCGGCCCATCGCCGAGCTGATCGCGGAGTTCGAATCCGGGCAGCGCGATCCCAACAGCGGTGCCAATCCAGCGGGCCGGTCTTGGGCCGAGCTGACCGAACGTGATCGCCGTTGTGTCATCGACAGCTACCGCCTGGCCTACATCTCAGAAGAGATGGTCAACTGGTGCCCTGGGCTTGGCACGGTCTTGGCGAACGAGGAGATCACGCCGGATGGCCGGAGCGACATTGGCAACTATCCCGTCTACCGGCGTCCGCTTCGGCAGTGGAAACTTCGCATCACCGCATACGCCCAACGCTTGATAGATGATCTTGACATCCTCGACTGGCCAGAATCCATCAAGTTGATGCAGCGGAACTGGATCGGGCCAAGCGACGGTGCGAACATCGACTTCCAGGTGAGCGGCGCACCGCACATTAATATCCGTGTTTTCACCACAAGGCCAGACACCCTGCCAGGGGCGACGTACATGGTGCTGGCGCCGGAGCATCCGCTGGTCGACACGCTGGCAACCGAAACGTGGCCGGACGGCACACCGCAGAAGTGGCAATACCCCGAAGGCCGCGACAAACGCGACAACGTGGACAGTTGGACACCCGCGACCGCGATCCGGGTCTACCGTGAGAACACGGCCAAGGCAGGTGGCCTTCAAAGGACGGATGAAACTGGCCAGAAGACGGGCGTGTTCACTGGCTCGTACGTGATAAACCCCATGACCGCGGAGCCAATACCGGTCTTCGTGGCGGACTACGTGCTCATGGGGTACGGCACCGGGGCCATCATGGCGGTACCGGCACACGACGGACGGGACCTTCAGTTTGCGCACCAGTATGGGCTGGGCGTACGCGCCGTGCTCGATCCGCCGCTGGAGTGGTTCGAAGAGCAGGGCATCCCACCGAAGACACCGGCCGACGAATGGCTAACGGCATTTGCTGGCGAGGGCGTCTATGTCCGCTCGCGCGTGCCCGGGCTTGACCTCGCCGACGTGGGCAGGGACGCGGGAATCGAAAGGGCCATTCGCTGGCTGGTAGCGCGGAGTGCTGGCCAGCGGGCGCGTTCCTACCGCTTGCGGGACTGGCTCTTTTCCCGTCAACGCTACTGGGGTGAGCCCTTCCCCATCGTCTACGACGAGCACGGTTTCCCCGTTCCGCTCCCGGACAAAATGCTGCCCGTTCAGCTTCCCGAAATGACCGATTTTCGCCCGCCGACACAGCAGGACGAGTCTGCCGACCCGGTACCGCCTCTCGCCCGGATTCCTGACTGGGTTAACGCAGAACTGGATCTCGGCGATGGCCCCAGGCGGTACCGCCGGGAAACCAACACAATGCCGCAATGGGCCGGGTCGTGCTGGTACTACCTGCGTTATCTCGACCCAACCAATCATGATCGACTGGTGGACCCCGCTGTGGAGCGGTACTGGATGTTGCCCGCCGGGGAAACGGGCGATGCGCAGGGAGGCGGCGGAGTCGATCTTTACGTGGGTGGCGTCGAGCACGCAGTCCTGCACCTGCTCTACGCCCGCTTCTGGCACAAGGTGCTATATGACCTCGGTTACGTATCCACCAGGGAACCGTTCAAGCGTCTGTTCAACCAGGGCTATATCCTCGCCGATGCGTTCACTGACCGGCGCGGCATGTACGTCCCGGCCGCGGAGGTGCGGACAGCGTCAGACGGACAGTTCCTCTACCACGGTCAGCGAGTGGACCGCAGGGCTGGGAAAATGGGCAAAAGCCTGAAGAACAGTGTTAGTCCTGACGACATCTATGCCAGTTACGGAGCCGATACGCTCCGGCTGTACGAGATGGCGATGGGTCCACTTGACGCCGATCGGCCATGGCGGACCGACGACATCGTCGGCGTCCACCGGTTTCTGCAGCGTCTATGGCGCAACATCGTCGACGAGCAAACGGGCCAGCTCAAAGTTGACGACCACCCACTCGACGAGCAGACGGCGCAACGCCTGCATCAGACGATCAAGAGCGTCCGCCGCGACTTCGGGGAACTGCGGTTCAACACGGCGATCGCACGGCTGATCGAACTGAACACCCACGCCAGCAGGCTGGCGTCAGCGCACGGGGTCATTCCACGTGCGCTCGCCGAACCGCTGCTGCTGATGGTCGCGCCCCTTGCGCCGCATACCGCCGAGGAACTGTGGTCACGAGTCGGCCACGCGCACTCACTGGCCTATGCGCCATTTCCTGAATTCGACGAGGCATTGGCCGCTGAACAATCGGTCGTCATACCCGTTCAGATCAACGGAAGGGCGCGGTTCCGGATTGAGGTACCTGCGTCCGCGGGCGAGGAGGAAATCCACCAGACACTGACAGAACACCCTGATTACGCACGCCACACTGACGGTATGGAGGTTCAGCGCGTCGTGATCGTGCCCGGGCGGATCGCGAACATAGTGACACGCTGACCGCACCGGCACGCGCAGCGGTCGCACCCAGCGCACCGGCCGCATCGCCCCTCACCCAGCGCAGCGGTCGCACCCAGCGCACCGGTCGCACCCAGCCCAGCGCACCGGCCGCAGCGGCCGCACCGAGCGCAGCGTCACTCGGGGACGATGTTGACCAGTTTCGGAGGACGCACGATCACCTTCCGGATCGCGCGCCCAGCGAGGGCACGGTGCACACCCGGGGCAGCAAGCGCAAGGGACTGCAGCTCATCGGCTGAAATCCCGGGCGGGACGTCCAGCCGGTCCCTGACCTTGCCCCCGACCTGAACGACGCACGTCACCGATTCCTGGACGAGCAGCTGCGGATCCGCTGATGGCCAGGGCACCAGGGCAACCGACGGCGCATGTCCCAAAGCCTCCCAGCACTCTTCCGCGGTATAAGGCGCGAACAGGGATAGCAGGATCGCCGCAGTCTCGGCGGCCTCCCTGACGGCCGGATCGGCAGCGCCGGGCCCGGAGTCGATCACCCGGCGTGCCGCGCTCACCAGCTCCATGAGCCGAGCGACCGCAACGTTGAACCGGAACCCCTCCACCAGACGGGTGAACGCGTCGATCGTGCGGTGTGTCACTTTGCGCAATTCGGAATCACCGGCGGCGACACTCCCGGGCGCGGTAACCGCACCCACACCGGCCGCACCCACACCGGCCGCACCCGCCCCGGCCGAGGAACTTAACCGACGCGGCAGGCGACACGTCGGCCCAGTCGATGTCGTCCTCGGGCGGGGAGGCGAACACTATGGTGAGCCGGATCGCGTCGACCCCGTGCGCAGCTACCTGCTCCCCCAGATCGACCCCGTTGCCAAGCGACTTCGACATCGCGCGGCCTCGGTTGATCACCTGTCCCTGGTTCAGCAGCCGGGTGAACGGCTCGGTGAACTCCACCATGCCCATGTCGTAGAGGACCTTGGTGAAGAACCGCGCGTACAGCAGGTGCAGGATCGCGTGCTCGACACCGCCAACGTACTGGTCAACAGGACACCACCCACGCACCGCTGCGGGATCGAACGGGCCCCCGGTGTAGTCGGGCGAGCAATACCGCAGGAAATACCAGGACGAGTCGACGAACGTGTCCATCGTGTCGGTATCCCGGCGCGCCGGTCCATCACATTTCGGGCAGGAAACGTTCACCCAGTCCGCCGCGGCAGCGAGCGGCGACACGCCCTTTGGCGCGAGATCCTGCCCGCGCAGGTCGGGCAGCACGACCGGCAACTGGTCGTCGGGGACCGGGATCTCGCCGCATGACGGGCAGTGCACGATCGGGATCGGCGTTCCCCAGAACCGCTGCCGGGACACCAGCCAGTCCCGCAGCCGGTAGCTGACGGCCGCCTTGGCCAGGCCCCGCCCAGCAAGCAGGTCGGTAATGCGGCAGATGCCCGCCTCCTTGGACAGCCCATTGAGCGGCCCGGAGTTGATCAGCGTTCCCTCGCCGGGCGTGGCGACACCGGTCTGTGCCGGGTCGGGCTCACCGGTCTCGAGGACGACGCGCACCGGCAGCCCGAACGCCCGGGCGAAGTCCAGGTCCCGCTGATCGTGCGCAGGCACCGCCATGATCGCGCCAGTGCCGTAGTCGGACAACACGTAGTCCGCAGCCCATACCTGGATGCGCTCGCCGTTGCCGGGGTTGATCGCATGGCGGCCGAGGAATACACCGGTCTTCGGGCGCTCGGCTGATTGGCGCTCGATGTCGGACAGCTTGCGGACCTCAGTCACGTAGGACCGCAGCGCGTCCAGCCGGTCGGGCGCACAGACCTCCTCGGCGAGTGGTGCGTCCGCCGCGATGACGAAGAAGGTGGCGCCGTATAGCGTGTCCGGCCGCGTGGTAAACACCGTCACAGGCTCATCGCGGCCCTCGATCATGAAGCGGACTTCGGCACCCTCGGACCGCCCGATCCAGTTGCGCTGCATGAGCAGCACCCGTTCCGGCCATTTCTCCTCGAGCTGCGCCATGTCCGCGAGCAGCCGTTCAGCGTACTCAGTGATCTTGAAAAACCACTGGGTCAGCGTGCGCCTGATGACCTCGGCGCCACACCGCTCACACCGGCCGTTAATCACTTGTTCGTTCGCGAGGACAGTCTGATCGGAGGGGCACCAGTTCACGTAGCCGTCGGCGCGGTAGGCCAGGCCGCGTTCGTAAAAGCGCAGGAACAGCCACTGATTCCAGCGGTAGTAACCCGGATCGCAAGTATGCAGCCGGGTGGACCAGTCGAACGACACCGCGTACCGCCGGAACGAAGCTGCCTGAGTCTCGATGTTGCTGTACGTCCAGTCGGCCGGGTGGGCGTTCCGCCTGATCGCAGCGTTCTCGGCGGGCAGCCCGAACGCGTCCCAGCCGATGGGGTGCAACACGTTGAGACCTCGATGGAACCAGTACCTCGCCACGGCGTCGCCGATCGCGAACGCCTCACCGTGTCCCATGTGCAAGTCGCCGGACGGGTAAGGGAACATGTCAAGCAGGTAGGCGCGCGGCCGAGGATCGGCCGGATCGTGCGATGCCCGGAACATATCGAGATCCGCCCAGCGCGCTTGCCACTTGTCCTGGATCTCGCGCGGATCAAACGGCGCGGCATCTCCCGCTGCCTGCTGCGCGTCACCTCGCGCGCCGGTCCCGGTCATATCGGCGGCTGTCATCCTCCCTCACGATGTCTCGATCCTGCATGCGCGCCCCAAAGGAAAGGCCGCCCAGTCACATGGGGCGGCCGCACCGACGGCAGGACAGTCGGCGCGGCTAGGTGAGGAGCAGCCCTGCTGGACACACGCGGTCAGGGTAGCGCACGTTCTGCCCAGTCAGTACACGGTCGGCTGATCGCACCCGGCCAGCGCGCTGACCATCCGGCCCGCAACGGTCCGACAACCATTGGTCCCTAACGACTGCCGCTGACTGCGCCGCTCGCGACGCCTGCGAGGCCGTCGGGCCAACGTGACAACGGATCTCGCAGCCGGGGTGCAATCCGCTGAAAATGCGCTGCAGGCGAGCAAATGGAGTCAATTTTATAAGTCCCTTGACCCGCTTAGGCGAAGCAAATATGGTCGTCACCAGTCCGCCTAAGGCTTTCTTTTCTAGCCACATTTAAGGTCGGCGCTTTTCGCCTGGCCGAAGTATTCCGCCTGCGGATACGACGCATTCGGGGGTACCGGGGATGTTCCACGCTCAGCGCGGATGCGATCCGCTCGGGTCATGGGCGACCCGCGGAGGCGCTCTGCGGGTCACGGGCGACCCGCGGAGGCACTCTCCAGGTCATGGGTGACCCGTAGAGGCGCTCTACGGGTCATGGCAGCCATTACCGCTCGCGCAGGGAGTTGACCATGTCCACGCAGGCCATCGCGATTGTCGGGCTCGCTTGCAAATACCCGGACGCTCCGGATCTCCAGTCATTTTGGCATCTGGTAATCACTGGGCGACGGGCGTTTCGCAGGATTCCACCTTCCCGGCTTGATCTCGATGACTATTACAGCTGCGACCGCAGCGCGCCGGATGCGGTCCTCCGGACCCGGGTGGCGCTGATCGAGGGCTGGGAACCGGATCCGCTTCCCGGCTCCGCGCAGCTCGCAGCCGGACCGGCGTACGGCCTCGCTCTGGAAACCGCGGCCGGGGCGCTCAGGGATGCCGGGTTCCCGAACGGCCAGGGGCTCAGCCGTGACCGTGCCGGAGTCTTCATCGGAACCAGCTCCACCAATTCGACCCGCCAGGCCGCGATGCTACGGCTGCGCTGGCCACATGTCCGCAAAGTCCTGGCGTCTGCATTGGAAACCGCGGCGGTGGATCCGGTGAACGGGTGGCAGGACCACGTGCTCGAGACGGCCGCGACGTTCTTCCGTGCCCGGTTTCCTGAGGTCACGGGCGACACCCGGCTTGACGGGGTCGCGGACACGATCGCGGGCAGCCTCTGCGCGCATTTTGGCTTTCGGGGCGGCGGGCATGCGGTGGCAAGCGCCGACGCCTCCTCCCTGCTCGCCGTCGCTGCAGCATGCACCGCGCTGACGACGGGTGACCTTGACTTCGCCCTTGTTGGCGGCGTGGACGTCGGCCTCGACCCAATCGACCTCGTCGCGTCCGCGAACGCGGGTGCTCTGGCCTCCGACGAGATGCGCATCTATGACGCCGTGCCGACGGGGTTCTTCTTCGGTGAGGGCTGCGGCTTGGCCGCTTTGATGCGTGCGGACGAAGCCCGTGCGCGAGGGCTGTCGGCATACGCGCTTGTCACGGGTTGGGGCACGTCCTCGGCCGGATCAGCCCGCTCAGGTTGCTCGACCGGCAGAAACGTGATCGCCTCAGCGCCGAACGGGGCCCACGCGCTAGACAGGCTCATCGGGACCGACGGCGCCTTCGGCGTAAAAGGAGCTTTCGGGTCAGCCGGGGCCCACGGTGTCAACGGGGCCTCTGGGGCTGACAGCACCGGGACCGCCAGGGCCGCCGACGCCGACACAGTCTCCGGGGCTGACAGGAGGGTCGACGCCGACACGGTCTTCGGGACCTCCGCGGCCGACAGGACCTCTGCGGGCGACAGGACCGGCAGCGCCGAGGGGAGCGACGGGACAGACGGGCCCTTCGACGCGGATTCCCTGCTGCTCGCCCTGCGCCGGGCATACGAACGCGCTGGCGCGGACCCGGCGGACGCCCAGTTCTTCGAGGGACACGCAGCGGGCACGGCACGTTCGGACCTCGAAGAACTCACGGCCCTGCGGGCGCTGCGCGCCGACGCGCAGCAGGCCGCCGCGCTCGGCTCGATCAAGGCGAACATCGGGAACACCCGGGCCGCAGCCGGCATCGCCGGTCTGCTGAAGACCGTGTTGGCCGTATCCGCGGGCACTCTGCCGCCCTCTACCGGGTGCGAACAGGTCCATCCACTGTTGCGAGATGCCACGTCGTCGCTGCGGATACTCGCCGGGGCAGAGCCTTGGCCCGCCGGGCGCCGGATGGCCGGGGTCACGGCGATGGGGACCGATGGCACGAACGCACACATCGTGCTGTGCCGCCCGGATAAGCCAAACGCGCAGTGGCGCACATTGTCAGCCAAGCGTGCACGTGCCAGGCCAGGCCACCGTGCGCCCACCTCGCAGTGAGGTCTACACATTTAGCGGAGATGACGCCGCGGACCTCGCCGCCACGCTGCGCCGGCTCGCCGAGGTGAGCCCGTGGTTCACCGACGGCGAGCAGCGTGACCTGGCCCTCCAGCAGGCTGGGCGCAACCACCGCGGGCGGTTGCGCGTCGCATTCGCTGCCGCGGGCGCGGCGGAGCTTGCGCGCCGCGCGGGGCAGGCAGCGCAGCTCGTAACCAGGCTGACGCCCGGCCCACTGCACCACGAGCATGGAGTCTTCGCAGGCAACAGTGTCCGCGGCCGAATCGTGCTGCTCTTCCCCGGGCAAAGCCAAGCCGACGCGCCCTCGGCTGGTGGCCCCGCCAGCAATCCGCTGACCATGCGCCGGACCACCCAGGACGCGGTGACCGCAGCCGTTTCGCTCTATCAGGCCTCGGGCGCCGCGCTGCAATGGCTCGATCGGCTCGGGGTCACCCCCGCCGCCGCCGTCGGTCACGGCGCGGGTGAGATCACCGCGCTCGCGTGGGCCGGCTGCTTTTCCGAGGCGGACGCCGCGAGGGTGGTTTCCGAGCGCGCACGTGTGGTGTCGGAGCATGCCGCACGCGGCACCGCCACGCTGGGCGTCTCCACCGACGCGGCGACCGCACGGGTGCTGTCCGAGGGTACTGACGTTGTCATCGCCGCCTACAACGGACCACACCTGCACTTGCTGGCCGGCTCTACCGACGCCGTGCATGAGGTCGCCGAACGCGCGGCACTCCGTGGGATCGCAGCGACCGTCCTGCCGCCACCACATGGCTTCCACCTCGCCGGCGTGGGTGGCGGCTGGCCAGGGCACGGTTTCGGGCCATCGGCATCTGGAAGCTCGCCGGAGTGCACCGCGTCCCCCCAGGCGAACGGGACGCTGCGGGCTAGCGCCGCAGCACTGCGGGGCGTACTCCGCTCGATCACGTTTGGTCCCCCGCGCCGCCGCATCATCTCAACCATCACCGGCTGTGAGCTCGGGCCGTGTGACGACATTCCGGGACTGCTCTGCGAGCAGCTCACCGCGCCAGTGCGCTTCCATGAGGCGGTGCGTACGGCAGCTCGCTTCGCCGATCTCTTCTGCGAAGCAGGCCCCGGCCGGGTACTGACCGGGTTCGCCGCTCAGTGCTGCCCGCTGCCGGTTATCGGCGCGGCCGGCGGCCTCAGCGTGGCCGTTGGTGGCGACAACCGGGAGAACCGCCGCAAGGACGTGGCCAGAGCGAGCGCAGCCGCGGCGCTGTTCGCGGTCGGTGCCGCCAGCAGCTTGGAACCCATATTCGCCGACAGGACCGGACGGCCGCTCGACATCTGGCGCGAGCGGGTGTTCATAAGCGGCGCGTGGCCCACCGATGCCGCTCCGGGAGTCGTCGCGCCCACTGGCCTGCCCGGCTCGCCCGGACCCGATTCCCAGTCGGCCGACCCCCCGGCCCAGCCGGCACGGCCCACGTCGCAGCCAGCCGATCCCCCAGTCCAATCCGACGAACCCACGTCCCGGTCGGCCGATCCGCAAGCCCACGACCGGGCGGGCCACAATGGGCCACCCAGCCCACCAGAAGGGCCACAACGGGCCACCGAAGCCCCCAAAAGCCACCACCCAAAGGGCCACAATGGCCCACCCAGCCCACCAGAAGGGCCACCCAGGCCACCCGAGCGACCACAACCGGCCACCGAGACCACCGCAGCGCAGGCGGCTTGTCACGACGAGGATGTCCCTGGCATCGGCCCGTGGATCCGCTGCTTCGCCGAGGCGACGCGGCCACTGCCCGAACTAGCCACCACCGCACCCAGTGGACCATGGCGTGTGCGTGTCATTGGGCGGCAGCCGTTCGGGAAAATTATCGATGAGACGTTTGCCAGCGACGTCCGCGCCGACTGTGTGCTCGCCTGTGTGGCAGACGCCGGCGATCCTGACGCCGCCGGGTGCCTGCTCGAGGCGGCCCGCGAGGCGCTCGGCTGCGAGAGGCTCGTTGTGATCACGCACGGCGGCGCGCTTACCGGATTCTGCCGAAGCCTGCGCGCCGAACATCCGCGGCTCGGCATCACGCTGTTGCGGGTTCCCGAGAGCCCGGAAGGGCTTCGCCGAGCACGCCGCTTCGCGGCGGCGGACCCTGGCGTCTACCGCGAGATCATCCTGGCTGATGGGCACGCGGCCGCCACTCCTGCGAGCGAGCCTGTGACCATTACCGGAACCGGCGCGACACCGCTCGCCGCCGCCGACGTGGTGCTCCTCTCGGGCGGCGCCAAGGGCGTCGGCCTGGCCTGGGCCGAAGCCATCGCGAGCACAGGCGCGGCAGTCGCCATCGTCGGGCGCGGCGACCCAAGCAGCGACCCAGCGATCCGGGCCGGGCTCGATCGGCTGCGCAGCGCCGGAGCCTGTACCGCATACGAACCTGCGGATATCGCCGACCCTGCGGCCATGCGCACCGCCGTACGGCGGCTTGAGGAACGGCTTGGCCCGGTGACCGCGCTCGTGCACTGGGCCGGGCCCGTAGCGGGCCGCCGGTTCACCGAACTGACCGCCGACGACATCCGTGCGCAACTGCGCCCGGCCGCAGGGATGGCCAGCGCGCTGGCGGCGGTGCGATCTGGCAGGCTCCGGCTCGTAGTCACGTTCGGATCCATTACGGGAAGGTACGGGCGGGCGGGCGAATGCCATCACGCGCTTGCCGGTGGAGCACTTCGCGAGCAGGCCGAACGGCTTGCGCGGCGGGTACCGGACTGCCGGGTGCTGCATCTCGACTGGGCGGCCTGGTCCGGGGCCGATGTCACCCCCATCCCGGCCACCGTCACACCGAGCCGAGCGACCGCCACGCCGATCCCAGCGGCCGAGGCCGGCCGGCTCCTGCTCCGGCTGATCGCCACCGCGGGCCTGCCCGGCGCGCTCGCAATTCACGGCCGCGCCGGGTTGCCGCCGGCCCCGCTGGACGCGCCGGGCCGGTTTCTCGAATCCGTTCGGGTGCACTACCCGGGCGTGGAACTCGTCGCCGACGCCCACCTCGGCCCCGACGCCGACCCGTACCTGGCCGATTACCGCCTCGACGGCAAGACGATGCTGCCTGCCGCGCTCGCCATTGAGGCAATGGCGCAGGCCGCGACCGCACTCGCCGGGCAGCCGGTGCGCGAGGCACGCGATGTCAGGCTGGCCAGCCCGGTCCCCATCTCCTCGGCTGGCTCCGCGCGGATCAGGATCTGTGCGCTGCACCACGGCGATCACGTAGAAGCCGTGCTGCGCAGCGCCGAGACCGGGCACCGCACAGACTACATGCGCGCAATCTTCCCGGTCGCTGCCTCGAAGGACCGCGACACCGCGGAGCCCGATGTTGCCGACGGCGGTGCGGGTGACGGCCCCGCCAGCGATGGCACGGCGCTGTCGGTCCTATCGAACTCCGTCCCATCGCCGTCCTCCGCCCCATCACCGCCATCAGCGGCCTCGCCGTCCTCCGCCCCATCACCGCCATCAGCGGCCTCGCGGCCCTCCGCCCCATCATCGCCATCAGCGGCCGCAGCGTCCTCCATCCCATCACCCCCGTCGATCTCATCACTCCCATTGCTCTCATCGGCCTCGGCGGTCTCATCGGCCCGGTCCGGCAGCGTGCTTCTTGAGGACATGAGCGGGGGAATCGTGGACGGCACCGAACTCTACGGGCCGCTGTGTTTTCAGACCGGGCCTTTCCGCCGCGTGGCGTTCCTGCCCGTGCTGTCGTCCCGCAGCTGTCGCGCCCTTATCAGGGGCGCCGATGACGCGCCATGGTTCGGCCCGGACCTGGCCGAGGCCCCGGTGCTGCTCGGCAGCCCGGGCGTCAACGACGCCGCCTTTCACGTGCTCCAGGCGTGCGTCCCGCACCGCCGGCTGATGCTGGCTGGCTGCGAGAGGATGACGACAAGCGGCCGCACGGTCAGTGGAGCAGTGGAGATGAGAGCGCGCCAGCGGCTCGCTACCGCCGACGAATACATCTGGGATGTAACCGCAGTCGATGGTGACGGTAGGCATCTAGCCACGTGGACCGGCCTGCGGCTCGCCGACGTCGGCCCGCTTCGCCGGACGGAACCATGGCCTCCCACGCTGCTCGCCGTTTACCTCGAGCGGCGTGCCGCCACGCTAGGCCTCGACGCAGGGCTTCGGGTGGCGGTACGGGCAGGACACCCCCGCCAGATCTCCTGCGGTTGCACGACAAACGGGAGCCGCGCCACGGGCCATGGCACCGTGGGCCATGACGTTGCGTCGGTCGCGGAAAATGGGCGGGCCGGTGGTCCCTTCACCGAGGGTCGGACCGGCAGCGCGGTTGCACCCAGCGGACTGTTCTTCATGGGCGCAGGGCTGACAGGCCGGGCCTGCCGCAGCCATCTCGACGGGCTTACCCTCACGGTGGAAACGTCCGGGCCCGCGGCGTGTGATTGGGAGGCGGTGGAGGCGCGGCAGGGTCCGGCCCTGCCCTTCGCGCCCGATGGCAAGAACCTTTACGAGCGGCTCACGGACAGCAGCCGCGAACGGTCCGCGATCGTAAGGTCCCGAATCTGGACGGCGGTCGAATGCATGCGGAAGTCGGGCCAGCCGGTCGGCTCATCGCTTGCTTTCGGCGAGATCCACGACGACGGCTGGGTATCGCTGCACGCCGGGGACACCGCGATCGCCAGCGCAGTCGTTAGGGTCAGCGGCGTGACCGGCCCGGTTGCTGTAGCGATCATGACCAGCGCGCAACGATCGGACGCCGCCAGCACGGCGCGCGTCACTCCGCAGACGCAGGACAGCCAGCCCTGAGACGAGTTCTTGACGCTCCCCCGCACTCCTGCTTGGGCGAAGGCGTGGCCAGAGGCGACGTGCGGCCCTGATGTCAGGGACCAAGGACCATGCCATGCCGGAATCCGCCGGGCCATTCTGGTAGCAGCTCTTCCCGAGCGAGGTGCTCCCATGCTGAGTCCGTTCGCCACCAACGCGAGTCTTTTCCGGTTCATCCGCGCCGCCCAGGCGGCGCCCTCGATTCACAACACCCAGCCATGGTCGTTCTGGATCCGATCGGACGATCGCCTGGAGCTACGCGCTAACTGGAAGCGTCACCTGCCATTTATTGATCCGCGGGCACGCGAACTCACCATCAGCTGCGGAGCGGCGTTGTTCAATCTGCGGATGGCCATCCGGGTGGCCGGCTACGAACACCGAGTTTGGCTAATCCCGGACGAAAGGAATGACCCGGAGCTGCTCGCTTCTGTTGAGATCGTGGCGGACAGGAGCCGCCGCCCGACCGCCACCGAGCAACGCCTGTACGACATGATCCCGCGGCGGCACACGAACCGCGAGCCCTTCCGGGGGCCACGGGTACCGATGAATGTGATCGCCGAGTTGGAGCATGCCGCGCGGCGGGAGCACGCGTTCGTGAGACTGCTGCACCGGCACGAAACCAGGGCCCTGCTCCAGGCGACCGCCAAAGCTGACCGCGAACTCGCCACCGATCCGGCGTACGTGAACGAGCTCAGGCAGTGGACGGGCGACGGAATGCGCGGTTATGGGGTGCCCACGCCAGCGTTCGGCCCACTGCCGACGAAGCCGCTGCCGGGACGCGCGCCGGTCCCGATCAGGGACCTTGGGCTCGGGCGGTTTGGCGAACGGCGGGTCGAGCGATTCGAGAAACGCACGCGGCTGCTCCTGCTCTCGACCGAAAACGACCGGCCACTGGACTGGTTGCGGGCCGGCCAGGCGCTGCAGCGCGTGTTGCTGACCGCCACGTGCCGAGGTGCGGCGGCATCGTTCCTCACCCAGCCATTCGAGATCAACGACAGGCAGCGGGCTCCCGTGCGGCAGCCCTCGGCGGGATTCATGCGCGCGCACCTGGTCATCCGGCTCGGATATGCCCGTCCGGTTGCAGGCGCACCACGGGCGGTCTGCCCGGATGTCGTTGACTGCCGGGTTCAGCCGCCGCGCCTCCTACGCCCGGCCGCGAGCGCCGCCCAACCGGTTCCCTCCTGATGATCAGCGCTGTCCCGCATCGATCTTCCACCTGGTCTTCGACGGCGGCACATTGCCCGATGGCCGCGAGATCCAGCTGCAACACGAGGAACTCGACGACTACCAGTTCGCCGATCCGGGCGCGATACCGTACTATCTGCCACCGACTGGGGCGCCGCGGGTGACTGCGGCGCTGCGTGCGCGCGCAACAGCAACGTAGATCTACCTGCCCTCCGGCGAGGTTTACCCGCCGTCAGGGTGAGCGGGTTACGCCGCGGGTTCTGGTGCCAGCACCCCGCTCGCCTCCGGTGGCACCGCGCCCTTCGGTTCGGCCGCCGCCTCCCAGTCCGGCCGCAACGGCATGCCCGACGCTCCCTCGGCGGTGAGCCGGACGCAAAGGACTTGGTGCAACTGGATGTGGTTGCGCTCGAAGCCGAGCCGCGACCCGGCCATATAGAGCCGCCACACACGCGCGGTGCCCGCACCAACCTCTGCGACCGCTTCCTCCCAGTGCGCGTCGAGATTGGCGCACCAGCCGGCGAGCGTCTGTGCGTAGTGCTCGCGGAGGTTCTCCTCGTGGCGGACCTCGAATCCACAGTCATGCGCCAGAGAGACGAGGAACCCCGGCCCCTCCAGCTCGCCGTCTGGGAACACGTATCTGTTGATGAAGCCGCCCCGGCGAATGGCGGGCTCACGGTTGTCTGGCCGGGTGATGCAGTGGTTCAGCAGCCGCCCGCCGGGCTTCAGCTTCCCGTAGAGGAAGGAGAAGTAACCGGGCAACTGCGCCTTGCCAATATGCTCGGTGAGGCCGATCGAGCTGATCGCGTCGAAATCGCCTTCTGCCACGTCTCGGTAGTCGAGGTGGCGCACCTCCGCCAGACCGTCGAGTCCCGCGGCCCCGATGGCTCGCTGCGCCCACTCAGCCTGCTGGCGCGAGAGCGTCACCCCAAGCGCGCGGACCCCGTACTCGCGCGCCGCGTGCCTGACCATGCCGCCCCAGCCACAACCAACGTCGAGCAACCGCATGCCGGGGCGCAACCCCAGCTTGCGCGCAACCAGGTCGAACTTGTACGCCTGCGCCTGTTCCAAGGACGCTTCGGGATGCGGATAACACGCGCACGTGTAGGCCATCGAGGGCCCAAGGACCCACTCGTAGAAACGGTTCGACACGTCGTAGTGATGTGAAATGGCCCCGGCGTCGCGCTGTTTGGAGTGCCGCCGCCCAGAAAGCCGGCGCCTGTTCAGCCGCACCTCCTGGGGCGGCGGCGGCACCCGCGGGAAGAGGATCTTCATCCCACCAAGCTGGCGCAGCACGCGCAGCCGTTCGGGCCAATCCATGGCGTTCAGCTGCGCTTTCGACAGCCGGACCAACGCGGCGTACATGTCGCCCTCGACCTCGAGGTGCCCGGCTACATACGCGCGCGCGAGGCCGAGCCCGCCCGGCGCCTGCGCCAGGTAAGAGACGGCCACCGGGGAGCGCACCACCACGCGGATCCCGCTGCCGACCTGCCCCGCGGTGCTGCCGTCGTACGCCTGGAACTCGACCTGCGCACCGGGCCCAGCGGCCCGCTCGAACACATCAGCCAATGCCATGGAATTCGGCCCTCCTCACGCCGTCGGCGGCGGCGGCCGCCTCCGCCTCATCGCCCGCGTACACACTTGTCATAGAGGCCCAGCAGACGCCCGTCAGGGTCGTAGGCATGTTTAAGGTCCCAATATTCGCGCCCGTTGTACTGCCGCCAGAACTCGTCCTCGTGGTAGAAGGCCGTCGAATACAGGCCCTTCCGGCCGCCCGTCGCCGCGACCTTGTCCTCCACCATCCTGTTGTGGTGATCGGGGGCCTGACCGGGCGACAGCGGGACCGTTCCCCAGAACCCGAAATTCACGTAGACGTGGCCGGGCTCCAGCGGGTAGAGCGGCCAGGGCTCACTGGAACGCGGGCGCAGCGGGCAAAGCCACACGGGCTTCATCCGGATCTCGCGGAAAAAGAAGTCCAGGAACTCGTTGCCCTGTTCGACCGGGATCTCGACGTCCTGGACAACCATCTCCCGCGGGCTCACCCGCCGCGAACGGGCCAGCTGTTCGGTGAGCCCGTACTTGCGGTCGAAGGCGACGAGCCGCCGGTAGGTGTCCGAACGCCGGTACCTGCGGGGCCACAGGCGGCGGATCACTGGATTTTGCAAACCCAATGGCCGGGCGCACCAAAACCAGTCAGTGTCCCACCGCCACAGATAGTCGTGGATGGTCAGGAAGTCCTCGCGAAACTTTCGAACCGATTGAAAGTAGATCTGCTGACCGGTGTAGTCGCTACGCCACGGCGCGACGTCGCTAAATGTCCCGACGGTCAGATAAAGCTCATCTGGCCCGAAAGCGATCCCGTCAAGAAAATCCGCTCGCGCGCCGCCAATGGTACCCGCCGCTGCGATCTCGCCCACCGCACGCATGCAGTCGCCAGCGCTCCCGAACGGCAGATGGCGTAGGTGCACATACGGTTTAACTGGCTCGAGTTCAATGGTGAGCGAAAGCGCATAGCCGAGCGTGCCGTAGGAGTTCGGAAAGCCCCGGAACAGCCGGGCATGTTCGCCGTCGGGAGTGGCGGTGACCACCCGGCCGTCGCCGGTCAGGATTTCCATCTCCATGACCGACTCGTGCGGAAGGCCGTTGCGGAGTGAGGTGGATTCGATGCCAAGGCCGGTGACCGCGCCGCCCAGGGTGATTGTCTTGAGCTGCGGCACGACGAAGGGCATCAGGCCGTACGCCAAGGTGGCCGCCGACAGGTCCTCATAGGTGGTCATGCCACCGACCACCGCGGTGCGGGCCACGGGGTCAACGTGCAGCACGTGGCGGAAGGCGGACACGTCCAGGCCACCCTGGCCGGGTGCCGAGTCACGGAAGCGGAAAAGGTTCGATGTTTGCTTGGCCAGGCGCACAGGCTCGTTCGCGCCACTGTCCGCGGCGATCTTCTGGTACGCCGTGCGCACGGCCGCCGCCGCGGCACGATGCTGTTCGAGCATGCTGGCTGGAACGCCTGCGGATCCAAGGCCGCTTGATTTACCGCTGGCCGCGCGCGAGCCTGTGACGCCTGTCACGAGCCTCTCCCCTCCCCTGCCGACGGCCTACTGCGCCACGCTGGTCACAGGAGGTGCCCATGGGAAAGCAATACGCCGAACTGGACGAACGGCTCACTGAGTTTATCTTGGACCAGCCGCTATTCTTCGTCGCCACCGCGCCGTGCCTGTCGCCGTCCGGCGAAGGCGGCCACGTCAACGTCTCGCCGAAGGGCGGCCAGGGGACTTTCGCGGTACTTGGCCCGCGCAGGGTCGCGTACCTGGACTTAACAGGAAGCGGCGCCGAGACCATCGCGCACGTCCGCCAGAACGGGCGCATCACGATCATGTTCTGCTCTTTCTGGGAGACCCCGAAGATTCTCCGGCTGTACGGGATGGCGCGGATAATAACGCCTGCGTCGCCCGAGTGGGCGAGACTGCTCGGGCGGTTTACCTGGCCGAGCGGTCGGGCTGCGGATCACGGTGATCGTCGCGCGATCATCGTGGCCGAACTGGACAGGATCGCGGACTCCTGCGGATACGCCGTGCCCCTCATGGACCTGCGGGGCGAGCGTGATCTGTTGACGCGCTGGGCCGGGCGGAAAACGCCGGAGGGTCTTGTGCGCTACCGCGCCGAGCGAAACGCGGTCAGCATCGATGGCCTGCCGGCGCTGACCGGAAATGAGCCTGTGACCGTCCGTCCTGTGCGAGCCGACCTCTGCGAGCCGGAGCCGCTGGGACGGCATCCGGCCCTGGGGTTTCGTGACCCCGGCCGCCCGGAACCCGCCTCACCGGCGGGCGGCACCTAGCCTGACACTGAGATCATGAAACCGGGAGGAACCGTATGTTCCGCAGGCAGAGCCGCCACCTCCGGACATTACGTTCGGTGCTGTCCTCGGGCGTGCTGATTACTTTGCGTGTTTTACTACGCAGAGGGAAGGTGCGACATTCGTTACCGTATCGGCGCTGTGTCCCCTGAGTAGGACCCCTGCGAGCCACGGAACTGGCATCGTCGGAGTGGACTGCCTGCATCCGTCCGGCGCGCCGGCCGAATACAGCTCTCCCCGGTGCTGCCCGGCCCCACAACGACCAAGGACGAGCCGTGCCAGTGACGACCCGGTCGCTCCAGTCGAACCTGGAACTGGGGGCCCTCCCGAGTGCGGTCGCCTGTGCGCGGCTGCATGCCAAGCACGTGGCATGGGAGTGGGGGCTGGATGCACTTACCGACACCGTCGAACTCGTCGTGTCCGAGCTGGCAACGAACGCCATCAGGGCAGCCGTCCGGCAGTACGACCCAGACATGGTAGCGGGCATTCCGTACATAGGGTTGCGCCTCACCGGCGGCCAGGACCAGGTTCTTGTCGAGGTATGGGACAGCAGCCCTGAGCCACCGTTACGTACCGAAGCCGATCTCACAACCGAACACGGCCGTGGGCTCCTCCTGGTGGAGGCGGTGAGCGTGAGCTGGGGATATTACAACGTGATCCAGGATCCCGCGCCGACCGAGCTCTCCGCCCCCACCGCGGAGTGGGCAACCTCCGCAGAAGATGCGATCGCCGTGCAGCGTGGGCCCGGCACCGACGGGACCACTGCGGACGATGAACTCGCCGGGGCGACAGGAAAGGTTGTCTGGGCGTTGATCCGGATGGCGTAAGTTGCAGGCCGTGCTCCAGGTTCATTGTGATCGCCTCGATCGCGCCTGCTGCGCGGCTAAGGTTGGGCGCATGCGATTCGCGCTCGTCGATTCGGGCCTTGGTGTTCTCCCCGCGGCTATGCATCTTCGAAGACTCTGCCCGGGCGCCGAACTTGTGCTGTCTATGGATCCAGAGGGCATGCCTTGGGGCGCACGTACTCCTGACGACATCGCCGAGCGGGCACTGGCTTGCGCGGAAGCGGCCCTCCCGTGGGATCCGGATGTCCTCGTGCTCGCTTGTAACACGGCGTCTGTGCGTGCCCTCGATGCACTCCGCCGCGAGTTCGAGCCGACCATCCCGGTGGTCGGCACCGTGCCCGCTATCAAGCCAGCAGCGGCAATCGGTGCACCGGTCGCCATCTGGGCGACGTCCGCGACCACTGGAAGCCCGTACCAACAGGAGCTCATCCGCCAGTTTGCTGAGGACGTGCAGGTCGCCGAGGTCGCCTGCCCGGGCCTTGCCGACGCGATCGAAAGGGCGGACCAGGAAGCGATCGACGCCACGGTAACAGCCGCAGCTTCTTCGACTCCGCCGCAAACACGCGCGGTCGTCCTCGGTTGCACACAGTACGAACTCGTGATGGACCGGATCCGTGGCGTGCTTCCCAGGGTTCGACTGCACGGCTCGGCGCCCGCAGTCGCCGCGCAGGCGATTCGGCGTCTCGCCGCGAGGCCGACCCAAACAGACGCGGCGGGCCAGCAAGCAGCGATGGCAGGCCCAGCGCCCGGAGGGTACCAGGCTGGAGCGGGCACGCCCGCCCAGGCACGATCCGCGAGCCACGCCGGATCCACCGATCGAGCAGAACGGTCCGAATCAGGGGATTCATCCACGCCCAAGGGTGCCGTCGGCCCGGGTGCCTCGGCGGGTTCGCTCGGCACCCGGGTGCGTTCCACCGAAACGGGGCCGCCTGTCCTGCATGTGCTGCTGAGCGGCACGCTCGGCGAGCTTCCGGGTGCCGCGCTCCGTTATGCCGAAGGGCGCCTCCTTGCTGGCCTGCGTCTGCCCTCCACAGCAGCGTAGGAGGCAGCGACCTCCTCAGGCGTTATCGACAGCTTGGCCGCGGATGGCGGAAGGCCGCTCCCGACCGCCTCTCGCAGCAGAAGCGCCATGGTGTAGCCGGGTTGGGCTTCGAGCGCCCGCGCGACCGCTACGTTGGCCAGCGCGCCGTCGCCCGACTGCCAGGCGGTGAAGGCGAGCAGGCATGCTGGAGCCGGCACATAACGGGTTTCAGCGCAGCGCAAAACGTCGGCCCAAAGAAGCCGATGCGGCTCACGGTGCTGCGGATCCATCCGCGCCCAGGCGTCGTCACGCACACGCAAGTCGGCGAGACTGACTGTCAGCCATGCGATTTCGTCATGACTGCTGATCCGCCCGCCGTCACGATATGTGCCTATCGCGGCGCTCACCGCTCGTATACCTTCCTCGACCACCGGGCGCAAAATCTCACTGCGCCTGGCGCCCGAACCCGCGACCTGCGCGACACGCGCCGCTGCCCGGTTCTCCGCACGGAGCGTGGCCTGGCGCATGGATACGCGCGCCACGCCGCCCAGTGGCGCTACCGTCTGCTCAAGGGCCGCGCGGTCGGGCAGCGTCACGTTGCCTGCGAGCGTCATCTGGGCAGCGACGGGATTGGTGGATACATCGAAAGGAACGCCGTCAGCAGGGCAGCAGCCCAGATCCTCACAAAGGTAGGACCAATACCGGCTGTTCTCGACGCGAAGCATTTCGCGTAACCGAATTCCGGCTCCGGCAAGCTGGGCGCGGAATTCATCCGCGATCGGGGTGACGAGGGGGCCCGGGCCGTATCCCACCACGATCGCGACGGTCACGTGCTGGTGTGTGAGGACCTCGGCGGCATGGGCTGCGATTTCGCTCGGGTAACCGGGCTCGGGTGGATCAAGCAGGTCGTAGCGGAAGCTGACGTGCACGCGGTCGCGGGGCGGGCGCGCCCCAATTACCACGATGCTGCGGGTGGGATGGAAGCCAAGCAGGTAGGGAACGGCCGCGAGGACCTCGGCCGACGAACCGATCTTGACCGCGGCATTGGCTTGGCGATTCGCTGGAGCATGTGGATCGAGAGGTGGCGCGCTTTCATGGGATGAATTTTTCTTCATGTCATCAGCGTGCGCGGCGCAGCTATTTCTTGTCGATTGGGAATATGCGCCGACTGTGGATAACCGCATGTTCTCCACAGCCACGGAAATTGGGTTGACACGCCGTTAAATCCCGGCCAGCTCGCGCCGAAACTAATTCCGATCGGGAAGCTGCGTCTCGAGGAAACGGGTGACCAGGCCGCGAATCACGGTGGCCATGGAGAAGCGATGTTCGGCGCACCAGTCGCGCAACTGGGCATGTTGCTCCGCCGGAAAGCGCACCGGCACTACCTGCTGTTGCCGTTGCCCGGCCCCCGGAGTCACAAAGGAGGTGAAGTACTCCTGCCCCCGGCCGAGTTGCGCGCCACTCATGACCCGGCGGAAGGGTCCGACCGGCGGCGCCCCCGGACCGCGAAGGCTGCCACGCAGGAGCCAGGTCAGTACCGCGTTGCGGTCCTCGTCTGACAGCGTGCCAACGGCTTGCATCAGCAGTTCAGCGGGGTCCTTGGCATTCTCGCTCACGTGGCCCCCATTCAGCCGAGCGTGTCACCGATATCGGAGCGGTATCGGACACGATATCAGGACCGCCGCCACGCCGGGCGTCAGAGCGTAATCCGTCAGGCGTCAGAGCGTAATACCGAGAAGTGCGTCCACCGAATCCCGGACCAGCGCCGGAGCGGACTCGACCCATTCCGGCCGCGGTGAGTTACCGAGAACGTCGTCCACCCACGCATCGACCGCAGCGAGCGCTCCCGGTGCGTCGAGATCGTCGGCGAGCCGTTGGCGCACCCCGGCGAGAACTGATTCGGCAGGTGGCGCCGCAGGCGACGACACGGCACAACGCCAGCGGGCAAGCCGTCGCGCCGCCGCCCGCAGCCCCGTATCGGTCCAGTCCCAATCCGATCGGTAATGGTGCGCCAGCAGCGCGACCCTGATCGCCATTGGGTCCGCTCCCGCCGCCCCCAGCTCCGAAACGAGAACAAGGTTTCCCACGGACTTGGACATCTTTTCCCCGGTCAACCGCACCATCCCGGCATGGGCGTAGACCCGGGCGAAAGCGGCCGGATCCGCGGACGCGACGCGGGCATGCGAGGCAGTCAGCTCATGATGGGGGAACACCAGGTCAGTGCCACCTGCTTGGACGTCGAACCGCACGCCGAGGAACTGCGACGCGATCGCCGCACATTCGACATGCCAGCCAGGCCTGCCGGGTCCGAACGCGGAAGGCCAGGAGGGCTCCCCCGCCCGCGCGCCCACCCACACCAGGCAGTCCAGCGGGTCCTTCTTCCCGGCCCGCTCCGGATCGCCGCCCCGCTCCGCGGACAGCCGCAGCATCTCATCCGGCCCGAGCCGCGACAGCGACCCGAACAGCGCGTCGGCCGACCTCGCGAAATAGAAATCCGCCTCCATCTCGTAAAGGGCGCCGCGCTCGGCAAGCCGCCTGGTCATCGCCTCGATCAGCGGCAGCGCCTCGACCGCGCCGATTAGATGGTTGGGCGGCAGCACCCGCAGCGCCTCCATGTCCGCGCGGAAGCGGGCGATCTGTGCGTCGGCAAGCTCCCGCCAGTCCACCCCATCCCGCGCTGCGCGCTCGAGCAGCGGGTCATCGACATCGGTCACGTTCTGAACGTAGAGCACGTCGCGGCCTGCATCGCGCCATGCCCGTACCAGCAGGTCCCAGGCCGTGTAGGTAGCAGCATGCCCAACGTGGGTCGCATCGTATGGGGTAATTCCGCACGCGTAGATCCGCGCGGCCCTGCTGCCCACAGCCGCGAGGGAAAGCTCGCCGCTCGCGGTGTCCATCAGCCGCGGCTCCGGGCCGCGTCCAGGCAGGTCGGGCAAGCTAACGGCACCCCACGATTCCATGCAAGCAAGGCTATCTCGACGTCCGGGCAAGATCCGGTGCGCGCTGGGCACATCACCCGACGGTGCGGGCCCTGTGGAAAGTCGGCGCGTTATCCCCAGAACGGTGTTCTCTCCTCGCGAAGCTCTTGACAACATGCCAAGATCAGCAGTGGGGCAACGCCCCCAATGGGAGGGCGGGCTATGTAGGAGAGCGGTTATGTCGGAGGGCGGCTGAGCTGGGTTCGCGGCGGGCAGGCGGCCGTGCAGTCGCGAGGGTGGTGCGCGCCGCGGCAGCCGTTAGGGACAATCAACGGTCGCACGGTAGGTCGGTGCGCGCCGAGTCTGCGCGGCCTGCTCAAACGCGCAGGCCAGCGCCAGCAGCTGGGCGTCATGCCACGGCGCGCCCATGAAGGTGAGCCCGACGGGCAGCCCGCGGACAAGCCCGGCCGGGACGGTGACGGCGGGGTATCCGGCCACCGCGGCCGGGGTGGACGTGTGAAATACGTCGCGGTCGCCGAGCACTGGGTCGGTCGGCCACGCTGGGTTCGCGGTGAGCGCTATCACGGCATCGAGGCCGTTGCCGACCATCGGGGTGTCGAGAGCCCGGCGTGCCAGCTCGGTGGCTCTCGAGCGCATCGCACGGTACCCCTCGTCCGCCAGATCGCCGCTCGTCGCCTCGGCCCGCTCGAATACGTCCTGGCCAAAGACCGGCATGACCTGTGCCGCATTACGCGCGTTGAACTCGATCACCTGCGCCAGCGACCGCGGCTGGCCGGGGCCGAGTGTGCCCAGGTAGGCGTTCAGATCGTGCTTGAACTCGTGGAGCAGGGCAGTGAACTCAGGCTCGGCGATGTCGGCGGCGCCCGGCAGATCCACCGGGTCGATGACGACCGCGTCTCCGTCGCGCAGAACGGCCACCGCCGCATCCAAGAGCGCTCCGGTCGCCGGATCCGCGGCCGCAGACGCGTCCCGCCAGATTCCCAAACGGCTGCCGCGCAGTGTGCCAGCATCAAGCGCGCCGTGGTCGAGGGCGGCTACGTCGAACGAGGGGACTTCACCCGTCTGCGCGTGCGCGGCCACGGTGGCGGTATCGGACGGATCCGGGCCGGCAAGCATGCGCAACAGCACCACGGCGTCGGCCACACAACGGGCCATCGGGCCCGCCGTGTCCTGCCGATGCGAGATCGGCACCATGCCGGACCTGCTCACCAGGCCGAGCGTGGGCTTGACGCCGACGATTCCGCAGGCGCTGGCCGGGCACACGACGCTTCCGTCCGTCTCTGTGCCCACTGCCACCGCCGCCAGATGTGCGGCCACCGCTGCGGCCGAGCCTGAGCTCGAGCCGGATGGATTGCGGTCGAGCACGTGCGGGTTGCGGACCTGACCGCCGACCGAACTCCAGCCGCTGGTGGACCGCTCGGAACGGAAGTTGGCCCATTCGGACAGGTTCGTCTTCCCGATGATTACCGCGCCCGCCGCGCGGAGCCTGGCCACGCAGAACGCGTCAGGCGGTGCCGAGCCGGCCAGCGCAAGCGATCCCGCCGTAGTGGGCATGCCGGTCACGGCGATGTTGTCCTTGACCAGGACCGGAATCCCCTCGAGCGGGCGCGGCGCCCGCCCGTGGCGGCGCGCGGCGTCACTCGCCTCCGCTTCTTCGAGCGCGCCCGGGTGCACGGCGATAACCGCACGCAGCAGCGGACCGAGGTGGCTGATCCTTTCGAGGTAGCAGCGGGTGAGTTCGGCAGCGGTGAAGGCACCTAAGTCCATCCCTCGGCGAAGCTCCGTGATGGTGGCCTTGTCCAGGTCGATACCCGCCGGGCCGACGGTCCCGGCGATCGCCGGGGTCAGCGGGCTGGTCATGTCGGCTCCTTCGGAACGAGTTATGACTGGCGGGGCTGGCTCGGGCTGCTCGGGCTGCTCGGGCTGCTCGGGCGATTCGGGCGATTCGGCCGGGCGCCTTATGATGCGGCGCTCACGTTTGTGTGGATCAGGCTGCGTGGCTCAGTTGCTGCCGCTGCGCGCGAGAGCGCATGGGCAGCGTGCCCGAGGCGGCAACCACCGCAACCACGGCAACCACGGCAACCACGGCAACCACGGCAACCACGGCAACCACGGCAACGAGGATTCCCCATTCAAGCCAGTCTGGTGCCCGAGCCGATCGGGCGTCCAGGCTGTAGCGGCCTGGGCGGTGAACGCGATCCCGGCGAAGTCGGTCTGTCAGCGGGTACTCGAAACAACCTCGACAACGGAAAACGATCCGTGTCCACGCGGGCTCAATCATGCGTCAGGCTCGCCGGTGGGGTCACAAACCGACCGTAGTCGTGGGCCCTTAAGCTACGTGGCTATGGACGTCCGGATGGGATCTCTGACCTTCGTGCCCGCGCTCGACCGTCCCGACCTGCTGGCGCCGCCCGTGGCAGTCGCACTCATTAAATGGAAGAACCCCATTCCGGTCAGCGAGGTCCGCGTCGCCGAAATCGACCCGGCGCTCGCGGAGACCGCGGCGTTCTGCGTGCGTTACGGAATCGCCATGGAGGAGTCCGGGAACTGCGTTGTAATCGCGGGACGGCGCGGCGGGCAGACGCGCATGGCGGCTTGCGTGGTCTTCGCCACTGCGCGTGCAGACGTCAACGGCTTGATCAGGAGGCATCTCGATGCCCGCAAGGCATCGTTCGCAGCGATGGAGGACGCGGTTGCCGAGACCGGTATGGAGTATGGCGGCATCACACCCATCGGGCTCCCGGATGGCTGGCCGGTCCTGATCGATGCCGCGGTCGCTGCGGCGCCCGGTGTGGTCGTCGGTAGTGGCGTGCGCCGCTCCAAGCTGGCGCTCTCTGGAGCCGTGCTCGCGAACCTGCCCGGCGCGCAGACTCTCGACGGCTTGGGTCTTCCCACCTCGGGCTGACCGGTGTTACCCGTTCGTCATCCGCGCCCGGATGCGGGACCCTGTTTGCCGTGTGCGCCACCGGCGCGACGCGAGCCGGATCGGGGGCCCACTTCCTCAGGGCAGCCAAGAAACATGACCGTGCAGCGTCGTATAGCCGACGAAGGCTACGGCGTCAATGAGGGTATGCGCGACGATGAATGGCGTCACCCTCCCCCACCGGCGGTACAGGAGGCCGAAGATCAGGCCCATCGCCGCGTTGCCAGCGAATCCGCCGAACCCCTGGTAGAGGTGGTAGGAGCCGCGCACAAGGGCACTCGCGAGGATCGCGCGCCCAGCAGGCCAGCCGAGCTGGTCCAGGCGGTGCAGGAAGTAGCCAAGGACCACGGTTTCCTCGAGAATGCCGTTCTGCGCCGCTGCGGCGATCAGCACAGGGATCCGCCACCAGACAGCGGGCAGCTGTTCCGGCACGACGTTGAGATTCGCGCCCAGGTGGTATGCGGCAAGGTAGAGCAACAGTCCGCTTCCGCCGATGACCGCAGCCAGCGCAGTTCCGCGCGCCGCGTCCCCACCGGGAGTCCGCACGTCGAGCCCGATCGTCGCGGCAGACTCGCCGGACCTGGCCAGCAGGTAGAGGACAAGCGCCACCGGGGCGAGCGACAGGGCGATGTTCGTGACCTGGAGGGTGAGGTCGAGCCAGGGACGGCCGGGTGCGAGGGAGCCGTTCATCACGGCATGCTGCTGCGACAGCGATGCCCGCTGCGTCAGCGACCCGATCAGGTTGATGAGGGCCACCAGGCCACTGGCGCCAAGGGAGACCGCGAAAACAACGAGGATCTCCCAGCCCGCCAGGCGACGGCTGAAGCCTGTTGTGGCCAGGTCTTGGTGTGCTTCTGATCCTTCGGTCCCGGCTGATTGCGGGCCGCCCGTTCCCGTGCCGGTTACGCCGCCTGTGTCGGACGCGGCGGTTGCGTGCGGGTCGGTTGCGCCGGTTGCGCCGGCTACGTCCCCGCCGCCCGCGGCGGTTGCATGCGGGTCGGTTGCGCCGGTTGCGCCGGCTGCGTCCCCGCCGCCCGCGGCGGTTGCATGCGGGTCGGTTGCGCCGGTTGCGCCGGCTGCGTCCCCGCCGCCCGCGGCGGTTGCATGCGGGGGTTGCCGCTTCTTGTCCGCGGCCGCCTGCCGCCGCGCCAGGCGCTCGCTTGGCCGCCGCTGCTGTCCGCCTCACCCACGGCAGGACTCTAACCGGCTCCACAGGTGCCGTGACATGAGCGACCCCTGCTGGATGCTCAGGCAAGGCGCATCGATGTCCCACCGAGCGCCGAATCCGGAACCTCCGCGGCGATTTACGGCCGCACGCCTCGGCGCCGCGCGAAATCTCCATGATCTGTCTCAGAATATGGATGCGTGCTCGGTGCCGGAACGGCATGTGGGGCATGCCTGCGCCGCGTATATTGGGAGGTCCTATTTGACGGCTTACCAGCCATCAGAATAACAGCAATTCGGACATGCGATAAGCCATGATCCATTATCTCGGAGACTTTTCAGTACACTCGGCTGAGAAGTCTCCGAAGTAATGGATCATGGCTGCGGATTGGGCGCTGGGATGGCACAGGTTGCGTCGTAGCCGACGAATCGGCCCATATGTGCTTGCTGCCATTGGCGGAGCGCTAAGCGCCGTAATCGCGACCGCTGGCACCGCCTCAACGCCAGCGCCGGCAGCGCCTGGAGCGCTAAATCCCGCGCCAGCAAGGCCAACGCCAGTAGCGCCAACACCACGAACGGCAGCCGCGGCAGCGCCAACGCAAGCCGGCCCAACGCAAGCCGGCCCAACGCAAGCCGGCCGAGCGTGGAGATCCCGTGGGAGTACGACTACGCGGGCGCACCCTATCTGACCCAGCGGATGGTCCGCGAGGTGCAGCAGGAGCTGTACTTCGACGCGCCGGTGGGACAGTTCGGCAACGACGATCTTGGCGCGATGAGCTCCTGGTATGTCTGCTCCGAGCTGGGCTTCTACCCGGAGACCCCGGGCACACAGACCCTGGCGCTCGCCAGCCCGGTCTTCCGGAAGGCGACCGTACACCTCGCCAATGGCAGGGCCATCACGATCAGCGCACCGAACGCCCAGACGGCGTCTCCCTACGTACACGGCCTCACGGTCAACGGCGCGACCTGGAAAAAGGCGTACGTCAGTTTCGGCGACCTGAGCAAAGGCGCCACGCTGGAATACGACCTCTCCACCACGCCCGACACCTCCTGGGCTGCGAGTCCGGACGCGGCGCCGCCCTCCGATCCGACGGGCGAGCAGCCCGCGCTCACCTCCGCCGAGCCAGCAGACGCGCCGACCCCACGTTCCACGTGCTCGCCATCGGGACGGGTTGAGCGCGGCGGGAACGCGGACCTCACCGTCCCTGGCCCGGGATAACCAGAATGATCCCTAACGGCTGCCGCTTCGTGGCGCATGTCAGCGCGGTGTACCCCGCTTATGGGTGACATGGTCGCGGGCCGGGTGGTGCTGGGACAGGAACTTATCCAGGGCGGTCGGACCGTAGGAGGCCAATGTGATGGGCGCACCCGTGGTCTGTTCGACTACCGCCTGCCAGTCCACGCCCGGAGCGTCATATACCGGCCGGGCCCGCAGCAGCCTGCGCGTGAGCTGCTCCTGGTGCTGAAGGTCACGCGCAGGGCCGGGCTCCAGGCGCTCCACCCGCTGGCCGTCGAGCTGATATGCCTGGCACAGACGCAGCTCGTGCCGGGCGGCGACGTCTTGATGAGTGAGCGCAACCTCGTCTACACCACCGGTGACCTCGGCGGCATATCGGATCGCGAGCGCATCGAAGTGACCGACCCGGAACGGCCCTTGCCACCGGTTGCGCCCGTTGTGCTGTTCTGGCAGCTCCAGTGTTGGATCTTCGGTGACAAACGGCCCTGGCCCGTGCCGCGTCATGTAGCAGCGGATAACCCCGAGGCGGGTTGCGGTCGCGCCCGCTTCGGCCAGCAGCGTCTCCGCGTTGGCAAAGGTGGTTGTGGACCAGGTGGTGTAGGGGTGGAAACCTCGCCATTCGTCGAGCAGCACGCCCTGGGCGCCTTCGAACACCGCGGGGCCCGCATGCAGAACACGGCTGAGGTAGTCGGGGTCCACCAGCGGTACCTTCGCGGCGAATACCCGGTAGGCGTCGCACAGGTCAGCGAGTGGTGGCGTGTCGAGCGGCCCCAGTTCATCGGCGAGCCGCTCGGCGAGTGTCGCGAGCTTTCGCGTCAGGGTACGCGGGGTGGCACAGTCTCCGGCGCGGGGGGCGTCCGCGGGATGGCACAGTGCATAGCTGGCCGTCTCGCCGATGCCCATGCCGCACGAGCCGTGCCGGTTCTGGCCACGGGCCAGCTCACGAGCGCGGTTGGCAGCCTGGTGATAGGGGGTGGCGAGCAACGCGTCGCGGTCGACGGTCAGCCGGTCCAGGGCGTCGTGGATGCCGACGGACGCCAGGTGCCATGCCTCGGCCGCCAGCGCCAGCGGATCGACAACGACGAACCGCGACAGGTGGGTCCGCACTCCCGGCGTGAACGAACCCGAGCCGAACTGGGCGAACGCGTGATGCCGGCCATCGGGGGTGAGCACGTTGTGGGCGGCCTGCGCGCCACCGTTGAACCGGACCACCGTATGGACCGGCGCATTCCCGAAGGGGGAGCAGAGCCAGTCCACAACGGCGCCCTTGCCGGCGTCGCCATACCCAAGATCGACGACGATGATATGGTTCACAGCCGTATGTTCCCGCTCGGGCCGTCCAGGTCCGCGGGAGCGGGAGAGATTATGAGTTCGCCGCGCCCGGCCCCGATCGTGGCGAGTGCCTTCGACACGACAGGCCCTGCCACGGAGCCGACGTCGGCCAGATCGGCCAAACCGTCATCGAGGCTGATCGCGTCCTCGCCAAGGCCGATGATCAGCGCGATCGTCTCACAGACCGCGTCCAGGTCGGCAAGCTCGATCACGTTCTGGCCGAATCTGGCGTGCCAGAAATCAAGCACCTCGGTGTCACCCTGGTAGTAGGCACCCTCGGGCAGGATGTAGTAGGCATCCCATTTCTGCTTGAGCGCCGCGGTGATGTGTTCCAGCCGAATGTCGGCTTCGAGTTTGTCGCCGATGAGGCGGCGCGCTTCGGCTCTCTTGACGCGCGGGTAGGCCATCTCGTCGCCGATCAGGAACAGGTAGCCGCGCCTGCCGCGCTTCTCGTGACAGTCGATCGAGGTATGCCTGGTCATGAAGTACATGGCTAGCTCGTAGGACTCGGTCTTCTGGCCGCCCCCGCCTCCTTCGAGCAGGATCCTGCTGAGGTCGTCGTCCATCCGGTTATCGGATTCAAACTGGCCGATCTGCAGCGGCGCCCGGTCACAGGTGGCGTCGCCGATGCCACCGAACAGGATTTGGGGGTCCTTGGCGTATCCCTTGCGCAACAGCAACCCCAGCAGCTGCGGAAGCTTGGCCTGCAGCGTACGCGGTACGCTTCCCATCGAGCCTGTGACGTCGAAGAGCACGGTAATCGCCAGCGACTGCGGGTGTTCTGCCGAGTCACGGCTTTCCCGTATGTCGACGCCGTGGGGGTCCAGTGCGGGGTGGACACGCCTGGCCCCGCCGTCGCTGTAGGCGAACGCGCTGGCGCCAGTGGCGGCGCGGAAACGCGCCGCGGCGGTGTAGACGTCGGTGGACCATCTTCCGCTTCCCATGGTGGTGCTCCTTTCTTTGGCGCTCTAGGCCGGCATGGCGAAGGCGCGGAACTTGCGGGGCCCGTACAGGCGCTCGAGCAGCTCATCAAGCTCGCTCAGCAGCTGCCAGGCGTCCTTCGGGCGCCACCGGGGATTGCGCAGAACGCATCCGGCGGCGAACGAGGCCAGCGGCGCTGGCGTCTTGTTGCCAATGAGGTAGGTCATGCATCGCGTGGCTAGATAGATATCGAGATCTGGGCCTGCGACCTGCCTGGTGAGCACCTCGGGGGGATACCAGGCGCGGTAACGGCCGGGAACCGCCGGAATCGGGCAGGCATGCTCGCTGACCGTATAGCACCAGTCCACGAGAACGAGGCCGTGATCGGCTGGATGGATCATCACGTGCTCGGGGAGGACCGCGGCGTGGATCAGCCCAGCCCGGTGAGCAAAGCCGACCGCCACAAGCAACCGGCGCCACACCCAGGCCGCGTCTTTTGGATCGACACCATCAGGGAAGGCCGCGTGGACTTCGGCGAGGTTGTAGAAACCGTCAAGCCTGCCGATCACATTCGCGCGGCGCTTGACACCAGAACGTGGATCCTGGTGCCGCTCCGTCTCGACAAGGTGCGGAACGTACGCGAGATAGCGCTTATCGCCGCCCCGCCGTAACCGGGTCAGCGCCTCCGCCTCACGGTTCATCAAGTCGTTGTCAGCTGGGTCACGGGCAAGCTTCCGCAACCCGCGCCGGGTCAGGTAGAAGTTGGCCATGTCCCCCCTCGCGGCACATTGGCCCGGCTCGCAGGTGTGTCGTTGCCACAGCGCTGCCAGCTTGGCGAACGCGCTCGAAGCCCGGTGGTCGCCGGGGTTGTTGTCGGGGTGGGTCAGGCGCGCCAGACGGCGATAGGCCCGGGAGGAATCGCTGCCGAACAGGGCACGCGGATCCCCGGCAGCCTCAATAAGCGCAATCGCTTCGTCGGTCGTCATCTCAGCGGATCGCCTCTTCCTGGCCAGGTCGCAGCAGCGGTGGGTGCAGCAAACGCGCGTCACCGCGCCGGTACAGGCGTGCCTTTGGGCCGCCCCGCGGGCCGCCGGTTTCTGTGGTTGCGCCCGTGCTTTCCACGAACCCGGGAACCGACATGACCTTGCGGTGGAAGTTCCCGGCGTGCAATTGCTCGCCCCAGACGGTCTCATAGACCGCCCGTAGCTCGGAGATCGTGAATTCCTCGCCAACGAATGCGGTGGCGAGCGGGGTGTACTCGAGCTTTGAGCGGGCGCGCTCAAGTCCGTCGGCGAGGATCTGCGCATGATCGAAGGCCAGCTTCCGTGTGGTGCCTGGACGCTGGCCGCCGCCCTCGGCTAGGCCTAGCGAGCTCACCGGTATCCAGTCAGCGGCCGCGGCGTCGCTGCCTGCCTGCGGGTCGGCCAACTCTGGGGCGAACGCGAGGTATGCCACGGTGATGACCCTCATGCGCGGATCGCGGCCGGGTGTGCCGTACGTCCTGAGCTGCTCGAGATGGATCCGGCCGAGGTACGACCCGGTCTCTTCGGCGAGTTCCCTGATCGCGGCCTCGTGCAGGTCTTCCTCGACCCGCCGGCCGCTGGCGTCGGTGTGCACCTTGATGAAGCCCCCCGGAAGGGCCCACTGACCCGCGTATGGCGGAGAGCCGCGCCGCACGAGCAGCACGTGCAACGCCGCGTCTCGGATGGTGAGCGCGACCACGTCCACCGTGGCTGCGATCGGGTCGTACGCTTTCGGGTCGTAGCTGGCGAGGAACTCCTCCTCGCTGCCTGAGTCCTCGCTGCCTGAGTCGTCGCTGCCGTAGTCCGCCAAGGCGAAGTCCTTATCGCAAGTTTTTATCACTATGAGAATATCTCACCATGAGATTAACACGTGAGATGAGCCTGTCAAGCCTGGTGGACTTCGAGCCTGTTCGGAAGCCCGGCTTCGATGCGCTGGTCTGCGTGCCTCCGGCACGACGTAGAGGCGTGCCACCGCACCCGGATGGCAAGGCCGCGGCCCAATGGCGTGCCTGGAAGGCACATCAAGGGCGAGCAACGCAGCCAGCTAGACCGTAGATGTCCTTAACGTGGCGCACGCAGCCGGATCAGGTTCCGAACAGGCTTGGAGCCTGATGTCGATGGGGGCTAAACGCCGGCGGCGGTGACGATCGCGTCCGTGACGAAGCCGAGGGCAAGGCCGAGCAGGATTCCCCAGGTGGTGATCTGCTTGAGGGCCATGGCGCGCGCTACGGCCAGCAGCTCGATGACAACGTAAAGGATCGAGCCCGCTGCCAGCGCGAGGAACGAGATGGACAACACGTCGTTGGTCAACTGCTGGCCGACTAGCGTACCGAGGAAGGTGGGTGCCCCACCGATCAGACCAAGCGCCGTCAGCCTGCCCCAGGATGGACGGTCGCCTTCGGCCGCGAGCGGCGCGACAATCCCGAACCCCTCGGTCGCGTTGTGCGCGCCAAAACCGATCACAAGCAGCACGGCGAGGCTTAGCTCACCCGCTGCGGCCGAGTTGCCGATGGCCAGTCCTTCGCCGAAGTTGTGCAGGCCGATGCCGACCGCGATAAGAAGTGACAGCTCAGCAGCATGCGACCCGAGCAGTCTTGTCTCGGGTGCCCGGACCATTACCGCGGCTCCAGGTCCCTCAGGGCGGGCCAAGCGGGCCCGCCGCCCCCTTCGCGCTACCCACCGGTCGAAGTAGACCAGGCCAAGCAGGCCGATGCCAAAGCAGCCAAGCATCACGCCGCCATCGCGGAACGCGACCGCGTAGTTGTGGCTGCCGAGAGCGGCATCGGCTCGTTCCCACGCGTGGTCGAGCACGTCCCAGAGCAGGAAGATGAGAATGCCGATCGCGGTCGCGTTGAGCAGCGCCTTAACCTTGGGAATGGGACTGCGCAAGCGGCCGATTGGCAGGCCAAGGAAGATGGTCAGGCCGGCGATGGCACCGAGCAGCGCAATGCTGCCTGCAGACATTCTCGCTCCAGTGGCGTAACGTGACGTGACGGGTGGCGGCGAGTAAATTTAGGCTAACCTAACTTAGGTCGTCCTAAACAAGATTGCCCTAACCAGGCTGGCCTGACAAGGCTGAGTCCGAGCTTCGCCCCCGGCACCCAGGCCACCCCACGGGCCACGATGGGCCACCCAGGCCACCCCACGGGCCACGATGGGCCACCCACGCCACCCACGGGCCACGATGGGCCACCCACGCCACCCACGGGCCACGATGGGCCACCCACGGGCCACGATGGGCCACCGAGGCCACCCCAAAGCCACGGCGTCAATGTGTACCCACCCTGATGCCAGCCGGGCCGTCCATGATCCGCTACGTCGGAGCCTTTTCAGCTGTCCGCACTGAAAAGTCTCCGACGTAAGGGATCAAGCTGGCCCGCAGCTCACTCCGGCGCCTTCGTTGGCGGGTTTAGAGATCAACTAACACGCTGGGTGCCCACCGAAGCCCCTGCCCCAATGGCCTGGATGGCCCACCGTGGCCCCTCCAGAGGCTGTCGCAAAATCGAATTCGACCAAAAATGATCTCCACTTGGTGCTGGTTTGCGACGACTCAGAGTGGAGATCGCTCCACCTTGCTTAGTCACATGGCACCTCCCAGCGGCCAGTCCCCCACTACCCGCCGGTAGGCGGTTATTCTGCAACAGCCCGCATAGGGACCACGATGGGCCACCCAGGCCATCCCAGGGGGGCCGCAATGGGCCACCCAGGCCACCCCAAAGCCACGGCCACGGGCCACGATGCGCCACCGGGGCCAGCCCGGGGGTTGTAAACCATCCCGAGGTTACCTGCGCGGTTTCCCACGTACCCGCCGGAGCATCGCTGCGACCACGCGCCGGGACCCAGACCGCGCCGGGACCACGGACCGGGACCCAGACCGCGCCCGGCCTACGACCCGGGACCCAGACCGCCGGGACCATGGACCGGGACCACCTGCTGGGACCGCGCCAGAACCACGGGTCGGGCTGGGCAGTAGGGTGTCCGCATGCGGATCGGATTTGGCCTCCCGGTCGCGGGTGCGTGGGCTCGTCCCACTGCGCTTTCTGAGTTCGCCCGCCGCGCGGAGGATCTCGGATACGACTCACTGTGGACCTTCCAGCGCCTGCTTGTCGCGGAAGGCGACGAGGTGGCGCCCGTCTACCGCAGCGTGCTGGACCCGATGATCTCGCTGACCTTCGCCGCGGCGACCACGTCCCGCATCCGGCTCGGCGCGGCCGTGGTAAACCTGCCGTTCATCTCGCCTGCCTACCTGGCCAAGCAGGCCGCTACGCTCGACGTCCTTTCGGCTGGAAGGCTGGAACTTGGCCTCGGAACGGGCTGGTCGCCCGTCGAGTTCGTCGCCACGGGCGGCGACTCCGCGCGGCGCGGCGCGCGAACGGAAGAGTACCTCGCGGCACTGAACACGCTGTGGGCGGATGAGATCAGCGAGTTTCACGGTGAGTTCTACGAGATCCTGGCGAGCCGCATGGCGCCCAAGCCCGTGCAGCGGCCCGGCCCGCCGGTGTTGCTTGGCGGCATGGTTCCGGCCGCGCTGCGCCGGGCTGGCCGGCTCGCGGCCGGATGGGTGAGCAGCAGTCGTGCCGACCTGAACAAGATCGGCGAGCAGGCGGCCATGGTCCGTGCGGCCGCCGAGCAAGCCGGGCGGGACCCAGCGTCGGTACGCATCGTCTGCCGCGGTGTCGTCCAGGCTGGGGCCCTAATGACCGGCGGTGACCGTGTCCGGCTGGCCGGCTCGTACGAGCAGATCCGCGCGGACACCTCCTGGCTCGAAACGCAGGATGTGACCGAGGTGTTCTACGATCTCAACTGGGATCCGCTGATTGGATCACCCGACACCGATCCAGCGGCCGCCGCCGAGCGCGGCTGGGAGATCCTTGAAGCCCTGGCACCCTCAGGAAAGCCCGCCCCATGATCCCTCCGGCGGCGTGTCCTGCTCCATGAGCGGGATCAACTCGGGATGAGGAACCCCGATGTGACATCAGCCGCCGACCAGACGTCGTGGGCGCTTCACATTCCCGCAGTCTCCGGGACGTATCACTTCATCAACCGCGAACGGATCGCACGGATGAAGACAGGCGCGATCCTTATCAATACGGCGCGCGGCTCGCTAGTGGACACGCAGGCGCTATCCGAGGCGCTCCATACTCGTCACCTGGCGGCAGCCGGGCTGGACGTGGTAGAACCACTCGACGACGCAGAAGGGGGCTCCGCGCTGCCCAACACCATCGTCACACCGCACATCGCCTATAACAGCCGCGAGGCGATCCGCCGTATCTCCGACATAACATTGCACAACATTCGTGACTATCTGCTGAAACGCGCTGGGGAATGCAGATAATTTCGCCGGAGACATGAGCTGAGACTGATCGTTCGTGCGGGCGTCCCCGTGATCAGGGACCGCGAGGACACCCGCTTATGGCACTACTTACTGTACATGCCATCACGACGCGATGTGTGTGCTAATTGTATTTGCGGCCGCGACGAGTCGCCTTGCCTGGTCCGCGGTAAGTACTCCTTCGCTGGCCGGCCACGTAGGCCTTCAGATTGGCCAGCTGCTCGAGAACAGCCGGGGCGATCGTCACCACGGTGAGGGAGTTCGCCGGTACGTCATAGGCGAAGTTCCCCGCCGACCCGTTCAGTACTGAGTTCTGCGGGGTAACCCTGGTCGGGTCGGCGAGGGTGTTGCCCGCATTCGGGTCCGGATCGCCCAGCACCTCAATGCTCGCTTGCGTGGCGTTGCTGCCGGTGAAGCTCAGGCTGGTGGGCAGGGCGCCGTTCGAGGCGTTGACGATCTTGGTGTAGACATTGCCAGTCGCGCTGTCGATGGTGGCGGAGTAGAACAATCCAGTGCCATCCGAGCTGGCAGGCAGCACCTTGTCGCCCACGTTCGCGGCGAACATGCGCTGTACGTAGTAAGAGGTCGAACCGAAGCTCCCCTGCTGGTCGAAGCCGATCAGGTCAGGGCTCCACTGCTGGTGGCCGACGTAGGCGAGCAGGGGGGCGTAGGAGTTCATGGTGACGATGTCGGAGTTACGTTCCATCCCGGTCATGAACGCCGCCTCGCCGATCGAGTTCCCGAGGAAACCGGTCGGCAGATTGGTCGCACCAGTCCGGCCCGCGTACTCGCCGACGAACACCTTCGGCCCGTTACGGCTGTATGTGTCGTAGCGGGTGGCCTGGCTTTGGAAGAACGCCGATGAGCTGTAGTAGTGCTCGTCGATGACCTCGACCGGCCGGCTCATCTGAGCGCAACCGCCGGTCGGGCAGGTCGTGGCGATCGTGGTCACCTGTGGGTAGTGAGCCTTGATCGCGTCGTAGAACATCGGGTACCGGTACGCGAAGTAGCTGGCCGAGCCGTTGTTCAGGTTGTCCTCATTGCCGATCTCGATGTAGGGCGTGGTGAACGGCGCGGGGTGCCCGTCGGCCGCCCGCTTGGCGCCCCAGGTGGAGGTGACCGGGCCGATCGCGTACTCGATCTCGTCCAGCGCGTCCTGGATGTAAGGCCCGAGCTGGTCCTGGCGCACGATCTGCGGGTTACCCGCGCCGCCGCCGATGCTGAGCCCGGCGTAGATGCCGATCACCGGGGTTACGTCAAAGTCCTCGCAGAGCCGTAGGTATTCCAGGAGACCCAGCCCGTCGTCCGACCAGTAGTTCCAGGCGGCGTTGAAGTGGCCCGGCCGCTCCCAGACCGGCCCGATCGTCTTCTTCCAGTCGAACCGGCTCGCGCGTGGGTCGGGATCCTGCGGCCGGTAGTTCCCCTCCACGTAGTTGCCGCCCGGGAAGCGGAGGAACGTCGGGTGCATCGCCTTCAGCTTGTCCACCAGGTCCGGCCGCAGCCCGTTCGGCTCGCTCTGGTAGGTGGGCGGGAACAGCGACACCATCTGGAGCCACAGCGACGTCCCGTCCGGCACCAAAGCGGGGCTGGCACTGCGATTGTCGATACCGATGACGAACCGGCCGGTCGTCGGCGGGGTTCCTGCCGCTACCGTCAACATGGCGGTGAACTGCTGCCAGTCCGAGGTCAGCCCACTCACTGTGGTGGTGGCGAAGGCTTGCGTACCGCCGGTGTTCTCCAGGCTGAGCGTGAGCGGCCCGGTGAAGCCGTTGCTGGCCTTGGCGAAGAACGACGCCGTGTAGGACTCCCCCGGCGTGACTGGAACGCCAAAATACCCCTCGTTGGACATGCCGACCCGCTGCCCCGCGCCCGCCGAGTTCACCTGGAGCTTCAGGGATCGGGTGAGCTGGCTGTTCAGCGGGTTGGCGGAGTCCAGGGTCGCGGTCACCGACCCGCCACCGTCGGCCACCGGTGCCCAGTAGGTGTCGGCGAGGACGATCGTCCCATCGTGCCCGCTGCCCGATGAGTCGACCGCGGTCGCCCCGCTCGCCTCGTCGAACCGGTACCAGGCCACATTCCCGCCACCTGGCGATCCGCCGGCGGAGCTGGTCAGCGATTGGACCTCCGCCGCGCTCAACCCCCGGTTGTAAATCTGGAATTCATCGACCGACGCGTTCAGGAAGGGATCAGCGGAGTACTGCGATTTGCCGATCCAGTTCTGGGTGGTTGACCCCAGGCTCGACGGGTTCAGCGTCATGTTGGTGTTCGTCGCGACCGGCGTGCCGTTCACGTACAGCGTCCCCGTGGTTCCCGACAGGGTGACCGCGAGGTGCGTCCACTGATTGGTCGACAATGGCGAGGGCGCGTTCAGGCGCTGCTCGTTGCCGTTTCCGTTCGCCGTGATCGCGAACCGCGGAGTGGAGCCCGCGCTGACGGTCAGGAACATGTTGACGTCCGGACCGTTGCCGAAGTCGAACACACGCGACCAGGTGCTGGTCGCTCCCGGGTTCACCCATGCCGCGATGGTGAAGTCGGTCAGCCCGCTGACGATCCCTTGCGGAAGCGCCACGTACTGGTTCTGGCTCGTTCCGTTCAGCTGCACGGCGGTGCCGAACTGGCCCGCGACCCGGCCGATTTCATCCGCTGTCAGCCAGCGGGCCGGCGTCGCGGGGTCCATGAACGCACGGTTGCGGATCAGCTCGGCATACAAACCGCCCACACCACCGTAGTTGATCTCCTCGAAGAATGCTCCGCTCAGTGACGGGCTGACCCCGTGGCCGGGGTGAAGATTGTCGACCGTCAGAGTCTGTGGGTCTGCGGCGACTGCCGTCGAAGCGCTAAGTGGGACGGTGGCCAAAGCTGCGGCCACCAGCGCTAATGCAAGCGCTAACGGCATGGCGCGCGTGCGCGCTCTGAGGTGGGGGATCGATCGGCGTAGTCGTAACATGACTCGTTCCTCCTCCTGCTTGTGGGTCGCGATACTGATGCGCCGTACGGCTGGGGAGTCTGAGGCTGTGTGGAAAATCATTTGACGACGGGCGTCGTCACCGTTCACCATCACCAGCCCTCGATCCGACGGTCCAAGAGCAGGAGGCATTCTCAGCGGGGTTGTTGTGCGGACAACCGGGGCGCTACTCGGAAAATGTTTGCGCTCACATCTGCGGGTGTCAAGAGTTTGCGCCGAATGAATGGATAAGTTCTTCCCTTCTGAAGGGAAGAATGTGATCG
>WNGB01004697.1_pt1 | contig 45287 bp, 32 predicted proteins | sample 5400681 | NCBI WGS metagenome assembly WNGB01 (sample SAMN13153367, study PRJNA577476) | soil metagenome | isolation source: 115 cm soil or saprolite under grassland replicate 2 | place: USA:California | collected 2016-06-15
GCCCCGGATAGGGCATGCTTGTAGGGGGAGCGCGCCCGGCCGGACTGGTTCGGGGTAGGCGCCGGACTGCGGTCCGGCGGAGCCAAGGAGGGCACGGAGATGGCCGAGTTCTCGAGGCCGGTCGGGCTGGGACTGGCGGCCCGAGGCAGCGTGACCGACGCCGTGGCCTGGGCGGAGCGGGCCGGGCGGGCCGGCCTCGACTCGGTGTGGATCCACGACAGCTACTTCGAGCGCGACGCGGTGACCTACGCGTCGGCCATCGCCGCCCAGGTGCCCGGGATCCGGGTCGCCCTGGGCGCGCTCAACCCCCTCACCAGGCATCCGGTGCTGGTGGCGATGACGGTGAGCGCGATCGACGAGATGGCGCCCGGCCGGGTGGTCCTCGGCATGGGCACCGGGCTGCCGCTCCGCCTGGCCCAGATGGGCATCCCCTACAGCCCGGAGGCCGGAGTGGAGGCGGTCAGCCGCGCGATCGACACCATGCGGGCGCTGTGGAGCGGCGAGCGGGTCGCGTCGGCCACCCTCGGCATGCCCTCGGTGCAGCCGATGTTCCCGCCCGTGCACCGGGTGCCGATCTACGTGGCGGCGTACCGGTCGGCGTTCCTCGACCTGGCAGGGCAGAAGGCCGACGGCTACCTGGCCCGCCCGGCCGAGTCGATCCCGTCGCTGGCCGGGATGCTCGACAGGCTGCGGGCCGCCTCGGTGGCCGCCGGGCGGCCGGAGGACGCCGTAGAGGTGGCCGGCTACCTGCTCACGCTCGTCGACCGGACCCGCAGGGAGGCGCTCAACCGGGCCAAGCGGGAGCCGTTCGTGATCTACATGATGAGCGTCCAGTCCGACCTGGCCATGCGCCGGGCCGGGCTCGACCCGGAGCTCAAGGACCGGGTCGCGGTCGCCTGGCGGGCCGAGGACTACCACCAGGCGGCCGGGCTCATACCCGACGAGCTGCTCGACGCGTTCATGCTCTGCGGCACCCGGGAGGAGGTGGCGGTCCGAACCGCCGACTACCACCAGGCGGGCATGGACCTGCCGGTGCTCCAGCCCGTGCTGCAGGAAGAGGACCAGGTGCGCGAGGTGCTCGCCGCCGCGGCGGAGTACGGGAGCGCGAGCGTGGCTGCCCCGGTCCTGGCCGGCCGGGGCGCGGCCGCCGGGCGGGACGGGCGGGTGACCGCCGGCGGGGCGGCCGCCGGGACCGGCCCGGCCGACGCGCCGCCCGGGTCGCCGGCACCCGCCGGCGGGGCAACCGGCGACCAGCGCCGCCCGGGCCTGGACGAGCAGCGCCTCGGGCTCGGCGCCCGGCTCGGGAGGCGGGCGGCGGCCTGGTCGGAGATCGCCCGGCCGTTCAGCCTCACCGCCTCGGCCGTGCCGGTGGCGGTGGCCGGCGCGCTGGCCGCCGTCGACAACCGGTTCTCCTGGACCTTGTTCCTGGCCGCGCTGGTCGCGTCGGTCCTGCTGCACGTCGGCACCAACGTCACCAACGAGATCTACGACGTGCGCAAGGGGATCGACGACATCACCTCGCCCAGGGCCAGCCACGCCCTGCTCAAGGGCCGGCTCAGCGAGTGGGAGGCGTTCGGGCTGGCTGCGCTGGCGTTCTCCGGCGCCGCCGCGACCGGGGTCGCCCTCATCCAGGCCCGGGGCTGGCCGGTCGCCGTGCTCGGGCTGCTCGGGCTGGTAGGCGGGTTCGGCTACACAGGGCCGCCGCTGCAGTACAAGTTCCGCGCCCTCGGCCTCCCACTGGTGTTCCTGCTCATGGGGCCGCTGATGGTCGGCGGGGCGTACTACGTGGTCACCGGCACGGTGTCCTGGCCGGCGCTGGTGGCCAGCCTGCCCGTCGGGCTGCTGGTCGTCGCGATCCTGCACGGCAACGAGTGGCGTGACGTGGGTGACGACGCCCGGGCCGGCATCTCCACCCTCTCGATCCGCGCCGGCCGGCCGGCCGCCCACCTGCTCTACCTCTCGCTCGTGGTGGGCGCCTACGTGGTCCTGGCCCTGGCCGTGGCCGTGGGCGCGCTGCCGCCGCCGAGCCTGCTCGCGATGCTGTCGCTGCCCCTGCTGGTCCGGGCCATCCGGTCCTCGGAGCTCGGCGCGGCCGGGCAGCAGCGGGCGATCGCCATGATCGACCTTGAGACTGCCCAGCTCCACGCCGCGTTCGGGTTCCTGCTGGTGGCCGGCCTGGCCATCGCGGCGCTCCGGTGAGGCCCTGGCGGGTCCGGGATGGCCGTCGCGGCGCTCCGGTGAAGCCCGGGCGGGCACGGGATGGCCATCGCGGCGCTCCGGTGCGGCGCTGGCGGTCCGCCCCGAACCCGCCGATGCCGCCTGCCGTGCCGGCCCTGGTCGGGCGGGCCCGGAGTGGCCGGGTGGACGCCCTGCTGGCCGCCGGGCTGGCTGGTGCCTACGCGGCCTTCGCCCTCAGCTTCCGTGGTCCGCGGCGGTCGTTCTGGCAGCGGATGACGACCACCGGGCTGGCCCTCGGCGGCCTCGCCCTGGCCGCCGAGCCGGGGCTCCGGCGGACCCGCTTCGGCAGGGCAGAGGTCGCGGCCGGGCTCGCATCCGCGGCCGGGTTGTACGGCGTGTTCCTCGTGGGCGACCGGCTGGCCCGGCGGCTGCTGCCCAAGGGCGACCAGGAGATCGGTGACGTCTACGCGCTGCGGCACCTGGGTCCCGGTCCGGAGCTGGCGGCCCGGCTCGGCCTGGTCATCGCGCCCGCCGAAGAGCTGTTCTGGCGCGGCTTCGTGAACGAGCGGCTCGGCCGGCGCTGGGGCCGCTGGCCTGGCGCGGCCCTGGGCGCGGCCGCCTACGGCGGCGCTCACGTGGCGACCGGGAACTTCACCCTGTTCGGCGCGGCGGGCGTGGCCGGCGCCTACTGGTCGGCCCTGGCAGCGGCCGGCATGCCCATGGGCGCGCTGGTCACGAGCCACGTCGCCTGGGACCTGTGGACGTTCGTGGTCATGCCGACCGTCCCGGCCGCTGACCAGCGGCGTTTCTGAGTGCGACGACCTCGGGGCCACGCTGGGGCCACATCTCGGACAGGTGCAAGCCGCGCTCGAGCGCGGCCTGACCGAGGGCCAGACCGAGGCGCTCACGGAGTTGAACGCGGAGATGCAGCGCCAGGCGCAGCTCGCCGGCCACGCGGTCCCAGACGGCCTTGTCATTGGCCCTGCTCCGGGCGAGAGCCAGTGGCGCGCAGCTCCGCCTCGAGGAGCCGGTGAAGGACGATCAGGCGGCGCATCAGCTCGTCCAGGGCGTCACTCGCGCTCGCCGGCGCCGGCGCCGTCACCGCCCTGCTGAGCAGCTCGACCGCCTCCTCGAGTTCCTCCGTGGTCATCCTGCGCGGGTTCATCCCCGCCGTTCTCCCTCGACCCGTTGGCCGCCTGGTCCTCGTCGCCGACCACGATCGACCCGAAGGGTTTGGCGCCACCCTGGCCCGCGCCAGCGCCGGAGTTGCTGGCCCGCACCTCGGCCTTGAGCACCCAGTGCACCACGAGCAGGCGGTGCATCAGCTCATCGAGGGCGTCGCCGGCCTCCACCGGCTCCGGCGTCCGCACCGCCCGGCGGAGCAGCGCGACCGTGTTCGCGAGCTCCTTCCGGGTCATCCTGCGCGGGTCCGCCATGGCCCCCTTCCCTCGGCTCGCCTGCGCCTTGGTCATCGGCACGGATGGCGAGGATCTGGACGTAGCCGAACGCGGCCCGCAGACGCCGAAGGGCCGCGAGCTGGTCCGGGTCGACCTGCGGCTCGCGGCCCTCCATGCTGCCCTAGCTGCTCAGAACAGCGGCTCCTCGTTGCAGGCATCTCCGGGTTCCTGCGCCCGGCCGGCTTCACCGGGCGCTCCGCAGGTGGTTCGCCCAGCGGTCCAGCTCGGCGACCGCATCGACGACCGTGCAGGGCACGACCAGCCCCAGCACGGTCGTCGATGCGGTCGCTCACCAGCTCCCCGGCCCGGCCAATGGTAGAACGATCGAATACGATCACTATCGGTGATCGAAGGCGACCATGGTTAGCCGTGCTTAGACGAGGAGCGTCGTTTCTGCTGCTCAGCGGCCGGATTCGGCCATCGGCGCAGCGTGCGGCCGGTGCGCGCGGATCACGGGACCAGGTACTGTGGACATTCCTCATTTCCCCGACCTCCGAGGCGTCTGACTCAGCAGCACTCCTGAACTCGACGACCTCGGGGCCACTCGGACCGAGCCGCCCGTCGAACGCGCCGAGCATGCGGTGCGCGTCGCGGTGCGCGCCAGCGATCATCGCCTCGAGCTCGGCCTCGACGAGCGCCGCAAGCCCGGTCGAACGGCCCGGCGCGTCGAGGGAGTACATACGGCGATGCCTGGGGCTTCGACCTGCTGGAGCACCTCGCTGAGCTGATCGCCGACCAACCGGACCCTGCGCTACGAGTTCTCCTCAACCTTGCCGTAGGGCTACCATCATCTGCCATGCCGACCAGACGGATGAACCGCGAGCAGTTCTTCGGCCAGCTGGCCACGTTCGACGAGCAGCGCCTGAAGAAAGCCCTCTGGAACCTGTACTGGCGAGGCGCAGCGGCCACGCGGGAACGCATCGAAGCCGAGATCGACCCTGACCAGCATGACCGTGGCAAGCGCCGCTCGAAGGAACCCGCTGACCCGCAACAGCTGCTGGGCGAGGTGGGTGACTTCGTTGCACTGGCGCGCTCGGGTGCATACATGGCCGGTGACCGGCGCGTGTCGCCACGAGAACGGACGCGCTGGCGGTTCACGTTCCAGCGTCTGGTCGCCGATGCGCAGGATGGCCTCCGCGCCGCCGACGCCGGTGCCGCAGCAACCGCAGTGGAGCAGCTCATCGATCTGGCCTGCGAGCTGCGTGACTACGACTACTTCCGCTCCGAGGACCCCCTGGAGGCGGCACGGTTGGTCGTGTCGGATGCGGCGGCGCTGCTGTGGGGCAAGCTGCAAGCCCAATACGGGTTTTCTGGGTTCGCGGAACGTGCGGCGCCCCAGCTCATCCGGTGGGAGTCCCGCTACGGCTGGACACGCAGCGGGTGCGGTCGGGTCAGCGAGAAGGAAACCTCGCTCGCCAGCGTGCTCGCGCAGATGTTGCCGGCCCACGACATGTGGGCCGGGTTCGCCGACCGCTACCTAGACGCGCTCGACCAGGTCGCCCGCGATGAGGTGGCCAGACCCAACCGCGCCTGGCGACCCACGGGCCGGGACCGTGACCAACGGACCGCGGCGCTCGCCGAATGGCACCGCTTGCTGTTCCACAGGCTCATCGACTCCGAGGCCGAAGACCGCCTCGACAGGCTGACCCGACACCCCGCTCTTGGCGGGCCGGAACTTGGGTTCCTGCAGGCCCAGCTGGCCTATCAGCGCGGCGATGTCAGCAACGCCCGCAGCCTGGTGCACGCGGGCTTGCAGCAACTCCCCGGCCACCAGAGCCTGCTCGACTTCGCGACCGAGATTGGCGCGCCCCTCCCGCCTCGCGCCCAGCAGATCATCAAGGAACGCTCGCGCTGACCCACTGGCACAGGCCCACCGGGATCTCAACGAGCTGGATGCCGCAGATCTGATCGAGCGGGACGGGAACGCCTACCGGGCGCGGGCCGAGCGCATCTATGCCTTCCTTCCCCCAGCCGGATGAGCGAGGGGGTTCCAGCCACGGCTGGGGCGAGACGGCGGGCGGTGTCCGCGGTACCCTGAGTCGTCCGGTGAGGCGGGGGGCATGAGAACTTTGCCTACGGTCGGTGCCGATGCGGCCCCGACGCTTTGGTTCTCATCAGCCGCCCCCGCCTCACCGGCCTCGCGGGGCCGGAAGCCCGAGAGGCCGCCGGGGTCCCGCGGCGGGCCGTCCCAGCACCCTTGCGATCGCCTCCGTCCTGGCCGTCGACACGGTCATGAAGCAGAAGGACACCGGCTGACCTCGGCCCGGCCGCTCGCCCTCCGCCCCAACGCCGGCGTGTGGGGCGCCGTGGTCACTCGCCGTGCCAGAGGGCGTCGCCGGACACGGCGTCGAAGAACGACAGGCGGCGGGTGTCCACGGCAAGCCCGACCGTCGCCCCTGGGGTGGGCCGGTGGTCGCGGGGGAGCCAGGCTGTGAGCTGGGCGGCGCCGGCCCCTTGGCCGGCAGCGGCCGGCGCGTCCACGACGCAGTAGGCGAGCAGCGCATGCCCGAGGTGCTCGACGCGGTCGACGGTCACCCGCAGCCGGGCCGCGCCGGCCGGGTCGTCGCCGCCCGCCAGCTGGGCCTCGGCGAGGTGCTCGGACCGGATGCCGACGACCAACGGGCGGCCGACGGCCGCGCGGAGCCGTCCTGACGGCGTGCCGTCGAAGCGCAGCCGCTGGCTGCCGAGCACCACCCAGGTCCCGCCCTGGCCGGCCTCGAGGCGGCCAACGACCAGGCTCATGGCCGGTTCGCCTATGAAGCCGGCCACGAAGACGCTGGCCGGCTGCGCCCAGAGACCGCGCGGCGTGTCGACCTGCTCGAGCACGCCGGCCCGCATCACGGCCACCCGGTCCCCGACCGCCATGGCCTGGCTCTGGTCGTGGGTGACGTAGATGGTGGTGACGTCGAGCCCACGGATCAGCCGGGCCAGCTCGGTGCGCAGGCGCATCCGCTCGCCGGCGTCGAGGTGGGTGAGCGGCTCGTCGAGCAGGAACACCCGGGGAAGCCTGATCGTGGCCCGGCCCAGGGCGACCCGCTGCCGCTGCCCGGCCGACAGGGTCTTGGGCAGCCGGTGCAGCAGCTGGCCGAGCCGGAGCACGCGGGACTCGGCCCCGACCCGCTCGTCGATCTCCTCCTTGGGCACGCGCCGTACGCCGAGCCCGAAGCGGAGGTTGCCGTCCGCAGTCATGTGCGGGTAGAGGCGGCTGCCCTCGAAGACCATGCCGAGGTCGCGCAGCCGTGGCGGGACGCCGTGCATGTCCTGGCCGCCGATCCGGATGGTGCCCTCGGTGACCGGGTCGAGCCCGGCGATCATGCGCAGGGTCGTGGTCTTGCCGCAGCCGGACGGGCCGACGATGACCATCACCTCGCCGTCGCGCACGTAGAGGTTCAGGTGCGAGACGGCGGCGGTGCCGTCAGCGTGCACCCGCGAGACGTCGTCGAGCAGGACGTCGGCCATGGGGCCTCCGGGCCGAGGAGTCGCTGGATGGCAATGGTAGGCCACCATCGTCGTGATCGGGTGGCGCGCCCTGGTGATCCGACCGCAGGCGGACGGGTGCGCCAGCTCGTCCTCGGTGCCAGCTCGTCCTCGCTGGGGAGGGCTGTCAGCGGCCCTCACCGCTCCCAGGCGAGCTGCTCGCCCCAGGTCTCGCGGCGGCGGGCGACCCGGGCGACACCGCCCTCGACGACGATCTCGGGCGGGCGGGGGTGGCCGTTGTAGTTGGACGCCATCGTCATCCCGTACGCGCCGGCGTCGAGGATCGCCACCAGGTCCCCGGGCCCGAGGTCGGGCAGGTCGACGGCTGGCGCGAGCACGTCGGTCGACTCGCACACCGGCCCGACCACCTCGGTCGGGCCGGCCACGGGCGCGGCCAGGACCGGCAGGAACCGGTGCTTGGCGCCGTACAGCGCCGGGCGGAGCAGGTGGTGCATGCCGGTGTCGACCACCAGCATGCGGCCGGCCGTGCGGTGCTTGCGGTACCGCACGGTGGTGATCAGCGCGCCGGCCTGGGCGACAAGGGCCCGGCCGGGCTCGATGCCGAGCCGGACGCCGCGCCCGGCGACGACGGGGGCGAGCGCGCGCGCGAACGCCTCGGGGCCGGGGGAGCCGGCCCCGCCCGCGTAGTCGACCGGCAGCCCGCCGCCCACGTCGAGCCAGTCGAGCTCGAGCCCTGCCGCCCGGCCGGTCTCGATCACCTCCAGGCCGACGCGGGCCCCCTCGACCAGCCCGTCGGGGCCGGGAAGCTGGGAGCCGACGTGGACGTGGGCCCCGACCGGGACCAGGGCCGGGTACTCGCCCTTGGCGGTCCGCCCGAGCAGCTCGTGGGCCAGCTCGACGGGCACGCCGAACTTGGCTTCGTCGTGCCCGGTCTGGATGAGGACGTGGGTGTCGACCTCGACGTCGGGGTTGACCCGGACCGCGAAGCGGGCCCGCCGGTGGGCCGTCCACGCCACCGCCTGCAGGGCTTCCAGCTCGTCGGCCGACTCGACGTGGAGGACGACGTCGTGCCCGACGGCCAGGGCCAGCTCGGCCGGGGTCTTGCCCACCCCGGCGAACACCACCCGGGCGGAGTCGCCGCCGGCTGCGAGCACGCGCAGCAGCTCGCCTCCACCGACCACGTCGAAGCCGGCCCCGAGCCCGGCCAGGCGGCCCAGCAGAGCGAGGTTGGCGTTGGCCTTCACCGAGTACAGCACGCGCCCGCCGAGGGGCGCGAACGCGTCTGCCACCCGGCGGAACGCGGCCGCCACCGCGTCCAGGTCGTACACGTAGGCGGGGGTGCCGGTCTCGGCGACGACCCGGTCGAGCGGCAGCCCGCCGACGTGGAGCACGCCACGGGCATAGGTGAAGGCCTCGCCGGGGGAGCCGGTCGTGGTCGGGTCGTTCATGGGACAGCGTCTCCTGCTGGTCGAGCCGCGACGCCTCCGGCGTGCGAGCTTGCGGTGGCGTCCTTGCCCGATGCCGTCACCGTACCGGTTGCCGCGCGGTCAGCGCTCAAAGCCGCGTGAGCCGGTCACACGACCAGGGGCGCAGGATGCCGGCACCGCCCGTGAGCCGGCCACGGCAATATCCATTGCATACTTGCATCTGGAACTGCATACTCATGCGCCATGACGTTGACTGCCGGCATCTTGGGCGCCTCCGGGTACGCGGGGGCCGAGGTGCTCCGCCTGCTCGCCCGTCACCCGCGGCTCGACGTGACCTGGGCCGCGGGCGACCGCAGCGCCGGCCAGCTCGTGGCCGAGCGCTACCCGGGTCTGGCCGCCGCCTACGGCGACCTCACCCTCTGCACGATGGACGAGGGGCTCGACAAGGGCGCCGACGTGCTGTTCCTGGCGCTGCCCCACGGCGAGGCAGCCGCGCTGGCAGCCGGGGGTTGGGAGCGGGCTGCCAGCCTGGTCGTCGACCTCTCGGCCGACTTCCGGCTCCACGACCCGGACGCCTACCCGGCCTGGTACGGCGCGCCCCACCCCTGCCCCGACGAGCTCGGCGCCTGGCCCTACGGCCTGCCCGAGCTGCACCGGGCCGAGCTGGCCGGGGTGAGGCGGGTGGCGGTGCCCGGCTGCTACCCCACCGCTGCCCTGCTCGCCCTGGTCCCGCTGGTGGCGGCCGGGCTGGTCGAGCCGGACGGCATCGTGGTGGACGCCAAGTCCGGGCTCACCGGAGCCGGCCGGTCGCTCAAGGACCCCTACCTCTACGCCCAGGCCAACGAGAGCGTCACCCCCTACGGGGTCGGCACCCACCGGCACACGCCCGAGATCGAGCAGGAGCTGGCCAGGGCAGCCGGGCGTGGGGTCGCCGTGACCTTCACCCCGCACCTGGTGCCGATGAGCAGGGGAATCCTGGCCACCTGCTACGCCACCCTGGCCGGGTCGGCCGACGACCGGGAGGTGGCCGCCTGCCACGCCCGCGCCTACGCCGGCGAGCCGTTCGTGGACGTGCTGCGGCCCGGCGCCTGGCCGGCGACCCGCGCCGTGGCCTCCACCAACCGGGTCCAGGTGGCGGCCGCGACCGACCGCCGGACCGGGCGGGTGGTGGCCGCCGCGGCCATCGACAACCTCGTCAAGGGCGCCGCCGGGCAGGCCGTGCAGTGCGCCAACGTCGCCCTCGGCCTGCCGGAGACGGCCGGCCTCGACCTTGTCCCCCCCGGCCCATGAGGACACCGGCCCATGGACACCACGATGAGCGGGGAGGCGCGGCTCGGCCCCATGAGGACACCACGATGAACGGGGAGGCGCGGCTCGGCCCATGAGGACACCACGATGAACGGGAACGCGCGGCTCAGCCGGGTGCGGCTCGGCCGGATGAGGACACCACGATGAGCGGGGCGGCGCGGCTCGGCCGGGTGCGGCTCGGCCGGATGAGGACACCACGATGAGCGGGGCGCAGCTGGGGCGGTCGGGGGTCGACCGCGGGCTCGGGGTGAGCGCGGCCGGCGGGTTTGCCGCCGCCGGTGTGGCCTGCGGCATCAAGCCGTCCGGGGAGCTCGACCTGGCCGTGGTGGTGGGGCCCGAGGGCACGGTCGCGGCCGGGGTGTTCACCACCAACCTGGTGGTCGCCGCGCCGGTCGTCTGGTCCCGCGCCCGTCTGGCCATCTCGGCCGACGCCCGCGTGGTGGTGCTGAACTCGGGGAACGCCAACGCCTGCACCGGCCCGGCCGGGGACGCGACGGTCGCCGCCACCGCCAGGCGGGCTGCGGCCGAGTTCTGCTGCCGCCCGGAGCAGGTGCTGGTCTGCTCGACCGGCGTCATCGGGGTGCCCCTGGACGCCGAGCGGATCGGTGACGGCATCGCCAAGGCGGCCGTCGCGCTCGGCCTGCGAGGCGGGCAGGCCATAGGCGCCCTGGCCGGGCAGGCCGTGGGCGCCCTGGCCGGGCAGGGCGACGGCCAGGCTGCCGCCGAGGCCATCCGCACCACCGACACGGTCGCCAAGCAGGCCGGGGTCGTCCTGGCCGGTGGGGTGACGGTGGCGGGCATGGCCAAGGGCGCGGCGATGCTCGCCCCGGCCATGGCGCCGCCGGCGCCGCTCCGCGCGGGGGTGGGCGGGGGCCGGGAGGCCCCGGCCCCCCACGCCACCATGCTCGCGGTGCTCACCACCGACGCGGTGTGCGAGCCGGCCGCCCTGCAGGCGGGGCTCGCCGGCGCCGCCGACGCCACCTTCAACCGGATCACCGTGGACGGCGCCCAGTCCACCAACGACACGGTGCTGCTGCTGGCGTCGGGTGCCTCGGGGACCCGCCCGCACCAGGACGACCTCGCCGACGCCGTGGGGGCGGTCTGCGACGACCTGGCCATGCAGATGCTCGCCGACGCTGAGGGGCGCGCTCGCCGTGGCCCGCCGGGTGGCCGACAGCCCGCTGGTGAAGGCCGCCGTGTACGGCGGCGACCCCAACTGGGGCCGGATCCTGCAGGCGGCCGGGACCGCCGGCGTCCCCTTCGACCCGGCCGCGGTCCGCCTCGAGATCGGCGGGCCGGCCCCGGCCGGCCCAGGCGGCGCCCCTGGGGACCCCAGCCACGGGGACCCCACTCCCGGGGACCCCGCCCACGGGTCCCCCCTGCCGGTGCTGCTGGTCCGCGGCGGCGTGCCGACCGGGGCGGACGCGGCCGCGGCCATGGCCGGCCCGCAGGTGCGGGTCCGCCTGCACCTGGGCGGCCCCGGCCCGTGGGGGTGCGTGCGCACCGCCGACCTGACCCCCGAGTACGTCCGGCTCAACTCGGAGTACACCACATGACCGCCGTGGCCGGCTCCCGCACCGAGGACCTGCAGGCCAAGGCGGCCGTGCTCCACGAGGCGCTGCCCTGGATCAAGCGCTTCACCGGCCGCACGGTGGTCGTCAAGTACGGCGGGGCCGCGATGGGCGACGCTGGGGGAGCGGAAGGGTCGCTGTTCGACTCCTTCGTCGACGACGTCGCCCTGCTCCGCTACGTCGGGGTCGACGTGGTGGTCGTCCACGGCGGCGGCGCCGAGATCAGTCAGCTTATGGAGCGCTTCGGCAAGGAGCCGGTGTTCGTCGACGGCCTGCGGGTCACCGACGAGGACACCATGGACCTGGTCCGGATGGTGCTCGTCGGCCGGGTCAACAAGGCACTCGTCGGCCGCTTCAACACCCACGGGCGGCTCGCGGTCGGCCTCTCGGGCGAGGACGGGCTGCTGGTCACCGCCCGCCCCAGGCGCGACCCGCAAGGCCGCGACCTCGGCTTCGTCGGCGACGTCGACGCCGTCGACCCGACCGCGCTGCGCGCGCTCACCGCCAAGGGGCTGATCCCGGTGGTGGCCACGGTGGCGGCCGGGCCAGGCGGGCAGCCCTACAACATCAACGCAGACACGGTGGCCGGCGCGTTGGCCGGCGCGCTCGCGGCCGAGAAGCTCGTCTACCTGACCGACGTGGAGGGCCTGTACGCCGACCTCGACGACCCCGGCTCGCTCGTCAAGCGCATCACCCTGCCCGAGCTCGAGGGCCTGCTCGCCGCCGGCCGCTTCCACACCGGGATGATCCCGAAGCTCGAGGGCATCGTGGCCGCCCTGCGGAGCGGCGTGGGCAGCGCCCACATCCTCGACGGCCGCCGCAAGCACGCGCTGCTGCTCGAGCTGTTCACCGACTCGGGGGTGGGGACCATGGTCTGCCCGGAAGCCCCCGGGCCCGGCCCGGGGGAGTCCTCGTGACCCCGGCGGGCGCGACCCAGATGGGACGCGGAAGAGAGGTGCGCCGAGCCTCCCCGGCGGGCGCACCAGAGACCCGTCGCGTGCCGGAGGTGCACCAGTGACCGGCATCGTGGAGCGGGAGGCGGCCGTGCTCTGGCCGACGTACGCGCGCCCGCGGGTGCAGTTCGTCCGCGGCGACGGCGTCCGCCTCTACGACGCCGAGGGGCGCGAGTACCTCGACTTCCTCGGCGGCATCGCGGTGGTGGCGGCCGGCCACGCGCACCCCAAGGTGGTGGCCGCGGTGGCCGGGCAGCTCGCCACCCTCGGTCACATCTCCAACCTGTACTTCTCCGGGCCCCAGGTCGACCTGGCCGAGCGGCTGGTCGACCGGTTCGGCCCGCCCGCCAAGGTGTTCTTCTCCAACTCGGGCGCCGAGGCCAACGAGGCCGCGATCAAGGTCGCGAGGCGCTGGGGCCGGGCGACCCGCGGCGAGCAGGCCACCGGGGTCGTGGCCACCCTCGGCGGCTTCCACGGCCGCACCCTGGCCACCCTGGCCGCCACCGGCAAGCCAGCCCTCCATCCCACCTTCCAGCCCCTGCCCACCGGGTTCTCCCACGTCCCCTTCGGCGACGCCGGCGCGCTGGCGTCGGCGATCGGCCCGCACACCGCCGCCGTGCTGGTCGAGCCGATCCAGGGCGAGTCCGGCATCCTCGTGCCGCCGCCCGGCTACCTCCAGGAGGTCCGGGAGATCACCGCCGAGGCGGGCGTGCTGCTGATGGTGGACGAGATCCAGTCGGGCATGGGCCGCACCGGCCGCCTCTTCGCCCACCAGCACGAGGGCATCCGGCCGGACGTGGTCACCATGGCCAAGGCGCTCGGCAGCGGCTACCCGATCGGTGCCACCATCGCCACCGCCGAGGTGGCCGACACGATGCGGCCGGGCGACCACGGCAGCACGTTCGGGGGCAACCCGGTGGCCTGCGCCGCCGCCCTGGCCACCCTGGACGTGGTCGAGCCGCTCCTCCACGGCCACGTCGAGAAGGTCTCGGCCCGGCTCGCCGAGGGCCTGCACGCCCTTCTGCGCGACCTCGGCCCGGCCGGCGGCGCCGAGGCCGGCGGCGCCGAGGTGCGCGGCGCTGGGCTCTGGTACGCCCTCGACCTCGGTGCGGCCTGCGGGGTGACGGCCAAGGAGGCGGCCCTGGCCGCGCTCGGCTGCGGCCTGGTGGTCAACCCGGTCACCGAGACCGCGCTGCGCCTGGCCCCACCGCTGGTCGTGACCGTCGAGGAGGTCGACGAGGCTGTCGCCAGGCTGGGCAGCGCGCTCGAGGGGGTGGGCGCGTGGCGCTGAAGGCCGAGCGGCAGGCGGCGCTGGTCGCCCTGCTGCGCACGCGCAAGATCACCAGCCAGGGTTGCCTCCTGGTCGAGCTGCACCGGCAGGGCTTGGACGCGACCCAGGCGACCGTCTCGCGCGACCTCGAGGAGCTGGGCGCGGTCAAGGTACGGGGAGCGGACGGCCGGCTCGTCTACGCGCTGCCCGAGCCGGTCGCGGCGGCCGGGGTGAGCGAGGAGGAGCTGCGCAGCGTGCTCGCCCTGTCCCTGCTCGCGGTCGTGCCCAGCGGCAACCTCGTGGTCGTGCGGACCCCGCCCGGGCACGCCAACGTGCTCGCCTCCACCCTCGACCGGGCCGGCCTGCCCGGGGTTGCCGGCACGGTCGCCGGCGACGACACCGTCCTGGTGGTCTGCACCGACCGCACCTCGGGCAGGACGATGGCCAGGCAGCTCTCCGCGCTCACCACCCGCCCCGGGACCGAACCGTCCCCGCTCGTCCACGACCGCGACCCCGACCCCGACCTCGACCCCGACCTCACCCTCTACCAAGGAGAGACAGCATGATCTCCCCAGCCACCGGCGACCTCGTCGTGCTCGCCTACTCGGGCGGCCTGGACACCACCGTTGCCGTCCACCGGCTCACCCGCGAGCAGGGGCGAGGGGTCGTGGCGCTGCTCGCCGACATCGGGCAGGGGGAGGACCTGCCAGCGCTGGCCCAGCGCGCGCTCGCCGCCGGGGCGGTGGACGCGGTCGTGGTCGACGCCAGGGAGCGCTTCGCCGCCGAGCTCCTCGCCCCCGCCATCGCGGCCAACGCCCTCTACGAGGGCAGGTACCCGCTGGTGTCGGCGCTCTCCCGCCCGCTGATCGCCCAGCTCTTGGTCGAGGAGGCGGCCCGGCGGGGCGCCACCGCGGTCGCCCACGGCTGCACCGGCAAGGGCAACGACCAGGTCCGGTTCGAGGTGAGCGTCGGGGCACTGGCCCCCACGCTCGAGGTGCTCGCCCCCATCCGGGACTGGACGATGAGCCGCCCCGAGGCGATCGCCTACGCCGAGAAGCACAAGCTCGACCTTGGCTGGATCACCGCGGCCAAGCCGTACTCGGTGGACCAGAACCTGTGGGGCCGCACGATCGAGGCGGGCGTGCTGGAGGACCCGTGGGCCGCGCCGCCGGAGGATGCCTTCGCCTGGACGGCCTCGCCGGCGCGGACCACCGCGACGGCCGAGGCGGTGGTGGCGTTCCAGGCCGGCCTGCCGGTCGGGGTGGACGGGTCAGCCGTCGGGCTGCCCGGGGTGGTCGCCTACCTGAACCGGCTCGGCGGGGCCTCGGGCTTCGGGCGGCTGGACATGCTGGAGAACCGGCGCGTCGGGATCAAGAGCCGCGAGGTCTACGAGGTGCCTGGGGCGCTGGCCACGATCACCGCCCACCGCGACCTCGAGGACCTCACCCTCGACCGGGACGTGCTGCACGAGAAGGCGCGGCTGGAGATCCGCTACGCGGAGCTGGTCTACGACGGGCTGTGGTTCTCGCCCCTGAAGGCCGCCCTCGACGCGTTCGTGGCCGAGACCCAGCAGGCCGTCACCGGCGAGGTCCGCCTCGAGTTCTCGCCCGGCCGCTGCCAGGCCACCGGGCGCCGGGCCGAGCGCTCCCTGTACCGGCCCGACCTGGCCACCTACGAGGGCGGCGAGGGCGGCGACGCGTTCGACCACGACGCCGGGCGTGGCTTCGTCGCACTCTGGGGCCTGCCCACACGGACCTGGGCCCGGGTCACCCAAGGTGGGTAGCAAGGCCGAGCCCGGGCCGGGTCCTTCGGAGGCGGCCACCCGGGAGGCGGCCACCCGCGGAGCACCGGTGCCGCAGGAGCACGCGGGCGAGCCCGGGGTGCCCGAGCATGGGCAGCGGGAGGACGCGGGCGAGCGCGGGGAGCCGGGGCCGGGTCCTTCGGAGGAGCCGGCGCCGCAGGGGCCGCTGCGGGCGGCGCGACCAGCTTCGTCGCCGGCACCAGCGCCACCTCCGGAGGAGCCGGTGCAGCAGGGGCCGCTGTGGGCGGGGGGGTTCGCCGCCCCGCCGCACCCGGAGATGTGGGCCTACACGCTGTCGCTGCCGGTCGACCGGCGGCTGTGGCGGGAGGACGTGGCCGGCAGCCGCGCCCACGTGCGCGGGCTGGTCCGCGCCGGGGTGCTGGAGGAGGGCGAGGGCAAGCTCCTGCTCGACGGGCTGGCGACGGTCGCGGCGGAGCTGGCCGGCGGCACCTTCGCGTGGGCGCCGTCCGACGAGGACGTCCACACCGCCGTCGAGCGGCGGCTCACCGAGCTGGTCGGCCCGGTCGGCGGCAAGCTCCACACCGGCCGCAGCCGTAACGACCAGGTCGCCACCGACCTGCACCTGTGGCTCAAGGGGGCGGTGGCCGCCGCCGTCGAGGCGGTCGCCGGCCTAGTCGACGCGCTCGTCACGACGGCAAGCGCCCACCCCGAGGTCGTCCTGCCCGGCCTCACCCACCTGCAGCCCGCCCAGCCGGTCCTGTGGGCGTTCCAGCTCGCCGCCCACGGGTTCGCGCTGACCCGCGACGCCGGCCGCCTGCAGGACGCCGGGCGCCGCCTCGACTACAGCCCGCTCGGCGCCGGGGCCGTGGCGGGCTCCTCGTTCCCGCTCGACCCGGCCGCGACCGCCGAGGACCTCGGCTTCGGGGCGGCGTTCGGCAACGCCATGGACGCCACCTCCGACCGCGACGCGGTCGCCGAGCTGCTGGCCGCGACCGCCATCGCCATGGTCCACGCGTCCCGCCTGGCCGAGGACGTCGCCCTGTGGGCCGGGCGGGGCTGGGTGCGGCTCCCCGACGCCTGGGCGAGCGGGTCGAGCATGCTGCCCCAGAAGCGCAACCCGGACGTGGCCGAGCTGGCCAGGGGGCGGGCCGGCACCGTGATCGGCCGGCTGGCCGGGTTCCTGGCCACCTGCAAGGGCCTGCCGCTGGCCTACGCCCGCGACCTCCAGGAGGACAAGGCGGCCGTGTTCGAGGCCGTCGACACCCTGGTCGGCTCGATGGGCGCCCTGGCCGGGCTGGTCTTGGGCCTCGAGCCGGACGCGGCCCGGATGCGGGCGGCCGCCGCCGAGGGAGAGGCGACCGCCGTCGACCTGGCCGAGGCGCTGGTCCGGGCCGGGGTGCCGTTCCGGGCGGCGCACGCCGCGGTGGCGCTGGCGGTGCGGACCGCCGCCGAGCGCGGCACGCGCCTGGCCGACCTGCCCGCCGCGGAGCTGGCCGCGATCCATCCGGCCCTGGCCGAGGCCGACCCCGCGGTCCTGTCGGTCGAGGGCAGCCTGGCCGCCAAGACGACCCCGGGCTCGACCGCCCCGTCCCGGGTCGGCGAGCAGCTCGTGGTCCTCTCGGTCGCGGCCGCCAACGCCCGCGGCTGGGCCGCGGGCTTCCGCCCCTCGCTCGACCTCGGCTGACCCGGGCTCCGCCGGCCAGGCACCCTGCGGCCGATCCGGGGGCTCCGGCGGCCAGGCACCACCCCGGTTGACTCCGGGGCTCCGCCGGCCAGGCACCCTGCGGCCGATCCGGGGGCTCCGGCGGCCTGGTACCACCATGCCCCTGCCGTTGGCCGGCCTGAGCCGGTGCGCCTGCCGTGGTGTGAACCGGGGCGTCGCGGGGTAGAGCATGACTTGTTGACAGGATCGAGATGATCTGCTGGTTTACAGATAGAGAGGTGTTGACTACGCTTGCACCGACGCTGCCAGGGGGGCGGCAGCCGCGGCCGGTTGACTGCGGTCCCCCACGCCCGGCTCCCGGACCGACCCCGACGCGGCTCGCATACCTCCGACCGGCGACGCTCGTCCGGCGGAGCACCCTGATGTCGTCCTTTATGCCCGATGGCGTCCGAGGCGTGGACGCTCGCGGGCGGTGGTCCTCGTCGTCTGCGCGAAAGGAGGTCGCGGTGCCGGACAGCATGACGCAGGTCATCTCCTCGGGACCGCCCGGCGCGAAGGTCAACATCGCGGTGCTCGGCGACGGCTTCACAGCCGACGAGCAGGCCGTCTACGACGGCAAGGTGCGGGAGCTGCTGCTCGACGGCGTCTTCGCCCACGACTACTTCTACGAGGACGCCCAGGCGTTCAACCTCTACCAGGTCAACCTCGTCTCCCGGGAGTCGGGCGTGAGCCGCCGGGTCTACAAGGAGGCGGGCGCCGGCGCGCCCACCGAGCTGGTGGACACCGCGCTCGGCTTTGTCTACAACGGGTCGGCCGACCGCGGCTGGGTCGAGCACGGCCAGGACACTTCGGCCGCCATGCGGCGTGCCCTGGACACCTGGGTGCCCGACTACCACCTGGTCGTCGTGGTCCTGAACGAGCCAGGGTTCGGCGGCTGCGGCGGCGGCGGCCTGCAGGTCGTCACCCTCGGCGTGGCCTGGACGGCGCTCGCCCACGAGCTCGGGCACGCGGTCGGAGGCCTGGCCGACGAGTGCTGCCAGCGCCGGCCCTGGCCGGCCGGGGAGCCGGGTGCGGTCAACCTCACCACCTCCACCAGCCGGACCATCCTGAAGTGGGGGCGGTTCGTGGCCCCGTCGACCCCGGTGCCCACCGGGATCGGCACCTGCGCCGGCTACAACCGGGACGTCCCGCCCGCCGGCTGGGACCCGAGCCAGGACGTCGGCCTGTTCGAAGGCGGCGGCGGTCACGGCATGGGCGTGTTCCGGCCGGTGCTGGACTGCCGCATGCGCAGCGACGACCAGCCCTGGTGCCCGGTCTGCTACACCGAGCTGAAGACCAGGCACCAACCGAGGACCGGCCACTCGTTCCGCAACTGCCACGCCGGCGACTTCGACGGTGACGGCCGCGACGAGCTGCTGGTCCACTCGGGCGAGGGCGTGCTCCTCTACCGGTCCAACGGCACCCAGCTCGACCTGGTATTCAGCGCGGTCGGGACCGTGCCAGGGCCGTGGCGGTTCCGGCCCGGCGACCGCTTCCACGTCGGCGACGTCGACGGTGACGGCCGCGACGAGCTGGTCGTCTACAACGCCACCGACTGGGACACGACCTACCTCGGCCTGCTCGCCGGCGACGGCCACGACGGCCTGCACCTGGTCGCTCGCTACGACGGCGGCCTGCCCGGCTGGACGCTGCGGCCGGGGGACCGGTTCCACGTGGGCGACTTCGACGGCGACGGGCGGGCCGACCTGTACCTGTTCAACGGCGACGACTGGGGCATCCCCTACCTCGGGATGCTCCGCTCGCGCGGCTCGTCGCTCGAGCTGGTGCGCCGCTTCGACGCGGCGCTGCCCGGCTGGACGCTGCGGCCGGGGGACCGGTTCCACGTGGGCGACTTCGACGGCGACGGGCGGGCCGACCTGTACGTGTTCAACGGCTCGGACTGGGGCGTCCCCCACCTCGGGATGCTCCGCTCCACCGGCTCCGACCTTGAGCTGGTGCGCCGCTTCGACGCGGCGCTGCCCGGCTGGACGCTGCGGCCGGGGGACCGGTTCCATGTGGGTGACTTCGACGGCGACGGGCGGGCCGACCTGTACGTGTTCAACGGCGACGACTGGTCAATGGCCCACCTGCTGATGGCCAGCTCGACCGGGTCCGGACTCGACTTCACCGAGCGCTACGACGGCAACGCCCCCGGCTGGCAGATGCGCAGGCACGACCGGCACTGGGTGGCCGACTGCAACGGCGACGGCCGGGCCGACCTGTTCGTCCACAACTACGAGGACTGGGGCTACGAGTACCTGGGCGCGATGATCTCCAACTCCAAGGAGCTGAACGCGACCAGGCGCGAGGACTGGGTGGGGGAGTGGAGCCTTGGGCCCGAGGACGAGTTCCTGCCCTGCAACTACCAGGGCGGCACCGGCACCCCGGACCTGATCGTCCACAACGCCGACTGGCTCGGCATGATCCGGGCCACGCCCGCGCTGGTGCTCGACCGCATCTACCACAGCTGGATCCACAACTACCGGTACGGCCGCAGCTGGTGAGGGGTCCTGGGTCATGACCGCTCCGACGCCCGCCATGATGGGGGACGCCGAGGCGCCGCCGGTCGTGGAGGACCCGGCGGCGCCGTCGATGCAGGCCGACGCGCTGGCCGGCCTACCGGCCCCTACCGGCGCCGAGATGCCAGCCCACCCCGAGCAGGGCAGCCCGCTGGCCGGGAACGGGCGCGTCGAGATGCCCCCGGTGCCGTGGGCCGACGCCTGGGAGCTCGGCCCGAGGCCGCCGGCGCGGCTCGGCGAGCAGCGCGGCAGGCGTGGCCGAGCGCGCGGTCCGGGGGACCCCCGGTCCGCCTCCGCCTCCACCTCCGGCCCCAGCCCAAGCCCCAGCCCCGCCTCCGGCCCCAGCCCCGGCCCAAGCCCCACCTCCGGCCCCAGCCCCGGCCCCGCCTCCGCCTCCGGCCCTAGCCCCGGCCCCGCCTCTGCCTCTGCCTCCGGCCCCAGCCCCGGCCCCGCCTCTGCCTCTGCCTCCGGCCCCGGCTCCGGCCCCGGCTACGTGCGGCTCCGCCTACGACTGGACGGCGGCCACCTGTCGGTGGCCGGCGCCCGCGCGGTGGAGGGGCCGCTGCTGCAGCCGGTCCGCCTCCACGCCGGGCTCGCCTGCGAGGTGGTCGTGGAGGGCCGGCGGGTGGCCGTCGACTCCATCCCCGACCTGGGGGTGTGGCGTGCCCTGCCCGCGCCGGCGGCCAAGGGCGGCCCGTCCTCCGGGCACCGTGTGACCGCGCTGGACGCGTTCGACTTCCACGTGCGCGTCCCCCGCGTCGACCTGGCGCTGGCCACCCTGCCCGACCTCCGGGTGGCCGTCTACCGCTGCAAGGGCGACGCCCCCACCGCCCCGATCGGCCCAGGCACGCTCGCCGAGCAGTTCCGCCGCGAGCTGCGCGAGGTCACGCGCATCGAGGGCGTCCGTCTCTGGGAGCTCCCGCCGGAGGTCCAGGAGGAGCTGCGCGGCCAGCTCAACTAGAGGCTCCTCAAGAAGGTTGCCCGGCCGACGCCTCGCCACAGCGGATGTCGCCGCAGCGTGGGGCATGGGAGCCCGGTCGCCGACCGGGCAACCCCTTGTCGGGGTCGCCGTTAGCGCATGCTCTCGGCGATGCGCAGGGCCTGTTCCTTGGAGACTTGCCCCTCCAGGCGCAGGGTCAAGTCGCCGCGTTCCCAGATCAGGGTGCTGCCGGCCAGGCGGCTCGTCTCCGGCAGCTCGTTGCCGTTGCGGTCCAGGTAGCTGAAGCCGTGCTCGGTGGCGAACCAGTAGCCGAACTCGCCGTTGACCGTGACCACCTCGAGGCTGCCCTCGCCGAGCTGCGCCTTCTTGACGAAGTTCTGGTCGACCGAGGCCCGGAACTGGGTCACGAGCAGGCCCACGCCCGTGCTCGGAGCGGCCGGCAGCCCCGGCCGGGGCCGGTAGATGAGGTCGACCCGCCCGTCGGCCGGCACCCTGGGGTCGACGTAGACCGCGTCGGGGCGTTCGAACCCGGGCGCGGTGGGCACCACCACGGGGAAGCGCACCTGCCGTCTGGCCTCGTCCAGGGTCGCCAGGTCGCCGAGGTACAGCTCGCCCCCGACCCGGGTGGTGGCTGTGGGGCCGGGACCGCCGATCTCGATCCGCACGCCGCGCAGGCCGAGCAGGCGTGCGGCGGCCTCGCGGGTGGCCGGGGAGGCGGCCAGCACCGCGGTTGCCAGCGCCACCACGGCCAGGCAGGCCAGGGCCAGCCGCTGCCAACGGGGCCGTGGGAGCGGCCGGCGCCCGCGGGCGCCGGCCGCTCCCACGGCCCTGGCGACCCGGCCTCGGCGGCCTGGCGACGGGGCCGGCGCCTCGGCCAGCCGGACCGCGACCGCCGCGGCGACCGGCGGGGTGGCGGGGTGCTCGAGGTGGGCGCCCAGATCGGCCAGGGCCCGCTCCAGCTCGCGGTCAGTCATTCGCCACCCCCTTCGAGCGTCACCGACAGGGCCTGCCCGTCGCCCTGCTCGGCCAGCACCGCCCGCAGGCGGGTGAGCGCGCGCGACGTGCGCGACTTGACCGTGCCCCGGCGGCAGCCGAGCGTGGCCGCCACCTCCGCCTCGGACAGATCGAGGAAGTAGCGGCAGGCGATCATCTCCCGGTCGGCAGCTGACAGGCGGTTCACCGCGGCCAGCAGCGTCCGGCGCCGCTCGCCTGCCAGAGCCGCCACCTCGGGAGACGGGGCCGCGTCCCCCGAGGGGCGGTCCTCGGCGACCCGGACCGCCAGGTCGCCCTGGCGGCGGGCCGACCGTCGCCGGTTGCGGGCCTCGTTGGCGACGATGGCCAGCAACCAGGGCCGGAACGGCGCGCCGGCCCGGAACCGGGCCAGCGCGTAGTACGCCTTCACGAATCCCTCCTGGGCGGCGTCCTCGGCGTCGGCGGCCGCCCCGGTCACGAGATAGGCGGTGCGGTAGGCGAGGTCCTGGTACCGCTGGACCAGGGCTCCGTAGGCGTGCACGTCTCCTTGCCGCGCGCGTTCGACGAGACGGTCGTCGGTGTCCAGTGGTCGGCCCTCCACGGACTGGGTGTCACGGTTGGTACACCGGGTGGGGGCATCTAGTTCCGGTGACGCGTGTCTGACCGGTGTCGCTGGCAACTTATCAACGACGTACCGGGGTCGTCCCGCTGGGTCGGCATGCAGCGGTCGCCGGTCCGGGAGCGCCCGCGGCCTTGTGAAGCGTTTCGGGGGCTTCCATACTGGCCAGTGGCGCTGGCCCCGGAGCCGGCCCCTGGCCTCGCGCCGCCGGCACCTCGGGCCGCCGGCCCGTCCCGCGATGCAGAGGTTCGTCCGTCATGGAGCCCGGGTCCCACGACACCCTCCCGCCCGACCCGCCCGAGCAGGCGCCGAAGCCGGCAGGCCGGGTCGACCGGCGCCGGTTCCTGGCCGGCGCGCTCGCGGGGGGCGCCGCGGCCACGGTGGCCGGCTACGCGCTCGGCCGCAACGCCGGCCAGGAACCGGCGCCCGAGCCCGCGACCCGCCCGGTCACCTACTCGGTGTTCGGGCGCCACCAGCCGGGTGTCACCACCCCGCAGCCGGCGGCCGGGCTGGTCGCCGCCTTCAAGGTCGAGGCCAGGAGCCGGGCCGGGCTGGCCGCCACCCTCGAGACCCTCACCGCCAGGGCCCAGGACCTGATGACCGGGAGGGCGCCGCCGCAGCGGGACGGGACCGTGCCGCCGCCGGACTCCGGCATCCTCGGCCCGGCGCCGGTCCCGGACGGGCTGACGGTCACCGTGTCGGTCGGGGCCTCCCTGTTCGACAAGCGGTACGGGCTGGCCGCGCTCCGCCCCAAACGGCTCAGGAAGATGCCCGCCTTCCCCAACGACGACCTGGACCCGGCCCGCTGCCACGGCGACCTGCTCGTGCAGGTCTGCGCCGACCACCGCGACACGGTCCTGCACGCGCTGCGCGAGCTGCGCACGGCAACCACCCAGCTGCTCACCCAGCGGTGGATGCTCGAGGGGTTCCAGCGGCCGGACACCCTCGGGCCCGGGCAGACGTCGGTCCGCAACCTGCTCGGCTTCAAGGACGGCAGCGCCAACCCGGACCCGCGGGACGAGGCGCTCATGGACCGCCTGGTCTGGGTGCAGCCGGACGGTCCCGAGCCGGCCTGGGCGGCTGGCGGGAGCTACCAGGTGGTGCGGATCATCAAGAACTTCGTGGAGCGCTGGGACTTCACCCCGCTGCAGGTGCAGGAGGAGATCATCGGGCGCCACCGCGACAGCGGCGCGCCGCTCGGCAGGCAGCGGGAAGACGAGGTCCCCGACTTCGCCGCCGACCCGCTCGGCCGGGTGACCCCGCCCTTCGCCCACATCCGATTGGCCAACCCGCGTACCGCGGCCACCGAGGCCAACCGCATCCTGCGCCGCGGCTTCAACTACGCGCGCGACATGGACGGGCCCGACCAGGTCGACACCGGTCTGCTGTTCATCGCCTACCAGCAGGACCTGGAGCGAGGCTTCACCACCGTGCAGGAACGGCTGAACGGCGAGAAGCTCGAGGAGTTCATCCAGCCGGTCGGCGGCGGCTTCTTCTTCACGCTGCCAGGGGCGACCGCACCCGACGGCCACCTCGGCGACACCCTGCTGGCCACGGCCGGGTCCTGACCGGCCGCCTCAGTATCAGTAGAGGATGTCCAGGGCGTAGCGGAGCGCACGGTCGAGCTGGGCCCGCCGGCGCCGCGCCGTGAGGAGGCGGCGTCTGGGCCCCCCGACCCCTGACGGCCGCCTCCTCCCCCCCGGTGGCGCCGACCACCCGCCCGGTCCGGCGCGCGGCCGGCCTGGCACGGGGGCCGGGTCCCTGCGCCGCGACCGAGATGGTGGACGGCGGCGCCGGTGGCACCGCTAGGATCGCAGCTCGCCGCGCGGCTGGCTGTGACGTGCGGCACCGCCCGGTGCACCGCCCGGTGTGACGGCCGGCACACCACCCGCCTCCCAGCTCCGGCGGCGCCCGCCCAGGCGCGCCGCGGGTAGGATCTCGTCATGACCGAGCCTCGCTGGAAGCAGCGCTACCGCGCCCCCGCCCTGACCCTGCCGCGCTGGGGGATCGACGGCCCCGACCACCTCGTCTACGCCTCCAACGTGTCCGGCTCCTGGCAGGTCCACGCCTGGGACCGGGCCACCGGGGGCCACCGGCAGGTGACCGACCACCCGACCGGGGTGCGGTCGGGCGGTGCAACGCCGGACGGCGCCAGCGTGGTCTGGTTCGAGGACTCCAAGGGCGACGAGATCGGCCGCTGGCTCGCGCAGCCGTTCGGCGGCGGCGAGGTCGCGCCCCTGCTGCCCGACGCGGAGCCGGCCTGGAGCGCCGGGCTGGCCCTGGGCCCGGGCGGGCTCGCCGCTGTGGGCCTGGCCAGCCGGGAGGGCTTCCGGGTCCGGGTCGGCCGCATCGGCGGTGGCACCGAGGAGCTGTACCGCCACGAGCAGATGGTCGAGGTGGCCGACCTGTCGCGGGACGGCGGCCTGCTCGTGGTCCACCACGCCGAGCACGGCGACAACCTCCACCCGGCCCTGCGCGCGTTCGACACCGAGCGCCTGGCACCAGTGGCCGACCTGTGGGACGGCAAGGGCAACGGCCTGCTCGCGGCCGGCTTCTCCCCGGTCGCGGGGGACAGCCGCGTCGCGGTCCTCCACGAGCGGACCGGGCGGCTCCGGCCTGCCCTGTGGGACCGGGACGAGCTGTACCGGCTCGACCTGCCCGGCGGGACGCTGCAGCGGCTCGACCTGCCCGGCGGGACGCTGCAGCCGCTCGACCATCCGCCCGGCTCGATCGGAGGCGCCAGCGTCCGCCCGGACGGCGCGGTCTGGTACCGCTGGTCCTCCGGGCCGTCCGCCCCCGAGGTCCGGGCGGTCGGCGACGACGCCGTGGTGCTGCGCCCCCCCGGCGCGGTGGCGCCACCCGGGGTCGCCTACGAGAGCTGGACGTTCACCAACCCGGCAGGCGACCGGGTGCACGGCTTCCTGGCCGCCCCGGCGGGCGTCGGCCCCCACCCCACCGTGATGCTGGTCCACGGCGGCCCCCATCACCACGACGCCGACAGCTTCAGCCCGGAGGTCCAGGCCTGGGTCGACCACGGCTGGGCGGTCGCCCTGGTCAACTACCGCGGCTCGACCGGGTACGGCAAGGCCTGGATGGACGTGCTCGAGGGCGACCCGGGCCGCCCCGAGATCGAGGACGTCGTGGCCGGCCGGGACGACCTGACCGCGCGGGGTGTCGCCGACCCGGAGCGGGTGGTGATCGCCGGCGCCTCCTGGGGCGGCTACATCTCCCTCCAGACGGTCGGCACCGCGCCCGACGGCTGGCGGGCGGCCCTGGCCGTGGTGCCGGTGGCCGACTACGTGGCCGCCTACGCCGACGAGTCCGAGGGCCTGCAGGCCCTGGACCGGACCCTGTTCGGCGGCGGCCCGGAGGAGAAGCCGGAGCTGTTCGCCGAGCGCTCGCCCATCACCCACGTCGGCAAGGTGCAGGCCCCGGTGCTGCTCATGGTCGGCGAGAACGACACCCGCTGCCCGCTCCAGCAGGTCCTCAACTACGCCGACCGGCTCGCGGCGCTGGGCAAGGAGTTCGAGCTGGACCGCTTCGACGCCGGCCACGGCGCGCTCGTCGTCGACGAGCGCATCCGCCAAGCCGAGGTGGAGCTCGCCTTCGCCGCCCGCCACGTCCCTGGCGTCGCCCCGCCCGAGGTGTGACCCGGCCAGGCGCCGGCGCTCAGGCGATGGCCAAGGTCGCCTCCCACAGTGCCAACAGGGGCCGGGGAGCGCCACCGTCTCGCAAGAAGCAGCGCGAGGCGGGCCGGGTCAGCCCCTGCCTGCGGGCGGGACGGCCGCCACGGCCAGGCTGCCCTGGCCCGGGCGGAGGATCAAGGTGAACTGGCCGCCCAGCTCGTCCTCGACCAGCGCACGGACCAGGCGCAGGCCGAGGCCGCCGCCCAGGGCATGGTCCAGCCCGGCCAGGTGGTCAGGCGCAGCGCGCGAGGCCGGTCCGGAGCCATCGTCGGCCACCTCCAGCTCGATGGGCTTGCCGTCGCCGCCCCGCAGGGTGACTGTGACCAGGCCCGCTCCCTCGCCGAGGCCGTGCTCGATGGCGTTCTGCACCAGCTCGGTCAGCACCACCGCGAACGGGGTCGCCACGGCCGCGTCCACCCGGACCGACCCGGCCGACAGCGCGATGCGCACATCCTCCCGCCCGAGGGAGCTCTCCAGCATGCGCACCACCCGGCGGGCCACGTCGGCCATGTCGACGGCGCCCTCCAGCTCCTCGGTCAGCGTCTCGTGGACGAGCGCGATGGAGGCGATCCGGCGCACCGACTCCTCCAGGGCGGCCACCGCCATGGGGTGGTCCCCAAGCTGCCTGGCCTGCAGCCGGAGCAGGGACGCGACCGTCTGCAGGTTGTTCTTGACCCGGTGGTGCACCTCGCGGATGGTCGCCTCCCTGCGGGTGATGACCCGCTCGCGCCCGCGCAGCTCGGTCACCTCCCGGCACAGGGCCAGCGCGCCCCGGCGCTGGCCGGCGCCCCGCAGCAGCGGCACCACCCGGACGTGGGTCACGGCCCCGGCCAGCTCGACGTCGGCCTCGACCGGGCGACGCCCGGCGATCGACTCGGCCACCAGCACCCCGACCCGGCCGGGCACGGGCTGGCCGAGCGGGAGCGCGTTGATCCCCATGCGCCGGAACGCCGAGGTCGCGTTTGGGCTGGCGAACTCGACCCGGCTGCTGCCGTCGAGGACGACCAGGCCGTCGCCGACCCGCGGCGAGGAGATCAGGTCATGGCCCTCCTGGAACGGGAAGGTGCCCTTGGCCACCATCTCCAGCAACGCGTCCGCGGCCCGCAGGTAGGCCGTCTCGAGCCGGCCCGTGGGCCGGTCGGGCTGCTCGGCCGCTTCCACGCACATCACCGCGACGACGTCGCCCTTGTGGCGGACGGGCACCGCCTCCACCCGGACCGGCTCGGCGTCGATGAACACCGGCTCGGGCGAGTGCAGGCGCCGGCCCTCCCGCCAGGCCCGCTCCACGTACGGGTGCCAGCCGGGCTCGATCACGTCGCCGACCAGGTCGGCCGGGTAGAGCGTGCGGGCGGTGTAGGGGCGGAGCTGCCCGACGATCTGGAACTCCTCGGTCCCGTCGACCGCCACGAACAGCAGCAGGTCGGCGAAGGACAGGTCGGCGATGAGCTGCCAGGCGGCCATGAGGCCGTGCAGGTGGTCGACCGCGACCTTGTCGAGCGCGCGCCGTGCCGTGCGGGTGGACGGTCCCATGCCCCAAGCGTAGCCGCTCGGGGGGCAACGCAGGAGCCGCACCCGCTCCTCGCGCTTGACATGACTGAGCCCCCCGCGGCCATGCTGCTGCTCGGCGCCTGCCAGCAGTACGTCTTCGTCGAGCAGCTCATGGGCGCCGCTGCTCCCCTCCGCGACCGCCCGAGCGGGCCTCGCTCTACTGGCACGCCGACAGCAAGCACGAGCTGATCAACCTGCTCGTGACCGGGCTCGCCCCGACGCAACCTACCGACCCGATTGAACGGGGACACGCGCATGAGCACCACCGCAACCACCCCCGCCGGGCGGCCCGGCCACCAGGACGCCGACCCGCGCCGCTGGGCCGCCCTGGCGGTCGTGCTGACCGCCGGCTTCATGCAGCTGGTCGACATCAGCATCGTCAACGTCGCCATCCCGTCGATCCAGCGCGACCTCGACGCCACCTACAGCCAGATCCAGTGGGTGCTCGCCGGCTACCAGCTCGCCTTCGCGGTCACGCTGATCACCGGCGGCCGGCTCGGCGACATCTTCGGGCGCAAGCGCCTGTTCATGGCCGGCATGACCGGCTTCACCCTCGCCTCCGCCCTGTGCGGCCTGGCCCAGAGCCCGGGCATGCTGATCGGCTCCCGGGTCTTCCAGGGCCTCATGGGCGCGGTCATGTTCCCCCAGGTCCTCGCCGTCATCCAGGTGAGCTTCCCGCCGCGGGAACGCGCCACCGCCTTCGGCCTGTTCGGGGCGACCATCGGGCTGGCCACGATCACCGGGCCGCTGGTCGGCGGGCTGCTCATCCAGGGCGACCTGCTCGGCCTCGACTGGCGGCCGATCTTCCTGGTCAACGTCCCCATCGGCATCGCGGCCCTGGTCGCGGCCACGCGCCTGCTTCACGAGTCCAAGGCACCCCGCGCGCTCCGGCTGGACCTGGCCGGGGTCGGGCTGGCCACCGCCGGCGTGCTGCTGCTCGTCTACCCGCTGGTCCAGGGCCGCGACCTGGGCTGGCCGCTGTGGACCTTCCTGTCGATGGCCGCCACCGTGCCCGTGCTGGCCGCCTTCGCCCTCTGGGAGCGGCACAAGAAGGCGGCCGACGGCTCCCCGCTGGTCGACCTCGCCCTGTTCCGGCAACGCGCGTTCGTCGCCGGCCTGCTGGTCGCCGCCATCTTCTTCATGGGCCTCCCCGCCTTCTTCCTCACCTTCACGCTCTGGCTGCAGCTCGGGCTCGGCTTCTCGGCGCTGCAGGCCGGGCTCACCGGCGTCCCGTTCTCGGTCGGCTCCGCGCTCGCCTCGGCCGCCTCGGTGCGCCTGGCGCCCCGGCTGGGCCGGCGCATCCTCAGCCTCGGCTCGCTGCTGCTGGCCACCGGCATGGCCGGGATCATCTGGACCGTCGACCGCTACGGCGGCGGGGTCGACTCCTGGCAGCTCCTCCCCGCCCTGGCCGTGTGCGGCCTCGGCCTTGGCTGCGTGATCGCGCCGCTGGTCAACGTCGTGCTCGCCGGCATCCGGGGCCAGGACGCCGGTTCGGCCTCCGGGGTGCTCACCACCGTCCAGCAGGTCGGTGGCGCGGTCGGGGTGGCCGTGATCGGGGTGATCTTCTTCGGGCTGCTCGGCAGCCACGCCGCCGCGGTCACCGCCGACCTGGCCCCGCGGCTCCGCGCCGACCTCGAGACGGCCGGGGTGCCCGCATCGGTGAGCCGGCAGGTGGTCGCCGGCTTCGAGACCTGCTTCCAGGTCCGGGCCAGCGCCAAGGACCCGTCGGCCACCCCGGCGAGCTGCCCGCAGGCCCAGGCGCAGGCCCAGGCGCAGGCCCAGGCCCAGGCGCAGGCCCAGGCGCAGGGGCAGGCGGAGGCGCAGGCGCAGGGGCAGGCGGAGGCGCAGGCGCAGGGGCAGGGGCAGGCGCAGGCGCAGGGGCAGGCCCAGGCGCAGGCCCCTGGCCAGGACCGGGTCGGCCAGGTGGTGGCGGCCACCGCCGAGGACGCCCGCAGGCAGAACTTCTCCGACGTGCTCGAACGCACCCTGCTGTTCGAGGTCGCGGTATTCCTCCTCTGCTTCCTGCTGATCTTCCTGCTCCCCGGCGTGCGCGGCCGGCCAGGGGCGGGATGACCTACGCGGGGCGCATGTGGACCACGCCGCGCATGCCGTAGGCGTAGTGGCCGGGCAGGGGCGGGATGACCTACGAGGGGCGCACGTGGACCACGCCGCGCATGCCGTAGGCGTAGTGGCCGGGCAGGTGGCAGGCGTACTCGAGCTGGCCGGAGCCGGTCCAGTTGAAGGTGAACGTGGTGGTGCGCTCCTCGCCGGCCGGCACCGACACCTCGCCCGGCCCGTCGTGGTGGGCGTCGGTGCCCTTCTCGTGCCACTGCTGCACCGCGTCGTCGCCGAGGATCAGCTCGTGGTCGATCGGGTCGGTGTTGCGCAGCACGAAGCGCACGGTGCTGCCCGGCTCGACGGTGATCTCCCGGGGCTCGAAGCGCGAGTGGTGCATGGTGACGACTACGGCCCGCTCCCCGTCCCCCGCCTCGGCCCGACCCGAGCAGCCGGCGGCGGCCACCCCGGTGACCAGCATCGCGGCCAGGCCGAGGAGGACCCCCCGAGCGCGGGCCTGCCGCTTTGCCGGCGCCCGGGCGGCCAGAGGGCGCACGCCATCATCGCGGGTGTCCCGGTCTGGCCCAGGCAGCCCTGGGATGCGCCCGCCCTCCTCATCGGGCGCGCCTTGTCTGCTCAGATCGTCCCGGAGGACGAGGTGGCCAGATGCGCGCACCCTCCTCATCGGGCGCGCCGGGAGAGCCGGAGCCCGAGCACCAGGCCGGTCACAACGGCCAGGGCAAGGGTGTACCAGGGCCAGGAGCCGAGGAGGCCCGGGCGGGCCGGCGTCGCAGCCGGGGTCGCTGTGGAGCGCGCCGCGGGCGGGGCGGCCAGGCCGGCGGCCACCGGCGAGGGGGCGCCCCGGCCGCTGGTGTCCAGGGCCAGGTCGTGGGTGAGCCTGCCGGCGGTGGTGTCGATGCGGAGGTAGGACAGGTGCATGCCGGTGGCCGGGATCCACCCCATGCCCCGGTCGGAGCGGAGGTCGCTGACCAGGCTGGGCGAGGCCGGCTCGCTGCGCTCCAGTGTCAACCCGCTGGCGCCGGCCGGTGCCGGGCCGGGCAGCATCGCCGGGGCGCGGTCGGTCAGCAGGTACAGGTCGGCCTCGATCCGCTCCTGGGGCTGGTGGCCGAGCCCGAGGATGCGCAGCGGCACCCACGCGTCCGGGGTCGGGATGGTGAGGTGCACGGGCGTGCCCTCGCCGAGCTGCTGGCCCCGGGTGCTGGCGGCGGTCGCGTCGAAGGCGGCCGCCATGAAGTACGGGCTGCGGGCCCCGTAGAAGTCGAGCACCTCGGGCGCGTCCACCGTGAGGGAGAAGCCCTGCTTGCGGGCCCAGGCGGCCACCGCGGTGCCACCGCCGCGCAGGACGGTCACGTCGAGGGCGTCGATGCGGGTCTTCGACAGCACCTCGACCTTCAAGGCCGGTGCCGCCGCCGCAAACCTCTGCTCTGCGAGCCCGTCGAACCGCACCTGGGTCTCCCTGATCAGGCGCTGGAGGGTCCACGCGCCGCCCTTCTCCACCTTGGTGGGGGCGCCGGGCAGGGGGACGATCGAGCCGAACTTGGCGCCGCCGCCGGAGTAGGAGAACGAGGTGACGTAGTGCTCGACCCCGTCGTGGTAGCCGGCCAGGGTGGTGGTGCGGGACAGCTTGACCGTGCCGCCCTGGCCCACCAGGCCGCCGCAGGCGGCCGCAGGGGCCGCCCCCGCCACCAGCAGGATGCAGAGGGCGACGAGCCCCCCGAGACCGAGTGCCGTCCGCCGCCGCGCCATCGCGCACCTCCGTGGCTGTTCGCCGTCTGGTCGATGCGAGTTGGACGCGGCCAGGGCGCCGCCGGTTCCCGCCCGGACGGCCAGGTTGGGCAGCTCGTTGACGAGTTGGTCACACGTCCGTAACGTGGTTCCGTATGAGCAACGGCGCTCGCCCCGCGGGCGCCGTTTTCGTGTCCCTGGACACCGTCGTCTGGCCGCGCGTCTCCAGCGTCCGCCCGCAGCATTGCGAACGGAGGCGAGATGGTGGACCAGGCTCCGCCCCTGTACGACCCGAGACGCGACGAGCGCGACGCCTGCGGCATCGGCTTCGTGGCCGACCTGCACGGCCGCCCGGGCCGCGCCATCGTCGAGCACGCCCTGTGCGGGCTCGAGCGGCTCAGGCACCGCGGCGCGGTCGCGGCCGACGCGCGCACCGGCGACGGCGCCGGGCTGCTGCTGCCGATCGACCGGGCCTGGCTGGCCGGGCCGGGAGAGGCTGGGCCGGGAGAGGCTGGGCCGGGAGAGGCCGGGCCCGGCCGGCTCGGGCTGGCCATGGCGTTCCTGCCAGCGCGCCCGGACCTGGCCGCGCGCTGCCGGACCGCCGTGGAGGAGGCGCTCGCCGCCGAGGGGCTGGCGTTGCTGCGCTGGCGGGCCGTGCCGGTCGACCCGGCCGCCCTCGGCGACCGCGCCCGGGCCAGCGCCCCGCGCATCGAACAGGCCGTGTTCCGCGCGCCCGCGGGCGAGGACGACGAGGCGGAGCGGCGATGCTTCCGCGCCGGGCGGCGGGCCGTGACCGCCGCGCGCGCGGCAGGCAGCGACCTCTACCTGGCCTCCTGCTCGACCCGGACGGTCACCTACAAGGCCCTGTGCGCGGCCGACCAGCTCGCCGCGTTCTACGCCGACCTGGCCGACGCCTCCCTGACCGCCCCGTTCGCCGTTTTCCACCAGCGCTACTCGACCAACACCACGCCCTCGTGGGAGCGGGCCCAGCCGTTCCGCTTCCTCTGCCACAACGGCGAGATCAACACACTGGACGGCAACGTGGCGTGGATGCGTGCGCGCGAGGGGAACCTGGGCGCGGGCGGGCTCGCCCCCGAGGAGCTGCTGCGGCCGGTGCTGGACCCGCAGGGCTCCGACTCGGCCAAGCTCGACAACGCCGTCGAGCTGCTGGTGCGCGGCGGCCGGGACGCCCGCCACGCCCTCGCCATGCTGGTGCCCGCCGCCGTCGAGCAGGACCCTGAGGCCGACCCGGCCGTGCGGGACTTCTACCGCTACCACGCCTGCCTGACCGAGCCCTGGGACGGCCCGGCCGGCCTGGTGTTCACCGACGGGCGCCTGGTCGGCGCCGCGCTCGACCGCAACGGGCTGCGGCCCATGCGCTACGAGGTCTGTGAGGACGGCCTGGTCGTGTGCGCCTCCGAGGTGGGGGCGGTCGACACCCGGGGCCGTGGCCGCGTGCGCCGGGGGCGCCTCGGCCCCGGCCAGATGCTCTGCCTCGACCCCGAGCGCGGGCTGCAGGAGGACGCCGAGATCAAGGCGTCGCTGGCCACCGCCCGGCCCTGGAGTGCCTGGCTCGGCGAGCACCTGCGCAGCCCCGCACCGGCCCCGCTCGCGGACTCGGCGGCGCGCCTCGGGGCAGGGGCGGGCGTGCCGGACGGGGCAGGCAAGGCCGACCTCACGGCCGACCAGGTCGTCTTCGGGTTCACCCGCGAGCTGATCTCGACCGTGCTCCGCCCCATGGCCAGCGGCGGCCGGGAGCCGACCGCGTCGATGGGCGACGACACCCCGCCCGCGGTGCTCGGCATGACCCTGCGCCCGGTCTCGCACTACCTCCGCCAGCGGTTCGCGCAGGTCACCAACCCGCCCATCGACCACCTGCGCGAACGGCACGTGATGTCCAAGCGCACCCTGCTCGGCGGCCGGGCGCCGCTGCTCTCCGAGGGGCCGGAGGTGGCCCGCATGGTGGAGCTGCCCACCTTCGTGCTGACCCCGTCCGGCCTCGAGCGCCTGCTCGACCCGGCCCTCGGCCTGGAGCCCTGCGTGCTCGACGCCACCTGGCCGGTCGAGGAGGGCGAGGCCGGCCTGCGGGCCGCCTGCCGGCGCCTGGGCGGGCAGGCCGAGGCGGCCGTGCGGGCCGGGGCCGGCCTGGTGGTGGTCTGGGACGGCGCCGCCGCGCTGGCCGGCTGGTCGAGCGGCGCGGCCCTTCCGGGTGACCCGGCCGGCGGCGCGGCCCTTCCGGGCGACCCGGCCGGCGGGGCGGCCCGCACTGGTGATCGGGCAGGCGGGGGCGGGAGCGCCCAGGCGGGCTCGGACCGCGTCCCGGTGCCGTCGCTGCTCGCGGTCGGGGCGGTCCAGCAGCGCCTGCTCCGGGCCGGCCTGGCCACCCGCACCAGCCTGGTCGCGGCCACCGGCGAGCCCTGCGACTCCCACCAGGCGGCCGCCCTGCTCGGCTACGGGGCCGAAGCGGTCTGCCCGGCGCTCACCCTGGCCACCGTGGCCGAGCTGGTCGAGGACGACCCCGACGGCGCCCAGGCGCGCTACGTGCACGCGCTCGAGGAGGGCGTCTACAAGGTCATGTCGAAGATGGGCATCTCGACCCTGGACTCCTACCGGGGGGCGCAGATCTTCGAGGCCAACGGCCTGGACGCCGAGGTGGTCGACAGCTGCTTCGCGGGGACCTCGTCGCCGCTCGGCGGCGTCGGCTTCGACGACCTCGCCGCCGACGTGCTGGCCCACCACCACGCCGGCAGGGTCGAGGTGGCCCGGCTCGACAACCCGGGCTGGTTCAAGTACCGCCCGCTGGGCGAGTACCACGCCACCAACCCGCAGGTCATGCAGGCCCTGCACTTCGCGGTGCGCGGGGAGGACGCCGAGATGAAGGGCTCCAAGCGTGGCGCCCACCTGCTCCAGCAGGCGGTCAAGGGCGGCGGCTACGAGCGCTACGAGCACTTCGCCAGGCTGGTCAACGAGCGGCCAGCGGCCGCCCTGCGCGACCTGCTCGCGGTGCTCCCGGCCGGCCCGCCCGTGCCCCTCGAGGAGGTCGAGCCGGCAGCGGCCATCCTGGTCCGCTTCTCCACCGCGGCGATGAGCCTCGGCTCCCTCTCCCCCGAGGCGCACGAGACCCTGGCCATCGCCCTGAACCGGGTCGGCGGGCGGTCGAACTCCGGCGAGGGGGGCGAGGACCCGGCCCGGCTCGGCACCGAGCGCAACTCGGCCATCAAGCAGGTCGCCTCGGGCCGCTTCGGGGTCACCCCCGAGTACCTGGCCAGCGCCGACGAGCTGCAGATCAAGATCGCCCAGGGCTCCAAGCCGGGCGAGGGCGGCCAGCTCCCGGGTCACAAGGTAAGCGCAGAGATCGCCCGCCTGCGCCACACCCAGCCGGGCGTGGCGCTGATCTCGCCCCCGCCCCACCACGACATCTACTCGATCGAGGACCTGGCCCAGCTGGTGTTCGACCTCAAGCAGGCCAACCCGGGCGCTGACGTGACCGTCAAGCTGGTCGCCGAGGCCGGGGTCGGCACGGTCGCGGCCGGGGTGGTGAAGTCGCTCGCGGACGTGGTGACGATCTCGGGGGCCGACGGCGGCACCGGAGCGAGCCCGCTCTCGTCGATCAAGCACGCCGGCTCGCCGTGGGAGCTCGGCCTGGCCGAGACCCAGCAGGCCCTGCGGGCAAACGGGCTGCGGTCGCGGGTGCGCGTGCGGGTGGACGGCGGCTTCAAGACCGGCCGGGACGTGCTGCTGGCGGCGCTGCTCGGGGCCGACGAGTACGGCTTCGGCACGGCCGCGCTGCTGGCCGAGGGCTGCCTCATGGTCCGCACCTGCCACCAGGACAACTGCCCGGTCGGGATCGCCACCCAACGGCCCGACCTGCGCGCCAAGTTCACCGGCACCCCCGACATGGTGGTGCACTACCTCGAGTACGTCGCCGAGGAGGTCCGCCGGCTGCTCGCCGGCATCGGGCTGCGCACCCTGGACGAGGCGGTCGGCCGGGCCGACCTGCTCGAGCAGCGGGCCGTCGGCGGCCGGGCCGACCTGCTCGACCTCACCCCCCTCCTCGAGCCGGGAGCGGGGGCGTCCGAGGCCGAGCCGCGCCGCTTCGTCAAGCCCGACCCGGCCCACCGGGCCCGCTCGGCCCTTGGCGACCGGGTCCACGACGACGTCATGCCCGGCCTGGTCGCCGGCGACCTGGTGCACCTCGACTACCCGATCGCCAACACCGACCGGGCGGTCGGCGCCCGCCTCGGGGTCGCGGTCGGCGCCGCCTACGGCTCCCGGCCACCCGCCGGCCGCGCCCGGGTCGAGTTCGACGGCGTCGCCGGCCAGAGCTTCGGTGCGTTCCTCGCGCCCGGGGTCGACTTCCGGCTCACCGGCACCGCCAACGACTACGTCGGCAAGGGCATGGGCGGCGGCCGCATCGTCATCCGCCCGCCCGCCGACGACGCCGGCGACCCCGTGCTGGTCGGCAACACCGCCCTGTACGGGGCGACCCGCGGCGAGCTGTTCTGCGCCGGCCGGGCCGGCGAGCGCTTCGCCGTGCGCAACTCGGGCGCCACCGCCGTGGTCGAGGGAACCGGCGACCACTGCGGCGAGTACATGACCGGCGGGACGGTGATCGTGCTCGGCCCGGTCGGCCGCAACGTGGGCGCCGGCATGACCGGGGGCGAGCTGTTCCTGCTCGACGCCGGCGACACCCTGGGCCGGCTCAACGACGAGCTGGTGCTGCCCCACCGCCCCGACGAGATCGAGCTGGTCTTCCTGCGCGAGCTGGTCGTGGCCCACGCGGAGCTGACCGGCTCGCCGGTTGCCGAGCGCCTGCTCGCGGCCTGGGAGCAGGCGGCCGGCCGGTTCTGGCGGATCGCGCCGCGCTCGGAGGTGGCCGCCATCGAGGAGGCCCACGAGGGCACCGCCTGACCGGGGCGCCCGCCCGGCGCTACACCCGGTGGCCGGGCTGCTTGAGCGCGCGCCCGCCCTTCATGACGAAGGGCACCTTCAGATGCCCCACCCGCCATGATGGCGCCGGCCGCCGTCTGGCCGCTCAGCCGTCGCAGACCGGTCCGGGGTGCGGGAGATCCCGCCGGCCAGGAGCGCGACCAGGCCGGTGAGCGCGGCGACCAGGCCGAGCGCGGCCGGCAGGCCCGCGAGCTCGGCGAGCCCGCCGACCGCGGGGGGCCCGACCGTCCCGCCGAGGTAGCCGGCGGTCGAGACCGCGGCGATGGCTGGCCCGCCCGCGGTGGACAGCTGAGCGCGGGCGGCCGCGCTGAAGGTCACCGGCACGATGCACGAGATGCCGACGCCGAGCAGCGCGAACCCGGCCACCGCGGCGGCCGGTTGCCCCACCGCCAGCCCCAGCCCGAGCCCGGCAGACCCCACCACCGCGGCCAGGCGGACGAACCGCGCCGGCTCCAGGCGGGCCACCAGCCGGTCGCCGGTGAGCCGTCCGGCCGTCATCGCCAGCGAGAACGCCGCGTACCCGGTGGCCGCCACCGCGGCCGAGGTGCCGAGCGCGTCCCGCAGGTAGACCGCGCTCCACTGGGCGGCGGCGTCCTCGGCGAGCAGCCCGCAGAACGCGATCACCGCGAGCACGGCCAGCGGCCGGGTCGGCCGCGCGAAGACCGGCCCGGCAGCGCGCCGGTCGGCGCCGGCCGGCAGCAGCCACCTGGTCGTGGCCAGCCCGGCGGCCAGGAGCATCCCGCCGGCGGCGGTCAGGTGGGCGCCGACGGGGATCCCGGCCCCAGCGGCCAGCCCGCCGCCAGCCGCGCCGGCCAGCGCGCCAAGGCTCCACATGCCGTGGAAGGAGGACAGGATCGGGCGGCCGTAGCGCTCCTCGACCGCCACGCCGTGGGCGTTCATGGCCACGTCCACGGCGCCGTTGCCCGCCCCGAGCAGCAGCAGCCCGAACGCCAGGGCGGCAACGCCGGGGGCGAGGGCGGGTAGTGGCAGCGCCACGCAGCAGGCGGCCAGGGCGGCCCGGGTCACCGGCCGGCTGCCGCGCCGGGCGACCAGGGCGCCCGCGGCCGGCATCGCGAGGATGCCGCCGGCGGCCAGCCCCACCAGTGCCAGCCCGAGCACGCCGGGGCTGAGCCCGAGCTGGTCCTTCACCGCCGGGACCCGCGCGGCCCAGCTCCCGGTCACCGCGCCGTTCACGCAGAAGGCGCACGCCACCGCGAACCGGGCAAGCCGGACGGCCCGGGGCGGCCGGCCCGGCGTGGCGCGGGCTTCCTCCGGTGGCCGAGCGGCCGGCGGTTGGCTTGACATGGCATTCCTTCCGGTCGACGGCGCCCGCGTGGCACGGCGCGCCCTGCCCGGCCCGCGCCCGCGGTGGCGCGGCGGCGCGGCGGGCGCGGCGGCGTGGCCGGAGGTCGCGCTCGTCGGCGCGGAGGCAGACCGCTACCATGACAGCTTCACGGTTGTCAGGGCGCGGCGAACGGAGCGACATGGCACGGGTGCTCGTGGCAGAGGACGAGGTCCTGATCCGGGTGGACGTCGTCGAGACCCTGGAGGAGGGTGGCCACACCGTCGTCGGCCAGGCCGGCGACGGGCAGCAGGCCGTGCAACTCGCCCGCGAGCTGGTCCCGGACCTGGTCGTCATGGACGTCAAGATGCCCAGGCTGGACGGGGTGGAGGCGGCCAGGCAGATCATCGGCGAGGGGCTCTCGGCCGTGCTGGTGCTCACCGCCTTCTCCGACGAGGAGCTGGTCGAGGAGGCGGCCAGGTCCGGGTCCATCGGCTACCTGGTCAAGCCCTTCCAGCCCCCCCAGCTCCTGGCAGCCGTGAGCATCGCCCTGGCCAGGGCGGCCGACCACCGCGGCCTGCAGCACACCGTGGAGGACCTGGAGGCCAAGCTGGCCGCCCGCAAGGTGATCGAGCGGGCCAAGGGCCGACTGATGGAGCAGTTCGGGCTCACCGAGGAGCAGGCCTTCAGCCGCATGCGCCGGGCCGCCATGGACCGCCAGCTGCCGCTTGCGGAAATCGCCCGGAGAGTCCTGGAGTCGCAGCCCACGCCCTAATCGCGACCCCGACCGGGCAAACCTCCCGGACCGAAGGCCGGGCAGCCGGGCCAGGCGGGCGGGCAGAATCCGGCGCCTCCGGTGAGAATGCAACCGATGACCTCCACGCCTGCCCGCCGGGCCGCGGTCGCGCTCGCAGCCGGCCTCCTCCTCGCCGCCTGCTCGAGCGGCTCCGGCCCGGAGCCGGCCTCGAGCACCACCAGCCCGCCAGGCACGACCGGCCCACCGCCCACCACCTCCCAGCCCACCACCCCCGCGCCGCCCTCGACCGCGAGCACGGCCGCGCTCGCGGCCGTGCGGCTCCGCCTCACGCGGGTGGCGACCGTGGAGCAGCCCGTGGCCATGGCCGCGCCAGCCGGCGACACCACCCTGTACGTTGCCGAGAAGACCGGCCGGGTGCGCGCCATCCGCGGGGGCCGCGTCGACCCGGTGGCCGTGCTCGACCTGTCCTCCAAGGTCTCGGGCGGAGGGGAACAGGGGCTGCTCGGGCTCGCGTTCTCGCCCAACCGGCGGTTCCTGTACGTCTACTACACCGACCTCGGGGGCGACGTGCGCGTGGTCGAGTTCGCAATGCGCAGCGGCCGGGCCGACCCTCGGTCGCGCCGGCAGGTCTTCCGGGTCGAGCACAGCCAGTTCTCCAACCACAACGGCGGCCAGCTCGTGGTGACCCGTGACGGCAACCTCTGGGCCGGGATCGGCGACGGGGGCGGCGGCGGCGACCCGTTCGGCAGCGGCCAGAGCCTCCGGACGATGCTTGGCAAGATCACAAGGATCACCCCACGCCCCTCCGGCGGCCGTCCGTACGGCATCCCGCGGGACAACCCGCTCGTCGGCCGGGCCGGGGCCCTGCCGGAGATCTGGGCGTACGGGCTCCGCAACCCGTGGCGCTTCTCGTTCGACGCGGCCAACGGCGACCTGTGGATCGGCGACGTGGGCCAGGGCACCTGGGAGGAGGTCGACTACGAGCCGGCCATGTCCGGGGGTGGGCGCAACTACGGCTGGGACTGGCGCGAGGGCCGGCACGGGTTCTCCGGGGCGGCCCCGGCCGGTCTGGTCGACCCGGTGCTCGAATACCACCACGACGGGGGTGCCTGCTCGGTGACCGGCGGCTACGTCTACCGCGGGCGGCGCGCGCCCGGACTGCGGGGCGCCTACGTCTACGGCGACTACTGCGCCGGCTGGATCAGGGCGGTGCGGCTGCGCAACGGCGCCGTGGCCGACCGGCGCGACTTCGGCCTGCACCTGCCCGGGCTCTCCTCGTTCGGGGTGGACCAGGCCGGCGAGCTGCACGCCCTCTCCCTCAACGGCGGCGTCTACCGCCTGACCTGAGCGCCGGCCAGGCGGGCGGCCAGGCGCTCTGCGAGGTGGTCGGCGGCCGCCCGCTCGAGCAGGCGGCCGCCCGCGTCGGTGACGAGGAACAGGTCGGCGGCCCGGCCCGCCTCGCTCCCGACCCGGGCCACCTGGACGTCGACGTGGTGGCGGGCCAGCTCGAGGAGGATCTCGTAGAGCAGGCCGGGCCGGTCAGGGGCCTCCACCCGGACCGTCGAGTGCCACGGCGAAGCGCCGGCGTCGACCCTGACCACGACCGGGCCGGCATCGGGCCGGGCCTGGGCGGGCCGGCCGGCGAGCAGGCGGGCCGGGTCGAGGTAGCCGGCCGTCGACTGGCGCAGCAGCTGCCCGGCCCGGTCGGGGAAGGCTGGCTCGTCGTCAAGGGTCGGGCCGGCGACGTGGAACACGTCGACGGCGAGGTCGTCCGGCCAGGTCGACGCCTCCGCCCGGGTGATGTCGACGCCCGCGGCGCAGAGCGCTCCGGCCAGGCTCGCCAGCAGCCCGGGCCGGTCGCGGGTGACGACGTCGATGCGCCAGGCCCCCGGCTCCTCGGGAGCGATCGCCAGGCGCAGCTCGCGCCGGGCCGGGGGCGGCTCGGCCATGAGGAGGTGGCGGGCGACCGCGCCGGCGGGCTGGGCGAGCAGGTAGCGGCGGGGTGCCGCGGCGAGCCGGGCGGCGGCCGCGCCGCCGCCCGCGTCGGCCAGGACGCGCTCGACCTCGGCCCGGCGCTGATGGAGCAGGTCCTCGGCGGCGCGGTCGATGAGGCCGGGCTCGGCCATGGCGGCGAGCACGACCCGGAGCAGCTCGTCGAGCTGGGCCCGCCGCCCCCCCCACCAGCCGTCGTCCCCGTCCTGCTCGGCCAGGGCGAGGAGGTAGGTGGCGCCGGCCCGCTCCGGGCTGCCGAGCCGCGCGGCCAGGCGCAGGACCTCCTCCTCGTCGTGCGGGTCGGTGCTCGCAGCCACCTCGGCCAGGTCGACCTCCTCGCCGGCGAGCCGCGCCATGGCCTGGCGGGCGGCCGGGCCGAGCCCGAGCCGTTCCGCGGTCCGGCCGGCCACGGCCCCCACGCGGTCCGCGCCGGCCCGCTCGCCGACCGCCCGCACCAGGCAGGCGATGAGCAGGCAGTCCCGGTCGGGCAGGACGGACCAAGCTGCCGTGGCGGCCTGGTCCGATGCGGGGTCGAGGTGGCGTGCGAGCGTTGCCAGCCGCTCCCACGGGCGGTCGCCCTGGCGCGCCCGGCCCTCCTCGCGCAGCCGGGCCAGCTCGGGGAGGTGGCGGGCGAGCAGGCCGGTCCGCTCCCAAGCGCGCCACGAGGCCACCACCCCCCTGCGCAGGAGGGCGAGCAGCTCGGCCCGCAGGGCGGTGCCGGCGTCGATGGGCATGGCGACTCCCCGGGCTCCCGATCCTTCACACCTACCGGCGGCGGCCCGATCTGTTGGCTCCCCAAGGAAGGCCTGCCCGGTCGGCGCCTCGCCACAGCAGATGCCGCCACAGCAGATGCCGCCACAGCGTGGGGGCCATGGAGCCCGGCGCCGACCGGGCAACCCTTGTCGGGGTCGCCACCAGAGAGCATACGGGCGGCACATGGCGCCGCTGTTGCATGCGTGTATCGGCGGTGTTTCCTGGACCGGCTCAGGCCGTGTGCTGGTGGACCAGGAGCGAGGCGCCCACCGCGCCCGCGAGGTCGCCCAAGGCCGAGGTCAGCACCTTGACCGGCGAGGGGGCCATGAACAGGTGGGGGACCATGGCGGTCTGGACCCGGCGCACGAACGGCTCGCCCAGCTTGTCCCCGAGGCCGCCGCCGATCAGCACGGCCTCCACGTCGAGCAGGTTCACGGCCGAGGCGATGGCGGTGCCGAGCGCCTGCACGGCCCGCTCGATCAGCTCGTGGGTGAGCGGGTCGCCGCTGTCGAGCGCGTCGGCGAACACCCCGCTGGTCATGCGCGGCCGGCCCGAGCGCTCCTGGATGGCGAGCAGCGCGGTGGGCCGGCCGGCCGCGGCGGCTGCCCTGGCCGCCCGCTCCAGAGCGACCCGCCCGGCGTAGGCCTCCAGGCAGCCCCGCCGCCCGCACGGGCACAGCTCGCCGTCCTGCGTGACCACCAGGTGGCCGATCTCCCCGGCCGCGCCGTGGGCACCCTGATGGAGGCGGCCGCCGAGCACGAGCCCGCCACCAACGCCCGAGCCGACGAACACCACCAGGAGGTCGTCGAAGCCCTGGCCCGCGCCGAGCCGATGCTCGGCCACGGTGCTCACGTTCACGTCGTTGTCGACCACGACCCGGCCGACGCCAAGGGCCCGGCCGACGAGGCTGGCCAGCGGGACCGGCTGGTCGAAGCCGGGAAGGTTGGCCGCCCCCTGGACGGTGCCGACCGCGCCGTCCACCAGCCCCGGGGTGCCAACGCCGACCCCGTCGAGCTCGCGGCTTGCCATCTTGGCGTCCTTGGCCGCCGCCTTCACCACGTCGGCGATGACGTCGACCACCGCGTCGGGGCCGCCCTTGACGGGCGTCCTGCCCCTGGCCTGGCCGAGCAACTTGCCCTCGTCGTCGACGACGACGCCCTGCACCTTGGTCCCGCCGAGGTCGATCCCAGCCGCTGCGCGCATGCCCCGATGCTTCCGGAAGTGGCGCTCTCCGTCAACGACGGGCACCAGACGAGCCGGTCACCGGCGGCCGGTCCGGCTGCCACAGTGGAGGCGTCCCGTCCCACCGAAGCCGAGAGGCCTCCCTGATGACCATCCCGAGCCTGCGCAAGGAGTACCGCATGGCCGGCCTGGATCGGGCCGACCTCGATCCCGACCCGGTCGTGCAGTTCGGGCGCTGGTTCGACGAGGTCGTGCGGGCCGGCCTGGCCGAGCCGAACGCGATGACGCTGGCGACCGCGACGGCCGCGGGGCGGCCATCGGCCCGGGTGGTGCTCCTCAAGGAGCTCGACGCCAGCGGCTTCGTCTTCTACACCAACTACGACAGCCGCAAGGGCGCTGAGCTGACCGCCAACCCCTGGGCGGCGCTGGTGTTCTACTGGGCGCCGCTCGAGCGCCAGGTCCGCGCCGAGGGAAGGGTCGAGCGGACCAGCCGGGAGGAGTCGGAGGCCTACTTCCGCTCCCGCCCGCTCGGCGCCCGGCTTGGCGCGCTGGCCTCGGAGCAGAGCCGGCCGATCCCCGGCCGGGAGGTCCTCGACCAGCGGGTCGCAGAGCTCGAGGCCACCTACGCTGGCGGGGAGGTCCCCCTGCCCGACTGCTGGGGGGGCTACCGCCTCGCGCCCGACGCCGTGGAGTTCTGGCAGGGGCGCCCGGACCGCCTCCACGACCGGTTCCGCTACACCCGCGGCGACCAGGCGGGCCAGGGGTGGACGGTGGAGCGGCTCTCGCCCTGACCGGCCCGGCGCAGCCACCGGCGAAGGCGCATGATGTGACGATGCCGCCCATCCGGACCACCCTGCCACTTCTCGTCGCGCTCGCACTGACCGTGGCCGCCTGCACCGGCGAGGAGCCCCGGCCCGCCCTCGGCGACGCCGACATCGTCGAGGCGGGGTCGGTGCGGCTGCGCGTGACCGAGGTGGCGCGCGACCTCGACACCGTGTGGGCGCTCGCCTGGGACGGTCAGGGGCGGCTCTGGTGGACCGAGCGGGGCGGCCGGCTCACCCGGCTCGGGGACGAGCCCCTCGACGTGAGCGGGGTGGACGAGGGCGGCGAGGGCGGTCTCATGGGGCTCGAGATCGACGGTCGCGGCCGCTTCTTCCTCATGTACACCTCGGGCCGGGACAACCGCGTGGTCGAGCGCGAGCCCGACGGCTCCCAGCGGGTGCTGGTCGACGGCATCGACAAGGCCGGGATCCACAACGGCGGGCGGCTCCGGCTTGGCCCGGACGGGATGCTCTACCTCGGCACGGGCGACGCCGCCCAGGGCGGCCTGGCCCAGCGCGACGACAGCCTGAACGGCAAGATCCTGCGGGTCGACCCCGATGGTGGGCGCATCGAGATGGTCAGCAAGGGCCACCGCAACGCGCAAGGGCTGTGCTTCGCGCCCGACGGGCGCCTGTGGTCGACCGAGAACGGTCCCGACCGGGGCGACGAGGTCGACGTGATCGTCGAGGGGTCGAACGGCGGCTGGCCGGAGACGACCGGGACCGGCCGGAAGAACTACACCCCGACGATCGCGCCGGCCGGCTGCGAGGTCTACGCCGCCGACCGCATCCCGCAGTGGCGGGGCTCGCTGCTGTTCGTGACCCTGAAGGACCAGAGCCTGCGCCGGCTCACCCTCAGCGCCGGCGGTGAGGTCACCGGCGAGGAGGTGCTGCTGGCCGGGCGCTTCGGGCGGCTCCGCGACGTCCGCACCGGCCCGGACGGCGCGGTCTACCTGGCCACCTCCAACCGCGACGGCCGCGGCAGCCCGGCCGAAGGCGACGACCGCATCCTCCGCCTGGCACCCGCGTAGGCGCAGGTCAAGCGTCGATGCGACCTGGCCCTCGGGGCTTAAAGGTGAGCTGCTCAGCCAACGCTCGACCCACCACCTCGGCAAGTAGCGGTGGCACGGCGTTGCCCACTTGACTGTATTGTGACGACGGTCTGCCAGCGAACCGCATCCCATCCGGAAAGGTCTGCAACCGAGCGGCTTCCGCGACCGTGATCCGGCGCGCTCCTGGGACCTTCCCCGAATGGGGCTCACCTCCGCTCAAAAGGTGACGATGATACTCGGGTACGATTCCCAGGACGTCGACCCAGGGAGTCTTGTTTCCTCCCATGCCAGCTAGCAGGGTCGGCGAAGGGCGTCCTAGGTCGATCGGCCGGCCGCCTCCGTTGAAGACATGGCCGTCATAGGGGTCAGGACGTGGATCGGGCTTGCGAGCATAGGTGACGACAGCAGTGTTCGGCTCGCCGAACGGCTCGATGCCGATAACACTGCCAGATGGCACCCATGGGCACCTGCCTTGACGGCCATGGGTAGGCAAAGGGAACTGGAACTTGTGGTCACGCATTCCCACCATGACCAAGCGTTGCCGCTTCTGAGGCACACCGTAGTCAGCCGCGTTAAGGACTTTCCAGCTAACCCTATATCCAAGAGCCGTAGGCTCGTCCAAAGACTGGAGGCTTTGAAGGTTGTCGAGTAGCTGCTGGAAGTAGTATTGCCTAGCCCCCCTCACAAGACCGGCAACGTTTTCGATCAAGAAAGCTTCAGGCTGAATCTCCCGCAGGACTCGGAGGAACTGAGGGAACCCATCACGAGGATCATCCACCCCGAGGCGCTTCCCTCCCGTCGACCAAGGTTGACATGGAGGTCCGCCAGCCACCAGGGTGATGCTGCCCCGTAGATGACGAAACGACATCTTGCCGACGTCTCCTTCGCGCACGTCAGCATTTGAGTGCTGCCTACTGAAGGTCTCACAAGCGTCGGGGAGCCACTCCACAGCGGCAGACACCTTGAAGCCCGCCCTCGTCAGCCCTATGGACAAGCCGCCAGCACCGGCAAAAAGGTCTATAGAGGCCAAACCACGACTCAGGGACTCAGGCGCCTGGGTGGTGCCGTCAGCGAGAATGTCGGTAATCACAGTGATGTAATCTTACCCTGCATCCCGACAAGGCCCCTAGGCTTCCCCAAGCAGAGCCTGCTGAGAGGTTCGGCTGATGTACCGAGTACACTAGGGTCGCGTACTTTGAGTACCAGTGCGGGCGGAGCCTCGACATGCCCCTGTCCGAACACGAGCAGCGCATCCTGGCCGAGATCGAGCGGCGCCTGCTCGAGGAAGACCCCAAGTTCGCCCACCAGGTGGGTTCGACGTTCCGGGCCCACCTGTCCCGGCGGCTG
>WNGB01001047.1_pt1 | contig 45254 bp, 25 predicted proteins | sample 5400681 | NCBI WGS metagenome assembly WNGB01 (sample SAMN13153367, study PRJNA577476) | soil metagenome | isolation source: 115 cm soil or saprolite under grassland replicate 2 | place: USA:California | collected 2016-06-15
ACCGCTCGCCGACTGACGAGGTCGGCGCCAACCGCGCCGACCCAATCCAAACCCCCGCCGATCACCTCCACTCCGGCGAGGGCCGATAGAAAACCCCCGCTCCGAGGCTTTATGCAACAGCCTCAAACGCGGGCCTTTTGTTTTCAGACCAGGCGGCAGGCGGCGAACTTTGCACCCCTTTTTGCACCCCGTGGGGTGCATTAACTCGGTCTCAGGCTGCGACGGCTTCGTATTCGTGGATGAGTCCGCCGAGGAGGTCGCGTCGGCGCACCGTCGCGGATGCGGGGTCTCCCCGGACCGAGGGCGTCGTGGACGGGTCGGGTGCTTGGAGGTCGAGCGCGCGGTGCGGCCTCTCCTGGTTGTAGTGACGGACATAGACACGGAGGACACGCTCGAGCTGGCGGCGGCTGAAGATGAGCAGCCGGTCGAGGCACTCCCGACGTGCGCTGCCGACCCAGCGCTCGATGTGCGCGTTCGCGTTCGGCGCCTTCAGCGGAGTCCGGATGACTCGCATCCCGTCGCTGTGGAAGACGGCGTCGAAGGCGCGGCTGAACTTCGCGTCTCGGTCGTGGATCAGCAACCTTGGCCGCTGGCCCCGGTCGTCGAGGTCGATCAGCAGGTTGCGCGCCTGCTGCATCATCCAGGCGCCGTCCGGGTTGGGCGTGCAGGCCACGTACTCGATCCGGCGGCTGCCGATGCAGATGAAGACGAGCACGTACAGCCGCCGCAGCAAAACGGTGTCGACCGTGAGAAAGTCACACGCGAGCGTCGTCGCCGCGTGCTGGCGCAGGAACGAGCGCCAGGCGAGCTGGCCACGCTGCGGCGCGGGCGGGATGCCCGCGCTCGCGAGGATGTTGCGCACCAGCGTCGCGGAGACGTTGATCCCGAGCTTGCGCAGCTCGCCGACGATCCGGACGTACCCCCAGCTGCTGTTCTCGCGCGCCAGTCGCAGAACCAGCTCGCGCACCTCGCCATCGATCGGCGGGCGGCCCGGACGCCGGTGCGGGTACGTCCAGTGCTTGGCGATGAGTTGCCGGTGCCAGCGCAGCAGCGTCTCCGGCCTCACGAGGAACGCCCGCCACGAGCGACGCGGCAGCACCCGGCTGAGCGCAGTCAGCAGCAGCCGGTCGCCTGGCGTGAACTGCGGCCTCCTGACTTGCCGCCGCAGGATCGACAGCTCATGCCGCAACACGAGGATCTCGAGCTCCTTCGAGCGCTCGCCACGCGCGAGAAGCACGGCCAACTCGAACAGGCGGCAGGCGAGGACATACACCAACGATGAACGCAAGAGCAACCTCCACAGAGACGGGAACCCGCCACGCTAACCGCGAACTTCCGCCTACGCCTCCCGCACCCAATCCTGCCGCGCCGGCCGAGTTTATGCACCCCACGGGTCGTGACGATGCTGTGTGCGGCCGTCGGCTGGCTGGTGCGTGTGTCGCTGCTCGTCGCGCTGGCGGCCGCAATCGGGCTGCTCGTGCCCGGCTCGCTACGCGGCAGCATTGACGCCGGTGCGGAACGGCTGCGGCCGGCTCCGGTCGACCCACAGGAGTCCGCGCTTCGCAGGCTGCGGCGGGCCGCCGACGGCCCGACGAGCGTCGCGTTCGAGAACGGGTTCCCGCGCGTGGTGTTGACGAGCGTTCCAACCGAAGGTGACACCCTGATCAAACAGGCGACGCGCTTCATCAGGGAGTACAAGGAGCTCTACGGGCTCTTCATGGGCAATCCGTTCGCCGTCGCGAGCCCCGAGTGGAACCGCCTCGGCCTCGCCGACACCGACCAGCGCTACCGCGACTTTCTGCGGCTGATGGAGGCGTACCAGGGCAAGCCGACCTCCACGCCCGACCTTAGTCTGAGCGTTCAGACGGTCGATCCCGCGCTCGGTGCGGTCGCGTTCCGCCAGACGTACAAAGGCGTTCCTGTCCTCGGTGGCGAGCTGCTGGTGTTCGTCCGCGACGGCCGTGTGACCGCAACCGTCGGCACGCTGATCTCCGATCTGACGCTCGACGTTGCGCCGAGGCTGACCGACGGCGACGCTGAGGAAGCCGCGCGGCGCGCGCTCGGCATGCGCGGAGCGCACGCGCTCGCGCGAACCGACCTGGTTGTGTTCGACGACAGCCTGTTGTCGACCCGCGCCTTCACTCGTCCGTCCCCGCATCTGGCGTGGCGGGTCGCGCTCGCCGCTGGCGAGCGACCAGTCGTGTACGTCGACGCCGATGACGGGCGCCTGCTCTTCAGCTCCGTCCAGGTCAACGCACACACCGACGACTACGACCTCGACCTCGAGGACGCGAACGGGGCGGATGCGATGAGCACAAGCTGCTATTGGGACACCACGGCCAACGACGCGCTGGGCGACGAGGACGGGTTGAACGCCGACGGGCTCGCGGATCCGGAAGCGGTCGTGCTCCGGAACCTCGCCGAGCAGGCGTACGGCTTCTACCACGACGTGTTCGGCCTGCACTCCTACGACGACGACGACGGGCAGTTCGAGCTGTACGTCCACGCGAACGTCGGTTCCGCCGGGGCGCGCTGGGTCGCCGGAACGACCGACTGCGACCTGATCGAGTTCGCCACGGGGCAGGTCGCCTACGACGTGCTGGTGCACGAGCTCGCGCACGCGACGCTCGACCGCACGAGCCTGTTCGGCGGGCCGCTGTACGTGTCGGAGCCGGGCGCCGTGGACGAGAGCCATTCCGACGTCATGGGCGCGTTCGCGGACGGTAACTGGCTGGTGGCCGAGGGTGCAGTCGGCGGCCCCGCGCGTGACATGAGCAATCCCTCGGTCGATCGCATGAGTCAGTTCGCCCAAGTGGCAAATAACAACGACAACGGCGGCGTGCACACGAACAGCGGCATCGGTAACAAGGCCGCCTTCCTCCTCGCCGACGGCGGCGTGCATCCCGCTACCGGCTGGAGCGTGTCCGGAATCGGGAAGGCGGCGACGGGCTGGCTGAGGCACCAAGCGTCGCTGTGGCTGATGCCGACGTGGGGCTTCTCCGAGCTGCGCGCACTGGAGCTGATGTTCGCCGAGACCTCCTACGACGCGTTCGTGATGTGCCAGGTCCGCCGCGCCTGGGCTGCAGTCGAGGTCGGCAAGGGCGACCTCGACTGCGACGGAGTCGAGGAGAACGCCGACTTCGACGCGGACGATGACGGTGTCTTCGACTGGGCGGACAACTGCCCGAGCTCACCGAATGGGAAGCAAGAGAATCTCGACGGCGACAACCTCGGAGACGTCTGCGACAAGGACGCCGACGGTGACGGTACGGAAGAGTGGGGGACAGGCTTTCCCTATGACAACTGCCCTGGCATCGCCAATGACCAGAAGGACGAGAACTTCAACGGCATCGGCGCCGCCTGCGACCCGACCGAGGACGGCGACCTCGACGACGACGGCATCGCCGACGCGAGCGACAACTGCAAGCTCGACGCCAACACGAGCCAGGCCGATGTCGACAACGACGGCGCCGGCGACGCCTGCGACCCCGACACGGACGGCGACGGCTGGTCGAACGACGACGACAACGCGCCCTTCGAATACAACCCGGACCAGAAGGACTCGGACGGAGACGGCATCGGCGACGTCTCGGACGCCTGCCCCGAAACTGCGGACGAGTCACTCGGATGGACGAAATTCGATCCGAACCTCGGGATCGACCCGCACCCGATCCAGCCCGACTCAGACGGCGACGGCACGCCCGACGCGTGTGACCGCGATGTGCTCGTGGCGGCCCGCGTAACCGGCTCGGACAATGTCATCTCACCGGACGGCAAGGCGCGGCTCGTCGACGTCGAAGGCAGCGCCAACCGCTACCTGAAGGTGCCGCTGGCGCTGGCAACTGCGCGAGCGCCCACCTGGTACGGGCTCGACGAGCGGCGCACGCTGGTGCTGTCGGGCGTCGACGACCGCGTGAAAACGTGGATCGGCGACGACGAGGGGCGCTCGGTCGCACGCGCAAAGCCAAAGCGCGGTGAAGAACGCGCGCTGCGCTTCCGCCCGCTCGCCGGACGCCGCTACTACCTGTTCCTGTTCTTCAACGGCGCCTACGAGCAGGGCCGACGCGAATCGTTTACCGCAACGATGCGCAGCGAGACCGTCGTACGCACGCCGCCCCCACCGCCGCCGCGGCAACGCTGAGGGCTTCGTGTTTTCCCGAGTCCGCCGCCCCAACTACAACGAGGCGCCAACCCGTCTTGAGCCGACGCTTGGTCCGCCACGCTCCACCCAGAAAGGAGCCGTCATGATCGCACGACTTATCGCATTGGCCGGCCTGGCCGCGGCGGCCGCGCTCGCGGGCGCGGTCGTTTCGCTCGCCGGCCACGAGAGCGGATCGGTGCCCTCGTACACCGGGTGCCTGAACGCGAGCAGCGGCACGATCGCGAACCTCGCCCAGGCTGACACGCCCACGGCACCCTGCAAGGACAAGGAGACGCAGATCCATCTCTCCGGCGGCGACGTCACTTCGCTTACCGCGGGCGCGGGGCTCACCGGCGGAGGCAGCGAGGGGGCGTTGACACTCGCCGTCGACGCCAACTCGATCCTGACCGGCCTCTCGCCGGGCTTCGGCCTCACCGGAGGCGGCAGTGGCGGCGACGTCTCGCTCGCAGTCGACCCTTCGGTCATCCAACGCCGCGTGACGGGAACCTGCGCCGAAGGAGGAATCTCCGCGATCAGCGAGAGCGGCGCCGTCTCGTGCAGCGAACAGGGGGTCGCCGGGGTGCTCGACGCGGGTCGACTGGATGCCGAAGGCAGCAGCGACACGTCCCTTTGCGGCACCCAGGATGGAGACGTCGAGTTCGACGCCAGCTCGGAGCCCGTCTCACTTCCCCACGGAACCTATCTGCCGGTCCCTGCCGACACGGATGGCTTCAACTCGCTCATCCGCAAGCGCGCGGGCCTGGGACCCGATCCCGACGATGCGTATCGTGGGCGCGCGTGGGGCCTTATCAAGGACGAAGTCGGGAACGTCGTGTCGAAGTTCATTCGCGATTACAGCTCGGCGGGCCAGAACAACAATCTCGATCAGGACTTCAACGTCTTCACGACTGCCGGCGAGGTGCACCTCGAGATCTTCGCGGGAGCCGACGCCTGCACGTTCGTATCGGTCGGTGGGCCCGTCGCGCTGCTCCGCGTCGGTTGAGCGAGAACAGGAAGAAGAGCCATGTCCACGAGCACGTTCAGCCTGCGGGGCTCTGCAGTCGCGCGTCCGACTTCGACCCTGTGGGGTGCGTAAACCCTGTGGGTCCCAACTAATTGGTTCGCTCCCTCGGATTGGGTATTTGGGACCCACACCTTCAGGTGTCAAACCCCGGTTCAGGCCGAATCCGAGTTTTGACACCCTTCAGGTCAGCTCGACCTTCGTGCCGACGTCTTTCCGCCTCGAGAACTTTCCCCCGATGATCCCCAGATAGCCGCCTGAGACTTCGCGACCGGTTCCCTTTCGTGACTAGGACCTCATTGACGGCAGAGACTCGCTGCTGGAAGACGTTGTTCGTTCAGGTACAGCGGAATCCGGGGCATACGCTCGCCCGCGACGAGCGCTTTCACCAACTGATCGGCATCCACCAGCCGGAGGCGAACCGACGGGCATAGTCGAGCAAGGGCGCGGCGTGTGCGAGCGAGGTCCGCTCCTCCTCGACGATCGCGGTCCAACGGATCGAACCGCTGTCGAGAATCACTTCAGCCCGCCGATCACGCGCCTAGTTGCACCGCCTGGTGTTCCGGCAGCCGATCAAGCTGCGCCTCGTAAGGGATCACTCCAAACCGCTTCAGCCGCAACCTCGCTCCGGCGCTAATCTCCGCGCGTCCGATCACGCCGGCGGGCACGTCGACGACGGTTCGTAGGCGATGAACGCCGCGAATCTCCGTGATCTTCGTGCGGGTGAAGATCCACGACGGGCGCGGGGTGCCTTCCCGGTGCGCCTCGACGAACGGCAGCTCCGTCTCGAATTCCTCTGTCTTCTCACGCCCGAGCGAGGGCCCGATCTCGATCGGGACGACCGGGCTGGTCAGCTTCAGGGACCCGTCGAGCTTGGTCACGTTGCTGACCTGCACGGGGTTCGTCAAACGGAGCGGTTCCATGGACCAGGCCGTCGGCGCTTCCGAGCCGACCGGCTGTACAGTCTCGAGCCGCACCTCGAGCCATGCGTTCTCGATCGGCTCGTCCTCCACGGCCCGGAAACTGCACGTCAGCGCAAGCAGCCAGAACGTGGAGTTCGGTCGGCCCATCAGGAAGACTCGCGCGGCCTCGTCGACCGTGTTCACGTCAAGCGCCACGCAAACTGGACGGCCCAGCGAGATCCGGTCTCCCTGCTCCTCCGGCGCATCGGCCGCGGGCCCAAGCGTGACCCGCCGGACGAGGCCTAGAGGGACTGGCTCTAGCGGCGCGTCGGTGAACTCCAGCTCGGTCATGATGTCGCCTCGCGAGGCAGGCCGCCGATCAGGTAGAAGGCACCCCAGTCTCGGTATTGCGAGTACTCGCGCCGTGTGGCCCTCTGGGCGTTGGTGAACGCAGCCATCACATCGCCGTTCGCCGCCATGAGCGAGCGGTAGAGCTCGGTGAAGAAGAGCCTGCTCGCTCCGGCGAGAACAGGCCAGAGCGTTCCGATGACCGATCGCGCGCCGGCAAGGAGGAGTGCGCTCGGCAGTCCTCGCGGGTTGTCGGACTGGTCGACGCGGCCGAGCGCCGTCTCGCAGGCTCCGAGCGTGACCAACTCGAGCCCGTTGAGGTCCAGGGAGAAGATCTCGTACGCCCGTACGCGGCCGTCATCGTGAGCCGCGGGATGCAGGAAGACGGTGTGAAAGCTGGGAGCGTCGACGTACAGGCGGCCGTGTGCGCGAAGGTGGACGTAGCGGCACCTCTCGAGCGCATCTTTGAACGCCGCTTCGGTGGCGTCTCCGTCGAGCGTGGGCCTCGTACCGCAGACTTCCGCGATCGCCGTGGCCTCTTCGGCGGAGTCGGCGAGGCGCGGAAGCCGCGGCTGGTCGGCGTAGGACAGCGCGAACACCCCGACCTCTTCGCGGCGTGGCGCCAGCGGCGGATCGACCGTCAGCTGGGCGAGGTTCGACAGGTACGTCACGACATAGCGGTCCGCCAACGGTTGGTCGGCCGGGCCGACGAGGTGAATCGGCACATACCGGCTCGAGCCGTGCGGCACCACGACGAGCCGGTTGATACCCGTGAGCTTCTCGCGGTTCTCGTTGACCACGTGCAGGTAGCGTTGATCCGCGCCCGCGAGTATGTTTGTGCCCTCCGAGACAACGTCGAGCGGCCCAGGCTCTTGCTGGACAGCCCGTCGGAGCTCGCCGACGTAGTACCCGCTCGCTGGGATCGTCACGGTCCGGCCCTGCCAGGAGGCCTGGACCGTTGCGTGCGGCATTTGCTCGTTGCCGACGGCGACCTCCGCCAGATCCTGAGTGATGAGCATCTGCCACGTCGCGAGGGTGTTGTCGATCCACGGCCCCTCGTAGATCTGGAGGATGGCCGTGTGATCGTCCAACCGCTCCCGGATATCCGCAAGCGTCGCCATCCGGACCTCCGAGTCGGGCACGAGCATGGCGGTCAATCTCCGCTCCGTCGCGCGCTGGAGGTTCGCGACACGATCAGCCGCCGTTTGTGAGGGCCCAGTCTCGAATTCGTCGACGAAGGCCGTGACCAAGTCGTCGTCGCCCATCGCGGCCTCGAACGGCGCCGGCCGCAGGACGTCCGAGTCCGCGGGAAGCGCCGTCTCTGCATCGGCCTCCCGCGAAAGTAGGTGCTTGGTGTAGTCGTCGAGCTCGAAGTCGCGTGTACCACGCGCAAGCATCGCGGCGAAGCGCCGCCCCTTGATCACCTGAAGCAGGAGATGAACGGCCTCGGCTGAGGTGCCGGACGAGACTCTTGCCGCCAGCGCGTGCGCGGCGAGGGCCTGGACAGCCGGTGGAGCCGATGACGGCGCGGCTAGCTCGATTCCGAGCGACTCGGCGGCGAGCCAGGCGGTGAGCTCGTCGAGCTCGGTGGCGCCGGAGAGAACGACGTCGTCGATGTATTGGAGGCACTGCACCATCGCGGACGGCATCTGGATGTCGCGGTAGACCTCGACGGCCCGGCGGTAGTCGCGTCCCGCTGTATCGACATCGCGCGCGCGCATGTGGTTGACCCCCTCGCCTCTGAGCAATCCGGCCATGAGCGATGCCACGGCGTCTTCGTGCTCGTCCCACAGCGTCCGGTCGAGGGCGAACAGCGGCTCCACGAGCCCGAGCCCGAGCGCCTCGCGGTCCTTTGCGGGGGAGGCGAGCATGACCCCGATGATCGCGGCCGCCGCCTCCCGCGCAGCTTCCGGCGAAACCGCGGCGCCGGCAGCTGCAAGCGCGAGCTCGGCCGCTTTTTCGAGGTTGCCTTCAAACGGATCGAAGCCCTCCGGTCCATAGGCGCGCGACAAGAGCAGCAGCTCCAGCTCGAAATGTCGCGCTCGCTGAGTCTCGTCCGCCCAGACGGCTTTCAGCTCGCGGCGTCGCTTGGCGACGGCCAGCGCCCTGCGCGGGTCGCTGTACTGAAGGATCATGGCCGCCTGGCCGACCGCATCCCAGGCGGCATGTTCCTCGGTCTCGGCGAGAAATCCGGCCCAGTCGTGCTCGAGCCTGCGTACCAACGCGTCGTCGGGTGCCTCGCCGAGCCGCGTGAGGGTCGCCAAGACGGCGAGCCGACCTTGCTCGTCGCCGGGATCTAGCTCGTCGAGGGCCTGTTGCGCGACCTTGCGGAGCTCCGCAGCGTCCGCTGTGCCTCCGAGTAGCGTTCGCCATTCGAGTGCCTGGACGATTGCCTTCAATGTCCGTCCCCGACGCTCGGGGATCACCAGCGGCAGTGCCGCGCGGAGGTACGTTTCGGCCAAAGCGAGGCCCTCGAGCGCGGACGGCCAGGCGGGCGGTTGGACGTCGTCGGCGGGCTCGCCGTCCGCCCCGACGCGTCGGGAGAGCAGCCGCTTCAGTGCGGGATCGTTGCCCTGCAGCGCTCGCGCGACCCAGGCGTCGAACTGGCCCTGATAGTTGGCCGGCGTACGGTTCGTGGTGTAGGCGTCGAGGACGAGCGTGCCGAATCGCAGCGCCAGCAAGCCCTGAAGTCGAGGGAAGCGGAGCTTCTCCGCCGACGCTGTCCCGGACTCTGCGATCTCCTTCGCCCGCAGGTACATGCGGATGTCGCCCTGCTCCAAGAGCGCCCAATGGAGGATTTCGAGCAAGTCGGCCCCAACGGCGAGCCAGGCCTCGGCAGACACCGTGTCTTCCGGGTGCGCCGTGTGCGCCGCGAGCGCAGCCTCGTAGGCCACCTCGGCGATCGGCAGCGCCCGGCGCCATTGGCCCTCACTCGCGACGTTGAGCGACGCCTGCACTACGCCGGTCAGCTGCTGAGGGGTTACCTCCCCTCGCCGGCCGTGCTCACGGGCGGCGTCCTTCGCCGCGTCGACTCCGATGCTGCCCTCGTCGACGGCTTGCGCGAGGTCGAGCAGCGGACCCAGATCTGTTCCGCTCGACGTCACTACCGGCTTCTGACTCCAGACCAAGATGTGGGAGAGGTCAGCCGCGGGTTTCGGGACTCGAGTCTCCCCGCCGTGGCGCCGCCCTCTTCGGCGAGGAGCGGATTCTTGAACGAGAGCTCGCGGCGCATCGAATTTCCTCCTGCCTACTACCTGCGCCGCAGATTTCCAGCAAGAGTATCGCGCCCCGCCGCAGGTCCTTCAAGAGCGCCGCACTGAGAGCCGCTCTCACGGCTCCCAGTGCAGCTCAAGCATCGATGTGCCGGAGCACTCCGCGCGGCCTGAAGCCGCCGCAGGCGACGCGGGGTTACGTCACCCGCAGGGAGCGGTCTAGTCAGGCGACCTCCTCTCCGATCTCGCGCCTGACCAGGCAACACAATCGGCCGATTTACAGGCTTTCAAGCCCTCTGCCGGACTCAAACCGCCGACCCCCTCTTTATGAGAAAGGTCAAACGCGCCTAACTGGTAAACACAACCCGCTGATTTGCAGGCCCTTTGAAGCCCTCTGTGGGACCTGGCCCACGGCCTCCTCCTTACCATGAACGTGAGGAGGGGGTCGACTCAAGCGGGTTTCCGCCGAGTGATGCGGGTTTGCATGTGTCGGCCGCGAGCACGCGATCCGGCTGCTCGACCTCTTCACCGACGCGGAGCCCGACGTCCACGCGGTGGACGCTGCGTGGACGCTGAACCAGCGCACCGTTGCCGACGAGGAACCACGCGCTGAGCGGGCGAAAACGGAGTCCTCTGACGGACTCGAACCGTCGACCCCTCTCTATGAAGAAGGGCCGTGCGTCAACTGGGTCGGGTTGTGCATCGTCCAGTCAGGGCGGGCGATGCGGTCGGGCGCGGTGAGTTGGGCTCATCTCTCTATCGCCTCCTCGCGGGAGGACAAGGCTGATTGGAGTTCGCTCCGGTGGCGCAGCTCCTTAAGGACCGTCAGGCGGCCAGGGGGTCGGTGGCGCCTTTGGGAGCGAAGGGTTGGTCGCGGCTGAGCATGTGCCAGATCGCCTCGGAGAGTCGGCGGGCGAGGTCGATCTGGGCGACCTTGGCGCCGCGCTGCTTGCCGATGCGGGCTTTCGTCTGCTGGGAGCGGTCGCGGTAGGCGGCGGCGGTGCAGGCGTGGGTGGCGGCCTCGACGAGCGCCCAGCGCAGATACTTGGGCCCTTGTTTGGCGAGCGGGCCGCGCAGGTCGCGTTCGCCGGATTGGTGGACGCGCGGGCAGAAGCCGGTGTAGCCGGCGAGCTTGCGCGGGCCGGGGAAGCGGCCGATGTCACCGATCTCGGCGGCGATCGTGTAGGCGAGCACCCAACCGATCCCGGGGACCGTCAGCAAGAGCGGCACGTAGCGATGGTCTGCGCCGAGCCGGCGCAGCTCGCGCTCGCAGTCGCTGATCTCGCGCTCGAGCTCGTCGATCAGACGCAGGCTGGCCTCGAGGGTTCCTTGCCAGGGCTCGGGTAGTCCGAGGCGGGCGAGTAGTTGGCGGCCGCGCACGCCGAACAGATCGGTGACGGGGCAGGGTTGCCGTGGGTGAGCAGGACGGCGTGCACGCGCTGCTTCAAGCTCGAGCGGTGACGGAACGAGATGCAGACGCCAGCGCCGCCTACTCGTCGCGTCGAGGGCATTGATGCTCAGTCGGCAGTTTGGGTTGCGTAATGTCGAGTACGTCGCCCCGGTTCCGGCCATGAGGCCGTGGCGACGACGCGGCGCGACGACCGGCTTCGCCCGTCAGTGGGGGTTTGGGCCGGCGTGCTGCATCCTTCCTGCCCAGTCTCGACGTAGCGGCCTAGAATCGGGCGTCCACCAAACGAAAAGGAGGCGAGATGGCGGTTGGAGTCCTGACGGCAGCGCCTGAGTTCACGAAGCAGATCTACGACGATGTCACCGAGAAGATGTTTGGCCACGCCTCCCCGATCCGGGAAGACGAGGCGCCGGAGGGGCTGATCGTCCACAGCGCCGGCCAGGGCGAGCAGGGCTACTACGTCTACGACATCTGGGAGTCGCGTGAGACCTTCGAGCGCTTCATGGAGGAGAAGCTTGGCCCGGCGCTCGCAGAAGTGATGGGCGGCCCGCCGCCTGAAGGTGGAGCGCCGCAGTACTTCCCGATCGACGTGCTCGTCATCCCGCGGTGAACTGCGACGTCGCGAGGATCGGCCCGGGCGCCGTGCAATTAGCGTCGCACACATTCACCTGGCGTGCCTGTCGACGGCAGCAACGACAGCCGTGAGGCGACCAGAGCTGCTGCCGCAGGACGTCCACGTAATCGACGCCGGAATCATCCGACCCTGGCACAAACCCGCTACTGCCGTTGTTTACATGATTGTGTCCCCTCGCGGCGGAGCTGGTCCGGGTCGCCGCGCGCCGTAGTCCCTCGAGGCCACGGCCGCTCTCACACCGCAGAAGCTTTAGTGTCACTGGCGAGTCCTGCGAGCCCTCTGGTTGGCGGGATCGACCTTTCTTGCGGAGCCACGGAGGCGACCCCTCGTTAGCAAGAGGAAGGTCGAATCGACACGACCCTTACCATGGAACGTCGCAGCCAGCCGGCGTAGGCGACCGACTCGGCGGACTGATCCTCGAATACGCCCGAGCAGCATGACGGATGGATTTGCGTACCCGACACGCTTTCAGAACGCACCGTCACTACGCGAAAGCTGGTCGTCGTGCCCTTTGTCGCGGCTGCGGTGGCGGGCTGCAGCTCGCACCAGCGCTTCGCTCTGCTGGCAGCGAATGCGGGGCCGGTCTTGACGTGGCAAGGTCCCCTAAGTGCCGCCGAGACCGTCAGCCACGGAGCGCCGCTTCGTCCTCACCCTCGGTGGCGTCGTCTGCGGTTTCGTGACCTCCGCCGAAGGCGGAGACATCAGCGCGCCCGTCATTCACGAGCCAGGTGGCGCGTTCGTTCGGAAGCGGCTCGGACCTCCAGCGCCGACGCCGATCGACCTCAGCTTCGATCTTTCGCTCGACAAGGTCGTCTACGAATGGATCGCACAGGCCTGGGCGGGCAACGCGACGCCGCGTGGTGGCTCGCTGATCGAGCTTGATCCAAACAACCAGGCGCGAGCGGAACTGACGTTCGAGAACGCAGTCGTTGCAGCGTCGACGGTTCCGGCGATGGACGCAGCGTCGAAGACGCCGTGTGTCCTGAACGTGCGCCTGGTGGCGGCGGTGACGGGCCGGCATGCTCCATCCGGTCCCGCCGTCGGGGTGACCGCGAAGCCGAAGAAGGCCTGGCTACCGTCGAATTTCCGCCTCGAGCTGGGTGACCTCGACACCAAACGCGTCAGCAAAGTGGAGGCCTTCACGGTGCCGACCGGCGAGAAGGGCGCCGTCGACTTTCCGGACCTCCGGGTGGAGCTCGCGGAAACGAGCTCGGAGAAGTGGACGTCCTGGCACGAAGAGTTCGTCGTCCAAGGGAAGAACGACGATCAACACGAGAAGGTCGGCGCGCTCGTCTTCCTGGCCCCCGACCAGAAGGCCGAGCTCGGGAGCGTGAAGCTCGCGGGAGTCGGTATCTACCGGCTCGCGCGGCCGCCGGCGCGCGAAGGTCAGGAGCAGGTCTCACGGATACAAGCCAGTCTCTACTGCGAGCGGATGGAGCTGGCGGTTTAAGGCTGCGCGTTGGCTGACCTCGGCCCCGATCGCACTCGGCGCGACCCGTATCCGAACTTCAGGTTCCGCGTGAAGTGGGACGGCCGGCACGTCGCGGGGTTCGGCCGGCTCTCGCCGCGGAAGCCGTCGCGCCGAACGACATTCGAAGCGGTGACACTCGAACGCGGCGTCACCCACGATCGCGACTTCGAGCAGTGGGCGACGAAGGTGTGGCCGGCCAAACCCTCGGAGGCGGCGCGCAGGGACCTCCGCGTCGACGTTTACGACGAGGTCGGCCGATTGAGGACGGCCTACAAGGTGCTCCGCGCGTGGGTATCCGAATTCCAGGCGCTACCTGACCTCGACGCGAACGCAAACGCGGTCGCGATCGAGCACCTCAAGCTCGAGCACGAGGGCTTCGAGCGCGACGAGGACGTGCCCGAGCCCGACGAGCCGTAGACGCGGGCTGGTCAATAGACGAGCCTTGACCCTGGTGGGCCGAGGGGAGTAGCGTCGGCCACTCGTAACAGTCGTCACCAGCGAGGATGCACGTGCAGGCCGATCGAGCCAGCGTGCTGCGGCGATGAGCACCGACCCGGCCGGGTCGGCGGCGATCGGCGCTCCGGGTGCGAAGCAGCCGCGTCCCTCGAAGCCGGTGAAGACGTTCGAGGCCGACGTGCGGCGCGCACATGACTTCCTCTCGCTGCACGTCGACGGTTACAACCTCGAGCTCGACACGTCCGTTCCGGACAACCCCGTCCTGCGGCGGAAGGTCGCAGCCAAGCAGGGCTTCCTCGTCGTGCGCTTTGTCCCGCAGGGACTTGCGGAGCAGGCATTCCTCGAGGCCGCCCCGGAGTTCAAGAAGCTCGCCGAGGAGACGCCGCTCGACCCCGGTGACGTCGACTCGCGGCTTGCCGGCAGTAGCCGCCTGTCCTTCGCCGTCCCCGCGGGCGCCGCGATCCCCTACACCTACTCGGGGATCCTCGCCTGGGCGGCGTTCGCGCCCAAGATCGTCCCCGTTGCCGTCAGCACGGCGTCGCGTCGCGGCGCGCAGGTCCCGAAGCTTCGTGCCCCGGAAGAGTGGGAGACCGCACTCGAGATTCCCTGGTGGCTGCTGCTCTCCCCGAACGAGAAGTCGGGCTGGGCGCATGCCGACGAGCTCGTCGAGCACGGGGGGCGGACGGAGCTCTGGCACACGCGGCTCGGCGTCGTCCGCAAGGGCACGGTGGACGAGCTCGACCCGACCGACCGGACGATCCGCGGGATCTGGTCGCGCGACCCCGGCTTCAAGGCCAACGTCAAGAAGCCCGCACCGCCCATGCCTCCGGGCGGCGGCTCCCCGTTCCGGATGTCGCTGACCGAGCGCGACCGGCACGGCATCGTCCGCGCGACCGCCGACTACACGATCCTCACCGGCGCGGACAAGCAGCATCTCAACACCGTCTACACGCCGAAGCCGGCGGCGGTGACACGGCTGATCCTCTCGTCGCTCGGCGCTGCGATCGACGTTCGCGGCGCGTGGGACATCAACCCGGTCAACAGCGCTGACCTCATCCTCGAGGAATGGCGGCACCGGGGCGGGTTCGGGCGGGACGCGTACGTACGGATCGTCGAGCAGGGGGCGCTCTGCTCGCCAGGACACGCCTCCTCGGTGATCAAGGTGACGGAGCGGAAGCTGGAGACGAACGGCGACGGCAAGACGACCGCGTACCTGCGCCAACAGTTTCGGGTACTCGTCCGCCAGCCGATCAAGCTCTACGGCGCGGACACGCTCGGTCAGCAGCACGACGGCCGTGGTTTCCCGTTCGACGAACTGCGGATCACGACCCTCGTGACGCCGCCGCTCCAGGACCCCACGACGACGGACCTACCCGGGGTCGTCGCGAAGGGAATCCAGTCCGGGAAGGCCTGGGTCCCGCATCTCGCGCCGAATGTGCCGTTTCGGTTCCCGATCGTTTGCACCGACAAGGAGGGCCGCTCACACGAGGCGACCGTGCCGCTCGTCTTCGTCGCGGCCGACGTCGCATTCAACGCGACGAAGATGGCGAAGGTGATCGAGGCCTACAACGAGGCGCCGGAGGACCTGCGGACCGCGACATTCGAGGGCGATGGTGTCGCGATCGCTCCCGCGACGAATCCGGGCGACACCGAGGTCGACATGCTCAGCCTTCTCCTCAGCGTCGAGCCGCCGGATACCACGCCAGTTGCCCAGCTGGTCGCGATCCGGCAGCCGCTCTTCTTCCCGACGATGGCAAGCGCCGCCGTCCGGCTCGCCGCCGCCGAGCAGGCCTCCGCGTCGACGCTCGCTCCGACCATCTCGTACTTCGGGCCGTACGTCGACCACGGCTTCAGCGGCGGCGAGGTGTTCGCCTCGATGACGAGCACGCCGATCACGTTCCCAACGGACAAGTCAGGCGGTGTGATGCAACCGAACTTCGGCATCCGCGCGCTGTCAAGGCGTCTCGGCCCGCAGGGCGGCGACCCGGCGGACCTCAACGGCGACCCGCAGAACCCGGCGCTCGCTCCGAAGATCGTCCCCGCCGACTTCTTCGGCGCCGCCGGGAAGCTGCTCGGCGGCGTCCTCCTGAAGGACATCCTCCCCCTGGAGATCACCGACCTCGACTCCGAGCACGCGCTCAAGCTGCGCACGACGAAGACGCCGACGACTGTCGTCACCGAGCTCGGCTGGCAGCCGCCGCTCCATTCGACCGACATCTTCGACACGAGCCTCGGGCCGGCGACGATGGATCTCGACGCGCGGATCGTGACCGACCGCGCGCAGCCTGAGAGCTCGACGTTCGAGGTACACGGCGACCTGCGCGGCTTCGCACTGAACCTGTTCGCGGAAAAGGCGCGGTTCATCCGGCTGGAGTTCACGCGCGTTGCCTTCCGGTCGGAGAAGGGGCGAAGCGCGGAGGTCGACGTCGACCTGTCGAAAGTCGAGTTCCTCGGCGTCCTCAAGTTCGTCCAGACGCTGCAGGACTTCGTTCCCTTCGGCGGCGCCGGCGAGGGTCCGGCGATCGAGCTCACCCCCGGCGGGATCGCCGCGAAGCTCGAGGTACCGCTGCCGAGCATCGAGGTCGGCGTCTTCGCCCTCTCGAACATCGTCTTCGCGGCCGGGCTGACGATCCCGTTCGACGGCTCGCCGGTCCGCGCGCGTTTCGCGTTCTCGAAGCGCGAGGACCCGTTCGTCCTTCAAGTCTCGTTCTTCGCCGGCGGGGGTTTCTTCGCGCTCGGCCTCGGTGCGGACGGCGTCGAGCTGGTCGAGGCCGCGCTCGAGGCCGGCGCCCGCGCGTCGTTGGACATCGGCGTCGCCAGCGGCTCGGTCGAGGCGATGCTCGGCGTCTACTTCGCCTATGGCAAGAACGAGGACGGCCGCATGACGACCGTTCTCACCGGGTACGTCCGGCTGCGCGGCGAGCTGGAGATCATCGAGATCGTCTCGATGACCGTCGAGTTCTACCTCGCCTTCTCCTATGTGGAGGAGGGCAGCCAGAGCAAGGTCGTGGGCGAGGCGACCGTCACCGTGACGATCGAGGTGCTCGTCTTCGAAGGCGACGTGACGATGACGGTGCGGCGCGAGTTCGCGGGCAGCAGCGCCGCCGGGCCGGAGTCGATGCCCGCCGCGGCGGGGGCGGAAGCGCTTCCCGGCGGCGCGCCGACCTTCGCAGACCAGCTCTCGCCCGCCGACTGGGAAACGTGGTGCAAGGCGTTCGCGGCGGTGCCGACGTGAGCAACCAGACCGCCATCTTCACGCTGCTGCCGAAGGCGGCGATCGACGCAAACACGGTGCGGCTCTCGGTGCACGTGGCGCTGCGGCTCGAGCCCGACGCCGACACGCTGCTCTCCGCCTTCCCGGACTTCGCGGATTGGGGCTCCGTCGCCCCCGCCTTCGGGGTCTCGTTCGCCGGCCAGACGCCGCTGACCGCGACGGTCGTCACCGACCCGCCCAAGAATCCGGACCGGTGGAAGCAGGTCTTCGGCGACTCCGTCGGCGTGCGCTCCGGGAAGAACTACCCCGACTACTGGGATCTCGAGCTCCTCTCGTATCCCGCCGCCAAAGTGCTCCTCTCGCTGCAGAACCGCTACACCGCCCTCGGCTTGCAGCATGTCGATGATCCGCCGCTGCTCGCCGACCTCGAGGCACGGTTCGGCGACATCGGCTTCACCCACGAGCCGGACGAGAAGGAGTTCGACGACAAGCCGACCGCGGACGAGGTGTTGGCCCAGATCGCCGCCGACCGTGCGAGCGGGGTGAAGGCGAACACATTTGCGGGCAAGCCGAGTGCGTACGACTTCCTCGCGCTCGCCGAGTTCCACGCGCCAAACGGGAAGCCGGTCGGAGCGACGACGCCCGACCTCGACTTCGGCGAGCTCGTCGGCGCCCTTGCTGCGCACCCGCGACTGCTGCGCATCCTCGGGCTCGTGATCGACCTCGAGGTACAGGCGCCCGAGCTTCCGTCGCTGCCGCCGACGTCGACGATCCAGCTCTCGGTCGACTGGAAGCCGTCGCCGGCGTTCACCGGCACGACGACGATCTCGCTGCCGAAGACGACCTGCACCATCGACACGACCAATGGTGTCTTCGAGGCGGCAGCCAAGCTCGCAACCGCGCTCTCACACCGACACCTGCCGCTCGGCAACCCGGAGTACGAGCTGATCACGATCGACCCGGACGGCGCAGGCCTGAAGGCGCTCCATTTCGCCACGACCGTCAAGCGGCACCAACTCCCCAAGCACCGCACGCTCGACACGCCCAACCGCATCGCCCCGCCGACGCTCCGTTCGGCCGGGCTCGCGATCGTACGGGCCGAGCGGGGCCCTGCCTTCAAGGGCAAGCTGATCGCCGACAAGGGCCTCAACGCCGACGTCGTCGCGAAGGCGGCGAAGCCGGGCGAGGTCGACGCGACCACGCAGCCCGTCCTGCATGCCGAGGACGTCGTCCGCGGCTATCTGATCGACGTCTGGTCTCGAAAGACGCAGGCATGGCATTCGCTCGTAAGCCGCACCGGCAAGTACCTCTTCCCGGCCGCGAACGCCGAGGACGAAGTGCCCTTGGACGAGGCGGCGACGAACACTTCCGCTACCTTGCCCTCCGATCCGACCGCCGCACGAGGGCTGAAGCTGCAGCAGTCGCTCTTCCAATGGTTCGGTTGGAGCCTCGCCGTCGCTCCGCCCGGGAAGCCGATCGCGAGGGACGGCTCCGTCGATTCCGAGGACATGGGCCAGCCGCTGCTGCCGGTCGAGTTCGACTTCCACGTGCCGACGCAGTCACTGCCGCCGCTGCGCTTCGGCGAGCAGTACGGCGTCCGGATGCGCGCGGTCGACCTGGCCGGCAACGCGGTGCCGTTCGACCAAGCTGCCGCGCACACCGATCAGATGCTCGTCCGCAAGACGACCTACCTCCGCTGGGAAGCCATCCCTTCGCCCGAACTGGCCCTTCGTTCCGCGCGGAGCGAAGGCGAGGCCGTCGACCGGATGGTGATCCGAAGCGATCTCGACGACAATCTGCAGCCGCTGCCGCTCGAGCCGCCCGGCGACAACGAACGCCACGTCGTGCCTCCGAAGGCCGCCGAGCTGCTCGCCGAGCACCACGGCATGTTCGATGCCCCGCCCGGCTCGGTGCCGTCGGTAGACGTCGGCAAGTACGACCTGATCGTGAAACGGGAGGCGAAGACGCTGATCGACGCCGGCGGCGTGCTCGACCCCGACGATCCGGCGAACTTCGTCATCCCCGCCGCTCAGCTGAGCGTGCCGTACCTCCCCGACCCGATGGTTCTGGGCGCGTCGTTCCGCAACCTGCCGGGAACCGACGGCAGCGTCCGCTCCTTCCGCTTCGATCCAGCGCCCGGTGAGGGCTGGCCCGATCTGAGGCCTTTCCGCATCGTCCTCTCGCAGTCGGGTGCGAACGGCGTTTCTCCGGCCGCCGCGCCGGTCTTCACGGCTAGCGATCGCGTGCTTCGCCTCGAGCTGCCGAAGGCGCACGTCGTCACGCTCAAGCTCTCGTCGACCCCGATCGCCGAGCTGATCACGCGGCTCGGGATGTGGCAATGGTTGGCGGCCGCGGTCGCACCTACCAACCTCGCCGCGCTCAAGAAAGCCGTCGAGACGGGCGCGCACTGGCTGACCTCGCCGGACCGGCCGGTCACGCTCGTGCACGCGGTCCGCCGGCCGCTGAAGACACCGGAGTGGAAGAACCCGCACGTCGATCGCAAGGTCGGTCAGACCTTCGCCACGATCGTCGACCGCGTCTTCGAGTTCAGCCGCAAGAGCACCGGCAAGGTCGAGGTGTTCGGGCACTGGACGGAGTGCGTCGACGCGGGTCCCGGCACGCCGCCGCCTTCGGAGGAGGCGGTGGACAACCTCGCCTTCGTCGTGCCGCTCGCCCGAGACCCGAAGAAGCCACCCGCCATCGACGAGGACCGTCTCGACGTCCGCGATCGACACGAGTTCCGCGACACGAAGTTCCGCGAGATCGAGTACCGCGCCGTCGCCACGACGAGGTTCGGCGAGTACTTCCTCTCGCGCGAGCAGCACTTCGTTGTGGCCCAGAACGGCGAGATCGAGCTGAACGACGGCGGGAACGGGCTCATCCCCCAGTCAGTCACAGTGCGCAATCGCAGCAACGGCGCCGTCTACCTCCTCGGCAGCGACTACGAGCTCGACGCCAGCGACGCGAAGGTCCAACTTCAGGGGACGATTCCGGTAGGCCAGGAGCTGGAGATCACGTATCTCGTCCCGCCGATCACGCGCGACACGGTGACGCGGAGAACTCTGATCGTGCCGAGCTCGGCGCGACCGCCTGCACCGCGTGTCCTCTACGCCGTGCCGACCTTCCGCTGGCCCCGCACTCCGGCGCTACAGAGCAAGCGCGAGACGGCGGGGGTGCGCGTTTACATGGAGCGGCCGTGGCACGTCTCCGGTTGCGGCGAGCTGCTCGGCGTCGTGATCTGGCAGCCGGCCTCGCTCCAGCTCGACCCCCCCGAGAACCTGCAGCCGTACGTGACCCGCTGGGGCCTCGACCCGCTGTTCGCCGGCGGCGACCTGCCCGTCCGCAACCCGGGCTTCGCCCAGTTCACCGCCTCGACTCCAGATCTGCATGGCACGAGCAAGAGCCTCGACGAACGCGACGCGCTCGTCAGCGTCGCCGGCCACCGGGTCTCCTACTCGCCGGATCGAGACCTGATGTACTGCGACATCGACATCGACCAAACCGGCAGCGCCTACATGCCGTTCATCCGCCTCGCGCTCGCCCGCTACCAGCCGAACTCGCTCGAGCACGCACACCTATCCCGAATCGTCCTCGCCGACTACGTCCAGATCGCCCCAGACCGCTCCGTCAGCATCGTCCCTGTGCCCGGGAGAGGCAGCAACGTCCAGGTGACCCTGAGCGGGCTCAGCTACATGCGGAACACGGCCGACGCCGGTCCCGGCACTGCGCGCGTCATCGTCGAACAGCGCGATCCGACCCGCGGCGCCGCCACCGAGCTCGGCTGGAAGACGGTCTCAGGCCCGATCGCGCTCGACCCGCTACCGACGATCAACCCAATCCAGGCGATCTGGCAAGCGACCATCGCGCTCCCGTCCGCACGGACGCCCGGGAAGTTCCGCCTCGTGATCGAGCAGTTCGAGACTCACCGCGTTCAGAAGACAGACGACCTGCCGAACCTGATCCTGCCCGTCCTGTTCGGAGGCAAGCTCGTCTACAGCGACGTCGTGCCGATCTAGATGCGCTAACGCGCTAGAGGTTCGTCTTGCAGCGTGAGATCGCGCGCACTCATGAAGTCATACGACCAGATGTGATTCGGTCCCCATACGAGTCGGCCGTGGCGCCGAGGGGCGGATGAGTTTGCGAACCCTATGATCGCCGCCGATACGTCCAACGTCTTTTCACGAGAGCTCGATGCCAGCCGAGCACGGTGGCCGGCCGTACGAGTAGAAGCGACGAGGTTGGCCGAACGAGGCGGGCGCTTAGCGCGGCGAGCAGCGCACGGTCAGCGTCGTGCAGCCGCGGCCGTCCGACCTGCCGCCTGAGCACATGCAGCTGGTGGCGAAGAACGACGATCTCGACCTCCTTCGCTGCCGAGGACTTGAACGCGAGCGCGATCAGCTCGACGAGCCGCCGCAACGCCCAATAGACGAGGGAGACGATCGCACACATCCTTTCGGTCGCTGAAGCGTCGAAGGCTACGCGCCAACACCGCTATGGCTCGCGGAGCGCTCGCCGTCGTCTCAGAGGACACCAGGGCTGGGACCCGGAAGGCGCAGACGAGTTTCTGCACCCCACACGCTGAGCGTGGACGAGAACTCACCGGTGTTCGCGTTCCTCAAGAAGAACCGCGCGAACAAGGTCTACATGGCGATCTCGTACATGATGGAGTGAGCCCTCAGAGGTCCATCCGGTCCGGCTCGGCCTGCTCCGCCGCAGAGTCTAGAATCTCCCGCGCCCTCGCGCCGCTGGCATTACTAGCTGCGCAGGTCGTGACGGCGAGCGTGGCCGGGGTTGGGGGTCCGCTCGCGCTCGCGGCTGGCGAGTAGCGATCTGTAGATCGCGCGCCTTCGCCGGCAGCAGCGCCGTAACGGTCGCCGTCGTTGCCGCCCGCAGCAACCGCTCGTCGACCGGCCACCTTCTTCAAGTCCACCACGACCGATGCCCGCGAGACAGAACTCGGCCGCAAACCGACGTCGAGGCCGAGTGCTCCGGCCCCCTTGGGGTGCCAAAACGCGGTGCCGCACCCGAGAAAATCAGCGATTTACTCGCAGGACGTTCATTTTGGCACCCCACAGGCGTTGGTGCCCCGACCTGCGCGGTTGCCACGAACACTCCGGTCGTGGGACCTGGCAGGGGGACCAGGCATCCGCCCGGCGGGTTCGGTGCAAAGGAGTGCCCTCAGCTCCCGCGAACAACGAGCCGTGACGACTGCCGTGACGACTGATAAGGAGATCGTTCCGAGAACGAGATTTGAGCGAGGCGTCGATCGGATCTTCGCGGACCTGCCGTGGGGAGTCTTGATCTTCGGAGCAATCTCGATTGGCGGTCTCTTCTGGGCGTTGCTCGGCAGCCTGCCGCCTGGCGATTATCTCGCTGCGGTAGGCGCCGGATCGGGATTGTTAGCGATCGGGCATGGACTTCGCTCGCGGTAGGACGTACGCAGGAAGGGTGTGGGGTGTGCAAATTCGGTTTCGTCTGCAAATCGGCGAGTTGATCAAACCCGGATCGGCTCTGTGCGTCCAGGCTGGGCGTGTGCGTCTGACGTGAAGGGCACTTATATTCGTGTCGTGCTCAAGCGGCAGCTCGGTAATACTCGTGGATGAGGCCTCCGAGCCGGTCGCGGCGCCGGATTTCGCCTTTTGGGCGCTCTTTCTCGTCGGTTGTTCGGCTCGGGCGGCCGGAGTTCGAGCGCGCGATGCGGCCTCTCGCGGTTGGACTCCCGCACTTCGTTCGCTAGCTGGCGGCGGGCGGCTTGAGAATCCCGCTGCGCCCGTTCGTCGCCCGCGTCGGCGCGGCAAGCGCAAGCTTGATGAGCCTCTGCTCCTTGAGGTCCGGGGTCGGAGCAAAGGAACGCCAACAGAGGATATGCCGAAGGTTGCGCTCCCCCTGCAGTGCGACCGCGATCGTCCGCGTCACGCTCGGCTTATCGGCGTTCGGTCGGCCATCGGCGCCGTCGTTCAGTAGTCGCTCAATACCCGACGCGAACGTGTCCCCGTTCGCCTCCGTGCGCTTGTACGCGAAGGCGTCGAGGAGATCGGTCGCGGTGCGGATTCCGAATCGGCGCAGCACTGGCCGGTCATTCTTGTCCGTGTGCAGGTGAAGGAGAGCCTGGTCGACCCAGTCCATCAGCCGCTCCGGCGGAATCCGTGTCCGGAGGAGGGCGTTCCCCATGTCGGTCGTGGCGAGGTTCTGCACGTCCTCTATCCCCTCCTCGACGAGCCGCGCCTCGTACCAGACATTCATGCCATCGAGGTCGCTGAGCGGATCCTTAGGTTCGAGCGAGGGTACTGCACGCTTTAAGAGCACGGCTACAACCGACTGCAGCGCCTGCCAACCGATGCTCGGGAAGACGCCGACGACGAATGCGATCGCCGAACGCTCGGCCTGGCCAAGCGACGCTGGAAGGACGGGGTCGAGCACCCAGACGAGCAGAACGACGATGATGATCCGCACAGTCGCGTTGGTGTAGGCGGTTGCCTTCAGGTCGTTCTGGAAGAAGCGCCGGACGAGCATTTGCAGCACGAAGAAGTACGCGCCGAGAAAGGCGAACGCGATCGACTCCTCGGGGATTGCCGGCAGGCCGCGAAGCTCGAAGTCGTTCGGCGTGAAGGAGCGACCGAACACGGTCTCGGGCTGGACGACGAAGACCCAGCCGAGCGTGATGAGGAACGTTGCGAGCAGGACCTGGAGTTTGTGTGCGCGCTCGAGTTGCGTCGCCCGTGTGGTCTCGATCTCGCGGGGAAGCGGCCCATAGAGTTCCTCGAACCTGCGGCGGTAGAGGTTGTGCTCCTCTCGCTGCTCGTGCTCCTCACCCTCGACCTCTTTCACGCGCGCGAGGCGCGCATCGCGCCACGGCTCGTGGTAGCGGCTCGGCTTGGGCGGCTCGGGAAGGTAGCCGTAATCGTCCGCGTGGAGCCTGAAGAGCGTGAGGACGTATTCTCGCCAGACTGTCGGCGTCTTGCGCGATGTGAACTGGAGGTAGAGGATCGCCGGAAGGAGCGAGAAGTAGGCGATGACGAAGATCTTGAGCGCGACGACCTTGTCGTCCGTATCGAGCAGAGTGGCAAGCGCGATCACCGCCCCGACGAGAAGGACGAACATCGAGTAGTGGTAGAGGCGCCGCAGCTTGCCGAGGAGCGAGCGGATCGACTTCGCCGGCTCCTCTTTCCCTCCGCCTCTCCGTCGTTGCCCGTGCCGAGACCGGTGAGTCGAGCGGCTCTGCGTCGCTGCAGCCATGGGCGCCTCCTCGTTGAACACCTCGCGCCGCAGCTGGTGTGTGGCCCCTTCCTACTCTTGCGCCTCGCGTGTGTCAAGAGCGCTCACCGGGCGTTGACTAAGTGCTCCCGGCTGGTAATACGCGCACGATCGGTTGGAGGGACCGCCGGCTGGGCGTTGAAGACGACGTCATGGCGAAGAGTCCCTTCAGGATCGATTTGAGCGAGGAGGAAGCGCGGGAGCTGCGTTCGCGCGCTGCCCGCTACACGGTGCTGCACGGTGAAGTGCTGCGGGCGAAGATCGTGCTGCTTGCCGCCGAGGGGAAGACGAACGCGGAGATTGCCCGTCGCCTTGACTGCGCGCTGCGGACGGTGTCGTTGTGGCGGAAACGCTTCTTCGAGGAACGGCTGGATGGTCTTCGCGATCGACCGCGACCGGGCCGCCCGCGGCGTTTTCCCCCCGGAAGAGGTCGCGCTGGTGAAGGCGATCGCCTGCGGGCTGCCGCGCGAGCACGGCCTGCCGTTGTCGCGCTTTTCGCGCGCTGAGCTGCACCGGCTCGTGATCGAGCGCGGCGTCACCGGGGCCTCTGCCTCGACGATCGCCCGCTGGCTGGGCGAAGACGCGCTCAAGCCGTGGCAGCACCGCTCCTGGATCTTCCCCACCGACCCGGCCTTCCTGGAGAAGGCGGGGCCGGTGCTCGACCTCTACCAGGGCAGATGGGAGGGGAGGTTGCTGCACCCGGGCGAGTTCGTGATCTGCGCTGACGAGAAGCCGTCGATCCAGGCTCGCGCTCGCATCCACGAGACGCTGCCGCCGTCGCCGGGCTCGCGCGGGCAACGGGTCGAGCACACCTACCGTCGCAACGGTGCGCTCACCTACCTGGCCGCGCTCGACATCGGACGCCGCGGCGGCAGACGCCCACGCGTCTTCGGCCGCTCGGAAGCACGAGGCGGAATCGAGCCCTTCGACCAGCTCGTCCGGCAAGTGATGACCAAGCAGCCCTACGCCTCCGCGCGACGGGTCTTCTGGATCGTCGACAACGGCTCCTCCCATCGCGGCCGCAAATCGGTCAAGCGGCTCGAGCAGCGCTGGCCAAACCTCGTCCTCGTCCACTTGCCCGTACACGCCAGCTGGCTCAACCAGCTCGAGATCTTCTTCTCAATCGTCCAGCGCAAGCTGCTCGAGCCCAACGACTTCGAGAACGTGGCAGACATCGCTCGCACCCTCAACGCTTTCGAACACCACTGGAACGAGATCGCCGAGCCCTTCGACTGGCGCTTCACCCGCGACGACCTCGCCGCGCTGATCGACCGCCTCGCGGCACACCAACCCCAGCTTCAACTGGCCGCATAACGACGAGCGAACTTACGGCCGGGAGCACTAAGTGGGTCTGGCCGCCCGTTCAGGTTGCGGCCACGCCACACCTTCCGCGCAGGATCACGTCACGGCGCTCCGTCAAGAGCAGTCGGGCGCGATTACCTAGATCCGCCGGGTCGACGTCAAACGGGCTCGATCCGTCCGCCGAGCCGCCCCAGAGTCGGTCTCGGCTGATCAACCTCTGATAGCCGGTGAAACCAGGTCTGCGGCGGATCGAGTTCGATGAACTAACTCTGGGAGACTGACAGAGTTTCTGAACCCCACGGGGCGCCCATCTGCTGGATGCTCGCCGGTTCGACGCCCCAGCCCATGACCTTGAAGTCGAGATAGCCGCTGCGCTGGCACATCTCCAGCTCGCGGATGAAGAGCTCGATGTCTCGATCGGCGCCACCGTCAGGAACGATGCGCTTCGCTTTGCGCCGGTTTGCGCCTCTTTGCTCGGCTAGTTGACCAGAAGATCGCGAAGCAGGATTCCCCTGCAGATACGGACGTGACCGAATTTACGCATCCCACGTGGGTGCGAAAACTCGATCACCCCTGCAAATGAGCGGATTTCTGCCGCTGGACAGAGTTTTCGTACCCCACGGGTCGGAGGTTGTCGAACGCTACGCGCGTAGAGCTGGCTCGACACCACCTGGCCACCCAGAGCCAGCGTCGCCGTCGTTCGCGACGGACGGCATGGGGGAGGGGCTGCGACGGTCTCGACCGTCCTGCGAGTTATCGCCACGCGCGGGGTTGCGCCACCCTACTCGCGCGCATAGGGTCGGCCGGACCCGTCAGTGAACCGTTGGGAGGCACTCCGACTGGTTTGCCAGAGGAGCCGAGCGTGATCAAGACGTACGAGTTGGCGTTCTCGCCGGTGCTGCCAGCGACCAGGGCAGTGGACGCGATCGTCGCGGACGCCGCTATGTCGGCCGGCGAGAGGCCGTCGCGGCAGCAGGTCGCTGCTATCGAGCTGCTGATCGCGCGGGGCAATGCCGCGCAGGCGACCGCCAAGTACACCGACGCGTTGCGGCTGTTCAGGGACGCGCGAGGGCGCATCTACCGGATTCTCTATCCCGGCTTCGATGTCAACGCCTACCTGCTGGGTTGGCGCGACCGGATCCTGCCGACGTCGAAGGCACTGGAAACCAATCTCCTCGACGCGTCGGTCGCCCTGGTCGGCGTCATCACGCCCACGGCCGTCAGGACGCACCCGCCGCTTGGACACGTCACCAACGTCGCAATTGATCGTGACCTTACGGCGTTCACGCGCACCGGATTCCGCGAGGCGATCACCGCCGACGAGGCCGTGCAGGTCGCAAGCGACAACGGCATTGCGCTCCTCGCCGAGGACAAGCCGGAGGAAGCCATCGCCGTCATGGAGCAGGCGCTCGGCGAGGCGACCGCGCGGCGGAGCAAGGTCGACCCAGCCCTGCTCGGTGCGCTCGTGCTGAACCTCAGCAGCGCCGCCCTCCAGGCAGGCGACGCCACCAAGGCGGGCGGGTTCTCGGAGATCGCACTCAAGCACTTCAAGAAGAGCAACGACCTCGTTGGGCAGGCGCAGGCCCTGCACGCCGGGGCGATCGCCGCCAACCAGCTCGGAGACCCACAGCGCGCAGGACGCATGTTCACGAGCGCCGCTCAGACGCTCGAGAAGGCGCTGCCGGGGCCGGCGCAAGCAATGCAGCCGGTCACGCGGCCGCAGGTGTCGGTCGGCGGCGGGGGCGTCGCCGGCGGGGCGGGGTTCAGCGTCGTCCCCGACGCAGTCGCCACGCGGGGCGACGGGCTGGGACCCCCCGAGCGTGCGCTGGTTCGGCCCTTCGCGGCGGGCGCCGTCGGCAAGCTCGTCTCGCGCGAGCGCGAGGTCCTCGATCCGATCGCCCACAAAGACGCCACGACCCTAACTCTTCGGCTGTCCGGGCGAAGCGACGGGTGGACGACCGTCGCGCTCAAGGACGACCTGCAGCGGCGCCAGATCGCTAAGCCGTGGAACCTCGGCGTGCAGGTCGGCCAGGAGCTGCTCCAGTTCAAGGTTGGCGGTGGTGTGCGCCTGACCCGCGACGACATCAAGGCTTCCATCTATGAGGCCCGCGCCACGAAGGAGAGCTTCTCCGACCTGCGCCTTGCGATCGACGGTCCCGCGGCCGCGACGCTCAACCTCACGCATCTGTACGGCTACGCCCTGCTCGTGAAGATCGGTGACGCCTACAACGCGCTCGGCCAGTTCCGCCAAGCGGAGGCGAACTACCTCGAGGCGGCGAGCTACTCATTCCTCAACGCGGCGCTCGAGGGACCGGTCCTGTGGACCCGCCTGGCACGCAACGCCATCGAGTGGGGCCATGCCCGCTACAAGAGCGGCGACCTGCCGGGAGCCAAGGAGCAGTACGGAAAGCTGATCACCGAAACGCAGAGCGTGCCGACGTCGTTCCTCTACGACCGGGCGCCGCTCAAGAAGCCGGCCGACGACGCGCGCACGCTGATCCAGAACCTCCTCACCCGGCCACTTCCGGTCATCAACTGGGAGATCGCGATCTCCGTATTGACGGCGCACCAGTTCCTCCAGCAGATCCTCGACGGGCTCGACTACTACGGCCTAACGCTGTCACCGATCCATACGTTCGAGTACCTGCAGAGCATCGCGCGCGGCTTCGCGCAGGAAGCGATCCAGGCAGAGCGCGAGTACGTTAACTTCAAGACCCGCCAGGAGGGCGAGGAAGCCACACGGCGCGACCTCGAGTCGGCGATCGCGATGGCCGACGCCGAGCTGCTAGCGCGCCAGCAGCAGCTTCTCGCGGCCCAGGAGGACGAGTCCGCCGCCCGCAACGCGCTCCGGCTCGCGAACGACCGGTCCACGCACGCGCAGACGCAGCGCACCGCCTACGCGAACGCCAGCGCGGCGCAGATCTGGGCCCAGGCGGCCGCCTCGGCGCTCGGCGGCGGCGAAGACGCCTACTACTCTGAGATCAGCGAACTGGCGGACAAGCTCGACCGCGGCGAGACGATCCACGGGCCGGGCCCAAAGCTCGCCGCGGCCCAGATCCTGCGCGCCGGGCGCAAGACGCGCGCCTACGAGCTCAAGAAGATGGACGACAACATCGCCGAGCTGGCGAGAGCCATCACCGTGGCGCAGGATCAACTCGACGGGACGGTGCGCAGGACGGCCGCGGCGGAGATCGCGGTGCAGGCGGCGGCGCAGCGGGCGGCGATGACCCGTGCCTCGCTCGAGGCGTTCGACGACGAGTTCTTTACTCCCGAAGCCTGGCAGAAGATGGCCGAGGTCATGCGCGACATCTCGAGGTCCTACCTCTTCCGCGCGATCCGCGTCGCCCACCTCATGGAGCGCGCCTACAACTTTGAGAACGATACCGCGCTCAGCGTCATTAAGAACGACTACGGCCACGGTGTCGCCAGCCCGGAGCCGGGCCGTGACGTGCGCCTGCTCGGCGGCGACAGCCTCCTGCGGGACATCGACTCCTTCACCTACCACGCTGTCACCACCAAGACGCGCAAGGCGAGCCGGATCAAGGACGTGATCTCCGTGAGCGCGGACTTTCCCGCGCAGTTCGAGGAGTTCCGCCAGACGGGCGTGCTCGCGCTCGAGACCGACCTCTACGAGTTCGACCGGCTGCACCCCGGCTTCTACGGTCAGCGGATCGAGGACATCGAGGTGCAGATCGTCGGCGTGCTGCCCGAGGGCGGCCTCAACGGGACGCTCGCGCTCGGCGGCGTCACGCGCTACCGGCGCACGGACGGCAGCGCAGCCGAGCGCGTCCACCAGGTCGACACGATGGCGCTGTCGGAGTTCGTCCTGCGCAACGACGGCTTCCTCTTCCGCGCCGAGACGGGTGTGCGCGGGCTGTTCCAGGGCTTCGGGCTCGGGACCTCATGGGTGCTGCACCTGCCCAAGCGCAGCAACGCCTACGACTTCCGGCGGATCTTCGACGTCCAGCTGGCGATCTATTACACGGCACGATTCGATCCCGTCCTGCGCACGTCGGTGCTGACGGCGCCGCCGCGGCCCGACGAGCTCGCCCGCGTGCGCAGCTACGGGCTGCGCTACGACTTCCCGGACGCCTGGTTCAGCTTCTATCAGAGCGGCTCCACCCGGTTCACGCTCGACCGGTTCAGCCTGCCCATGAACCAGACGGACTTCGGGTTGCAGGTCATCAGCTTCAGGGTCGTGCCGGTCGACGGCGTCTCGGCGGCCGGCATCGACCTGCGCATCACCGCGCCGGGCGGCGCCGGCGGCCAGGCCACGACTGATGCCAACGGCGTCGTCTCCACGGACGTCGCCGCGCTCGGCGGGCTCCAGGGGATCGATCCGCTCGGGGAGTGGCAGGTCGACGTCCTCGGCGGGGCGCCGATCACGGAGGACGGGGTGGTGAAGCCGGAGCGGATCTACAACCTCCAGGTCGGTCTCGAGTACACGTTCGCCTACGTCGCTGAAGCCGTCGTCTAGCGATGCGAGAGGCTTCCGGCGTCGCGGCAGGCCTCGTCGCCGTGCCGACCGGGGGCGGCGGGATCGCGCCTCAGGGCGACCGCTTCCAGCCCGACCTCGTCCGCGGCAGCGGCAGCTACGCGGTGCCGATCCACCTGCCCAAGGGTCCCAACGAGCTGCGGCCGTCGCTGACGCTGAGCTACTCGACGGGATCGGGCAACGGGCCCTTTGGCCTCGGCTGGCGGCTCGACGTCCTGCGCGTCGAGCGCCGCACCGACCGGGGCATCCCGGGCTACGACGACGACGACGACACATTCGCGCTTGGCGGCGCCGAGCTCCTGGTTCCGGTCGGGGGCGGCCGCCACCGACCGCAGGCGGACACGCGCTGCTGGCACACCGAGCGCTTCGGCGAGGGCTGGCGGATCCGGACCGGCGACGGCCGCACGCTGTTGCTCGGCCAGAGCGCCGCGAGCCGCGAGGCCGACGGCGAGCGCGTGTTCGCCTGGCACCTCGACGAGGAGCGCGACGCCGCGGGGAATACGATCGAATACGTCTACCGGCGCGACGGCGGGCAGCTGTACCTCGAGGAGGTGCGCTACAGCATCTTCTCACTGCGCGTCGGTTACGAGCCGCGTCCGGACGTCCTGCGCAGCGGTCGGGCCGGCTTCCTGCGCCTGACGAGCCTGCGCGCGGCGAGCTTCGAGCTGCACTGCGAGCGCACCGCCCCGACGCTCATGCGCACGTGGGAGATGCACTACGAGCGAGCCGCTAACGGCAGCTCGCAGATCGTCCGGCTGTCCCAGTTCGCGCAGGACGGCGCGGAGGTCGCGGCGCTGCCGGACCTGACCTTCACCTACTCCGGACCCAACTTCGAGCGCTGGGACGTCCATGAGCCCGAGTCCTTCGTGGCGCCGCCGAGCCTGGACGACCCGTCGGCGCAGCTCGTCGACCTGACCGGCGACGGGCTCGCCGACGTCCTGCAGACGAGCGGCACCCGCATGTTCCGCTGGCGCAACGCGGGCGAGGGGCGCTTCGACGGTCCCGAGGTCGTCCAGGGCGTGCCGTCGACCGTCAGCCTCGCGCGCGACAACGTCGCCTTCGCGGACCTCAACGGGAATGGACGGGCCGACCTCTTCGCCGTCAACCAGCCGCTCGCGCTCGCCTTCGAGGCCGACGGGCGCGGCGGCTTCGCTCCCGAGCCGATCGTCTACCACAAGTCGCCCGTCACCGCGCTCGCCGCCGCGGGCACGCGCCTCATGGACGTCGACGGCGATGGCGTCGTCGATCTCATCGCGACCGGCCGCGACCACGTCCTGCTCTACCGCCACGAGCCGGGCATCGGGTGGGATGACCCGCAGGCGGTGCGGCGCGTCCGCGATCTCGAGGGCTTCCCCGACGTGAGCCTCGCCGATCCCGACGTGGGCCTCGCGGACATGACCGGCGACGGCCTGCAGGACTTCGTCGTGGTGCACAGCGGAGAGGTCAGCTACTGGCCCTACCTCGGCGGCGGCCGCTGGGGCGCGCGGGTGCGCATGACCGACCCGCCACGCCTCCCGCCCGGGTTCCGCCGCGACCGATTGCAGCTCGTCGACATCGACGGCGACGGCTGCACGGACCTCCTCTACCTCGACGACCGCGCCGTGCGGATCTGGCTCAACCGCTCCGGGACGGGCTTCGAGGCGGAGATCACGGTCCCAGTCGCCACCGGCCGCGGCGACACCCGTGTCATCGCCGCTGACCTCTTCGGCGACGGACGCCCCGGGCTGGCCTGGTCGGGCCCGGGACGGCGCCAGTACAGCGCCGGCTACCGCTTCCTGCGCTTCGCCGAGGGCAGACGTCCCTACTTGATGCAGACGATCGACAACGGCCTCGGCGGGACGACGGAGCTCGCGTACTCGACGTCGACGGCGATGCGGCGCGCGGACGACGAGGAGGGCAGGCCGTGGCTCGGGCAGCTGCCCTTCGTCGTGAGCCTGGTGCGGGCGATCCGTGAGCGCGACGCCGTCACGGGTCGCAGCACCGAGCTGGCGATCCGCTATCACGAAGGGATCTACGACGGGCCGCGGCGGGAGTTCCGGGGGTTCACGAACGTCACCGTCGACGTGGCGGGCGACGAGTCGGTGCCCCCGACGCGGCAGGACGTCCGCTTCTTCCAGGGCGACCCTGAGCATCCCGACCTGATCGAGCGAGACCGCCAGCGCGCGCTCGCCGGCGCCATGGTCCAAACGACCACGCTCGAGCGCGTCGGGGATGGGTTCCTGCCGCGCCAGAGTTCGGTGCAGACGTGGGAGACGCGTGCCGAGCACACAGCCCCGGACGCCAGCGTCTTCCTCGTCCTCCTGAGCGGCATCGAGACGCGCGAGCTCAGCTCGAGTGGCGGGCCGGCGCGCGTCGAGCGCACCATCCTCGCCGATTACGACGATGCGGGGAACCCCGGCCGGCGCGCGCGCGAGAGCTTCGCGGAGGGCACGCCCCCTGCGGAGACCATCCGCTCCGAGGAGCGCTTCACCTACGTCGCCAACGAGGCCGACTGGCTCGTCAAGCTGCCCGCGCGCATGGAGTTGCGCGACGGCGCCGGGGTGCCGTTCGCGGTCAAGGTCACCCACTACGACGGCGCCGCCTTCACCGGCCTGGACGAGGGCGAAGCCACGCGCGGCCTCGTCACCCGCGTGCGCGAGCTGCACCTGCTCGAGTCGCGCCTGCCGGCCGGGTACGTCGACGGGCGCGACTTCGCGGCGCTCGGGCTCGAGCTCACCGGCGCCGGTGACGTGCGCGGGTACTACGCGACCACGACGGCCCATCGCCGTGACGCGCGCGGCAACGTCACCGCCTACCGCGACCAAACTGGCCAGGTACTGACCGTCGAGTTCGACGCCGACGGCGTGTACCCGCTGCGGACGACCGACGCGGTCGGCGGCGTGACGACTCTAACGTTCACGCCGCGCGCCGGAGAGGCGGCCGGCATCGAGTTCTCCGACGGCCGGCGCATCCGCTACGAGCACGACGCGCTCGGGCGCCTCGTCGCCACGTTCGAGACCGACAACGCGGGCCAGGAGCAGCTCGTGAAGTGCTGGGCGATCGACAGCGACGCCATCCCCAGCTCGATCACCTCGTTCGCGCCGCGCGTCGGCAGCCGGACGCGGACGGAGCTGACGGCTGCCGCCCCGGCGGCGCTGACGGACGTGTCGGTCTCCCGCGTCTACTACGACGGCAGCGGCAAGGAGGCGATGGAGGTCACGCGCGCGCCCGACGACATGGCTGGGGGCCGGCGCTTCATCCGCTCTAAACACGTCTGGCTGAACGCCCGGGGGCTCACGCAGCACATCGCCGCACCGCAGTTCACCGCGACGCTCGCCATCGCGCCGCCGGGTCCCGCGACGCCGGCCGGAGTCGCGTACCGCTACGACGGCCTCGGCCGCGTGGATGAGACGATTGGGCCCGGGCCCGTGCACCAGCGTGTATTGCGCGACACGTTCACAATCGAGCACTTCGAGGGCGTCGGCGCCGGTGCGCCGGGGTCTATGCCGCCGCCGGGGCCGCCGACGCGGGTGGAGCACTTCGACGCCCGCGACCGGCTCGTGCGGATCGACGAGGACCGCGGGGACGGGACGACGATCTCGACCGCCTACGACCTGACGCTAGACGGCCGGATCGCGATCATTCGCGATGGCGGCGGCGGCGAGATCGTGCGCTACGCATTCGCCGGACCGGCGATGCCGGTGCGCGTGGAGCACCGTGACATTGGCGCGCGGACGTACTATCGCGACGCGGCCGGTCGCATCGTCGAGCGCGTCGACCCCGATGGCGCCGCGCTCTTCTACGCCTACGACGTCCTCGGCCGTCTGGTCCGGGTCGAACACGCAGCGACGAGCGGCGGGCCGCGGACGCCGATCCGCGAGCTCGTCTACGACAGCGACCCGGCTCGGCCATCCGCCGGGCGCTTCCTCCAAGGTCGCATCGCCCTCGTCCGCGACGCAGGCAACGAGCTACGCTATAGCTACGACCGCGCGGGGCACGTCGTACGCGAGGAGATCACCACCGCGGGCGCGACGCTCGTGACCGGCCGCGAGTACGACCTCCAGGGTGGTCCGGTCGCAGTTGTCTACCCTGACGGGCACCGCGTCGAGGCGACCCTCGACGCCAGCGGCAGCATCCAGGCCATCCCCGATGTCCTGGCCGACATCGTCTATGAGGCCGACGGCGCCGTGACGGCGTGGACCTTTGCCAACGGCGTGGAGGCGCAGCTCCCGCGCGATCCCGTCTCGCGCCGGCTGACGGAGGTCACCGCCAGGGGCCCAGGCGGCGGTGTGCTGCGGCGGATCGGCTACGCCTACGACGACGTCGGCAACATCACCGGCCTGGTCGACGAGCGACCCGGGAGCATCGAGCACCAGGCGTTCACCTACGACGGGTTGCACCGCCTATCGAGCCAGGAGGTGCGCGCGAACGATGCGGCCGGAGCGGTCCTCCGGGCTGGCGCGTATCGCTACGACCCCGAGGGCAACCTGCTCGAACTCGGCGAAGGGCCGGGCTTCGACTTGGCCTACGGCGACGCCGTGCGGCGTGGGCGCCTCACGATGATCACGAGCCAGGCGGCCGGACCGGGCCGGGCTCCCGGCTACGACGCCGACGGGCGCATCGTCGCGCTCGGCGAGCTCAGTACCATCGAGTACGACCCGCTCGACCGGCTCGTCCGAGTCGTCAAGCAGGACGGCACCGAGCTGCGATTCGCCTACGACCCGCAGAACCGCAGGATCCTGAAGGAGGTGACTGCGGGCGGCGTCACCCAGCGGGTTCGCTACGCGACTGGGCTCTTCGAGCAGCACGAGACCCACGCCATCCGCCACGTCTTCCTCGGCCCGCGGCTCGTCGCGAGCCAGCGCGTTGACACCGCCGCCGGATCCGCGGTGCCCGTGTTCTATCTCGCCGACCACCACGGCACACTGCTGCACGCAAGCGACGGGTCCGGCGCCACCGTCCACGACCAGCGCTACTCGCCCTTCGGCTCCGCACTCGACCCATCGGTCGCGCTGGATCGCTACCTCGGGCGCGAGGGGGACGGCGAGACCGGCCTGGTGCACCTTGGCGCGCGGTACTACGCGCCGGGTCTGGGCCGGTTTCTTTCGCCGGACTGGTTCGTGCTCGAAAACCCAGACCGTGCGGCGCGCATCCCCAACGGGTTCAACCTCTACGGCTACGCGCTCAACAACCCGCTCGTCTTCCGCGACCCGACGGGCCTGTGGTTCGGGATCGACGACCTCATCGTCGCCGCCGTGGGGTTCGGCGTGGGCTTCGTCTCCGGCCTTGTCTACGGTCTCGCCAACGGCCAGGGCTGGGGCAGCCTGCTCACCGCGCTCGAGACTGGTCTCACCACGGCCGCCGGCGCCTGGCTGGGCTGGAATGTCGGGATGCTCGTGGGCGGTCCCGTCGGCGGCTTCATCGGTGCTGCGATGGGCGGTATGAACGGGCTCGTGAGCGGCATCCACGGCATCTACGACTGGACGAGCATCGACGGTTGGTTCGCGTTCCTGTCGGACTCGACCTGGGGCCTGCTGGGGACGTCGCTCGGCAACGTGGTCCACGGCATCAACCTCTTCTACGGCGACTCGGACTACCGGGACGACCTCAGCCGGCGCCAGAACCGCCATGTCTATGAGGGTGGTTTCGCGCTGAAGGGCGGCTTCGCGTTCACCCAGGGCAACGTCATCAGCAACGCAGGCCAGGGAACCGGAAGCATCAACGCGTCCTTCATCGCCAATCACGAGGAGCTGCACATCTGGCAGCAGCGCTTCTTCGGCCCGATCTTCCAGGCCACCTACGTCGTCTGGGCCGTCGGCGGGTTCATCGTCGCCAATGTCTACTGGCTCTTCAACACGAACGAGAACTGGGGAAGCCTCGTTGAGACGGCCGTTTATTACGACAACCCGTTCGAGTACTGGGCCTACAAGAACGACAACAACTGGCCCCCGTCCGGAGTGAACCCGTCGCTGGCGTGGTGAGCGAGATTCAACGGTTTCGGCGAGATCTCCCTACGTCGCGGAGGAACAGGTCGAGCTGTACTCGGACGGGGGTTTGAGCGGATTCGCCGAGTGCGTGCGTGTGGAGGTTGGCGCGACACGCAACCAGCGCGGCGTGTAGCGGGTCGACGGCGCAAAAATCAACGTCGAGCGCCGTGAGCGAGGGCTGCCTCCACCGCGGGGGTCAAAACTCGGGGTCCGCGATGCGGGCTATCCCCGGATAACTACGCCGTTTAGCGGGGCGGTAATGAGTCGCTGACTGGGTGCCAGTGATGAGCTATTTGAGTGCTAGAAGGCGACATCTCAGCGCCGATTAGAGCCTTCTTGGTGCGAGAGGTGGCGACTCTAGGCGCCAAAACACTCAATCCGCGGGCGCGGGGAGGTAAATCCAGAAGGTGACACGACCGGCCCTCCGGAGCAAGCAGGTTCGGGCAGCCAAGGCGGTCGGCAGCGGTCTCACCTACACAGAAGCGGGCGCGATCGTTGGCCGCTCGAAACGGACGATCACCCGTTGGCTGCAGGACCCCGAGCTCCGCCTGATCGCCGAACGCGAAGACGCGGTTCCCGGCGAGGTCGCGCCGGTCGAGATGCTGCACACGGCGCTGCACGCAACGAAGGCGAACGGCCAACCCGACTGGGGCACCCCGTGGGGTGTCAAAACTAGGATCGGCCTTGCGAACGAGCTGATTTCCAGGCGGAGCCGAGTTTTGAAACCCCACAGGCGGCTGTACCTGACCTACGAGTGGACGAGCCCGCTCATGACCGAGTTCGGCTACGGCCCTGAGAGCGACTTCCGGCTCGAGTCGGCCCCGTTCAACGCTCACGGCGACGTGCTCGTCGTCGTCCACTCCGAGATCGCGGCCGCGCCCCGCGCCACGGAGCGGACGGCGGCGCTCGTCGCCGAGCTCTGCGATGTTGGCGTCGAGCGGGCCTTGGTCCTCTTCAGACCGCCTGCGCTGGCGGCTGCTGAACTACCTCTAGACCGACCGTGTAATCGCCATACTTTCCTCATTGGAGCGCACTAAGTATATCGATTAGGGGAGATTTGGCTTATTCTTCCCTTATTGCTATACTTATCTCGGATGACGACCGAAAGTATAGCGAATAGGACTCTCGTCGCTCTGCCGCCGGCAGTACAGCCGAGAGTCGTCCGTGCGCTCGAGCGCTTGGCCGGCGTCGACGTCGTCGACGGCTGGGATGAGCCGTTCCTGGTCACCGACGGGAGCACGACGCCACTGACCGTCGTCGAGCCGACGGCTGACGAGCTGCGCTCCCTGCTCGCGGCGCCGCCGCCGCCGCCCGCGCTGCTCCTGATCCGCGCCGTACTCGACGACGCGACCGCGGCGCAGGTCGAGGACGCCGGCTTCGGGTACGTCGACGGCGCTGGGCGGGCCTGGCTTCCGGGCCAGCCGACGACGCGGCAGCGGCGCCGTCGCGTTGGTCCGCGGGCGCTGAGGCCGGAGAGCCTGCGGCTCGCGCAACTGCTCGCCGATCACCCTGACCAGCCGTGGACGGAGCGCTCGCTGGCCGAACGGGCCGAGACGACCACCGTGACGGCCCACCGCCTGCTCAAGCGCCTCGAGGACGAGGATCTGGTCGAGCGGCGGGGCGGCGGCCGCAGCACCGAGCGCTCGGTCGCCGACGTCGTGGCGTTTCGCCGCTGGTTGGCCGCCAACGGCCGCCCAGGACGGGTCAGTGTTCTTACTTGCTTCGTCGCCGACCCGACGGCGCTGCCCGCACAGGTTGACGGCCACTCGCTCGTACTGACCGGCGCCGCCGCCGCCGAGCGGATGGGCCTGCCAGTGCTGACCAGCATCGCGCGTCCGACTTATCGCGTCGCCGTCGACGACGACGAGGACGTCGAGCACGTCCCGCAAGAGCTTGGCGGGTTCCGTACCGACGCCGGGGCCAACCTGGCACTCATCGCCGATCCGGCCCGGCTGGCCGCGCTCGACGCGCGGGGCGACGCCGCCGGCGGCCTGCTGGCGCCGCCGAGCCGAGTCATGCTCGACCTCTACCTCGAGCCGCGCGGCGAGGCGGCCGCCGATGTCTTTCTCGATCTCTGGGGCGCGAAGGCGCTTTGAGCACGTCGGGGGCGAAGCACGGGGCGAAGCCGCTCGTGCAGGAGGCGGCCGGTGTTTTTCATCTGCTCGGCAAGATGGCGTCGAAGCACCTGGTCATCGTCGGCGGTCTGGTGCCGTACCTGCTCGTCCCTGACGCCGCCGACGAGCACATCGGCAGCGCCGACATCGACTTCTGCTTGTCGGTCGCAATCACCCAGGGCGAGACGCGTCAGTACTACAAGTCGATCGAGGAGCTGCTTTCGCCGCACTTCGAGCTCGCCAGCAGCAGTGGCTTTCGGTGGCGCAAGAAGGACGGCATCGGCGGGCTGCCGTTGGCGATCGACTTCCTCGCGCCGGCGAGCGAGGACGACAGCACGGTCAGTGACGGCACGCTCGAGCTCGCCGACGACGTCGCGGCCAGCAACGCCGGCGAGCAGCTGCGTCCGTTCCCGATTCGCAGCGGCGCGCTGATCGACGAGGACGCGGTCGAGACGACGATCGAGGCGGCCGAGCTGTTTTACGATCTCGGTGTCTACGCCGATGTCGAGATCCGTCACGCTGGGTCGGTCGGGTTCCTCGCCGCTAAGGCCGACGCTCTCGATGGGCGCGATGACTCAAAGGACGGCTACGACGTGGGCTGGTGGTGTCTCAACGCCAAGCCGACGCCGGACGAGGTTGCCGAGCTGGTGATCGCCCGCCCCGGCTTCAAGCACGAGTTGTTCCCGGAGTGCGTGCACGAGCTCGAACAGGCGTTTCGGGCGCCGGACTACCACGGCCCGTCGGGCTACGCCAAGGAGAAGTTCCCCGGCCGCGCGCCCGGCGATGACGATTACGAGCGCGCCCGCAACGCGGCCTACGCGGCGACGGCGCGCGTGATCGAGACCCTCAAACAGAACCTCTGGTCGTAGCCTCGGTCGTCAACGTGATCGGGCGCGCTGCGTGAAGGGTGTCAAAACCGGGTTCGGGCCGCTCAGGCTGCGGCGCGGTAGTACTCGTGCAGGAGTCCGCCGAGTCGGTCGCGGCGCTCGACGGCGCTGGTAGGCGACGCTCGACTTTTCGCAATGGGATGTGGTGGCGATAAGTCGAGGCCTCGATGCGGGCGTTCGCGGTTGTAGTACTCGATGTACTGGTAGAGGACACGCTCGAGATGGCGTCGCCCTGCGATCAATAGCCAATCGAGACACTCCTCGCGCACGCTCCGGACGAAACGCTCGGCGTAGGCGTTCGCCTGTGGCGCCCGGATCGGTGTGCGGATGACGCGGATCTCCTCGCTGCGGAACACCTCGTCGAAGGAGGCGCTGAACTTGCTGTCGCGGTCGTGGATGAGGAATCGCGTCCGCTCGAACAGGTCGGTGAAGCCGAGGTTGCGGGCTTGTTGGGTGACCCAGCTGCCGGTCGGGTTGGGCGTGCAGCCGGCGAGGTGGACCCGCCTACTGCCCACCTCGAGAAAGAAGAGAACGTAGAGACGGCGGAGCGCAACCGTCTCGACGGTGAAGAAATCGCACGCCAGCATGCTGGCCGCCTGCTGGCGCAGGAACGCCCGCCAGCTCAGGTGAAGACGCCTCGGTGCGGGCTCAAGACCAGCTTTTGCGAGTAGTCGGCGAACCGTGCTCGCCGAGATGGAGAACCCGAGCTTCAGTAGCTCGCCGGCGATCCGCTGATATCCCCAACGCGGGTTCTCTCGCGCGAGCCGCAGCACCAACTGCCGCACCTCGTCGTCGAGCCCCGGGCGTCCTGGCCTTGCGGGAGACTGCGTCCACTTGCGCCGCACCAGCTCTCGATGCCAGCGCAGCAGCGTCTGCGGGGTCACCGCGAGCCGATGTCGCCGCTGATAGGGAAGCAGGCGCGCGAGCGCGGCGATGAACGCGCGATCAGCCGGTTTGAGCTTGGGGCGCTCGCCTCGGCGGCGAAGCACCGTGAGCTGATGGCGCAGCACGATCAGCTCGATGTCTTTGTCGAACTCGCGACGGCGGCCCCCGACGAGCAGCCGCAGGATCGCTCCGAACGCGAAGTAGGCGAACGAGAGAAGCATCCATCGAGCCTCTCACGAGCCGCGCGATCGAGCGTTCAGCTCGGACCGAGCCGGGTTTTGACACCCTTCAGCCATTCGCTTCCTGCGCCCAGTCCGGTTGCGAGCGTGTCTGTTGCGCGCCGGCTCCGGCCTGGTTATTTGACCCGCTGTTGCCGCCGATGACGCCGACCTGAATCAGGACCGCGATCAACCCCCCGACCGCCGTAACAAGGGCAGTCACGCCAGCGATAAGGCCAGATGCGCCGCTCCAGAATGATTTCTTCTCGTCCGTCATCGCGGCGTAACCGCCTCTTCGATGCCGCAGCAGTCGACGATCTCAAGTGCGCCCAAGGCGGCTCCGCTGTCGCTGCTTACGCGCCCCAAACTAGCCGTGTGCGGATACGGCGTCAATCGAGGCGCGGTCAGAAACCGGACTCGTGGGGCCTTGCTGTAGTGCCGCCGTTCAGCGCTCGCATGCGGCCGAGAGCAGGACGGAGATCGGCCAGAATCGGGAGGTGTTCGGAGCAGAGCGTGAGCGTCGGAGCCTCCGTTCGAGACCGTTGTGTCACGCCCTTGACGGTTTGGTTGTCGCGTGCGCGAACGACGCAGCCTCGTCGCGGGCTGCGCTTCCCACTCGTCGTCCGCAACGCCGGGCACGAGGAGCTGGAGACCCCTGTCCCTCTCGCCTCTCGAAGAGCAGGGCGACGTTGCGCAACGCCGTCAGCGAGCGGGAGCTCACGTCGATCCTGCAGCAGGATCCATCTGCGCTCGCGATCGACAGCGCTTGGGAGTTGGCCGGCGCGCTCAAACGGCTCAACCTCCGCTTTGGCGACGAGGCCTTTCTGGCGTCGCGGCTCGAGTTCGAGCAGGGCCGGGCCGATGCGCAGTGGCACGGGTGGAACGCGCACTTCGACGCGGGTGAGCTCCGCGATCTCGTTGACGTGTATCGATCGCGTCGGCCGACCCGGGCCGAGCACGCACAGGCCGTCGACCGGCTCACGTTCCTCTACCTGATGCGTGATGATGCCGGCCGCGATCGTCGCGCGCGTGCCGCCTTGAAGCACCAGTACCTGATGAGGCTCGCGCCGGTGCTGCTGGTCGGTCGCGCCATCCATTGCGCGCGGGCTGAGCTGCTTCATGATCTTCGTCCCGGCGTCGGCCCTTAGCTGTCTTAGGGGACGAAGGAGGGTCCGCGACGCAGCTTCTTGCCGGGAGTCGGTTGTCGGCTTCGCGCCGTACACTTGCTGGATGGCCAGTTGTCCACGCTGCGGCCAGGAAAATCGCGCGGAAGCGAGGTTCTGCGACGCCTGCGGAGCACCGCTCGCGGCTGCGGCAGGAGTGCGCGAGGAGCGGAAAGTCGTAAGCGTGCTCTTTGCGGACCTGGTCGGTTTTACGGCGACTGCTGAGCGGCTGGATCCAGAGGACGTGCGCGCCTTGCAGGACCCCTACTGGCGGTACGTCCGCTCAGAGATCGAGCGGCACGGCGGCACGGTCGAGAAATTCATTGGCGACGCGGTCGTCGCGTTGTTCGGGGCGCCGGTCGCGCATGAGGACGATCCGGAGCGGGCGGTGAGAGCGGCGCTGGCGATTCGAGATTGGGCGCGAGAGCAAGAAGCGATCCAGGTTCGGGTCGGCGTCACTACCGGCGAGGCGCTCGTCCGACTGGGAGCCCAACCGCTGGCGGGTGAGGGGATGGTTTCGGGTGATGTCGTCAACACGGCCGCGCGGCTACAGACCGCCGCGCCCGCGGATGCGATCCTGGTCGACGAGTCGACCCGCCGTGCGACTAGGGAGCTCGTGGACTACACGGACGCCGACGCCGCCGTGGCGAAGGGGAAGGCGGAGCCGATCCGTGTGTGGGAGGCTGTGGAGGCACGTTCGCGCTTCGGCGTCGACCTGTTCCAGCACACGCGCACGCCGCTAGTAGGCCGCGGGCGCGAGCTCGACGTTCTCAAAGACGGGCTCGCGCGCGTGCGCGAGCAGCGTTCGCCGCAGCTGGTGACCCTGGTCGGCGTCCCCGGAATCGGAAAGAGCCGCCTCGTTTACGAGTTGATGCGGGCGATCATCGATGATCCGCGTGAGATCGTCACGTGGCGGCAAGGGCGCTCGCTCCCCTATGGCGATGGTGTCAGTTTTTGGGCGCTCGCCGAGATCGTCAAGGCGCAGACCGGAGTCCTCGAGACGGAGACGGATGCAGAGGCGGGGGAGAAGCTCGTGCGCGCAGTGCAGGCGCTGTTCGATGACGATTCGGAAGCGCGTTGGGTCGAACGGCACCTGCGCCGGCTCGTCGGCCTCGCCGGCGAGAGCACTATTCCATCCGAGCGGAGTGAAGCCTTTGCTGCGTGGCGCCGCTTCTTCGAAATGCTCGCCGACCGACGGCCGGCCGTACTCGTGTTCGAGGATCTGCATTGGGCCGACGAAGGTCTGCTCGACTTCGTCGACAGCCTGGTCGACTCGGTAACGGACGTGCCGCTGTTGGTTGTTACAACGGCGCGACCCGAGTTGTTGGATCGGCGGCCCGCTTGGGGCGGTGGCAAGGCGAACGCGACGACGTTGTCACTGTCGGCTTTGTCCGGTCCGGAGACCTTGCAGCTCGTCCGCGGATTAGCGGTGCGGCGGCAGCTATCGGCTACGGCCGAGCAGGCACTGGTCGAGCACGCGGCCGGCAACGCGCTCTATGCCGAGCAATACGTGCGCGTCTGGGAGGAACGCGGCGACGCGGAGCAGCTGCCATTGCCGGAAAGTGTCCAGGGCCTGATCGCCGCGCGCCTCGACGACCTTCCGCCGACCGAGAAGAGCGTACTGCAGAACGCCGCTGTCTTCGGGAAGGTTTTTTGGCAGGGAGCGGTCGTCGCAGTCGACGGGATTGACAGGACAACGGCGGGCGAGTGTCTGGGTGCGCTCGAACGCAAGCAGTTCGTGCAGCGGGCGCGGCGCTCGACCGTCGCGGACGAGAGCGAGTATGCGTTCCGCCATGTCCTCGTCCGAGACGTCGTCTACAGCCAGATACCGCGTCTGCGTCGCGCCAAAAGGCATGAGCGCGCCGCTGCCTGGATCGAGTCGCTCGGGCGCATCGACGACCACGCGGAGACGCTCGCGTACCACTATCTGAGCGCGCTCGAACTCGTAGGCCTCGCGGGCGAGGACACGACGCAGATTGTCGACCGTGGCCGCGTCGCGCTCCGTCAGGCCGCAGACCGGGCGTTCGCGTTGCACGCCTACACCGCCGCCGGCCGCTATTACGAGAAGGCGATCGGGCTCGTCCCCGACGATGATGCTGAACGAGCCGAGTTGTTATTCCGTTTCGGGCGGGCCCTCACGAACGCAGGCGATGAGCGCGGCGAGGAGGCACTGGAGCGGGCCCGCGAGGGTCTGATCGGGGCCGGCGAGAGCGCCCGCGCCGCAGAGGCTTGCGCGCTCCTCGCCGAGCTCTGGTGGTATCGGGGCCAGCGGGCGCGCGCAAACAGCCAGCTGGAGCAGGCCCGGCAAATGGTCGCTGCCGAGGCCGCGTCGTCTTCGAAGGCCTGGGTGCTCGCTACGGTCTCGCGTTACTCGGTGCTAGCGGGGGAGAGCGAGACGGGTCTGCGTCTCGGTCGCGAGGCGCTCGCGATGGCGGAAACGCTGGGTCTGGATGATGTCCGCGCGCACACCCTGAACAACATCGGCATCGCGCGCTGCTACCGGGGCGACTTTGGCGGAATCGCTGATTTGGAGCGAAGTATCGAGATCGCGTCTGCGATCGATTCGCCCAGCGAGCTCGCGCGCGCATACAACAACCTGGCGACAGTTTTCGGCGAACTGATCGGCGACATCGCGCGCGACTTCGAGCTACGGCGAGAGGCAGTCCGAGTCGCGGAAAGCGCCGGCCTCCAACGCATCGCGCGTTACTCAAGAGCCGTCTTGATCTTCGGCGACTATATCGATGGCAACTGGGACGATTTCGTTACGAAGGCGCATCAGTACGTCGAGGAGAGTCAGCGCCTTGGCGGTGCATATCAGGACGCGTTCTTCTACGCGACGCTGGCGCATATCGCACTAGCGCGAGGCGAGGACGCGAAGGCGTTCGCGGCGGCACAGCGAGCACTCGAGCTGGCTCGAGAGGCGGGTGATCCGCAAATCCTGCTCTCAGTGATTGCCCACGCCGCAATCATCAACATCGAGCTGGGAAACGTCGACATAGCCCGCGAGCTCGCGCGCCGGCTTGTCGACGACAGCTTGGAACGGATTAGCACAGGTGGGCCGCTCGGAAACTTTCCCTTCGAGGATGGCCTCGCGCTGGCCGCGGACCAGCTGGGCATCAAGGCCGAGCTCGGCCAACTCGTGGACGCGGCCCCGGCCGAGAATCGTTGGCTACCGCTGTTTGCGCGGCTACTTGACGGTGAGTATGTCGCAGCCGCGGATGAGTGCCGCGAGAGGGGACTGAAGACGACGGAGGCGTATATCCGTCTCCGAGGCGGCGAACGACTCCTCTACACAGACGACCGCGATCCCGAAGAGGGGAAGACTCAACTTGAGGCAGCGCTCGCCTTCTACCGCTCGGTCGGCGCCACCCGCTACATCCGCGAGGCCAAGGCGCTGCTCGCGGCGAGCCAACCGGAACAGGAGCCGGCGGCGCCCTAGCCGCGCTTGCGCGGGTCGTCGCGTCCGTAGGAGTTGGGCGCGCCGATCCGCCCATCGCGGTGCGAATCAGGTGCTCGTTTTTGTCCCGCTTCGCGCGCTTTTTCCTGCGTCGACCGCCTCGTGGAGGTCGTTCAGGTCGTTTGCGGTCTTGGCACGCTGGAGCTGCTCGATCCAACGGACGAACTGCGGCTGGGCGTCCTGGTACAGCGGATCGCTGAAGATCCGCTCCTCGGCATCCATCCACTTCACGTTAGGTAGTGGGTTCCGCACCATCGTCATGGTAGAGACGGGCCGGGACCGTTCTCCGACCCCCGACGCGTCAACCGCTACGCGACGAACGTCGACCGAGGCGTCGACGTGCCCGCCGTACCCACCGAGATCGGATGACCACATGCCAGTGGCCACCGTGCGGAACCTGGAAGGACTGGAGAGGACCTCGCCGACGACCGCGTTTGTTGTGCACGATCCGTTCCCTCGCGCGGCCGTTGCCGCACGAGATCAGGTTGCTCATCACGAAACCGCCCGGCCGAGGAGCGCGCGAGCTGCCGCGCGCGAGTCTCGCACTAAGTGGCACGTGCTCGGACCTGAAGGGTGCGTAAATTCGATTCCTCCTGCAGAATCGGCGCATTCACCCGGTTTCGGGACCCTGCCAGGCGGTTTTCTCCGAGGCGCTCAGCGTTTGTTGCGAGTGGCGGCTACGTCGGCCTCGACCAGTGCTGCTGGA
>WNGB01001066.1_pt1 | contig 45219 bp, 31 predicted proteins | sample 5400681 | NCBI WGS metagenome assembly WNGB01 (sample SAMN13153367, study PRJNA577476) | soil metagenome | isolation source: 115 cm soil or saprolite under grassland replicate 2 | place: USA:California | collected 2016-06-15
CAAGAGCGTGTAGTAGCCATCGCATACACGGCAGCGGTAGGCGTCATAGTGACCTTGGCGGCGAAAGAGCCGGCGATTCGCACTCCCCCAGCGGGGGGCACACAAACCCGTTTGGATGAAGATGGCGCTCAAGCCAGAGCAGGCACAGGCTATCATCAAAGAGGTCGGTAATCGGAAAGTCAATCACGGTAAGCTCACCCACATGCACGGTTTCAGGGGCAAGTATACCATCCTTGCACACCTACTGGACATGAGCCAACATTTTCACAATGTGCTTGAGACATAGCTTGCAGCCGCCTTATACTGACGACTACTAAACCTTAAATCCACGGGACTTTCTTGACATGATAGACATCCAAAATGCAGAAGTACAAGACACCTATCTTTATGATATTCGCGAGCATTGCGATCGTCTATCTCGTATTGTAGGAGATCAAGAAGTTTACGCTCAGCTATTCTATAACTGTAGTTTTGCAAAGTTAAGGTAGGGCCAAATAGGCCTTGATTTCGGGCAGACTCTGCCCCTGCTGAACCTGCTCGACCACCCAGGCGATCGTTTTGCCCAAGGTCTCGCGAAACATGGCGCGACAGGACTCGCCGATGGTCGTCAGGCGTGCCTGAGCCCAGGAGCAGCGCACGGTCGTGCCGCAATTGGGTCATCAAGGCGCTGTACGCCAGGAACACGAGATACAAGGGAAAGGGTCTGGCTGATCAAGATCTTCCGTGGTTCAGTATCGCGTTGGCCTCTCCAGAGCACGACAATTCGCACCGTGTGCGTAACGCCGGGAATGCGAATACTCTTGGTGAAATACCATTGCTCCTTGCCGTCGACCGTCGTTTTGCGCCGACAGAGTGGCCCCAGTTGCGTTTTCGCCCACTCGCTGGCTTTCCAATCCTTGCCATCAACCGTGATGGTGCGATTGAACTTGAGATCGCCGACATAATTCCGCTTCTTGCTGTCGATATGATTGAGGATCTCGGCATTGGTAAAGTAGCTGTCGAAGGTGAAATCGCCTGGGATGGCCTGATCGACCACCCAATCAATCAGTTCTTTGCAGAGGATGGTGTGATTCTTGAACGGCTCGCCGGCGGCGACGCAGGCTTCCTTCTTGCGGAAGCGCCGGAACTCCAACGGATAGTGTTTGCATGAGGCACAGACATAGTTGGCGATCAGGTAGTCATGGGCGATCAGATGGCGCATCTCGGCGTGATCCCAGAACCAGCCGGCATCTTCAATCAGTTTCCCGTCATGATCAATCAGCGTATTATCAATCGCGATTACACCGTGTGGCGTATAGTGGGTGGCCGAGTCGCATTGCAGCAGTTCAAGGCGCCGCCCATTGAGTGCCTTTTCATCCCAGTCAACCTCAGTGAGAAAGCGGTTCAGGCAAGATTGGTCGGTCGTGGCGGCAAACTCGCGGTTGATCCCGCTGACGGTTTTGCGCTCTGCGATGAACAGGCCAGTCAGATACTCGGCGAAGTGCCGACGCTCTGGGTCGTTAGCAAACAAATCCGCGTACTGAACCAGGAGATCTTGCACGACGCTGGGGAATTCGACAATCGCGGGCATACTGCCTCCGCTGGCTCATTTCTCGTAGTCAGGCATGTGCCTCATCGTACTACCGGATGAACCAGGGATCAAATTGCAAAACTACAGCTGTATGTAAGGCGTGATTGACCATGACACAAGCACGTGGGTTCGGTGAAGATGACAATAATTACATCGTACCTTTAGGCGTTGTTTAGGCTGACTTCACCTCACACTTATCTCAGGCGGCGATACTCTGATTGATAGTCCCGTCTGTCTTCCAGTGAGTGAATGTGAAGAAAAACCAATGCCGCGACTCATCCTCTTTACGCTGAGCTGCACGGTCGCGCTGATTCTGGTGGCGTACTTCGCGCCACTCGGAGCTCCTGTGCCCCCGGGGATTACCGTGCGCGCCCAGCAGCTCTGTGCCGCTGCACTCAAGGATGGCAAGCTCCAAGATTGCATGGCGATCCCCTTCAATGTCACTTCGGTTCAGCTCAGCCTTCCCGACGCCGCCAAGCAGAAAGGTGTGGTCACGGCCTGGTGCGCCCGGTATGATTATTCGCAGTTGGATAAAATGAATCTCTGGTCCGAGACACAGGACACGGTGCTCATCACTCAGACGCTGGATAGAACCTACACGTTCACCCCCATCACGAACCGACCGCCGGAGGGATGTAGCGGCTATACGCTGCAATAAGTCGCCGCGTCGCCGGCTGCTTGGATACAGGTGCAACAGCACGAACACGATGAAGCCGGGGAGCAATCCGTCGTCCCCAAATCAAACTCGTACATCGAGCTGACTTTCGGATAGTATTCGTACTAAAAGAAACCGGCTCTTCAGGACTTGCCGGAGGACTAAAACTGCCCTACCGCATCAGGAAGACATGAATGAGTTCTCCCTGTTTTTCGGCCACATTAGCCATGACTCGCTTTTCGTGCATGGCTTTGTGACGGGCTAAAACGAGGTCAAAGAACGCATGTTTTCCACGGCAATTCCCAAAGAGCCCTTATTTTTAATCGCAACCAGCTGATTGTTGCCGATTTCTTGGTTGATAGCGCCAATTCAAGCGAGCGAAGCGCCATTCGTACGATGCTCCAAGATGGCATTTAATCTCCTACGTGGCATCATTTTGGCACACGTATTTGTTGTTATGCGGCATACAATAACATTGTCGTCGAAACCGTGAAGAATTTACCAACGACGCTGCCAGATAGCGTTGCAGGACACTGGACATACGTATGTGATCGTATTGTCCAAACTTCTCATCCAGATGCAACGGGTATCCTCTTCCGCCTGCTCGAATGTACGGTCGGCACCACGACTATCGCATTATCGCGAATAGAACAGATATAACGACATTTCAAGTCATTGTTCACGCCATCTGTGAGAGATATATTCAATAAGCGCGCATTATCCTATGATAAATCTCAATAGATTCCCTCCACTATTGCGGTGTGCCATGCTCCTGTTCCAACCATCGTATTATTAAGCATGTATTAATAAAAGTCATTGCATCGTATTATTAAGCATGTATTAATAAAAGTCATTGCATTGGATTATTAAGCGTGTATTAATAAAAATTGCAGTTGATTCGGATCTGAAACCAGCATATAGAGACCATTACACAGCGTACTATGACAAAATCGTCAGATATACGACTTGACGCCGTAGAGCAACTTTGCTATATTACTCGTATAGATACCTCTGGTCATATACTCTATTATTAATCGCCAAATCAATAAGTCACGATGCTGCCTGGTTGCCGCGTAGTACCTGAGAAGCTGTGTAAATAAACTGTTGAACCGCCAACAGGTCTGTAAGGTTCAAAAAGCCCTCAGCGATAACGATGCTTTTGGCGCATAACGATAAGATTTATTTATACAGCCTCTATATCGGCACGGCTGGACATTAGCAGATACGCCTATACGAAATAGGCTCGCTCTTCGATGTACACTTCCTGAAGACCGAGTATGCTGATTAGCACCGTTTGTTCTTTCTCGATAAGGATCTGCAACGCCACGATGGAATATCCGTATCCGAATCTAGCTCGGCTCTATTTACCCTTGCTGGCAAACGCACAGCCGCTGGTACGCCGGCAGGCGTCCATGATCTTGCTGGGCACCTATGGCAATCGGGCGCTGACATATGTGCGCCGCCTAATCGATGATGGCGATCCGCAGGTTCGGCAGAACGCTCGTTTGGCGCTGTTAGCGATCGCAGAGATCACCGAGCTTGGCATTACCTTTCAGCCGTTTCGCGGCATGTATATGCAGTGTCTGGGCCGAATGCGCGTCTATGTCGATAACCATGAGATCCAATCGCAGGATTGGGCGCAGGCCGACCACGGCCGAGCGGGCTGGCAGAAAGTGCAGGGCGTCTTCGCCTATTTGATCCATAGCGGCCGGCGCGGAGCGACGCGCGACGCGATCGGCACGGCGGTTTGGGGCGGCCCATTCAGCGCCAACAGCCTTTCACGCACGTTCACAACCCTACGGCAGACGCTCGTGAAAACCTGCGGGCCGGCGTTTGTCGAGCAGGCGCTGATGATGAGCGATGACTACTGCGTGCTCGATCCGACATATTATCACACCGATATGCAGCTGTTTGAGCACACCTTTGATGCTGCGGTGCGTATGGAGCAGGAGAGCGGCTTGGAAGTGGCAGCACCGATCTATGGCCAAGCCATGCATCTCTACGGCGGGCCATATATGGCTGATGTGCCGCGTGGAAGTGGCTGGAGCCAACATCGGCGCGATCTTCTGATGAGTAGTTTCATGATCGCGGCCGAACGCATGGCCGAATACACCTATGACCAGCGCCAGTACAAACAATGTATTGCGATCTGCACAGCGGCGCTGGATACCGACGACGCCGATGAAATTATTGTCTGGCTAATGCGCGCATATGCGCAGGAGGGACGCCAGGCCGAGCTTGAACAGATCTACCGTCGCTATGCCCGGGCCTTGCAAATCGATCTGGATGAACTCGCGGATAACCAGGATCCGGTGGTACAGGTGTATCAAAGTCTTGGCAAAAGCCGGATGGTGAACAATTCTTCATCGTGATCATTATCGAATTTGCCATCTGAGCCGAAAGGTGAAAACAATCGAGTGTGTATACTGATCAAGTTCGTTCGTGTTTCCAAGATTCGGGTTGTTGGCAAATAGCATACTCAGCGCAGAGGTGGGGGTTGAGTAGCAGGCATAGCTTGCCGCTCAACCCCTATCCTGCCGCAGAGCACAAAAAAGAGGCCGTGAGGGATGCGGCAAGCGGCAATTGCGGGCCGCTTGGATCGCAAAGGAACGGAAGGGAAGTTCGGCGCAGCGCGTGGCTGGTCAGGGACAAAAGGCAAGGAGCGATTGCGGCGCCCCTTGCCTGTGACCAGACACAGACCTTATCCAAAGCAGCTCATGCCCAGGTGCGAGCCCATGCGGTTGGTCGCACATATTATACCATCTTTTTACTATTTTCCTACATTGTATTCCATGTCGTCGTAGCCATTAGCTCCGACAGGAATACGCTTGTTATCTTCTGAGCTTTCGGCGGGCCGGCCCACCGGAATGGCGGAGCTTGCCCAACGCTTGGGGAGGAGGCACATGATGTATGACGCGAACAGCTTATCGGCCGATACATGGCCTTGGTATGCCGTGCATTGTCGGCACGCTAAAGAAGCCCAGGCGGCGGCGGCGATCGAGACATTTTTAGATCTGCATGTCTATCTGCCGCAAGTACACCAGCGGGTGCGTGGGAAGAGCCAAGCCACACCGCTCTTTCCAGGCTACTTGTTCGTCCGCGCGGATTTCCAGATCGTGGCGCCCAGCAAGCTCAATTCGATGCCTGGCGTGGTGCGCCTGCTGGTGTTCGACGACCAGCCACGCTCGATTGCGGCGGCGGTGATCGACCATATCCGCACACAGGTGGGTGAAATCAACGCGCACGGCGGATTTGCCGCGCCGCAATTCCAGCCCGGCGATACGGTGCGGCTAAAAAACGGGCCATTTCGCGGGTTGGAAGCGGCGTTCCTGGGGCCAATGAAACCAAGCGAGCGCGCACGGGTGCTGATCGACTTTCTCGGCAGCCTGCGCGAGGCCGATGTCGGCATCGACGACTTAGAGCGCGTTCGCAGCACGCCGCTACCGGCACAGCAGGAGCGTCGCAGCCGCGGCAAGAGCCGCCCAATCAGCCGGCGCGCACAGCTGGGGACGTAAATGACGCGTATACGAACATTCCTGCTGCTTGGCGCACTGCTGCTGGCGACTTATGGCTATGTGCTGCCGCGCTGGGCCGATTGGAATCAGAACTCACGGCTCGATCTAGTGCGCGCGCTGAGTGAGCAGCACGATGTTGTGATCGACGATTATGTCAGCAACACTGGTGATTACGCGCTGTACCAAGGGCACGCCTACAGCGATAAAGCGCCGGGGCCGGCGTTTCTGGCCCTGCCAGCGGCGTTGATCGCGCAGCCGGCGCTCGATCGCCCAACCAGCCAGCGCTGGCTGGAGCGGTTCGCCGGCAGCGGCAAGCTCAGCGCAACACTCAACCCCGCCGGGAGTGGCATCAACACCGACAAACTGCGTGCATTTGTGCTACTGATGGCGATCACGCTCTTCGCCAGCGCGCTGCCGACTGCGCTTGGGGCGCTGGCGCTGTATGCGCTGCTGCACCGCCACGCGGCCGGATCTGCTCCCGCGGTGCTCGTGACGCTGGCCTATGGTTTGGCGACACCGCTGGCGGCATATGGCGGCAACTTCTACAGCCATGCGCTGGTCGCATCGCTGCTGATCGGCGCCTGGGCGGTGACGGATCTCGAATACGCGCCATCTCGGGCGCTGCTGGCCGGGCTGCTGTTTGGATGGGCGGTGATCAGCGAATACCCGGCCGCGCTGCCGGCGGCGATCATCGGTTTAGCGGCGGTATGGCGCTGGCGACGACCCAGCGCGCTGCTCTGGCTCGCGCTGGGCGGGCTGCCGCCGGCGCTGCTGCTGGCGATCTACGACTGGCGCGCGTTCGGCACACCGCTGCCGATCGGCTACGAGCACTCAGCGCTGTGGCAGCAGCAACACCAAACCGGCTTTCTGAGCATTACTTACCCGCACGCTGCGGCGCTGTGGGGCTTGCTGTTCGGCCTGTATCGCGGCCTGTTCACGCGCGCGCCCTGGCTGCTGCTGGCGCTGCCTGGCTATGCTATCTGGTGGCGCAGCGGGCGAGCGCGCGAACACTGGTGGGTCGCACTGTTGGCCCCGTTGAGCATGCTGCTATTCTATGGCAGCTCGGCAATGTGGCCGGGCGGCTTTGCGGCCGGGCCACGCTACCTGGTGCTGATCTCACCCTTTCTCGCCTGCGCAAGCGCGCCGGCCGCGATCGTGATCTGGCGGCGAATGGCCGGGCGAATCGCATTACTCATACTGATCGCCGGCTCACTCGTAGTCACCTGGAGCGAGGCGGTTGCGCGGCAATCCTTCCCGCCCGACACGATCGCGAACCCCTGGATCGGGTACACCTGGCCGGCCTGGCGCGATGCCGATATCGCGCGCAATATTGGAACATTCCTGGGCCTGCACGGCGGCCTCTCGTTGCTGCCGCTGGCCCTGCTGATCATTGTGGCCGGCGCGTATCTCTTGCGCCGCCCAACCCACGCTGCGGCAGCCACCTCGCCGCCGGCACATAGCGCGGAGGAACAGACGGTTGCTCCAATCCAGCACTAGCCAGATAAGCGCATCGCCGCGCGCCGCTGCTCGCTCGACTAGCCGGCGCGATCATACCGCGCTCGCTCTGGGGATTGGCGCACTGCTGCTCCTGACCAGCCTGCCCTATCTCTATGGCAGCCTGTCCAGCCCCGCAGAGCGCCATTTCATGGGGATCGTGCTGGATGTGCCGGATACAGCGCAGTACTTCTCATGGCTGCGCGCACACCAGCAGGCGCTGCTTGTCAGCAACTGGATGACCCCCGAGCCGAATCGGCCGGCCTTCTTCAACCTGCTGTGGTTCGGCCTGGGGCGCTTGGCGCTGTGGATCGGCATGGGCTTGGCGGAAAGCTTCCAGCTGCTGCGGGTCGTGGCCGGCGCCGCGTTTGGGTTCGCGCTATTCTGGCTGTATGGGCTGCTGGCCGAAGATCGCCGCGAGCGCTGGCTGGCGACTGTGCTGGTGCTGGTCGGCGGCGGCATCGGCTGGATCTGGGTGATCGAAAAGTATGTCACAAAACGCAGCGATCTACTGTTCCCGCTCGATGTCCAGGTCGCCGAGCCGAACGCCTTGCTTTCGCTGATTGGCTACCCGCATTTCCTGCTAGCGGCGGCGTTTGTGCTGGCGATCTTCGGGCTGTTTGTGGTCGGGATGCGCAACGGGCGGACGGCGGCCTATCTGCTGGCCGGACTGCTTGGGCTGGCGCTGGGGCTACAGCATGCCTATGATTTAATCACGGTCTACTTCGTTCTGGGCGCGTTCGTGGCGCTGCTGTGGTGGAGCAGGCGGCGCTTCCCGTTCCGCGAAGCGATCGGCCTGGCGCTGATTGGGCTGATATCAAGCCCGCCGGCAGCCTACTTCGCCTACCTGACCAGCCACGACCCAACCTGGCGGCAGGTGCTGGCGCAGTTCGGCAATGCCGGTGTGTACACACCTAACCCGCTGCACTTGTTAGTGGTGTTTGGGCCGCAGCTGCCGCTGGCGCTGATCGCGCTGCCCAGCCTGCTCCGGCGCCGCCGCGACACCGACCTTTTCTTGTTGGCCTGGGTGGGGGTCGGGTTCGGGCTGCTGTACATTCCGACCGATTTTCAGATTCATATGCTCAACCCGTACCAGGTGCCGCTGGCGCTGCTGGCGGTACGCGTGGCGCTCAAGCTCGCGGCGGTGCCGGGCGCAGCATGGCTGCGGCGTGCCGCGCCCGCGCTGCTGCTGCTGATCGCCCTACCGGTCAATCTGTACCTGTTCAGCTGGCGCTTCGTCGACCTGGGCCGGCACCAGGCACCTTACTACCTGCATCGCGATGAAGTTGCGGCGATCAGATGGCTTGACCAGCAGGGCGGTGACGGCGTGGTGTTCAGCGATGAGACGCTTGGGCAATATGTGCCAGCGCTGGCGGGCAAGCGGGCTATGCTGGCGCACTGGGCGCAAACAGTCGATTACTACACCAAACGCGCGCAGGTAGCGCGCTTCTTCGATCCGGCCACGCCTGCAGCCGAGCGCGCCGCGCTACTCCAGCGCTATCACGTGACGTATGTGCTGGTCGGCGAAGCCGAGTTGCTCACTGGCGCGCGGGCTGCACTGGATACGCCGTTGCTTGAGAAGACCTTCGATTCGCCTACGGCAGTTGTGTATCGCGTTCGCTAACCAACTCGCATTGCTTTTCTGTCGCTGCTTGTTCACCCAGCCAGGTGAACAAGCAGCGACAGAAAAGCAAAAAGTAAGAAATTCGTATGCACATATTGCTGCTCACGCTGGTGGCGCCGAACCCGCCCGACAGTGGCCCAAAAGTGAAGACGCACTACCTGCTGCGCTACCTGGCGCAGCAACACGAGGTCACGCTGGTGTCGTTCGTGCGCTCGGCGGCGGAAGAGGCGGCGGCACGCGAGCTTGCGGGGCTGTGCCGGGCGGTCTACACCGTGCCGATTCAGCGCTCACGTGTGCGTGATATCGGCTACTTACTGGCCAGCTTTTTCAGCGCGCGCCCGTTTCTGATGCTGCGCGATGAGAGCCGGGCGATGCGTCGGCAGCTGCGCGAGCTGCTGGAGCGCGAGCAGTTCGATCTGGCGCACGCCGATCAGCTCAATATGGCCCCGTTCGCACGCGCAACCGGCCTGCCGGTGGTGCTGGACGAGCATAACGCCGTCTGGACGATCTTTCAGCGCATGGTTGAGCAAGAGCGTGGCATCAAACGACTACTCCTGGAGCTGGAATGGCGCCGGCTGAAGCGCTACGAGGGCCGTATCTGCCGATCCAGCGCCGCTGTGATGACCGTGAGCGAAGAGGATCGCGCGGCGCTGGAAGCCGCCGGCGCGCCGCAGAACATGCCGATCATCCCTATCGCGGTCGAGGTCGCCGGCATCCAGCCGGTGCAGCGGCAGCCGAACGCGCAGGGCATGCTGAGCATGGCCACGATGTACTGGCCGCCGAACATCGACGGAGTGCTGTGGTTCGCGCGCGAGGTGCTGCCGCTGATCCGCCGCGACGAGCCGGACGCGCCGCTCTACATCGTCGGCGCGCGGCCACCGGCCGAGGTGCGCGCGTTAGCCCTTGAAGCGACTATCGAGGTCACTGGTTATCTCGATGACCCCATGCCATATCTGGAATCGAGTGCGCTGATGGTGGTGCCGCTGCGTGCCGGCGGCGGGATGCGCGTGAAGATCCTTGAGGCGCTGGCGCGCGGCATTCCAGTCGTCTCGACCACGATCGGCGCCGAGGGGATCGATGTGACATCCGGCGAGCATCTGCTGATCGCCGACGCGCCGGCCGACTTCGCTGCAGCAGTGATTCGGCTGCTGCGCGACCGCGCCTTCGCCAACCAGCTGGCGACGAATGGACGCCGCCACGCGATGGCGCGCTATGACTGGCGCGCGGTCTGCCCGGCGGTCGAGCCAGTCTACCGACAGGCGCTTGCCGCCGCAGGGCGCGGGCAGCCGGCACTGGCGAAATAACACTATGCGAATTCTCTACATCACACCCTATGTGCCCTCGCTGGTGCGGGTGCGGCCATATCAGCTCATTCGCCACCTGGCCGAGCTTGGCCACGCGGTGACGCTGATCTGCCTGGCAGGCAAGAACGAAGAGCCTGCGGCGTTGGACGCATTACGGCGCTGGTGCCGCGAGGTGGTGGTCGTGCCGACATCACGCAGCCGCGCGGCGCTCCAGGCCTTGCGCGCGCTGCCATCGGCGCGACCGCTCCAGGTCGCGTATGGCGCATCATATCCGCTAGTCGAGGCCGCGCTGCAGCGGGCCGGCCATCACGACGTTGTGCATATCGAACACCTGCGCGGGTCGAGCTATGGCCCGCCGCTGCGCGACTACCCGCTGCTGCTCGACGCAGTAGATTGCATCAGCCTGCTGTTCGAGCGCGCATTCCGCCAGGGCGCTTCGGCAGCCGGGCGTGTACGCGCGCTGCTCGATCTGGCGCGCACGCGCCGGGCCGAAGGCCAGCTTGGCGACACATTTGAACAGATCGTCGTCACATCCGCGGAAGATCGCTGGGCGCTTCAGCAGCTCCAGCAGGCCAGCACGCATACGCCAACGATCGATGTTATTCCAAACGGCGTCGATCTGGCGGCGTTCCCCGCCGCATCGATCGAGCGGCGCGACCGCGCGACGGTGATCCTGGCCGGTAAGATGAGCTACCACGCCAACGAGGCGGCCGCGCTCTACCTGGGGCACGCGATCATGCCGCTGATCTGGCGCGAACGGCGCGATGTACGCTGCCTGATCGTCGGGCGCGACCCGCCAGCGGCAGTGCGGGCGCTGGCGGCCGACCCGCGCATCACCGTCACCGGCGGCGTGCCCGACATCCCGCCATTTCTGCACCAGGCGACGATCGCGGTCGTTCCACTGCGCTACGGTGTGGGCATCCAGAACAAAGTGCTGGAGGCCATGGCCACCGCGACACCAGTGGTGGCCAGCCCGCAGGCGGCGCGGGCGCTCAACCCGCAATCATGTACGGCACTGCGGCTCGCGGCGACACCGGCGGCCTTCGCCACCAGTGTGCTGGAGCTGCTGGATGACCCAGCCCAGCGCGGCGCGCTGGGCGCCGCTGGCCGGCGCTATGTCGAAACCCATCACGACTGGCGGCGAAGCGCCGAACATCTGATTGATCGCTATGTCGAAGCCGGCGCGCCGCGCGCTGAAAGGGAAATCCAGTGCTAATCGTTCGCTCCCCAGTGCGCATTAGCTTCGGCGGCGGCGGAACCGACCTGGCCGCCTACTACGAGCGCTATGGCGGCATGGTTGTCAGCGCCAGCATCAATAAATATATCTACGGCATCGTCAGCAAGAATTTCGACACAACCTTCCAAGTTATCTCGGCCGATTATCGCAGCATTCTGAATATGCCGACCGATGGGACGGCGTACACCAACGATAATGTCGAGCTCAAGCTTTGCCAGGTGATCTACGAGCATTTCAACGTGCGCATGCCGCTCAACGTCTTCATCGCGTCGGAAGTGCCACCCGGCACCGGGCTTGGCTCATCGAGCACCACATCGGTCACGCTCTGCAACATCTTCAGCACACTTACTGGCGAGACGATGAGCAAAGCCCAGCTGGCCGAAAGCGCCTACCAGATCGAAACCCGGCAGATGGAGGCGCCGATCGGCAAACAGGATCAGTACGCGGCGGCCTTTGGCGGGCTCAACTGCTTCGAATTTAGCGCCGAGGGCGTGCGCGTCACGCCGCTCCAGGCAAGCACAGCCACGATTCGCGGGATCGAGCGGCAGCTGATGCTGTTCTACACCGGCGCCACACGCCAGGCGCGCGCGATTCTGCACGAGCAGCGATCGAGCAGCGAGCAGACTTCTGGGCGAACCATTGACGCGCTGCACCGGATCAAAGCGCTGGGCTGGCAGATCAAAGTGGCGTTGGAAACCGGGCAGATCGACAATTTTGGGGCGCTGCTCGATGAAAGCTGGCAGCACAAGAAACAGCTCGCCAGTGGGGTGAGCAACCAGTTCATCGACGAAGCCTACGACCAGGCACGCGAGAATGGCGCGCTGGGCGGCAAAATCACCGGTGCGGGCGGCGGCGGATTTCTGATGCTAGCCTGCCCCGAAGACCGCCAGCCCGATGTGCGCGGGGCGCTGGAAAAGCTCGGGCTTCAGCAGATGCGCTGTGCGTTCGAGTTCGAAGGGACACGGGTGCTGCTGCATACCAACCTGCTTCATTCAGCATACAAGTGGTCCGATTAAGATTGGCCCGATCGTCATGTGCCCAACGACGCGTACTTCCACGCCCAGGCCAAACCGAGAGGGTAAACAGATGCGAGCTGTGTTTCTAGATCGAGATGGAGTGATTAGTGAGAACCGCCACGACCATGTGAAATCGTGGGAAGAGTTCCGCTTTCTGCCAGGGGCGCTCGATGCGCTGGCCCGGCTGCACCAGGCCGGATTCCCGCTCTTTATCGTGACCAACCAGGCGATCATCAACCGCGGCATGATCACCGCACAGATGCTCGAAGATATCCACGCACGCATGCTCGGCCATGTCGTTCAGCATGGCGGCTTTATCGACGATATCCGCTACTGCCCGCACGATTATGGCGAAAACTGCGGCTGCCGCAAGCCACGCGCAGGTATGCTGATCGATCTGGCCGCACGCTGGCAGATCGATCTGGCCGATTCCTATTTCATTGGCGATGCGTGGACCGATATCGCGGCCGGGCGAGCGGTCAATTGCCGCACGATCCTGGTTCGAACCGGTCGCGGCGAGGAGCACATCCGGCTGCCAGAATCGCGCTACTATCCCGCCGATCACACCGCCGCTGATCTGCCGGATGCCGCCAATTGGATCATGCAGATCGAAGGTATCGTTCCAGCACATCACAGCGTAAATAGCTTGGCGCCGCGCGCAGTGAGCGCAACCTGGCAAGCCACGCTACCCGCTGGCGGATGAAGGAGATCGCGCTATGCTAACCTGGGCCGAAGTACGACCCATCGCGCGGCGTGTGTTGCGCTGGTGGTGGATGATCATCCTGGCAGTTGGTGTCGCGACGGGCAGCGCATATTACCTGAGCCAAGGCGAAACCCGCTTCTACGTGGCGCGGACATCGCTGATGATCGGCAATACGCTGGAGAGTAAGATCCCCGACCAGAACCAACTATCGGTCGGCTGGTCGTTGGCGCGCTACTATGGTGAGCTGGCGCGCCGCGAGCCGATTATGCGGCCGGTGCAGGAATCGCTGAAATTGCCGTTTGCCTGGCAGATTATCAGCGACCGTATGTTGACCACTAATGTCGTCCCGAGCGCCAACCTGCTGGAAATCTACGTGACCGACTCCAACCCGGAGCGGGCCGCGCTGCTTGCCAATGCGATCGGTGAGCAGCTGATTAAATTCAGCCCCAACGCGCCGGATAAAATCCAGGCCGAAAAAGATGCGGTCGAACAGCAGCTGATTACGAGCCAAAAGAAATCCAAGGACATTCAGGATAAGATCGCCGAGCTGACTGTGCAACAGCAATCGGCCACCTCGGCCAGCGACCTGGCTGAGATCAACCAGAAGCTAGCGCTGCTGCAATCGAACCTCGATCAGGAGCAGGCTTCGTATAAATCCCTGCTCAACTACAAGAATACCAGTAGCGTCAATAGCCTCGATTTCTTCGAGCGCGCGACGCCACCGCAGGAGCCGCTACCCTCGAAGCGCAAGATCATCCTGGCCTTTGCCGGGCTGGCTGGCCTGATGCTGGCGCTGGCGGCGATCTTCGTGATCGAGAAGCTGGATGGCCGTATGCGTGGGCCGCGTAATCTCCAGGAACAGTTCAGTCTCGACGACCTGGGCAGCATCCCGATCGGGCCCCCGCTGCTGGCGGCCCCCCAGATGTTTATCGACGAACGGCTGCGAGCCACGCGCGATGTGCAAACCAACATTCTGCTCGCTGCCGCCGAGCAACATACGCGCATCCTGATGATCACCAGCCCGCAGCCGAGCGAGTCGCGCACATCGCTGGCGATCGACCTGGCCGACTTGTTCGGGCGCGCCGGCCAGCGCGTGCTGATCGTGGATGCCGATTTCACGAGCTCGATGCTCACACGGATGCTGTCGCAAAGCGGCACAACCCAAAACTGGACCATAACCAGCGGCAACGAATATCAAGAACTCTGGACGCATCTGCGGCCGACGCCAATGGCGAATGTGGCGCTATTGCCGGGCCGCGGATCGAGCGCTGGCGAGCAGGCAATGATCCCATCGCTACGCTGGCGCGAGCTGGTCGAGCGCCTACTCGGCACGGCCGATATGATTATTTTCGATGGTCCGGCTACGCTGAGCGGCCCCGACGCAGCGCTGCTGGCGCCGCATGTCGATGGCGTGGTGCTGACGCTCGATCCGGCGATCGACAACCGCGAGGATGTTGAGAAGAGCAAGACGCGGCTGCTGCGCCAAAAGGGCGCGCGGCTGCTCGGCGCGGTGACGTTCACGCCATCCAAACAGCGCCCGCGACTGGGCTGGTCATCACAGCTGCTGCATGGATCGAAGCTACCCATCCTTCCGGCGCCCAGCCGAACCGCAACGGCGGAAACACTGGAAAACGCGGCCTTCGAGCCACCGCACCATGAGCCAATCGTCACTCCGCCGCCGAACTTCGTCGACGCGGTGGTAGTGGCAGAATCCGAGAAGGCGATCGAGCTGGCGCCGAAATCAGGTCTGCCGGAGATCGTGGATCAGCCAATCGAGGCAAACATTGCGATCGAACCAGCTGTGCCGGCGACCACGCCGGGCGGCGGCGCTGAGCAGATCTTCGGTGCAACAATGGCGCAACCGGAGCCGCCAAGCACAGCCACGCTGGCACCGAAACCGCGCGCGCGACGCAGCCGCAATACGCCCAAGCCGAAGCCGCCGACCGAAGCACCAAATGGCGAATCACAACAGGGATAGCAGCCCATGCGCGACCAGTTCGAACTGTATATCTCACGGCAGGCCTCCTCGCCGGCGCGGTATGTGTGCGAGCAGCTGCTTCAGGCGCTAGTCGGCGGGGTTCCCAGCATTCTCGGAGTCGGCCTGCGCGCGGTGGTTTACCGCAGCATAATGCGCTTCGACGGTATGGCGGCGATCGAGGACGGCGTGCGCATCCGGTTCGCCAGTAATGTCCGGCTCGGGCGCGGCGCCTACCTGGATCACGGCGTGTATTTGCACGCCTGCCCGGCCGGCATCACGATCGGCGCCGAGAGCTTCGTGATGAAGAACGCGATTCTGCATGTGTATAACTTTCGCGATCTCCCGCACGCCGGTATCACCATCGGCGCGCGCGCGCTGATCGGCGAAAGCTGCGTACTGCGCGGCCAGGGCGGCATCACAATCGGCGACGATGTGTTTCTGGCCCCGCTAGTGCAGATTCTGGCGGTCAACCACGTCTACCAGGATACGACCCGGCCGATCAGCCACCAGGGCATCACCGCGCAGGGGATCGCGATCGAGGATGGCGCATGGATCGGCGCCGGCGCAATTATTCTCGACGGCGTACGGATCGGGCGCAACGCGGTGGTGGGCGCGGGCGCGGTGGTGACGCGCGATGTCCCGCCGTGTACGCTGGCTGCCGGCAACCCGGCGCGGGTGGTGCGCGATCTGCGCGCCGAGGCGCTCGAACTTTCGGCCAAAAAACGCCTCACCGTGTACTGAGTTAAGAGTTGAGAGTTAAGAGTGCAAAGTTAGGTACGAACAACTCATAACTCGTAACTCATAACTTATAAGGGACACGCAAATTAAAAACCATCCCATAGTGCGGGTGACAAGATGACAAGATGACAAGATGAAGAGACGCATCTTGTCATCTTGTCATCTTGTCATCGGGATGGTTTATTTTTCGCGAGTCCCTAACTCTCATGCGAGGAGCTTCGCCATGACAACCCTCTCAGTCGTCATCCCGGCTTACAACGAAGAAGATGGAATCGCCGCGATCGTCGAGCGCGTGCTGGCGATCGAGCCGGCGCTGCGTGCAGCTGGCGTCGACGCGCTCGAGTGCATCGTGGTGGACGATGGATCGCGCGATCGCACCGCCGAGATCGTGCGTGGCTATGCGCCGCGCGCGCGCTTGATCTGCCAAGCGAATAAGGGCTACGGCGGCGCGATCAAAACCGGCTTCCATGCGTCGCAGGGCGAGCTACTGGGCTTTCTGGATGCCGACAGCACCTACCCGCCGGAATACTTCCCAGAAATGTGCAAAGTGGCGCTGGAAGGGGTCGACCTGGTGATCGGCAGCCGTATGTCGGGCGCGAGCAGCGAGATGCCGCTGGTGCGGCGGATCGGCAATACGATCTTCGCCACCCTGCTCTCGGTGGTGGCCGGGGTGCGGATCAGCGACAGCGCCAGCGGCCAGCGCGTGCTTCGGCGCGAGGTGCTGCCAATGCTGTACCCGCTGCCGGACACGCTCGATTTCACACCGGCGATGAGCACGCGCGCACTGCACGAGAATGTGCGCATGGTCGAGCTGCCGATCCCGTACAAAGAGCGATCCGGCCGCAGCAAACTGAGCGTGGTACGCGATGGCCTGCGCTTCTTCAAGAGTATCGTCTGGACTGCGCTGACCTACAACCCCGTGCGAATCTTCGGCGGGGTGGGCGCGGCGCTGCTACTGCTGGGGCTGCTTGTGGCCGGGCTACCGCTGCTGGCGCACCTGGCCGGCAACCAGAGCGATTGGCCGTTCCCGCGCTTCTTCGGTGCACTGGTGCTGGTGGTGGCTGGGATCACGCTCTACACCACCGGCACATCGTTCAGCTATATTGTGGCGCTGTTTCATAAGCGGCCGATCCGCCAGGGCTTGCTCGGGCCGCGCGGCAATGGCCGCAAGATCGAAAAACACTACTGGTGGCTTGGCCTGCTGGCGATCCTGGCGGGCGTGGGCCTGTACACGGCGGCGGTGCTGCTCAACCTCACCGCGCCAAGCAACGGCGCTTCCTGGTTCGTACCGGTAGCCAGCGCACTGATGGTGCTGACTGGCGTACAGCTGGTGAGCGCTTGGGGGCTGGCACGCGTGCTGGGCGAATTGAGCCTGCGCGATGGCCTGGCCGCCCAGGATCTGGGCGAGGCCAGCCTGGCCGATCGCTCGCTCCAGCGCGCAGATGATCCACAGCCATATGCAGCAGTATAGTCACTGGCACTATATCCTGGGCTACCTAATCGTTACCACATCCCACAACTGGCCCGTGATGATCGCACTGGCGCTGGCCGGCTACAGCGGCTGGCGGCTGTACCAGATGCCGACGCGCCGCAATGTCCAGCGGCTGTACGGTTGGATATTGCTGGCATGCGCCTATGAATATGTCAAGCACCTGGGCGAGTATCTGTCCGAGCCGGTCGGATTCCTACTGACGGCTGATTGGGCCTGGATGCAGGCGGCGCCGCGAGTGATCGTCCAATCGGTCTGGGGGTTGCTGATCGCGGCCGGCGTGACGTTGCTGCTAAAGGCATTGGCAGGAGATCAGATGCGCCGACTGTTTTTTCTGTTCAGCTCCCTGCTAGCGATCATCCTGGTGATCTGGCTGATGCGGCCGCTGCTGTTTGCGGCGCGAGCCGACAGCGAGGCGGCGACTGTCTCACCCGCGCCTGCCGGCAGCGAGGGAACAAGTGTCGCACTGCTGCCGTTAGTATTGAACTGCGTACCAGCCTGCCCACCAACGCCAACGCCGACACAGCTGCCGACACCGACACCAGGCAATGCGACCGGCCAGAACTACAACATCCTGGTCGGGCCTGGCTACACCGACGTTTCGCCGAAGCAGCTTGTCCGGACCAGCGGCAACCGCCTCTATATCGGTGTTTCAAACTGCGAGCAATATCCATGTACGAATGTGGCGCAGACACTACACATGTATCGGGCAAATAGTATCGGGGTGCCGACCGGTTTTACGCTCCTGGACTCAAGCCATGCTCCTGGTGGTGTGAGCCAGTGGGCGATCGCGATCGATGGCAGCAATACAATCCACGTCGTCTGGAACGATCGCGCAACCAGCGGGGCGAACCTGCTCAATCTGCGCTACACCACCTTCTCGACCAGCAGCAATACCTGGAGCGGCAGCGTAGAAACGATTGATACGCCGCTCAGTGTTAGCTTGGATAATGGCGGGCAGGGCGTGCAAAGTGTGGCGTTAGCTCTGGACGCCAGTGGCGCGCCACATGTGATCTACCTGAAAGGCAATGCAACAAACCGGCGGGTTTATTATCGCTCGCGCGGTAGCGGCGGTTGGTCGGCGGCGACCCAAGTTGATGATGGTGTCACCTACAACGGCAACCTGAAAGCCTGGCATCCCAATCTCGCCTTCGATACCACCGGGCGCCTATTGACTGTCTGGGAAAGGGGGTCATTCAACGGCGCTAATGATGGCACCATATTCAGCCGCGTGCGCGTCACAAATGGCACGTGGGGCAGCACGATCAACGTCAGCGGTGACAACGCGGCCCGCGTGATCATCGACCAATCCACCAGCCTGGTGGTAACGCCCGAAAATCGGTACCACACTGTCTGGCTGGGGGCGACGACCGATCACATCCACTATCAATACAGCGATGACAATGGCCAGACCTGGAATGCCAATAATCCCGGCGGTGGAACACAAGCGACCCACAACCCATCATTGGGTTATGCGGCAGGGAAGCTACGGATCTATGGGCATGGCACGCCTGCACCAATCCCCGACGGACACGGCAACAACCTCTACTACTTCGAGGGCAACGGCGGCCCAGCAGCATGGGGCACATGGATGCAATTTGTAACCGGCACGAACTACGATAGCAGCGTCAACGTGCGCTGGTCGCAGTTCTTCTTCGCCTTTCCGAACACGATCGATCTGGCCTACTGGAACAATGTATATCCCAATGTACTCTACGCCGGAACCGACATCAAAGGCCCGTAGCGAATCACATGACTCGCGCCGGCTGAGCGGCCTGTGTCAATAAATAATGGAATGAGGATGGTATGAGCGAGACAAACCCACCAACCGAGACTAACTCACACATCGCGCCGGGCGACAAGAAGACCGGCATTAAGCTGGTTGCGCCCGCGCGGGCCGAAGAGCGCTCCGGCGCGATCACATTCGTCGAGATGCCACGCGAGCAGAGCAAGCGCCTGGATGTGCTGGTGCTCAACCCGCCCTCGCCCGATGGCGACCTGTTCCTGCGTGACATCGCCCGCGTCGGCCGCCGCACCCGTGATGGCATTATCTGGCCGCAGACGGCGCTGGCGCAGATCGGCGCGGTGGTGCAGGAAGCGGGCTATACCGTCGATGTGATCGACGCGATCGGCCTGCGCATGACCTGGGAAGATTTCGAGAAATACATGTGGAAGCACAAGCCACGCTACATGATCATCCACGCCACCGCACCAACGCTGACCAACGACATGCGCACCACCTTCATCGGCAAAGCGGTCGGCACAATCAGCATGGCGATCGGCACGCATGTCACGCCGATGACCCGCGAGACCCTGGAGAGCTTCCCGACGCTTGACATTGTGGTGCGCGGCGAGCCCGAAATGACGATCGTCGATGTCATCCAGACGATCGACCGCAATGTCGAAGCCGATAAATCCGGCGCGACGATCTCGATGGGCAACACCGAACTGACCGCACCCTGGCGCAAGCTGCCGTTCCCGGATGCATCCTACCTGACCACGCGCGGCCGTTTTGCCGGTGTCAACCCGGCGCTGGTCTCAACCGCGCTACGCGAGGTACGCGGGGTTGGGTTCCGCGACATCAACATGCAAGTGCAGATCAACGCCGACCGGCCGTTCATCGAGAACCTGGACAGCCTACCCATTCCGCTGCACGATAAGCTGCCCTGGCAGAAGTACAAAGTGCCGATTGTGGGCGGGCCATACACCTTCGTGCTGACCAGCCGCGGCTGCCCAGCCGGCTGCCGCTATTGCATCAAGCACGTGACCTACCAATCGAGCGTCCGCCATCGCAGCCCCGAGCATGTGCTCAAAGAGATGTACATGCTCAAAGAGATGGGCATGCATCATATTCACTTCGAAGCCGACCTGTTCACGGTCAAGAAAGAGTTCGTCAGCGAGCTGTGCAACGCGATCATCAAGGATGGCATCAAAATGCGCTGGTCGTGCAACAGCCGGGTCGATTTCGTAGATGCCGACCAGCTGGCGCTGATGAAGCGGGCCGGCTGCTTTATGATCGCCTGGGGTCTGGAGAGCGGCAGCGAGGCAGTGCTCAAGCGCGCCCGCAAAGGCACAACCGTTCAGCGGATCGAAGAATCGATCGCGGCCAGCCACAAAGTCGGCATCAAGAACTGGGGCTACTTCATCATCGGCCTACCGGGCGAGACCGAAGAGACCATCCAGCAGACGATCGCCCTGAGCAAGCGCATCCCAGTCGATATCGCGCTGTTCCATATCGCCACGCCGTATCCTGGCACGCCGTTCTACTACGAGGCGGTCGAAAACGGCTGGATCGATATGAACCGCTGGGAGGACTATGACATGTACTCCCACACCGTGCTGAACTACCCGAACCTCTCGTCGAAGCAGCTGGAATACTGGGCCAAGCGCGCCGCGCGCGAGTGGAGCCTACGCCCCGGCCCGATGATGACGTTCCTGAAGGGCGCGGCCAACCCCGATACGCTGGGGCAGCTTTGGACGATCGGCGTCAATCACCTAAAGTGGATGGGTGGGAGCCTATTGAAGGCGTAAGATCGTCGAATATCGGCCCTCACCCCGCCGCACAGCGGCACCCCTCTCCCGCTGCGGCAGGCGAGGGGAAGATTCCGCTCCCCTCTCCCATCGCAACGGGAGAGGGGCTGGGGGTGAGGGCCGTCGTATGCTTTTACTCGGAACACACATATGCGTATCGGCATCGACGTTCGCTACCTCTCGCATGGGCTGGTCGGCGGCGTACACACCTACATCGCGCACTTCGTGCCGGCGCTGATCGAGCAGGCGGCCGATCATCAGGTCTATCTGTACGCCGACACCAAGCGCGCATTCGAGCTGGAGCAGCTGCCCACGCATGTCACACTGCGCATTCTACCCTGGCATGGCCCGCAGTCGAGCATTGCGCACGATCTGCTGATGGGCCGCTGGATGGCCGAAGATCGCCTGGATGTGGCGCATTTTCCGGCCAATTACGGCTTCGGCCCAGCCGGCGCGCGCACGGTGATCACGCTGCATGATGCCATCAATATTATGCCGCTAGGCGAGATCATTCGCGGCCATGCCAAGCGCCCGCGCACTATGGCGATGATGACCTATTTGCACTTCTGCTCGCGCGCAGCGCTGCGCCGGGCCGACACGCTGCTGACTGTCTCGGCGCACGCGGGTCGCGAGATCGCGCGCCACAGCGGGTTCGATCCGCGCCGGATCATCGCGGTGCCGCATGCGCCCACGCCCGATCTGCGGCGGATCGAAGATCCAGCCGTGCTTGCCGATGTGCAGCGGCGCTTCGAGCTACCGCAACAGTTCGTTCTGGCCGATGCGCTGAAGAATCCGGCGGCGCTGGTACACGCCTGGCGGCGGCTATCGCCCGAGCTGCGCAAGGGACGGCGAATGGTGTTCTTTTCACGCCGGCCCGATCCACCGGCGATTGTTCTCGAGGCTGTGGCGGCGGGTGAGGCGCTGCTGCTACTGCGGCCATCGCGCGAAGACCTGATCGCGCTGTACAGCATGGCCGAGGCGTCCGTGTTCCCATCGTGGATCGAGGGCTTCGGCATCCCAGTGATCGAAGCGATGGCCTGTGGCGCACCGGTGATCGCATCCGACCGCGGCGCGATCCCCGAGGTGGCCGGCGGCGCAGCGCTGCTGGCCGACGCCGAGGACTACGCTGCCCTGGCAGGCCACATCGCGCTGGTGCTGGGTAGCCAGGCCGAGGCGCGCCGGCTGTGCGAGCGCGGCTTCGCACGCGCGGCGCAGTTTTCGTGGCATAGCACGGCACAGCAGATCCTGGCGAGCTATCAGGGGACAATTCGTGGATACATACAGCACAGCACATAGTCGATCCTCGCGCGACGGAAGACGGAGGACGGAGGACGAAAGACGAATACTGCCGTCCTCCGTCCTCCGTCTAGGAAAATGCGTCATCCAACTGCTGATCGCGTTGGCGGTTGCGCTGCTGTTCAGCGCCTGCGCGCCCGCACCCAGCAGCCGCGCGGCGCAACCAGCGACAGCGGCGCCAACCACCCAGCCAACCAGCACCGCCACCGCTGTGCCGACTACCACGCCGCCGCCGACCGCTACGCCATTCGTTGAGCCGCAGCTTGGCTCGCCGGCATTTGCGCTTCAGAACACACCGGCTTCGAATGACCTAACCCAGGACGGCTACAGCTGGAGCCAGGCCAACCCGATCATCATCGACAAATTCGACAAGATCATTCTGCCGGCGCAGCGCAACAACGCCGGCAACAAAAGCAATGCCTTCGTCTACTCGAACAACGCTGGGCGCACCTGGCAGGACAACGCCGCATTTCCCGCCGAGGGCTATATCGAGCGTGGCGCGGCGGCGTATGATCCAGAAAATGATGTCATTCACGTGCTGTGGGTCGGCCAATCGGCTGAAGATGGCATCTTCTACCGGCGCTACACTGTCAGCCGCGATGGCGCGCACAACATCACCGGGATCGAGAAGACCAAAGACGTCAACCTGATCCTCGACCATCAGACCGATGGCGCGATGTACTATCAGCACCCGGTGCTGATCTCCCTGTCCGGCGCGCCCTTCGGCCAGTACGGCGGGCTGCTGGCGGCCTGGAGCGCGCGCAATGGCAACGCCAAGGGCGGCAATGAAATTCGATCCAGCCTGTGTGTGATGGACAAGGACGCGCTGGCCTGTGGCGCGGCGGCCGGCTGGAGCGCGCCGGTGCAAGCCAGCCCAACCACGATCGGCAATGCCGCGCAGGTGGCCTACACCGCGCTGCTGGCGAACAAGGCTGCGGCCATCCCGTATGCCTCGATCTTGCGCAAAAGCGCGGGGACGAATGCCGGCGATGTGTATCTGTACTACCACGATGGCGACGCACCCGGCACGTGGGCCTTCCGGCGCATGCGCTGGAGCGCCACCACGCACAATTGGAGCGCCGGCCTGACTGAGCCGACGACGATCAGCGCACTGCTGCGCGCCGGCAAGGACACCGGCTATACGCTGAAATCGCAGCTCGGCAGCCGGCCGGTCGAAGATATCGCCGGCGATCGAGTCTATTTTGGGTTCGCCAGCTGGAAAGACAACGCCGCCGGCGATACATGGTCGTTCGTGGCTACCGATGCTGCGCACGATGATCGCCTCGGGCCGATCGTCGATGTCTATTCGGCCGGCGGAGCGCATAGCTACGCGCCAGATGGCGACCTGACGTTCGATCCTGTCAGCGCGCGGCTGGTGGTGGCCTACATCACCACCAAACAGCAGCAGATCGGCATTCGCCTGTACGACGGCGACACGCCCAAAAGCGAGCTCGCTCCATTTGGCGACGCGCCGGCCGATATACCGCTGCTGGCGCCGCAGGCGCGCTATGGATCGCCGGCGCGCTTGCTGATCGTGTTCCGCGACACTGTCCGCACGCCAAACCCGCCTTACCACGGCTGGGCTGGAACCGTGACCTGGAACTAACAAGCGAACCGTTCTCACGAACCGTCGCCCGTACAATGTACAGGGCGTCGGTAGACGGCGTCGGTTGTTCTCATTGATTAGGAACCGCGCTTGCGGACATCGATTTGCGTTCGCAGATTACCTGAAGGGATATGTCAATGCATGTGCTTTATACGGAAGATAACGCCACACTGAAAGCTGAAACGCGGCTGTTCGAAGAGCATATGGAGCCGCTCCTGCAAAAGCTCGAAGCCTATGATCAGCTGAATGTGATCGGTACACGCCTGCCGGAGATCCCTCAATACTTGAAGGTCTGCCGGTGGCCGTTCCGCAAGCTAGAATATACCTATGCGCTCGACGCACTCCTTAGCCAGCTCAAGCCAGGCGATCGGTTTCTCGACGCCGGCAGCGGTGTAACTCCATTCGCGTACGCGCTATCGGCCCGTGGCATCCAGGCAGATGCATGCGACTATGACGGCCGGCTGATCGATGAGCTCAAGCATTTCGCGCCCGAGCGTATCTATGGGAACGCCGTGATGTATACACGCCAAGATTTGACGGCGATCACCTACCCAGATGACACATTCGATGCGATCACGTGTATTTCCGTCCTCGAACATATTCCTGCCCCAGCCGATCAGCGGGCGATCGATGAGCTACTGCGCATCCTGAAGCCCGGCGGCCTGCTGATCCTAACAGTTGATTTCACCCCGACCTCGGCCGATACGGTTAGTCGGCTTACCTATTATGGCCAACGTGCGATCACCCTCGCGCGAGGCGGGAACCTTAGCGAAATTCGGCGCGGGATCACGCGCAAGCTTCAGGCGCGGCAAGCGGTTAGCGCCGGGGCGGCGCGGGCGGCGCGCAGCGCCAACCAGTGTTTCGAAATATCGCACCTTGAGCAGGATATCCAATCGCGGATGGATGGCCAGGAAATCGCCCCTCGGCTGCCGTTCGTCCGACCACTGCATTCGGTCACACCTGCGCATGCCCGCCAGTTCTGGGATCTCGAGGCCGGCCTGTTCAACGACCAAGGGCGCCGCGCAGTCCTCCCGGCCGCATACACACTTCGGAAGATCGCGGTTGCTGTCGGTGCGTAGTGGGCAAGCGTGATTGGCTTAGGGATGACATTGTTATGAGACAATTTACGCATACGGTAGCTCGAAACTCGAGCGTGGGCATGATCGCGCAGATGGCTATCAAACTACTCTCTTTTGGTTTCTCAATTCTAATTGTGCGAAATCTGGGCGTAGAAGCATTCGGGCAATATGTGGCAATCGGAGCGTTTGGGTCGCTATTTTTGTTTATCGGCGATCTTGGCCTCAGCACCTATGCGGTACGGGAAGTTGCACGCTGGCGCGGCGCGCCCAACGACGCAAGCACGAACATCGGCGCGCTGTATGGCAATCTGTTGACCATCCGTGTGCTGCTTTCGATCCTCTCTGGCCTGCTCTTGCTTGCCGCCGCTTGGCTCACCGGACGCCCATGGGTAATGATTATGGCGCTGGCGCTGAACACAAGTGGAATGGTGTTATATGGGATCCAGGGCAGCAGTGACGCCATCCTGAGTGGATACGAACGGTTAGATCTCTCGGCTACCGCGAAGGTGAGCTATCAGCTCATCTTTGTCACATTAGGTGCCGCCGCGCTGCTGCTGGGGATGGGATATTACGGCTTGATCTATGCGACCCTCATAGCAATAGTATTCCTAACGATCGTCTGTTGGCGAAATGTCATCCGGCTTGGTGTTCGACCGCGACGCCCCAATATTCGCAATTGGCTGCCGCTGCTGCGAGCCAGCCTACCGTTTGGCGTGATCGGCTTTACGCTTGGCCTTTCGTATAAGTTCGATAGCGTGCTACTCAACATCTTTCGCAGCGACAGCGAGACCGGCTACTACAACGCGGCCTATAACCTGGTCTTCGCTACCGCTGTGCTCTCAAATGTGATCAACACCGCGCTGTATCCCTCGCTGACGCGTCAGGCCGCGACAGGGCCGGAAGCGCTGCCGGCGATCTATGCCCGCACGCTGCGCTACCTGATGGTGCTGGCGCTACCGATAGCGGTCGGCGCGGCGACACTGGCCGACCAGATCGTGCCGTTTCTCTTCAAAGCCGCATACCTGCCGGCGGTGCCGGCGCTGCAAATGGTGATCTGGGTAGTGCCGCTGATGTATTGCTCTGAGTTTCTGGGCTATGTGGTGCTGATCCGCGGCCAGGAACGCAGCGCAGCGCGGGCGATTGTCACCAGCACCACCATCAATGTGATCTTGAACCTGGTGCTGGTGCCTATGTTCGGCTTCGTCGGCGCGGCGATTATGACCGTGATCACCGAGGCGATTCTGGTGGGCCAGTATATCTGGATGCTGCGCGCCGAGATGCGCCAGCTCGATTGGGGCGTTATCGTGGTGCGGCCACTGCTGGCCGCGCTGGTGATGGGCGGAACCGTGCTGGCGCTACGGTTTCTGCCGCTGCTGCTCAATATCCCGATCGGCGCGCTGGTGTATGGCGCGCTGCTGCTACTACTCGGGGTGGTGGGGCGCGATGAGCTGCGGTTCGTGCGTAGCCTGCGCCACCGCGCCGAGGCCGTATTGTGAAGATTACACTGCCGGTCCATCACTTCCCGCCGCACTACAGCGCCGGGGCCGAGCTATACGCCTTTCGGCTGGCGCGCTGGCTGATCGCCCACGGCCACGAGGTCGAGGTCGTCTGCGTCGAGGCGATCGATCAGGGGCGACCAGCCGAATTGCACGCGACCGAGGATCGCTACCAGGGCATCACCGTCTGGCGGCTGGCCTTCAACCTGATTGAGGCTCCCGAACGGCTGCGCTGGAACTACGACAACCCACTGTTGGGAACCTGGTTCGCCGATTACTTGCGGCGCGCCCAGCCGGATCTGGCCCATTTCCAGGCTGGCTACCTGATCGGCCTGGCGCCGCTGGCGGCAGCGCACGCGGCCAGCGTGCCGACCGTGCTGACGCTGCACGATTACTGGTTTCTGTGCCCACGGGTCACGCTGCTGCGTGGCGATGGCACGCTGTGTACCAACATTCCGAATAACCCGGCTGGCTGCGCCTGGTGCCAGCGGCTAGAGCGCCGCAGCTACCGGCTGCCGGATCGATTGAGCGGCGGAATGCTTGGCACGATCGCCCAGACGATCGCGCTGCGCGACGAGCGCACGGTGATTGCCGATCGGCGCGCGCAGCTGCTGCCGGCGCTGGCGCTGCCCGACGCGGTGATCGCGCCATCGCACTTTCTAGCTGAGCGCTTCGCGCCCTTCGTTCCGGCCGAACGCCTGCATATCGCGCGTTATGGACTGGATCTCACGCCGTTTCAGCAACCGCACCGGCATGGTGCGTCGGAAACATTACGCGTCGGCTATATCGGCCAGATCGCGCAGCACAAAGGCGTGCATCTGCTGATCGACGCCTTTCGGCGGCTTCAGACAGGCGACCAGCCGGCCGAGCTGCATATCTACGGCGGCCTCGACGCGCAGCCGCATTATGTCGATTCAGTGCGCCGACTAGCCGGCAATGATCCGCGCATTCAGCTGCATGGGCGCTTCCCAAACGCCGATGTCGCATCGATCCTGGCCGAACTCGACGTGGTGGTCGTGCCGTCGATCTGGTACGAAAACAGTCCGCTGGCGATCATGGAGGCCCAGGCGGCCGGCACGCCGGTGGTGACTGCGGCGCTGGGTGGCATGGCTGAGCTGGTGCGCGATGGCGTGGATGGGCTGCACTTCCAGCCTGCCGACGCCGCCGACCTGGCGCGCGCGCTCCAGCGACTGATCGACGCGCCGGCGCTGCTGCCGACGCTGCGCGCCGCCGTCACAACGCCACGTGCGATCGACGATGAGATGCGCCAGCTCGTGACGATCTACAACAGCGTTGCGCGACCGGCAATCACGCTTGGCGCAGCCGCCGACTAATTTCAAGTTGTCCTTCATTTTTTCACTCTGCGAGCGAAAAAATGAAGGATGTAGAGCGTACGCGGGATTTTGTATGGTCTTTTTCGCCCGGTCAGGCGAAAAAGACCATACATAAACGTAACGTACCACATCCAAGCCAACACAGGAGGTAGATCGCATGAGCAATATCCTCGTGACCGGGGGAGCAGGCTTTATCGGCTCGCATGTCACCGAAGCGCTGATCGAGCGCGGGCATTCGGTGGTGGTGCTGGACGATCTGAGCGGCGGCTTCACCGAAAACGTGATCGATGGCGCGACCTTCGTGCAAGGCAGCATCAACGATGTCGATCTGGTCAATGAGCTGTTCGAGCAAACGCGCTTCGAGTATATCTATCACCTGGCCGCGTATGCCGCCGAAGGGCTCAGCCACTTCATCAAGCGCTTCAACTACAACAACAACCTGATCGGCAGCATCAACCTGATCAACGCGGCGATCAACACCGGCGTCAGGTGCTTCGTGTTCACATCGTCGATCGCAGTCTACGGCAGCAGCCCCGAGCTACCGATGACCGAGGCGACCTACCCGCATCCCGAAGACTCATACGGCATCGCCAAGCTGGCAGTTGAGCAGGAGCTCAAAGCCTGCAAAGAGATGTTCGGGCTGGATTACATCATCTTCCGTCCGCACAATGTCTACGGCGAGCGACAGAATATCGGCGACAAGTACCGCAATGTCGTCGGCATCTTTATGAACCAGATTCTCCAGGATAAGCCGATGACCGTATTTGGCGACGGCGCGCAGAACCGCGCGTTCAGCTACATCGGCGATGTTGCGCCGATCATGGCCGAGGCGATCGATATTCCGGCGGCCTACAACCAAATCTTCAATATCGGCGCCGACCAGCCCTACACCGTGAACGAGCTGGCCGAGGCAGTAGCGCACGCGATGGGTGTCGAGCCGAACATTCTGCGTACGCCGGCGCGCAACGAGGTGGTGAGCGCGTATTCTTCACACGCGAAGCTGCGGCACGTGTTTGGCGAACGCCAGCCATACAGCCTGGAAGATGGGCTGCAACGCATGGCCACCTGGGTCAAGCAGCACGGCGCGCGCGCCAGCACGAAGTTTGAGGGCGTCGAAGTGACCAAGAACTTCCCCAAGGCCTGGCTGATGTAACTCCAAGCATAAGGATGCGAGCAGATGGCGCAACCGCTAGTTATTACCGTCATTCTCAACACCAATCGCCGCGCGGACACGCTGGATTGCCTCCAGTCGCTGACGCAGAGCAGCTACCCCAACAACCGAATCATCGTGCTGGACAATGCCTCCAGCGATGGCTCGGTCGCTGCGATTCGCTCGGCGTTTCCGGCGGTTCAAATACTTGAGCTGACCGAGAATTTGGGCTACGCCGGCAATAACAATGTCGGCATCAAGGCTGCGCTGGCGCAAGGCGCGGATTGGGTGCTGGTGCTGAACGAGGATACGATCGTCGGCCCTGAATGTCTGACCGAGCTGGTGCGGGTTGGCGAGAGCGACCATCGCATCGGTATTGTCGGGCCAATGGTCTACCATCACGGCGAGCCGACGATCATTCAATCGGCCGGCGGCAGCCTGGGGCGGCACTGGGAATCGCACCATATCGCCCAGAACCAGCCAGATACCCAGCAGTTCAGCGCGCCGCACGCAGTCGATTGGATCTCGGGCTGCGCCATCCTGGTGCGGCGCGCGGTGATTGAGCAGGTGGGCATGCTCGACGAGCGCTTTTTCTACTACTGGGAAGAGACCGAGTGGTGCCTGCGCGCTCGGCGAAGCCACTGGCGCATCCTGCACGTTCCGCAAGCGAAGCTCTGGCATAAAGGCGTGCAGCGCGATTACCGCCCAAAGCCTTCGGTGGCCTACTATAACACGCGCAATCGCCTGTTCATGTTGAAAAAACATCACGCGCCGCTTGGGATTCAGGTCGTCGCCTGGGCGCAGATCGCGCGCGCGCTCACAAGCATGAGCATACTGCCGAAATGGCGTTCGTCGCGCGCACACCGCGACGCGATCCTGCGTGGAACGATCGACTTCTTGCGGCATCGCTGGGGACAGGGGCCGTTCTAAAGCTATGCGCATACTCTTCCTGTCCGCCTGGTGCCCGCTGCCGGCCGACAACGGCTCGAAGCTGCGGATCACCCACCTGCTGCGCGAGCTGTCCCGGCAGCACCAGGTCGATCTGCTGGCATTCGCGCCCGAGCCGCCCGGCGACGCCGCGCTCCGTGCGCTGCGCAATCTGTGCGCTGGCGTCGAGCTGATACCCGAGACGCCGTTCGCAGGACGAGCGGGCGGGCCGCTGCGCGGACTGCTCTCGTCGCAACCGCGCTCGATTGTCGCTAATCATAGCCCGCGCATGGCCAATGTCGTACGCCAAAGAGACGAGAAGCAGTATCAACTTGTTATCGCTTCTCAAATGCACATGGCGCCCTATGCCATGCTCATGCAGCATACGCCACGCCTACTGGAAGAAGTAGAGTTAGCGACATTGCAGGAGCAGTACCACACCCAACACCGACTGCGATCACGGTTGCGCTACGGCCTGACATGGTGGAAGACCCGCCGCTATGTGGCAGGCCTGCTGCGCCAGTTCGCCGGCGCGACGGTGGTCTCGGAACGCGAGCTGGCGATCATCCGGCCGCTGGCGCCGGCAGGCATGCCGCTGGCAGTGGTGCCGAACGGCGTGGATGTGGCAGCCTGCGCGCAAGATTTCGGGCCGCCCGAAAACGACACGCTGATCTATCCCGGCGCGCTCAGCTACGATGCCAACTTCGACGCGATGGCCTATTTCATGGGCGCGATCCTGCCGCAGGTTCGAGCAGCGCGGCCCGACGCGCGGCTGCGCATCACCGGCCGCGCCACGCCAGCTCAACAAGCGGCCCTGCCACGCGCCGAAGGGGTTGAGTTCACCGGTTACCTGGACGATGTGCGACCGGCAGTGGCGCGCGCCTGGGCCGAAGTGGTGCCGCTGCGCAAAGGCGGCGGCACGCGGCTGAAGGTGCTGGAGGCGCTGGCGCTGGGCACACCGGTCGTCTCCACCAGCAAGGGCATCGAAGGGCTGGCGATCGAGCCTGGCCGGCACGCGCTGGTGGCCGACACGCCCGCCGAGTTCGCTGCGGCGACGTCACGGCTGCTCAGCCGGCCCGAATTGCGCGCACAGCTGGCCGAAGCCGGCCGGCGCCTGGCCCGCGAGCGGTACGATTGGCAGGCAAGCGGGCAGCGATTGAATGAGCTGGTGCACATTGTAAATTGTAGATTGCAGATTGCAGATCATGCCGGGCGCACGCCGATACAACCATTTTAGGACTTACGCAAAAGCAGTTGTAGCCTGCCCTTCGACAGGCTCAGGATGTACGGCAGCATGGTACTTTCCTTCTTCATGTATATCGTTTTTTCGCCCTGCGGGGCGAAAAAACGATATACACAGGGTAAGAAATCTAGGGTTTGCGTAAGTCCTACATTTGTAAAATGACCCAGAAGGAAGCCACCGATGGATGCTGCTCCTGACGTTTCAATAATCTTGGTGAGCTGGAACACGCGCGAGCTGCTGCTAGGATGCCTCGAATCGCTCTCTGCCGCTGTTGGTACACTTCGCACCGATATCTGGATGGTCGACAACGGCTCGACCGACGGCAGCGTGGCGGCAGTGCGCGAACGCTTCCCGCTGGTGCGGCTGCTGGAGAACGACGGCAATCCCGGCTTCGCGGCCGCCAACAACCAGGGGATCGCCGCCAGCGCCGGCCGCTACACGCTGCTGCTCAACAGCGACACGATCGCCGAAGCTGCATCGATCGAGCGGCTGGTGCGCTTCGCCGATGGGCAGCCCGCAGCAGGCATTATCGGCGCGCGGCTGCTGAACCGGGATGGCTCGTTCCAGGCATCGTTCGCCGATTTTCCATCGCTGCGGAGCGAGCTACTGAGCGTGACCGGCATCGGGCCGCGCCTGTTTGGCCGCTGGTACCCGAGCTACGGGCCGCGCCGCAGCCAGATGGCCCGGCGTGTGGACTGGATCCAGGGAGCGTGCATGCTGGCGCGGCGCGCGGCGATCGAGCAGGCCGGCCCGATGGACGAGCAGTATTTCATGTACAACGAAGAGATCGACTGGTGCATGCAGATGTGGCGAGCGGGCTGGGAGGTCTGGTATCTGCCGGAGGCGCGAATCGTCCACTACGGCGGCCAGAGCACGCGCCAGATTCGCCACGCAATGGTTCAGGCGCTGTATCGCAGCAAGGTGCGCTTCTTCCGCAAACACTATGGCCCGGCTGCTGCGTTCGCGCTCCAGAGCGTGTTTGTGGCGGTGCTGCGCGTCAAATGGCTCATCCGCACGCTGGCCGCGCGCGAACGCAGCAGCGCGGGGGCGCCGATCGGCTGGCATGACCTGCAAAGTCCAGTCTCCTAATTAAAGGATCGACCCAATGCTTACCCCCGAAACCCGCACCACGCCGCGATCGAGCATTCAGCTCTCGTGGCGAGTGCTGGAACGCGTGTGGCTGTTGGCGCTGATCGCCGGCGCAATCGTGCTGGCGCTGGTGAACCTGCCGTATGCGCCACGCACATGGTTCGACGAAGGGTCGCACCTGCATGTGCCCAAGACGCTGATCCAGCATGGCGTCTACGCCGATATCAGCAGCGAGGGTTATCGCTACTACGGCCCAACCATTGGCGTCGGCCCAACTATCATGCTGCCGATCGCGCTGGTCTTCAAGCTCTTTGGCATCGGCCTGCTCCAGGGACGTATCGTGATCGTTGCCTACCTGTTGACTGCGCTGGCAGCCGGCTACACGTTAGCACGCCGTCTGCATGGGCAGCTGGTTGGTCTGCTGGCTGTGACGCTGCTGCTGGCCTCGCGCACGTTCGGCTACCAGGGCGCGATCGAATATGGCCGGCAGGTGCTCGGCGAAATCCCCGGCGTGGCGTTTCTGATGCTGGGGATGCTGGCATGGCTGGCGGCGCTACACTCCGACGACCGACGACCGACGACCGACGACCGACGACCGGCATCCAATCGTAGCCGCTGGTCAGTGGCCGGTGGTCAGTGGGCGACACCAGTGCTGGCTGGCCTGGGCTTCGGCCTGGCACTGGTCACGAAAAATCAGTTCGTGCTAATCGTTCCGCCGGCGCTGCTGCTGGCGGGATTGCTGGATTGGCGCTACTATCGCGCCGGCAACTGGCGGCTGCGGATCATCCCGCTGGTGGTGGCGTGTGGCTGCTACGGCATCTGGACGCTGGCGCAGTTCCAATTTCTGGGGCCAGGCAGCTTCATCGAGAATATGCGACAGACGCGCCAGGCTGCCGGCGGCGCGATCTTCGTGTTCGACCGCCATGCGATGCTGCGGGCCGGCGCCTACCTGCTACGGCCCGATCTCTACGGCGCGCTGTTGATCCCCGCGCTTGCCTACGCGCTCTGGCGCGCGCGCCGGCGCGATGGGCAGGGCCTGGCCGAAGGGCTGATCGCGCTGATGGTTGGGCTGTGGCTGCTCTGGTATGTCGTGGCCTCGCTCGGTTGGCCGCGCTACGCCTTCCCGGCGGTCGCGTTCGGCGCGATCCTGGTGGCGCGCGCTGTGACCGACCTGATCGGCTGGCTGTGGCGCGGCGATACCACCCGACGGTGGCTGGCGTTCGTGCTAACTGCCTACACGGCGCTAGCGATCGGCATCCCCCTGGCGCTCTCAGCAGGCGCGATCGCCCAGCCCGACGACAGCGCCCAGCGCTTCGCGGCCTACATGGACGACAATGTCCCACGGGATACGATCGTCGAAACCTGGGAGCCCGAGCTGGGCTTGCTGACCGATCATCGCTACCACTATCCGCCGATCGCGCTGCTGGATACCGCCGTTCGCCACCAATGGCTAGGCGGGCCGCCGCTGATCTACGATGGGCTGCACGACTCCCCGGATTATGTTGTAGTCGGCGGCTTCGGCGCCTATACCAATATCTACGCGCCGGATGTGCTGGCTCGTGATTATATCGAGCAAGCGCATATCGGCGCCTACGTACTCTTCAAGCGCAAATAGCTGGCGACATTCCAATGTGCGGGGGTTTGGGGGCGGCTTCGCCGCCCCCAAATCTCCTTTTGTGGGCCACGCACAGCGGCAAAGCCGCCGTGCGTGGCCCACAAAGATAGATTCTCGGAGGAACTGCGTTCCTCCAAACCTCCCCGAAAACGCTCACTGTGTAACTTCTGTAAATCAACGAATAGACAATGGTTCCACAAGTAAGCGCCCAAACCCGCCGCGTACCCTGGCGGACAATCGTGCTCGTCGGCGGCGTGCTGATCGTCCTGCTGCTGCTGAGCCTGGCCGCCGGCGTGCTGGCGGGCAACCAGCGCAACTCGCTGACACTGCTGTTTGTGCTCGGGCCAGTGCTGCTGTTTGGGTCGATCTTCGCCTCGCGCCGCTTCGATCTGGTGGTGCTGGCGCTGCCGTTGGCCGCACTAGCGATCCCTTTGGAAGTTCCGACCGGCACCGAGACCAAGCTGCCGGCGGCGCTGTTGCTTGCGATAGCGCTGTTTGGGCTCTGGATACCAACGATGGTGGTTCGCAGCGAGTATAAGCTCGCACCATCGCCGCTGAATAAGCCGATCCTGATATTCAACGCCATCTGCTGCCTCTCTCTCGTCTGGGGCATTGCCTGGCGCGACCCGATTTTAATCGACGCGCCGAAGTTCATCGTCACACAAGTCGCCTCGCTGATCACATTTCTGGTTTCAACGGGCGCAGCACTGCTGATCGGCAACTTTGTTAAAACCCAAGCGCGGCTCAAGTATATCGTGATCGTATTTATCGTTTGCGGCTCACTGATGACGATCACAGAGCTATTTCATATCAACCAGCGTTTTCTCAACGACCGTGGGCTGTGGGGATTATGGACAGTGCTCCCGGCCTATGGCTTGCTGATCGCCCAGCCCAAGCTGCGCTGGCGATGGCGCATGCTCCTGATCGCGATCATCGTCGCGACACTGTATCAGACTGCTGTGGTCAACGCCGACTGGATTTCGGGCTGGGCGCCAACGGTCGTCGCGCTGCTGGCAGCCACCTTCCTACGCTCGAAAAAAGCCTTTTTCGTGCTACTGGTGGTCGTAGCGCTGGCCGCCTATGGCGCGCGCGATTTTTTCACCACTGTGGCCGATGATAATATCAACGACGGCAGCCTCGAACGATTGAGCCTGTGGGAACAGAACTGGCGCGTTGTGAGCGGGCATTGGCTGCTCGGCACCGGTCCGGCCGGCTACGCAATCTATTACATGACCTATTACCGCGATGACGCGCGATCGACTCATAATAACTACCTGGACATCCTGGCTCAGTTTGGCTTCACCGGCACGATCATGTGGTTCTGGCTGGCGCTGGTCGGCGTATACGAGGGCTGGCGGCTGACCCTGCGCGCTCCGCCGGGCTTTTTGCGCGCACTGGCGATCATCGCAACCGCCGGCTGGGTTGGCGCGCAGGCCTCGATGTTCTTTGGCGATTGGGTGCTGCCATTTGCCTATAACCAGGGCGTTGGCGGCTACAAATATACCGTGTACTCCTGGCTGTTCCTGGGCACGCTGATCAGCATTCGGCAGCTACTGCCGCCGCAAAACAGCGTACGAAAGAAACCGAGAGCCAACCCCGCATGAGACGCTTCACTGCACTGCTAATGCTGCTCCTGTTCGGCACGCTGATATCGGGCACGCGGCCGGCCGCTGCTCAGCAGCCCGGCTGGTCGCCGCCAACGCCAGTGTCGGACACGCATAAGACGCCCTCGTCCTGGTTCCCCGATCTGGCGATCGGGCCGGACGGCAGCGTCCACATCATCTGGTCGAGCGGATTGCCGGGCAAGAAGAAAGAAGAGGCGGGACTCGACCTGCTCATGTACCGCGAGCTGCGCGATGGCAAATGGTCGCAGATCAACGACATCGACAACACCGGCAAAGGCGGCTACACCGTCCGCAACAGCATCATCATGGGCCACGATGGCAAATTGCATATCCTGGTGCGCGCGGGGCTGATCACCACCTATCGCGATGTGCCCTGGGATGCCGCCTGGTCCGCGCGCGATTGGAGTGAACCGCGCAACATCAACGGCAGCGGCTCATACTTCAACGCGCTGGCGACCGACAGCAAGGGCGCGCTGCATGTCTTGTGGAACGAGGCGATCAGCGACGACCCGAAGGATCCCAAGCCAATCTGCTCGTATTGCGCGGATGTATTCTACCGGCGCTCGAACGATGAGGGCAAGAGCTGGTCCAGCCCGATCAATCTATCGCAATCGCCGCAAGGCAGCGTCAAGCCACAGATCAAAATCGACAAGGCCGATACTATTCACATCGTCTGGGAAGAAGGTTTCGACTGGTACGCCAGCAAGGGCACGCCGACCGCTGCGATGTATCGCCGCTCACGCGATGGCGGAAAGACCTGGGATCCGCCGGTGCGTTTCACGCTGCCGGATGTGATTCCGCCGCCGCTGCCGACACCGGCCGCGACACCCGAGCCGCGCGCAACGCCTGTGCCCACACCGGCGCCGGTACCCAACGCGCCGCGGCAGATCACGATTGGCCTGTACCAAAATAGCGCGCCACTGGTGGTCTACCGCGGCCACAGCACCGGCCAGATCTACTACCAGTTTTCGGAAGATGGCGGCGGCGCCTGGAGCAAGACGACGGCGATCCCCGGCATCCGCGCCCGCGATATCCGCGAAACCGATCACGATGACTATAGCATGGCTACCGATGGCGCCGGCAATGTGCATCTGATCTGCTCCGGATTTCTCAACAGCGATACCAAGGAGGACAGCCCGCTCCGGCTGCTGCACCTGATCTGGAATGGCCGGGCCTGGTCGACTCCAGAGGTAATCGCCTCCGACGAGAGCTACGCCGATCTCGATAAAGTGACGCAAGTGGATGGCGAACGGCTCCAGATGTACCCAGAGTGGCCCCGCGCAGTGATCGACGGCAATGATCTGCACGTGGTCTGGTTCACGCGCAACAAAGATGATCTGTATCGCAGCGACCGCGCCAGCTACCAAGTCTGGTATAGCGTTCGGCATCTGGATGGCCCGGCGATCGCGCCCTTCGCCGTGTTCACGCCGGCCCCGACCATCATCCCGTCAACGCCGATCCCAACGCCCGCCGCATCCCCAACCCCGACCATATCGCCGGATGTGCTTTCGGCGCGCCCGGTCGATGGGTCGCTGGCGTGGGAAGGGCCGGGGCTGGTGGCGCTCGGTGCCGCTATGCTCTCGGTGATCGCGCTGCTGGCGCTCGCTGTCGGCGCGCATCTTATGCTGCGCCGCCTGCGCAGGCGGGCGCGCGGATAGCGGTACTTTATCTTCTTTTTGTTGTTCGTTTTTCGCTCGCAGAGCGAAAAACGAACAACAGATAAAAGCTGCCGCAGGCCCAAAGGCGTTTTCATGCGACGCCGCGTAACTCCCGTAACCGTAGGACATACGCAACATAGTAGTTGGTCGTTTTGGTCGTTCAAGGAGCAAATGCCATGAAGCCCTGGTTCCAGATCGCCTATCGTCCGCTCCGATTGCTGGCAGTCATCGTGCTGATCAGCATGCTCGTGCTTGTCAGCGCGAGCCGGATCGCTGCGGTGACGCTGCCAGCGCCGATTCTGCTGATCGTCAACGACTCAGCCCCTAATCCTTTCGGTCGCTACGTCGGCGAGATCTTGCGCGCCGAGGGCTTGAACGACTACGATCTGGCTACGTTGAGCGGCGTCACTGCGGCTGATCTGAGTCAACATAGCGTCATTGTGCTGGCAGAAACGCCGCTGACCGCCGCCCAGGCCAGCATGTTCACCAGCTACGTCTCGGGCGGCGGCCGGCTGCTGGCGCTCCAGCCCGATGCTCAGATCGCGGCGCTGTTCGGCCTGACCGCAGTCGGCACCAGCCAGACCGATGGCTACCTCAAGATCGATGGCACCAAGCCGGCTGGCCAGGGCCTGCCCACCAGCGTGCTCCAGATCCACGGCGCCACCGATCGCTACAACCTGAATGGCGCAACAACGATCGCCACGCTATACAGCAATGCCACTACCGCGACCGCCTACCCAGCGGTTGTCACCGCCAGTTACGGCACGGGCCAGACGGCGGCGTTCACCTATGATCTGTCCAAGAATGTGATCTACACGCGCCAGGGCAACCCTGCGAATGCAAATGTCGATACCGACGGCGACGGCGTGCTGCGCACGATCGACCTGTTCCAGACTAGCGGCGGCGGCGCGCCCTGGGTCGATCGCAATGTTATCCCAGTGCCGCAGGCCGATGTCCAGCAGCGCCTGTTTGCACGCCTGATCGGCCAGCTGACCGACTCGATTACGCCGCTGCCGCAGCTGTGGTACTTCCCCGGCACGGCCAAGGCCATGTTGATCCCCACAGGCGACGCGCATGCCAACCCGCTCAGCTACTACACCAATGAGCTAAACAGCATCAACGCGCATCACGGCAAAATCACGTTGTATCTCTCGATCGGCACCGACCCAAGCGACGCAGTGGCGCAAACGTGGCGCGCGCAAGGGCATGAGATCGGCATTCACCCGTACGCGAATAAGCCCGACAGCTACCCGCCCTACAACATCACCAGCCTGGCGCAGGGCTACGATGTCTATTCCGGATCGGATGGCACGGGCGGCTGGTTCGCTAGCCGCTTCAGCACGCCGAAATCGCGCACTGTTCGCAATCACCAGGTGGCCTGGAAGGGCTGGACCGACGCGGCCGACTATGGGGTGGCGCACGGCATGGCGCTCGATACGAACTTCTACCACTGGGGGCCGTGGCTCAAGAAGGCCGACCTGACCTGGCCGCATGGCTATATGACCGGCAGTGGCCAGCCGATGCGCTTTGTCCACGCCGATGGCTCGGTTCTACCGCTGTACCAGCAGCCCACCCAGCTGGTCGATGAGCAGCTCTTGGGCGTGGTTACCGACGGCGCGGGCTGGGAAGGGCTGAGCGGCACACAGGCGGCGGCGGTCTCCCAGCAGCTGATCGATGCCAGCTTGGCCGGTGATTATGCCGCGCTGATGACACAGTTCCATATCGACTACTATGGCCTGGGCGACCCGCAGACATGGGCCGAGAGCACGCTCGACTATGCCTACAGCAAGGGCGTGCCGATCTGGAACGCCGACCAGTGGCTGAGCTTCATCGAGACGCGCCACGACGCCAACCTCCAGAACGTCAACTGGAATAACGCCACCGGCCAGCTGAGCTTCAGCATGGCCGCCACATCCAACAGCAATACGCTGAGTGTGCTGCTGCCGCTGACGTTCAGCGGGCGCAATTTCAACTCTGTGCTGGTCGATGGCGCGAGCTCAAGCTACACGGTGTTCACTGTCGCAGGCCGGCAGCTGGCGCTTGTGAACGTCGGGGCGGGGAATCACACCTTTAATGTTGGCTACGGCGCGACGGCCAACACCGCCACTCCGGCACCGCCCACCAGCACGACCGGGCCTACCAACACTCCGAGCAGCACTCCCACCAGCACGCCGACACCGCAGCCCGGCGTAGCGCCCGGCGTCACCCGCAGCGGCACAATCGCCGGCGGAACACTCAGCATTGGTGTCGCGGGCCAATATCAGCTCGATTTCACCGCCGCGAACGCCTGGCAGCCAACCCGCTGGTTCGATCTGGCGAGTTCGGCCAGCCAAGATCTGGCGAATAAGAGCGGCGGTGGCGCCGGCTATAACCTGCTCCAGGTGCCGACTGAGTTCTTGTACAACGGCATCTGGTATTCGATCGCCAATGCGCAGAGCGTGACCGCCAGCATTTTGGAAGAGACGCCCGCGCGTGTGATACTGCGAACTCAGTATCACATCCAACCGAGCGGCAGCGATTTCCTGGTGCAGACCGACTACACGATCTATGCATCGGGCCGAGTTGCCACAAGCCTGACAATCCAAAATCTGAGCAGCAGCAGCCAGACACTCAACACGGTCGAATATGCCTTCCTGAATGTCGAAGACACGCTGGGTTGGGATATCACGAATCTCAGCAGCAGCCACGCGATCGGGTTTAGCCGTAACACCGGAGCAACGCCATTCCCGAGCCTGCTGGCGATCAACTATGCCGCCGACACCACGATCGACACCGATGGCGGCGGCAACCGCTACTGGGCGATCAACAGCCAGGTGCTGGCATCCAACGCATCATTCACGCGCCAATGGGAGCTACAGTTGACCCCTGGCGGGCAGACGACCACAACCCAGACGACGCGCGCCAACGATGCGCGCGCGCCGGGGCTGACAATAGTGGGCGGCGGAGCTGTGTCCGGCGACGGCTATGATGAGACTGCGGCGGCATATACGATACAGGCCAGCGGCAGCAGCCTGAGCTTTTATCCAACATCGGCCCAGCAGCGCCATAACCCAATCTTTGTGATCTCGAACTGGAACAGCGCGACCTGGCAGGTCAACCTCAACGGCAGCCTGCTGACCAGCAGCATCCAGCCGCAGGGCGCCCAGGCGATCGCCAGCTACGACTCGACCGCCAATCGCCTTGTGATCCAATACCTTGGCACAATCGCCACGACGGCCACCACCGCGCAGCGCACATTCGCCGTGAGCTCGGTCGCGCCGCCGACGGCGACGCCAACCAACACACCGACGGCGACGCCAACCAATACGCCGACGGCGACGCCAACCAACACGCCCACGAACACAGCGACGCCAACCAACACGCCGACGCCGTCGAACGCTAGCCTGACGCACACAACCCTGGCCGACTTCGGCATGTGCAGCATCCAAAATAACACCACGCTCGCCGCGATCGGCGATGGTGAGGTGCGGCTGGCTGGCGCGCTGGCCGACACGTTCGACGGTCCGACGCTCGACAGCGGAAAATGGGAGTGGGGCAACTGGAGCGGCGGCAGCTACACGCCCGCGCCGAACGGCACGCTGTCCGTCGATACTACCGGCGGCGCGTGGGTGCGCTCGCGCAATACCTATACCGGCGCGACGGTCGAGGGCCTGCTGAGCTTCGGCGCCGCACCATATCAGCACTTCGGCTTCGCCAGCGATGGTTTTGTGGGCAACCGCTACGCGATCATCAGCACTGCCGGCACAAATAATCATCTGTTCGCCCGGCTGAACAACAACGGCAGCGAGCAATCGGTCGACCTTGGCGCGATCCCGGCCGGCATGCACCCCTATCGCGTGGTGTGGACGCCACAGGGCACCAGCGATCAGGTGCAGTATTTCATCGACGATGTACAAGTAGCGACTCTCAGCGCCAACCCGCTGCCGGCGCTCTACATCTATATCTCGAACGCCAGCGCAGGTACGCCGCTGATCGCCGACGCAGCCCAGACGATGCCGCCATTTGTCGGCAGCGGCACATTCACCAGCTGTTCGTTCGACGCCGGCGCAAATGTGAACTGGCAGACCTTGGCCTGGGTCACCAACCTACCAGGCGCAACCAGCATCGACCTTGAGTCGCGCACATCGTTTAACGGCACAGCCTGGAGCAGCTGGAGCAGCGTGCCAGCCAACACTGGAGCGATCAGCAATCCAGCCGGACGCTACCTGCAATACCGCGCCACATTCGCAACATCCGACTCGCAGGTTAGCCCGGAACTGCTATCGGTAACGGCGGTTTACGGCCTACAAGTCGTTCCAACGCCAACCAATACGCCGATCGGCGCGCCCACCAACACGCCGACCAGCACGCCAGTGCCACCGACCAGCACGCCCACCAGCACGCCCGCTCCCGCCAGCGCGAGCATCGTGCAGAGCAGCAGCGCCGATTTAGGCGCCGCCTGCGCTACACCAAGCAATGTTGCGATCACACAGTTTGGCGATGGCGAGGTGCGGTTGGCCGGCGCGTTCGCCGATACGTTCGACGGGCCGACGCTCGACAGCGGGCGCTGGGCATGGGGCGATTGGACCGGAAACAGCAGCTATACGCCGATCCCGGCCGGCACGCTCCAGCTCAGTGGATCAAACGGTGCCTGGGTGCGCGCGCAGCCCGCATTTACCCGCCAGACGGTCGAGGGCGTGCTCGCATTCGGCGCATCGCCCTGGCAACACTTCGGATTCGGCAGCAACGGGTTCGTGACCAACCAATATCTGATCTTCAGCACATACAACACATCCGATCACTTGTTCGCGCGCTCGAACAGCAACGCATCCGAAGTTCGCACCGACCTGGGCCTGATACCGGCCGGCCAGCACTACTATCGGATCGAGTGGGCGGTGCAGGATGCCACGACCGATATTGTCAGCTACTACATCGACGGTGGCCTGGTGGCGCAGCACATGGTCGCGACCGAGCCGGCATTGTATCTGTATCTCTCACACAATGGCCAGGGCACGGCCCCACCGATGGTGGCCGATCAGGTGAATGTGCTGCCGGCATATGTGACGAGTGGGAGCTACATCAGCTGCCCGCTCGATGCCGGCCAGCAGGTCGCCTGGAGCCACCTGAGCTGGACAGCGAACACACCCACCGGCGCCACGCTGAGTGTGGAAGCGCGTACTTCCATCGATGGCGCAACCTGGAGTAGTTGGAGCAGCGTCGCGACGAGCGGCGACGCGATCAGCGCGTCGGCCGGCCGCTATCTGCAATATCGCCTAACATTTTCGACAACCGACACGCAGGTTAGCCCGGCGGTGTCGGACGTAACCGCAGCCTATCTCCTGCCGGCTACACCGACACCGACCAATACGCCGACCAATACACCGACCAATACAGCAACTAGCACGCCGACCAACACACCGACCAACACGCCGGTACCGCCGACCAATACGGCAACCAACACACCGACCAACACGCCGATACCGCCGACCAACACACCGACCAGCACGCCGATACCGCCGACCAGCACGCCGACGCTAACGAGTACGCCGACCAGCACGCCGATACCAACGAATCTGGCGCTCAACAAGACCGCCAGCGCGGATAGCTCCCAATCCTCGAACCCGCCGGCGCGCGGCAACGATGGCAGCACCTCGACCCGCTGGTCGGCCGCTAATGCGAACCTCAACCACTGGTGGATGGTCGATCTCGGCGCTATTCGTACTCTGACCAGCTCGCAGGTGATGTGGCAAACCAATGGCGTGGTCTATAAGTACAGGGTGGAAGTGTCGAACACCGGCAACAACAACAGCTGGACGACCGTTGTTGATAAAACCAACAATACCAGCACGGCCCAAACGCAGACCGATACCTTCAGCGCAAACGGGCGGTATGTCCGTATCACCGTCACCGGGCTACAATCTGGCAGCTCGGCGAGCTTCTATGAGTTCCAGGTACTTGGGTATTAGCGGCTAAGACAAGGTTTCACACAGCGCATTTCAGCTTTCCCGTCTGTAGCAAGTCGCGGCCGCAGGTCGCATTGCAGCAGCCGTGTGCGGCATGTGACCTGCGACCTGTGACGCAACCAGTGGAAAGCGTGCAAGAACCTTGTATAAAATCCGTTCGCACGAACAGGCTAATCACATGGATGTTCAATGGCGAAAATTGCGACCGATCGCCGGCCTGCTGGCGATGATGCTGGGGTTCACGGGTATTCGTGCAATGCCCAGCGGGCTACATGCGGCCGCATATCCACCCGCGCCGCTGCTGCTGATTACCAGCACCGGCGCGTCGAACCACTACGGCGCATACCTGGGCGAAATTCTGCGCACCGAGGGTATCATGTCGTTCGACACGCGCGACATCAGCGCCGTGACCGACACAACGCTCCCACCCTACCCGGTGGTGCTGCTGGCCGAGATGCCGCTCGCGCCGGCCACCGCCGATCTGTTCAAGAGCTATGTCGCCACTGGCGGCCACCTGATCGCGATGCGGCCGGATGCACAGCTCGCCTCCGTCTTTGGTGTCACGGCGGTGGGCAGCATTCAGAACAACGGCTACCTGAAGATCGATAGCGCGCAGCCGGCCGGCCAGGGAATAACGACCAGCCCGCTCCAAATTCATGGCCCGATCGATCGCTACACATTGAACGGGGCGACACGGATCGCGCAGCTCTATAACGGGACGACCGCAACAGCGTACTCAGCCGTCACCACGGCAGGCTATGGTTCCGGCCAGGCGGCCACGTTCGCCTACGACCTGGCGAAGAACGTGGTCTATACGCGCCAGGGCAACCCAGCCAATGCAGATCTGGATATCGATGGCGACAGTGTGCTGCGCACGGTCGACCTCTTTCAATCCAACAGCGGCACACCGTGGGTCGATCGCGCGAAGATCGCCATCCCACAGGCCGATGAGCAGGTCCGCCTTCTGGGCCATATGATTGAAGATTTCAGCACATCGCCGCTGCCGCGCCTGTGGTATTTCCCGGACAAAGCGATGACCATGCTGATCCCGACCGGCGACGCACACGCCAACCCGCTCAGCTACTACCAGGACGAGATCAACAGCATCAAAGCGCACGGCGGGCAGATGACCATCTACCTATCAATCGCCGGCACTCCGACCGATGCGAACGTCCAGACCTGGCGCGCACAGGGCTTTGATTTTGGCATTCACCCATACACCAATAAGCCCGACAGCTACCCGCCCTACAACATCACCAGCCTGGCGCAGGGCTTCGATGTCTACTCTGGGGCAGATGGAAACAGCGGCTGGTTCGGCAGCACCTTCAGCAGCCCAAAATCGCGTACGGTTCGCAATCACCAGGTGGCCTGGAAGGGCTGGACCGATGCCGCAGATTTTGAGGCGGCGCACGGCATCGCACTCGATACAAGCTTTTACCATTGGGGGCCGTGGCTCCAGAACGCCGACAATAGCTGGCCGCACGGCTACATCACCGGCAGCGGGCAGCCAATGAAATTCATGCGCGCCGACGGAACTATTCTGCCCGTCTACCAACAGCTCACCGAGCTGGTGGATGAGCAATTGTTGGCCGCCGTGACCGATGGCGCGGGCTTCGAGGGGTTGAATGGCGCCCAGGCGATCGCCGTATCGCGGCAGATGATCGACGCGAGCCTGGCCGGCGATTACGCCGCGTTGGTGACTCAGTTCCATGTGGATTACTATGGGCTGGGCAGCCCGCAGACCTGGGCCGAAGGCACGCTCGACTACGCCACCAGCAAAGGCGTGCCGATCTGGAATGCCGACCAGTGGATGGGCTTCACCGAAACGCGCCACGACGCACAGTTCAGCGGCCTGAGCTGGAGCCAATCAAGCGGCCAGCTGGCCTTCTCATTGCAATCTGGAACCACGACGACACACTCGCTCACGCTGATGGCGCCGTATATGGTTGCCGCTGGCCAGATCCAGAATGTGAATGTCGATGGCACGCCGACGACGTTTACAAGCAAAACAATCAAAGGGCGCCCATACGCGTTCTTTACCGTCGCGCCGGGCAATCATCAGATCATAGCGGCCTATCCGGCTATAACGCCGACCAACACGCCGACCAACACGCCGACCACGACAGCAACGCCAACCAGCACACCAACAACGACTAACACGCCGACCATAACAGCAACGCCAACCAGCACACCAACAACGACTAACACGCCGACCAGCACACCGACTGCGCTCAAGCACATGACCTACCTATCGCTCCTCGTGCGCTGAATCCCGGTGATCGCAGCAACGTGCGCATCGCACCAG
>WNGB01001935.1_pt1 | contig 45217 bp, 42 predicted proteins | sample 5400681 | NCBI WGS metagenome assembly WNGB01 (sample SAMN13153367, study PRJNA577476) | soil metagenome | isolation source: 115 cm soil or saprolite under grassland replicate 2 | place: USA:California | collected 2016-06-15
GCGACGCGATAGCCGGCGCGCTGCACGCTCTTGCGGAGGTTCTGCGCCGCCGTCGTCTGTACGGTGACGAGATACATCTCTACCTCGAGCCGCGTGCCCGTCATGCCGACCGGATCCGAGATGCCCCTCTGCTGGTCGACGACGTACTCCTGCGGAATGTCGTGCAGCAGCTCGTGCTCGCGTCCCAGCGACACCGCGCGTGCCACCTCGTTCACGCGCGCCACATCCTGGGCGCTGATCTCCTCGCCGCTCACCGCGACCACACCGGTCGAGTTGCGCGCCGACACGTGCTCGCCCGCGATCCCGCAGGTCACGTCGGCCATGCGGGCGCCCGCCATCCGCTCCGCGTCCTTCAGCGCCGCCGCGACGGAGCGCGTCGTCTCGTCGATATCGCGCACCATGCCACGGCGCACGCCGCTGTTCTTCGCGAGCCCGACGCCGAGGATCTTGGCGAGCGGCACCCGCGGCAGGTCGCCGGCCAGCTCGGCGATCACGGCGCACGTCTTGGTGCTGCCGAGGTCGAGTCCGGCGACGAGGCGGCGCTCAGTCATCAGAGGCCGCCCCCCCGGATCCATTACGCGCGCTCCGCCGCCGCACCACGACTTGTCCCGCAAAGCGGGCGTCGAGCTCGGCATAGGGACGCGCTTTCGCCGCCAGGTCTCTCGCTACCGCTACCACCGCCGCAATCACCTCCGGCCCCGCATCGCGGCTGAGCAGCACGCGATGAGCGCCACCACCGAGCTCGAGCAGCACGTCACCGCGCGGCGTCTCGGTCCGCCGCGCGGCATCGATCGTCTGAAACAGCGCGGGATCGACGGCCTGCACCCGCGACAACAACCCAACCACCCCGGAGTCCGCTCTGCCGCTTCCTGCTCCCGTTCCGCCCCCCCCGGGGCGCACGATGGGCAGGTCGAGACTCGTCAAATCGAACGGCAGCGTTCGTCCATCCGCATCCACCGGCGCGAGTGCCCCTCGCCCGCTCATCAGCAGCGCCACCGGCTCGATCTCGCGCACGATCACCTTGAGCGAGCCCGGCGGCCGGCGGCTGACCGAAGCATCGGCAACACCATCCAGTCCGCGCAAGCGCTCGGTGAGCACGTTCGTGTCGTCGAACACGCTCGCGCGGGGCGAGAGCCGCAGCGCCGCCAGCACCTGATCGGCATCGAGATAGCGGATGCCGACGATTTCGACCTGCCGCACGCGGAAAAACCGCAGACGGCGCAACCCCAGCGGCGCGGTCATCCACATCGCCATCACGAGCATCGCCGCGCCCGCCCACGCCAACACCCGCCAGGAGGCCCGCGGCCACTTCACGCGACCGCTCCCCGATCCCCATTCCCCGCTCCCAGAATCTTCAGCAGCTCGGGCCCGACGCGCGTGATGTCGCCGGCGCCCAGCGTGAACACGACGTCGCCGTTCCGCACCGCGCGCGCGACCTGCTTCGTCAACGTAGCGCGCTCGCGCACCGCGACCGTCGCCGCGCCGGCGCGCGTCGCGCCGCGCACGACCAGGTGGTGCGTCACACCCGCCTGCGGCTGCTCGCGCGCCGCGTAAATCGGCGCGACGACCACGACATCCGCCGCCGCGAGCGCTTTTCCCAGCGCCTCGCCGTGCAACGCCGTCCGCGAAAACAGATGCGGCTGAAACACGGCGACCACGCGCCGGCCCGGGAACGCCTGCCGCGCCGCCGCCAGTGTCGCGGACACCTCCGTCGGGTGGTGGGCGTAATCATCCACGATCGTCACGCCCGCTGCGTCACCCAACCGTTCGAACCGCCGGCCGACGCCGTGGAAGCGCGACAACGCTTCCGCGCCGGCTTGCACGTCCGCGCCCAGCGCCTGGAGCACGGCGAGCGCCGCGGCCGCGTTGCGCACGTTGTGCAATCCCGGCACCGCGAGCGCCAGCTCGATGCTGTGTCCACCCGGCAGCGAAATCGTCGCGCGCGACCCACCGGGCTCGAGCCGCACCGCGCGAATGCGCACGTCCGCAGTCGCGCCGTGCCCCACGCGCCACACCGGTGCCGTGACGTGCAACGCCACGCGGTCTGCGCCCACGTCATCGGCGCCGATGATCACCCGCTTCGCGCGACTCGCGAACTCGGCGAACGCGTCCTCGAGCGCCTCCATGCTGCCGTAGCACTCGAGATGATCGGCTTCGACGTTGTTCACGACCGCGACGTTCGGCTGCAGCGACAGAAACGCCTTGTCGTACTCATCGGCCTCGACGACGAACAGGTCGTCGCCGCCGATGCGGGCGTTGCCGCCCCACGCAGCGACACGGCCGCCGGCGAGTCCCGTGGGATTTCGTCCGGCGGCCGTGAGCGCCTCTGTGACCATGACCGTGGTGGTCGTCTTGCCATGTGTCCCGGCGACCGCCACGACGCCCTCTCTTCCGCCAGCGACCAGCTCCCCGAGCGCATCAGCGCGCCGCACGACCGGCAGACCCAAGGCACGGGCCCGCGCCAACTCCGGGTGCTCCCGTGGGACCGCGGCCGTAACTACAACCGCCCGAGCCCCTTCCACATGGCTCGGATCGTGGCCCCTCCAAACGGGAACTCCCAAGGCGGTCAGGTCATCAGCACCTGTCCCGGAAGTGTCAGAATCACAACCAGTTATGGCGACGCCCCGGTGCCTGGCAATCAAAGCCAAGGCGCTCATCCCCGCCCCGGCTATGCCCATGAGGTGGATGGGTCGGGGATCCCCGGTTCGAAACAAGGTCATCTGTGGGCAGCTAATATAGGAAATCTACGCAACTTGCGAAAGCTCTAAAACCTTTTTCATGATGGTTCGGGCGGCGTTCGGGTGGCCCCGTCCCCGGGCACTCCGGGCCAGGGCGTCCAGTCGTTTGTCGTCCTGGACCAGCCCGCCGACGGTTTTGGAGAAGGTCTCCGGGGTGAACTCCCGCTCGACGAGTAACACGCTCGCGCCCGCACTCGCGAGCGCCAGCGCGTTGAACGTTTGGTGATCCGCGGCGGCGGTCGGCAGCGGCACCAGCACGCTCGGCTTGCCCCAGGCGCACAGCTCGGAAACAGTCATCGCGCCCGCGCGCGCGACCACCAGGTGCGCGGCGGCGTAGGCCGTCCCGATCGGATCGAAGAAGCCACGCACCACCACGCGGCCGGGCACCGCGAGCGGCGCGTAACGATCCAGATGTATTGTGCCCGTGCCCCACAACAGATTCACCTCGCCGAGCAACCCGCGTCCCAGCACGCCGGCAACGGTCTCATTCAATGCGCGTGCGCCCTGACTCCCTCCAAAGACGAGCACCGTGCGACGCTCTGCCGTCAGGCCGAACTCGGCGCGCGCCGCGGCTGCATCCACCTGGCCGGGCGGCGTGATCGGATTGCCGAACACGAAGACCTGCGTGTGCGGCCCTGGCGACAAACGCAGACGAGCTTCCGGAAACCCGAGGTGCACTTGCTGCGCGCGCCGCGCAAGCAGGCGCTGCGTGAGTCCCGGAAATGCGTTCTGCTCTTGCAACGCAGTCGGGATCCGCGCGTTCTGCGCGCGCCACACGATCGGTCCCGCCGCGTACCCACCCGTGCCGATGACGATCGCTGGACGCTCGTCGCGTAGCACGCGTCCCGCGGCGCGCCACGCCCGCACGGCGATCAACGGCCAGCGCGCATTACGCCACCACGCGCGGCGATACAGCGGCTCCATGGGCAACAGGTGAAATCGAAATCGGTGCTGCGGGAGGATCTGCGCTTCGATGCCGCGAGACGCGCCCACCAAAATAACTTCGTGTCCCTGATCGGCTGCCACCCGCGCTAGGGCAAGAGCCGGCATCAGGTGACCGCCGGTGCCGCCGCCCGCGATTAAGATCTTCACGTGCGGCGTGCGACGTGGCGCGTGCGGCGTTGCATGGAAAGCTCGAACCATCCTTGCTGCGCCGCACGCCGCACGCAATCACGCCGCACGTGAGTCTCTCCGGGCCCGCCCGACACTCGCCAGAACTCCGGTAGCAGCCAGGGCAACGATCAGGGACGACCGCCCATACGACATGAACGGCAACGTCACGCCGGTCGCGGGAATGACCGCCAGGCTCACACCGATATGCACCACCACGCTGAGTCCGATCATCACGGTGATTCCGGTGGCGAGCAGCTGCCCAAACGGATCCGGCGCGTTCCGCGCGATGCGGAAGCCGAGCCACACGAACGTGCCGAACAAGAGCGCGATGGCGAGCACGCCGAGGAAGCCCCACTCCTCGCCGATCGTCGAGAAGATGAAATCGGAGTAGGCGTACGCAAGGTAACCGAGCTTCTGCTGGCCTTGGCCGAACCCGGCGCCGAGCAGCTGCCCGGCGCCGATGCCCGTGAGCGATTGCTGCACCTGCCAGGTCGCTTCCGCGGGGGCGGCGCCAGGATTCAGAAACGTCAGCACGCGTGCGAGCCGGTACTGTGCCGTCGCCACGGCGCCAAAGAGCAGCGGCCCCGCCGCCACGCCGAGCGCGAGGAAATGGCCGATGCGAGCACCCGCGGTGAACAGCACGCTGCCGGCGAGGAGGGCGACGAGCAGCGCCATCGAGAGGTGCGGCTCGAGGAAGATGAGCCCGACGACCGGGATGAGGATGACGACGAAGGGCAGCACGCCGCGCTGGAAGTCGCGCAGCTGTTCCCCTTTCTTGGCGGCCAGCATCGCGCACCAGACCACCATGGCGAACTTGGCGAGCTCGGATGGCTGCAGGGTGATGATGCCGAGGTTCACCCAGCGCCGCGCGCCGTTGATCGTCGGCGTGATCGGGTGCGTGAACGGCAACAGCGGAATCAGCAGGAGAAACACGGTGACACCCAGCAACGGCCAGGCCCACTCACGCCAGCGATGGTAGTCCGTGCGCGCAAAGACGACCGCCAGCAGGCCGCCGACCGCGGCGCCGACCGCCTGGCGCAACGCGAAGCTCGCGCCGACCTGGCCGCCGGCCACCGTGACGAGGCTCGAGGCGCCGTACACCGCGGCGAGCCCAAAGACGACCAGCACGGCGGTGACGACCGCGAGCAGCCGCCCTTCCCAGGTTACTGCGCTTCGACGAGTCGCCGGAATGTGGCCCCCCGCTCTTCGTAGTTCTTGAACATGTCGTAGCTCGAGCAGGCCGGGGATAACAGCACGGCGTCGCCGGGCTGCGCCGCGAGCCCAGCGCGCGCCACGACGTCCTCGAACGTGCTGCCGCGCTCGAGCGGCACCTTGCCGCCGAGGTCCTGCTCGACCAGCGGTCCCGCTTCGCCGTAGGCGATCACGAGGCGGCAACGGTCCGCGAGCAGGAGCGCCAGGCTGGTATACGGTTCGCCCTTATGCCGCCCGCCGAGCAGCAGCACGAACGGCCGCTGCATCGCCAGCACCGCCACGGTGGTGGCGGCGATGTTCGTGGCCTTGGAGTCGTTGATCCACAGAACGCCGTTCACCTCGCGCACCGGCTCGAGCCGGTGCGGCAGCGCGCGAAACGAGCGCAGCCCGTCCCCGATCATGCCTGTGGGAACGCCGGCTTCGTGGACCGCGAGTGCGGCGGCGAGCGCGTTCGCGACGTTGTGATCACCGAGCAGGTGCAGGTCCGCGCGCGTGACCAACGCCTCGCCGCCGAGCTGCAGCAGGCCGAGCTTCGCATCGTACCAGGCATCGGCCGCTGTGACGAGCGAAAACAGCTCTCTGCGGCCCGGCACCCCCCGCGCGAGATCGAGCACGAGGTTGTCGTCGCCGTTGAGCACCCAGACATCGCCTTCGCTCGCATTGCGGAAGAGCAGCCGCTTGTCGGCGTAGTACGCGTCCGCCGAGGGGTACCGGTCCAGGTGATCGGGGGCGAGGTTGGTCAGCACGCCGACTTCGGGCGCGAAGTTGGGGCTGTCGTGCAGCTGAAACGACGAGACTTCGAGACTCAGCCATTGATACCGTTCGTTCGCCAAGGCGAGATCGGTCACGGGGCGGCCGATGTTGCCCGCGGTGGTGGACTGCAAGCCGGCCGCGCTCAGCAAATGGGCGACCAGCGCCGTTGTCGTCGTCTTGCCGTTCGTGCCGGTGATCGCGATGGTGCGCGTGCCGGGCTGCAGGGCCGCGAGGGCGCGGAACCCGAGATCGAGCTCGGAGACGATCTCCACGCCGGCATGCCGTGCGGCCGTGAGTACCGGTGCATCCGGCGGGACCCCCGGCGAGACCACCACCCCGACGGCCTGGCGAATCTTGCTGAGGTCGTGCCGGCCGATTTCGACGTCCACCCACGGCACGCCCTTCAAGGCCTCGACCGCCGCGCCGGCGTAAGGATGATCGGACGCGTCGCTCGCGTAGACGCGCACGCCTTCGCGCGCCAGCAAGCGCGCCGCCGCGACGCCGCTTTTGCCGAGCCCGATGATCGCGACCACGCTGCCTGCGCGGCGCCAGGCGTCGGGGACCAGGCGTGCCTGTTCGATCATCGCACCTTGAGCGTGGCCAGCGCGATCATCGCGCACAGGACGCCGAGGATGTAGAAGCGCATCACGACCTGCGGCTCCGCCCAGCCGAGCTTTTCGAAATGGTGATGCAGCGGCGCCATTCGGAAGACTTTGTGGGCGTCGGCGTACTCTTTTCCGTAGCGGCGCTTGCGCCACTTGTACGTCGTCGTCTGGATCAGGACCGAGAGCGTCTCGGCGGCGAACACGGCGCCGGCGATGAGCAACAGGAATTCCGTCTTGAGAAGGATCGCCACGGTCCCCAGCGCGCCACCGATCGCCAGCGCGCCGGTATCGCCCATGAAGACCTGCGCCGGATGCGCGTTGAACCACAGAAACCCGAGCGCGGCGCCCATCAGCGCGCCGCAGAAGATCGTCAGCTCGCCCGCGCCGGGGAGGTGGAGTACGCCAAGATACTTCGACGCGTCGACGCGGCCGAACAGATAACAGAAGATCGCGAACGCGCCGCTGACGATGACGGTGAGTCCCGCCGCGAGTCCATCCAGCCCGTCGGTCAAATTTACCGCATTCGAGCTCGCGGTCGTCACGAACGTCACGAACGCGAGGTACACCGGCCAGGACAGAATCCACACGTAGTACTTGAAGAACGGGAGCTGCGTGGCATTGGGGGCGACGCTGTTCGTCAGCGGCAGCAGCAGGAGATACACGCCCAGTCCAATCCCGAACGAGACCTGGCCGACCAGCTTCCAGCGGGCGACGAGTCCTTGCGACTGGCCGCGGACGATTTTGAGGTAGTCGTCGAGAAAGCCGATCAGCCCCATCCACAGCGTCGCGACCACCGCGACGATGACGTAGCGGCTGTCGAGGCGCGCCCAGAGCAACGTCGGCACGATCGTCGCCAGGATGATGATCAGCCCGCCCATCGTCGGCGTGCCGCGCTTCCCGTGGTGACTGGTGGGACCCTCGGCGCGGACGATCTGGCCGATGCGATGGTCGCGCAGCTTCCCGATGATCCAGGGGCCGACGACGAAGGCGAGCAGCAGCGCCGTGACGGTCGCGCCCGCCGCGCGGAACGTGATGTAGTTGAAGAGATTGAAGATGATGTGCTGGCGTGCGAGCGGCGCGAGCAGATGATAGAGCATCAGGTCAGGTAGTTGAGGATACGTTCCAAGGCGACTCCTCGTGACGCTTTGAGCAGCACCAGCTCGTTGCCGCGCAGCGCCGATTTCAGCTTGGGGCCGAGGGCGTCCGGATCGGCCGCCGTGATCAGCCGGCCCCCGAGCGCCTCTCGCAGTGACTCGAACGCCCGCGCGAACGTCCCCACCGCTGCCACGAGCGCGGGCTTGCGCTGGGCGATTTCGCGTGCCGCTTCGGCGTGCAATCTTGCACTTTCCGGCCCTAACTCCAACATCGTACCCACCACCACTACCAGCGGCCGCCGCTGCCGACGCGCCAACCAGTCCGCCGTCTGCACCGCCCGGCGCATCGAGGCCGGGTTGGCGTTGTAGGTGTCGTCGATCACCACCATGTCGCCGATTTCCCGAACGTCGCCGCGCCCTTCCGGGAGGTGCAGGCCGGCAAGGGCCCGCACGGCGGCGTCGTGGTCGACGCCGGCCCGCTGGGCTACGGCCAGCGCGATTTGGGCGTTTTCGAGCTGATGAATGCCCAGCGCGGGCAAGGTGATCTTTTCTCCAGAGTCCAGCGCAAGGCGCGGATGGCCGTCCTTATCCAGATACCGGTCGAGCAAGGCGTCGTCGTTGCTCCTGCCCAGCAGCGCGGCCGGGATGACCTGCGTCCGGCGGCGGGCCTCGGTCCACATGGCGTCGGGCCCTGAACCGAGCACCGCCACCGGCACGCGATCGAGCAGCGACAACTTCTCGGCCATCACACCTTCGAGCGACCCGAAACCCTCGACGTGTGCGTAGCCGATGTTCGTGATGACGGCGATCGTGGGCTCGATGATGTCGCGCATGCGCGCGATCTCGCCCGGCACGCTGGCCCCGGCCTCCACGACCAGTGCCTCCGTGTTATCCGGGGCGCTGAGGATGGTCAGCGGCACGCCGATCAGGTTGTTGAGGTTGGCGCTGGTCGCGTGGACGCGATAGCGCGCCCCCAACGCCGCCCGGATCATCTCCTTTGTGCTCGTCTTGCCGCTCGACCCGGTGATCGCGACGACCGGCGTCCCGTCGGGGAAGATGCGCCGCCGCGCCCTGGCCAGCAGGCCCAGCGCAACGAGCGTGTCATCCACTTCGAACAACGACAGGCCATCCACCCTGGGCGTGCCGCGCCGCACGACGGCGGCTGTGGCGCCCCCCGCTCTCGCTTTGTCGAGGAAGTCGTGGGCGTCGAACTTGTCGCCTTTGAGAGCGACAAAAAGGGACTCGGGGCTCGGGGTTCGGGTATCGGTGGTGATCGTCTTGAACGTCAGCTTTCTGGGCGCCCGTAGACCGAGCGCGGCAGCGACTTCGTCGCTGGTCCAGACGTGCCCAGACCCTAGTCCCTTGGCCGGTGCCCCCATCAGTTCGCTCCCAGACCACGGACCACTTCGCGCTCGTCGAATGGCTCTTTCGTGGTCCCGACGACCTGGTAGGTCTCGTGTCCCTTGCCCGCAAGCAGAATCGTGTCGCCCTGGCGTGCCAGCTCGAGCGCCTGACCGATGGCCGCGCGCCGATCCACGACGCGATAGTGCTGCCTCCCGCTCATCCCGGCCTCGACGTCGTCCAGGATCCGCTCGGGATTCTCCGTGCGCGGATTGTCCGACGTCACGATCGCGATATCGGCCAGCCGCGCGGCGATTTCGCCCATCGGCGCCCGCTTGCCGCGGTCGCGGTCCCCCCCGGCGCCGAACACGACAATCACCCGTCCCTTCGACGACGTGACCTCGCGTATCGTCTCGAGCGCGCGCTCCAGCGCATCGGGCGTGTGGGCGTAGTCGCGCAACACCACGCAGGGGTCGACCGCGATGCGCTCCATGCGCCCCGGGACCTGGGGTGCCGTGGAGAGGCGCTCGGCCACCACGCCAGCCGGCACATCCAGTCCCACCGCACAGGCCGCGACGCCCAACGCGTTCGCGACGTTGAAGCGGCCCAGCAGGGGGAGCGCGACGGGGTGATTGCCCTGCTTCGTCACCAGAGTGAAGCGCGCTCCCTTGGCGTCGACGCGCACATCACGGGCGGTGACATCTGCAGACTTGTCTCTTCCCTCCGCGGCGAAAGTGATACGTCGTGGGGTGCGTGGCAGCCGAGCCCAGGCGGCGTCGTCGGCGTTGATGACCGCTAGGCCCGCATCGGCCAGGTAGCCGACGAGCTTCGCCTTGGCCGCGAAGTAGGCGTCGAACGTCTCGTGATAGTCGAGGTGGTCGCGGGTCAGGTTGGTGAAGATGGCCGCGCGAAACACGAGGCCTTCCACGCGGCCCTGATCGAGACTGTGCGAGGACACCTCCATCGCGACCCCCGCCGCTCCGCGATCGAGGAGTGCCGCGAGCGTCGCTTGGAGATCGATGGGTCCGGGCGTCGTGAGATTGCCCGCTTCACTCTCGACCGGGTTCCCCGCCGGATCGATGCACCCCAACGTGCCGATGGCACCCATCGGCCAGAGGGCGCTCAACACGTGCCGGGAGAGAATGACCGAAGTCGTTTTTCCGTTGGTGCCCGTCACGCCGATCATCTGTAACCGGGCCGCCGGCCGGCCATACCACGCCTCGGCCGCGATCGCCGCGGCGCGCCGCCCGTTGCGCACTAGAATCTGCGGGATCGCCACGGACTGGCGCGCCTCGACCAGCGCCGCCGCCGCGCCGCGCGCCGCGGCGGCGGCGACAAAAGTGTGACCGTCCAGCACCGCCCCGTGCACGGCGCAGAACAGCATGCCGCGCTCGAGCCGCCGCGCATCCGCGGTCAAGCCCGTGATCGCCGGCAGCTGCTCGGGCGAGGGCGCATCGATCAACACGCCGGCGCGCGCCAGCGCGTCCACGATCTCTTGCAGCGATCTACTCACGGGCGTCTAGCGTGGAGGTGGTTCGGCAAACACCGTGACGGTCGTCCCCGCCGCCGCGTGTTCACCGGCCGCGGGCCAGGTGTGGTGAATGACGCCCCAGCCTTTGACGACGACCTGGAAGCCGCGCTGATGGAGCGTGCGGACCGCCTCGCGGACCGGGCGATTGGTCAAGTTGGGGACCAGCCGGTCCGGTTGCGTGGACGCGGTGTCCGGGACATAAGGCCAAGGGACGACGTACGGCACCACGCCGTCCGGCTCATCGAGGGGCGTGCGGTCGGTCGTCGCCGCCACGTTGGAGAGCCGGGCGCGATCGAGCGCGACGGTCCGGGCCGCGAGGGCCTGCTCGAGCATCGAGCGCGTGACCGGCGCCGCGGTCTGCGCCGCGAAGTAACTGCCCTTCTGGGGATTGTCGATCTTCATCACGACGACGAGCTGCGGCTCGTCCGCCGGAAACAGCGCGGCAAACGACGCCGTGTACTGCCCCGCCGCGTAGTGGCCGCCCACGACGCGCCGTGCCGTCCCGGTCTTGGCCGCGAGCTGGAAGTTGGCGAGTGCCGCACGCTCTCCGGTTCCGCCCGGATCGACCACGCCCCGCAGCAAGCCGCGCAGCTTGGCCGCGACCTCGGGCGTTACCACCCGCCGAACCGGCTCGGCACGGTGCCGGTAGCGCACGGCGCCGTCGGGGGCGCGGATCTCCCGAACTAGCGTCGGCTCGAGCAGCACGCCGTTGTTCGCGATGGCGCCGTACGCCGCCGCCAGCTGGATCGGTGTGACCGCCAGCTCGTAGCCGATCGCGAGGCTCGCGGAGCTCGGTCGCGACCACTCGCGCGGCGGCCGCAGCCTCCCCGGGGACTCGGTAGGAAACTCGACGCCCGTCGGCGACCCGAAGCCGAACGCGCGCAGCACGTCGTACTGCTCAGCGGGGTGCAGGCGTGCCGCGAACTTCACGAGCGCGATGTTGCTCGAGACGCGGATGGCGTCCGCCAGGGTGAGCGAGGGCATGGGATGTTCATCGGTCACCACGCGATCGCGGAGCCGGTACCGCCCCCCCTCCCCCGAGACATGCTCGCCGGGCCGCACGCGATCGAACATGATGAGCGCCGCGGCCGCAAAGATCTTGGCGAGCGATCCCGGCTCAAAGGTTTCGGTGAACGCGCTGGGGCGCATGCTGCCATCCGCGCGGCGGGACGCCACTGCGAGGATCTCGCCTCGAGCATCACGACGTCCCCGCCATCCGCCTGCATGTTGTCGATGGCATCATCAAGCGCGCGCTGCGCGATCTCCTGCAGCTCGGCATCGAGGGTGAGCACGACGTCGCTGCCGGCCACCGGCTCGGCAATCACGCGTGCCGGGGACTCGTACTCGCGGCCCTCGCGATCCTTCAGTACGACGGCTGCCCCAGGCGTCCCGGCCAGCAAGCTGTCGAGTAATCGCTCCAAACCACCTCCACCACCTCCACCGCCTCGACCGTCCTCGCCCACTCTTCCAATCACCGCGCGCGCGAACTCGGCCGACGGATAGAAGCGCCGCAGGACGGGCTCGAGATGGACGCCGCGCGTACTGCGCAGCGGCTGCACCTCGGCCGTCGTGAACGGCCCGGCGAACCAGGCGTAGCGGCGGCGCAAGCCTCGCTCCACGTCGTGGGGCGCGAGCCGCAGCTGGCGCGCGATCGTGGCAGCGTCGCGCGCCGGATCGCGCAGCTCGTTGGGCGCGATGCCGACGTGATACGTCTCCTGCGTGAGCGCCAGGCCGAGACCATGGCGGTCGAACAGCGTGCCGCGCCGCGCCTCGAGCACGACGCGTTCGGTGCGTTGGGCTTTGGCCGCCGCGGCGTATTTGTGTCCCTCGAGCAGTTGCACCTGCGCCGCCCGGACCACGAGGGCGAGCAGCGCGGCACTGAGGCCGATCTCCACGACGCGCAGCCGCACCGCGAGCTTCGCCATCAGCGGTGCCGTTCCGGAGGCTGTGGAGCCGGAATCAGAATGATTTCCGTATCAGCGGGCAACCGGAGTCCCAGTTTCCGCGCGCGCGGCAGCAGCACGGTGCGGCTCTGCGCGGTTCGCACCCGGCGGTCGAGATCGGCGCGCCGGCCCTCCAGCGCCGCGCGCGCCTCACGCAGGTCCGCGAGCGCGCGCGCCGCATTGAGGGCGGAGGTCTGCCGGGCAATCACGGCCCAGAGCGCCGCGAGCAGCGCGACGAGCCAGAAGGCGATCCAGTGGCGGCCTCTAAACCGCATCGGCCGCCGCAGTTTCGAAGCTGCGGAATTGCGCCGAGCGGGCGCGGGGATTGGACGCGACTTCGTCGGATGAGGGAAACACGGGCTTCTTGGTGAGCACGCGCCCCAGGGCCCGGCCGCGGCAGGTGCATACCGGCTGCCGGGGCGGACAGACACACTCCCGGCTCCACTCCCGAAACGCGTGCTTCACGATGCGGTCTTCGCCCGAGTGGTAGGTGATGACCCCGAGGCGTCCGCCCGGGACGAGCGCATCACGCAGTGCCGGCAGGGCGGCGCCCAGCGCGTCGAGCTCGTCATTGACAGCGATGCGGAGCGCTTGAAACAGCCGCGCGAAATCCGGCGGCCCGGAGCGCGGTCCCAGGACGGCGCGAATCGCGTTCACGAAATCGTCACTCACGGCGAACGGCGCCGTGAGCCTGCGCCGCACGATTTCCTTCGCGAGCGCGCGCCCGCGACGCTCGTCCGCATACTCGGTGAATACGGTCGACAAACGCTCGACAGACCAGCTATTGAGAATGTCCCGCGCGGTAATCCCCTGTCCCTTAACCCCAACCCCCGACCCCCGCATTCTCATATCGAGCGGGGCACCGGGCCGGAACGTGAAGCCGCGTTCCGGCGTGTCGATCTGGTGCGAGCTCACGCCGAGGTCGAGCAGGATGCGATCGGGATGGAATGCCGCGATTGCGGCGAGCGCGGCAGGGGCAGCAAACGAGGCGGCGAGGTACTCAACACCTTCCGTGCCGAGCCGTGTTTGGGCCGCGTCGATGGCATCAGGATCGCGGTCGATACCCAAGACCCTAGCCCCTAGCCCCCGCATAATCGCGGCGTGGCCGCCGCCGCCGAGCGTGCCGTCGACGGCGCGGGTCGCGCCGCGTGCCCACTCTCGCACGGCCGCGGCCAGGACCGGGATGTGGTATTGCGTCGACTGAGCGTCTGAGGCAGCCGTAGGCACGCTCCAAAATACGAAAACCCCCGCCGATAAGGGCGGGGGTTGGGGAAAGTCGGGACCTTCAGGCGGGGCTGACGGGGCTCGAACCCGCGACCTCCGGTGTGACAGACCGGCACTCTAACCAGCTGAGCTACAGCCCCAAGCCCCTTACGGAGCGCCGGAATATAGACCCGCGTTCAGGTCAATTCAACGGCGGCCGGCACTTGAACGCGTTCTGCACCGAAGGCTTTGCCCGTTCGTACTGGGCGACGAACCCCAGCATCTGATCCGCGGTGGGCGGATGCACGCGCCGGCCCAGCAGCAGCGCGGACTTCGTGCGCGTGAGGCGATCGAACACCGTGCGCGCCTCGGGGCAGCGACTCGCGCCCTTGGCCTTCGTCATCCTCTGGTACGGCTCGCTCAGCGTCAGCACGGACGACAACCCATACCAGAAACTGGCGTTGATCCGGACTTGCTGCTTGGGACCGAGCGTGTCCGCCGCGTTCTTCGGCGCGATCACCGTCAATAGCGAGTCCAGCCAGACATAGGCGGCGGGATAGGCGCCGGCCTGCGCGATCTTCGAGCCTCCAGTGAGCATGATGACGCCAGCCGCCAGCCGTTGAGTCGAATCCGGAGACGTGAGGCCCGGCCGCAGGTAGGGACGGGCCGAGTCGACTCTCTGCGCGAAGGCTGCGCGCAGGCGATTCAGTGCCGCGGTGTCGCTTTTGACGCGGTTCGCTGCTGCCGTATCCCACACCGCCGCGTCGATGAGCTGCTTGGCGACCTGGAGGCTCGTGCCGACGTCGTTCGGCTCGAGCGCTAAGGCCTTCTTGTAGTACACCAGGGCAGAATCGGTGCGGCCGGCCAGCTCCTGCGCCCCGGCGCGCGCCTTGATGTAGCTCACGTTGCGCGGGAAGTGCCGGTACGCTCCAGCGGTGAACATGTCGAGGGCTTGCGTATCGGAAACCTGCTGCGCCGCGCCGATCGCGGGCTTCAAGAACGTCGTATCGCCCAGTAACGCCGTGTCATGCGTCGCCCTCACCTTCCAGACGTCGCTCGCGCACCGGAAATTGCTGGCCTCGGTGCAGATCGTGAGCTTCATCTCGAGCAGCTGCGGATCACCGGGCGTGAGCTGGAGTCCTACGTCCAACACCTGGACGGCGCGGTCCGTCTTCTTCATTTGGCGCAGCAACTGCGCGATCCCCAGGCGCTTCTGCGTGTTGCGCGGCTCGCCGCAGAGCTGGCTGATGTAGGCCTCGGCGGCCTGGGCGCTGTCACCCTTCTGCTGATAGCCGCTGGCGATCTTTTCCCACGCCGTGCCGTTGCACGAATCGCCCTTGAGCGCCATACGCGCCGCGCCGATCACGCTGTCGAGCGGCGCGCGCGTCGCCTCGAAAATCGTGGCGATGCACAGATACGCGCCGGTGGAATTGGGATCGATGGCCAGGGCCTTCTGTGCTTCGGCGCGAGCGCGGCCGAACTGGCCCTTCCTCCGCTCTTCGTTGCAATTGCGGATGCCTTCGCTGATGCGCACCGTCGTCGCGATGCGCTGCGCGATGATCTCGGCCAGGGCCGCCGCGGTGCTCGGATTTCCATTCGTGGCGGTGAAGCGGCCCGCGATGCCGGAGCTGCCGATGTCGAACATCTCCACATCGGCGTTCAGGGTCGAACCATTCTTCGCGAAGCGACCGGTGACGTAGGCATGCACCTGCAGGAACCGCGCGAGCTGCTTCGCCTGCTGATCGTCGAGCAAGCCGTCGCAGCCGAATCCGGATGCCCCGAGCGCTTCGCACAGCTTCGCCTTGGTCACCACCATGATCTTGTTCCGGACGAGCTGCGTGACGCGCGTGCGCACGGCGTCCGCCAGCGCGATGCTCGCCGCCGAGTCGGCCGACGACGCCATGAAGGGCAATATGAGAAGTCGCTCGGTCGGCTGTTGCGGGGCGGCAAGCTGTGCGGTCGCCGTCGATGCAACGCCGAGCGAAAGAGCCACCGCGAGTTGAAGCGCTCTCACCAGTTCGTTCCTCCGTAACAGGCTGCTACACCAATGGGCGAAGAGGGATTCGAACCCCCGACATCCTGCGTGTAAGGCAGGCGCTCTGAACCGCTGAGCTATTCGCCCGTGCCATTGGGGGAGCGGAGGTGCTAAAGCGCCAGGCCTACTGGAAACAACACGCAGTAGCCCAGAACGAGCAGCACCGGCGCGAGCGTCGTGGATCCTCTCGACAACAGCCAATAACCCAGAACGAGCGACACCAGCGCTCCGCCGAGAACGATGTAGTTCTTTGGTCCGAAACGCAGGCGCGAACGTGCAAGGGTCTGGTCTGGCATAAGCGGCTGGAGTCTATTCGTTAATCTCAAGCTCGTCAAGCAGTTGGCTTCCATCCGCTTCGGCCCCGGGCTCGGCATCCAGCGCGGCGCGCTTGCGCCGGTCGCGCCGGCGCCGCAGCCCGAGCAAGGCGACGAGGAGCGCGCCGATCGCCAGCCAGAAGAACCCCATCGCGGCCAGCCACGACAGCCAGCCGTAGCGCGAGCCGACATCGCGCTGCCAGCGCAGCTCGAAGTCGCCTTCCGTGACGTGATACGTCGCACGCAGCGCCGCATCGAACGACTCGGCCTGGGGCAGGTTGGCCAGAAGCGGCGCCAGGCCGCGGTCCCCGCCCCAGCGCTCGAGCAGCAGGACGGCAGTCGTGGCAAGCGCATAACCCGTCTCCGCGTCGCCGCGCGCCCCGCGCAACGCCCGATCGACGTCGTCGAGATCCATGTGCACGCCGCGCGCGAGCTGCCAGTTCAGGCGCAGCGCATCGAGCCGGTCCCACTCCTGCGCCGCGACCGCCGCATACCCTTCCTCGAACCACAGTGGGATGTGGCGACCGACGTGCCAGCGCAGGGCGAGATGGGCGAGCTCGTGACGGAGAGCGTTGGACGGTTGGACGGTCGGACTGTTGGACAGTAGGACTATCGTACCGGCATCGGGAAACGCCGCCCCCTCGCTCCAGAGCGGCAGCCGGCCCCGGGTGAGCGAATCGTATTTCGCACGGGTGGGCGCCAGGATGATCCGGACAGGCCGATCGGGGAACGGACCGATGCCCGGGAAATCACGCGCGTGGTCGGCTGCCTCCGCCACGTACGCCGCCAACGTTTCCTGATTCGGCCATGCGATGGCGGTCACTCGACCCACGGTGATCGCGGTAGGACCCTGCAGCAGCAGGACAAGCAGCGCTATTCTCGCGGCGGCTCCTCGCCCTTGGCGACAAGCTCCAGCATCTCCTGACACTTCTTGCCCCAGGGATTGAACTTGTTCGCCTTGAAGCCGTCTTCCCAGGTGGATTTGGCCTTGGCCTGATCGCCGGCGAACCAGTGCGCGCGCCCCAGCTCGTAGTAGGCTTCGATGAGATTGGGACCGAGCTTGATCGTCTTCTGGAAGAAGGTCTCCGCGTCCTCGAACATCTCTCGCTGCAGATACACGAGCCCGAGATAGAAGTGGGCGTAGAGCGTCGCCTTCCTGTCGTTGTCCAACCGGATCGCCTTCGACAAGTGCTCGATCGCTTCGCCGAAGATCCGTTTCTTCAGGCAGATGTAGCCGACGTTGATGCGCGCGAGGGAATTCGCGGGCTCCTTCATGAGGACTTTCTGGAAGGTGCCGAGCGCGTCGTCGTAGTCTTCGTGGAGCATCTGCGCCCAGCCCAGCAGCGACTCGGCCTGCGTCTCGCCGGGCGATAGCTGGAGTGCCTTCGTGAGCGCCTGAATCGCGCCGGCGTGGTCGCCGAGCGAGATGAGACTCCAGCCCTTCTCGATGAACGTGGTCGCGCCGATGTGATCGGCATGGAGCACCGGTCGCTGGCCGGTGAATTCCGGGGCGGCGGCCTGCTTGGTATCCGCGGCCAGCTGTTTGTAGCGATCCACGAGCTGGCGGATGTCGTCCTTCAGCTGCGTCATCTCGCCCAGCATTCCGTCGACCTTCTTGAAGAAGGCGATGATCTCGCGCTTGGCGGCCTCGCGCTCCGCGTTTCCGGACGGGCCGCCGCCCTCGAGCTGGCGCGCGATGGCGTCGTACTCGCGGCGCAGCGCGGCGACCGGTGTTTCCGTCATGCCACTCCCTGCAGCGCGAGTTTTTCCTTCGAATTCAGCAGCTTGTTCGTATTCAAGACGACAATCGTGCGGCCGTTCTGGACCACGAGGCCGGCGATGTACTCGGCCGCGAGCCCCCGCACGATGCCCGGCGGCGGTGTCACCGCTTGGGCGGCCACCTGCATCACCTCGGTCACGGTATCGACGATCATGCCGATCTTGCCACCGTCGAACTCGAGGATGACCGTGCGCGTGTCCTCGCGCAGCGGCGCGTCCGCGCCGAGCCGCTTGCGCAGATCGACGAGCGGAATGGCGCGGCCCTCATACTGGAGGACGCCCTCGAGAAACTCCGGCGCTTTCGGCAACGGGGCGGGCGCTTCGTAGCGCAGGATGCGCTCGACCTGAAAGATGTTGAACGCGAAGTCCTGGCCACCCAGCTTGAACGTGACCAGCTGGACATCGTCCCCCCCCCCGCTGCCGCTCGTCGTGGTCGTCGATGTCACGTGATGCGATCGCCGAGGGCGTCGAGATCGAGAATCGGCACCAAGCCGTCTTCCTGCTCCGCTACGCCGGCCGCCCACGGCAACGTCTGGCCACGGGGCACCGGCAGCGGCTGCTCGCGGACGACGGCATCGGCGTCGTCCACTTCGAATGCGACCTGGCGGCCGCCGGCGCCCAGCTCGACGAGCACGACGGTGCGGACCACGTTCCCCGGTTCCGCGGGAGGCGCGTCGCTGCCCTTGAGGAACGCCCCCAGATGGACCAGGGGCACGAGGCGCCCGCGCAACGGAGTCAGACCCCGCACCGCCGGCAGCGTGCGCGGAATGGTGAGCACTTCCGTCGCATCCCCCACCTCGAGCACGCGGGCGACCGGTAGACCGTACGATTTTCCCTCGGAACGGACCAACAAGTAACCCTTCATCGGTTCCCCACCCTCAAGGGTGGGCCGGCTTCAGCCTGTCGAGTCACGGGCGATTCCCCCGCCGCATCAACTCGGCGGCGACGCGGTCGGCGATCTCGCCCAGCGGCAGCACCGCATCGACGCCGCCCGCCTGGACCGCCGCAAGCGGCATCCCCGGAATCACCGCGGTTTCCCGATCCTGCGCGAGACCGGTGCCGCCGGCGTCATGCATCGCGCGCAAGCCGCCCGCTCCGTCGCGCCCCATGCCGGTGAGCACGACGCCGATGCCGCGCGCGCCGTAGACCTCGGCGATGGAGCGGAACAGGGGGTCGGCCGCCGGCCGGACGCCCCACAGGGGCGCCGATTGGTCGAGCGCGATGACGGGACCGTCGGGTGCGGAACGCACCCGCATATGATAATCGCCCGGCGCCACGTATGCCGTATCCGCGACGATCGGAGCGCCGTCGTCAGCCTCGACCACGCGCAAGCGACTCATCGAGTCAAGCCGCTCTGCGAGACTGCGCGTGAACTTCGGCGGCATGTGTTGCACGATGAGGACGGCGGCGCCGCGGCCCGTCGGCAGGCGCGGCACGACGTCGGCGAGCGCGCGCGGACCGCCGGTCGAGGCGGCGACGCCCACGGCGAGCACGGCGCGCCCGCGCAGCGCGAGCTCCGGGGGGTGCACCACCGGCGCGGGCGGGCGCGCCAGCACGTTGACGTGCGACACGTCGGCCGCGAGCGCGCGCCGCACGGCGGCGATCAGCTGGGGCGCGAGCGCCTCGAGCGCGGCGCGCGAGTGGCCGAAGACGTCGGGGGGCGGCTTCGCGACGATTTCCACCGCGCCCAGCTCGAGCGCGCGAATCGCGGTTGCCGTGCCGGGCCCCGCATGCGCGCTGACGACCACGATCGGCCGCGGCGACTCGGACATGATGTACCCGATCGCGCCCAGGCCATCGAGCTGCGGCATCTCGAGATCGAGTGTCACGACGTCGGGCTTGTGCTGGTGCACCTTACCGATCGCATCGAGCCCGTCGCGCGCGGTGGCGACGACCCGAAACTCACCATCGTCGCGGTCGCCGCCGCCCAGGACGTCCACGAGCACACGCCGCATCAGCGCGCTGTCGTCGGCGACCACCACCGTCGGGCGGGCGGGGGCGTCAGATGATGTCGGCATCGGATCCCACCGACCGGATCTCCACGCGGCCGTCTTTGAGATGAAAGCGCACGCTGCGGCCGCGGTCGCCGCCCACCGACTCGCGAATGATCGGGATCGCGGCAGTGCGGAGCGCGCTGCGCGACGCCAGCACGTTGCGCTCACCCATCTGAATGGTGCCCGGTGTGACGAGCTGGCTGAACATGCTGGCGCCGCCCGCCAGCTTGGCGACGAGCCGCCGCGGGTCCGCGCCGAGCGCCTTCAGCCGCTCGATCAGGAGCGGGACGGCGGTTTCCGGAAACTTGGCCCGGTTGGTGATGTCGCGCGCGAGGCTGGTGGACGGCAACAGCACATGCGCCATGGCGCCCGCCTTGGTCTGCGGATCGTGCAACATGATCGCGACGCAGGAGCCGAGTCCCAGGGTGACCAGGACGCCATCGCCGCGCTCGGCTGCCCAATCGGCCACCTTGACGATGACTTCTTTCACCGTCCTCACCCCCTGACCCCCTCTCCACGTTGTGGAGAGGGGGAACGATTGACGTAAATCCGTTCGCGTGGATCGACGAGGGTGAGGCGCTCGCGCGCGGGACCGAACAGCGTTTCGACTTTGCCGAGCAGCAATACGCCCCGCGGTGCGAGTGCGTCCACGAAGGCCTGGAACAGCCGCTCCTGCGCCTGGCGCTCGAAGTAGATCACGACATTGCGGCACGCGATCAGGTCGTACGGCGGACGGGGCGGCCGCTCACGGGTCAAATCGTGGGTGCGCACGTGCACCAGGTCGCGCACGAGCGGCAGCGGCTGGCCGCCCTGGAAATAGCGGCGCTTCAGATGCGCCGGCATCTCGGTGAACGCGGTGTCGGGATACTGCGCCTGCCGAGTGCGCTCGAGACTCAGGCGATCGACGTCCGTCGCATCGATCACCGCCCGCTCACCCGCCGCCTCGCCCAGGATGTCCGCCAGCAGCACGGCGATCGTGTACGGCTCTTCCCCGGAGGCGCATCCCGCCGACCAGATCCGCAGCGTGGTGCGTGCCTTGGCCAGGCCTTCGAGATAGGGCCGGAGCGCGGTCCACGTTTCGACGTTGCGGAAGAATTTGGTGACGTTGATCGTGAGCGCGTCGAGCAGCTCCTGGTACTCGTGCGCGTCCTGATCGAGAATCTTGCCGTAGTCTTCGTAGCTATGGACGCCGCGGGCGCGCATGCGCACCGCGATGCGGCGCTTCAGACACTTGTCCTTGTACGACCCGCAGCTCACTCCCCGCTCCCGTGAGATTTTTTCCGTCAACGCTTCGAACGCTCGCTCCTGAGGAGCTTTGCTCACGAGAGCGTGCTCAGAGTGTCCAGATTCGCCTTGACGAGCTCGTGTTTGGGATTCAGCTCGAGCGCGCGGCGCCAGAGCTCGCTCGCGCGGTCCCGATCGTTTCGCTTGTACGCGATGTTGCCGAGCTTGAAGTACACGTCATCGCCAAGCTCGGGCGCCAGCTCGATCGCCCGTTGGTAGAGCGCCCACGCCTCATCGTACCGCGAGCTGCGGTAGGCGAGGTCGCCGAGATTCTTGGAGAGCTGCGGCAGCGACGGCTCGTCCTGCAGCGCCGCGCGCGCCAGCTGCTCGGCTTGCGGCAGCGCGCCCGCGAGCTCGTGCAACACGGCCAGATTGTTGCGCAGCACGCCGTGCTCCGGATGCGCCTCGACGGCCTGTACGGACACCTGCTCCGCCGTCTCGAAGTCCCCCGCAGCCGCGGCGGCGAGGGCTCGGGCCCAGAACCAGATGGGCGGCACCTTGTCGGCGAACAGCTCCTTGGCGCGGTCGAGCCGCCCGGCGGCGCTGCCGTGATCCCCCTGTTTCAGGGCCACGATGCCCCACCCCACGTAGACGCGCGGATCGGTGCGCGCGCGCGTGGCCGCCTCGGAATAGGCCGCCTCGGCATCCTCCAGCCGGCCGAGCTGCTCGTAGGCGAGGCCCAGATTGTGAAGCACGGCGGGCCGCGAGCCGCCCTTCTCGGCCGCGAGCCGCAGCGCCTCCATCGCCTCGCGCCAGCGCGCCTGTTTGAGCGCCACGAGGCCGATGAAGAAGTGCGCGTTGGCATCGGTCGCGCGCAGCTCGGCCACCCGGCGAAACTCGCGCGCCGCCTCGTCGAGCATACCGGTCTTGTAGAACGCGATGCCGAGGTTGCGGTGCTCTTCCACCCGGGCATCGGTCATCTTCACGTCTTCGGCGCTGGCGGTGCGGCCGGCGCGATGCAGGAACCCCGCGGTCACGAGGCCGTACAACGCTTTGCCGACTTCGAACTCGCCCAACCCCGAATCCTCGATGACCTGATTGACGTCGCGGGAGCCGTCGAGCAGCGGCAGCAGGCGATCCTGGATTTCCGTCAGCTTCGCATCGCTGATTGCGAGGCGGTCGCGGTCGACGACGAAAATCAGATCGAACGACGGGATCTTCTTCTCGATGAGCCCCCACTCGTCCACGCGGCGGGCCCCCTCGAGCAACAGGGACTCCGGATTGATCGAGACGAGGAAGTCCTGCTGCTCCGGGCGGACGTCGGCTTCGAAGTTGAACGTCCCCTGCGTCCAGGTGAAGAGATAGTAGACCGACTCCTCGATCTGCATGCGCATGTAGCGCTCGAGCTCTTGCTGGGTGAGGACGTTCTGGCTCACCAGAATCTCGCCCAGCTTCTTGTCGCGCTCCTTGGCCTGGCGGTGAATCGCCGCGTCCAGCTGCTCCTGCGAGATCTTCTCATGCTTCACGAGGATGTCGCCCAGGCGGTCGCGGCGGTTCACGATGGACGCGTAGGAGATCCGGCCCCTGTCGAAGTAGATGTAGCCGAAGTTGGAGCGGTCGGCGATCGACAGGCAGCCGGTCTTTTGTCCCAACGCAAGCAGCTGCAGCACGTCGGGGAGCGATGCTTCCTTGAGTGAGCCTTTGATCGCCATTAGCGCAGATCCTCGATGACGCGGTCAGCCGCCGAGGGCCAGTCCCACACCATCTTTTCCCGACTCCGCACGCCGCCGGCGCTCGACACGACGATGCCACTCGTGCGCAGCCCGGCGGTGCGCCGCGGTGGAGGCGCGCCCTCCAGCACCTCGCGCGCCAGCCCGGCCGTGACCGGCGCGTCCTGGGCGGCGGCCGCCTCCACGATGCGCTGGACGATGCCGGTCAGGTTACGGACCGAATCGATCGGCCGGTCCGCCAGATAATCGAGCAGCGCCGGCTCGATCGGCACGTCCTGCTGCGTGAGCAGGCGCTCGAGCATGCCGCGTCGCAGCTCCTTGTCCGGCTCGCCGATCTCCGCCACCAGGCCGCCTTCGAGCCGCGAGACGATGCGCTCCTCGAGACCCCCGAGCGTGTTGGGGTGCGCGGGGGCCGTGAACACGAGCTGCCGGTCGGCGTCGAGGAACTGGTTGAAGAGATTGAACAGCTCTTCCTGCGTGCGCTCCTTGCCCGCGAGCAGGTGGATGTCGTCGAGCAGCAGCGCCGTAGCGCGGCGATAGCGCGCGCGCCACCAGTCCACGCGGTTGCCGTCGATGGCCGCGATCAACTCGTCGACGAACCCCTGCGTCGACAGACACGCGACGACCGCGTTCTTTTTCTTGGCGAGCTCGAGGCCGATGGCATTGAGCACATGCGTCTTGCCCAGGCCGCTCCGGCCTACGATCACGAGCGGATTGTACTTCTTGCCGGGCTTCGCGATCACATCGCGCGCGGCGCTCAGGGCCACCTCGTTCGACGTCCCGGCGACATAGCTCTCGAGCGGGAAGGCGCCCGACGGGGCCGGTGGCGGGGCCGCGCCGTCGCGGACCTTTGCGGCGGCCGCCTCGGCGGCGTCCATATGGTCGGGATCGCGGAAGACTTTTTCGCCCGCGGCCTGCGGATCGAGCACCGCCACTTCGGCCTCGAGCGACTTGAGCCGTTCGACGTCCTGCACATAGGCCGCGATCGCTTCGTCCACCGCGGCCGGCGTGTCCTGATCGAGCAGCTTCTCGAGCCGGCCGGTGCGGTAGCCTTCTCCTTCCCAGCGCATCACAGCCTCGGTGACGCGCGCGCGCCACGCCTCGACGGCTTTGCCGACGGTCACGGTGACGTCGGTCAAGAACTGGGAGAACTCATCGGGTGAGGCGGCGGCTGATGAAGCGGCGGCAGATGAAACGGCGGTAGATGAGGCGGCGGTAGATGAGGCGGCGGCCGGGATTCCAAGGACTTTCGCTGCGGCGTCAGCATTGATCGGCGTGTCGTTGACCGCCTGAAAGGCGATCAGCCGATTGAGCGCGCCCATCAGCTCGCGCACGTTCGGATACTCCACCTTCGCGACCGTCTCGAGCACGCCCGGCTGGAACACCGTCCCCCGCTCCTCCGCCTTGCGGCGCAAGATCGCGACGCGCGTTTCGTAGTCCGGTATGCCCATATCGACGACGAGCCCGCCGGAGAAGCGCGAGATGAGGCGTTCGTCCAGGTCCGCGATCTCCGCGGGCGGGCGATCGCTCGCGAGCACGATCTGGTGGCCGGACTGCTGCAGCGCCTCGGTCAGGCGCAGCAGCTCGGCCTGCATCTCTTTGCGATTGGTGAGAAACTGGACGTCGTCGACCAGCAGGACATCCACGTTCTGGAAGCGGCGGCGAAATGCGTCGCCCTGTCCCGCCGCGATCGCCGCGTGGAATGCTTCGACGTATTCGTCGAGCGTCAAGTATTCGATGTTGAGCTGCGTGGCGATGGCCTTGGCGGCGTGCCCGATGGCCATCAGCACGTGGGTCTTCCCCAACCCGGAGCCACTATAGATGAAGAGGGGGTTGTACGCGGAACTCGGATTCTCCGCGACGGTGCGCCCGGCCGTGACGGCCAGGCGGTTCGCCGCGCCCACCACGAACGTCTCGAATGTGAACCGGGGATTGAGCGTGCTCGTCATGCCGCCGGACTTCCCGCCGCAAGCTTCTTGAGGACGAGCTCGGAGATGGCCTTGAGCGTCTCGAACACCCCTTTGCCGTGCAGCGCGTCGGCCGCGAAACTCGGCACGTTGCGGAAGTTGAGCGAGTCGTCCAGCTCCGCCTGCGTCAGGATCAGCTCGCGCGGCAGGTCCTGCTTGTTGTATTGCATCACGAGCGGCATCGTGCGCACGTCGACGCCATGCTCCAGCAAGTTGCTCTGGAGGTTCTGCAGGCTCTCGACATTCTCATCGAGTTGCCGGGCCTGGCTGTCGCCGACGAAGACGACGCCGTCCGCGCCCTGCAGCACCAGCCGCCGCGTGGCGTTGTAATAGACCTGGCCCGGGACCGTGTAGAGCTGAAACCGCGTCGAGAATCCGGAGATCTGTCCCAGGTCGATCGGGAGGAAGTCGAAGAACAGGGTGCGGTCGGTCTGCGTGGCGAGCGAGACCATGCGCCCGCGCCGCGTTTCCGGCACTCGTCCGTAGATGTAATGGAGATTGGTCGTCTTTCCGGACCGCCCGGGTCCGTAATAGACGATCTTGCACGTGATCTCGCGGGTCGTGAAGTTGACCAGGGACACGGCCTATCTCCCAAACAACGTGTTGAGGCTGTCCGTCAGCTCGCGCTCGAAATCCGCCGCCAGCACCTGCTTCGGGACCGCCCCCTTGGGGGTCGCCGACTTCAACTCCGCCGCAAGTTGCTCATAGAATAACTGAACCAAGCCGAGCGATGAAACGTCGAGATCGTAGACGGCCAGCACCGCCAGCGTCCCCCGCTCGGTCATGAAGGTCGCGAGGAAGAAGCCGGTCTTGGGACCCTGGTGGCTCAGCGCCGCGAAGGGCGGTTGACGCATCTGACGCGCCAGCTCGTTCGTGGACGCGACGATGGCCGCCGCCAGCGCGGCCGCCGACATCACATCCACCGCGCGCGAGAATCCCGACTGCGCCAACACCTGGCCCGACGACGTGAGCACCAGGACCAGGCGCGCCGATGCTTCCCGCACAAAGTCGGTCAGCGGTTGCAGCGTCCAGTTCTCGACGGCCCGGGTCTGGGGACTCATAACGCCGTCTCCGCCGCGCGCAGCAGCTCGAGGCGCACGAGCCCGATGTTCACGTCCGGCTCCGCCACCGCAACCACCAGCAGTCCAGTCCCGGGGACCACGAGCAACGCACCCTGCTCCGCTTGAAGATGCCAGAATACGGCGGCGCCCGTCCCCGCCGCGTCCATGGCGCGCCGCAGTCGGCCGGCCAGACTGGCCGCGAGCGCCGCCACCGCGGGCCCCTTGATGCCTTCCATGAGCTGCTCGGCCACGATGAGCCCGTCCTCCGCGGAGACGAGCATCGCGCCGCGCACGCCGCGCACCCGCGTGATCAGATCGAGCGCCTTGCTCATTGTTTCTCCAGCCAGCGGCGCGCCATCATCGTCGCCCGCTGGGCGAGAATCGCCAGGCGTCCGAGCGGCATGCCGCGCTCCCGCACGACCAGGAGCAGCGCTTCGGGGGTGGGATGCGCGAGGTGCACGTTGCCGTGGTGTCCCTCCGCCGAGAGCCCGTTCCAGGCGCCCAGCCCCAGCAGCTTCGCGGTTCGCGCCGCTTCCTGCGACACGCCCGCAAGGTAGGCGGCGACGCTGTCGGTGACATCCGCGCCGGATTCATCGCGCAACGCACCGCCCAACACCCGGCCGGCGCCGTCGATGAGCAGCAGCCCTTCGTTCGCTCCTTCCAGGCCGGCGAACACGCGAGTTTCGTCCAAACCAGAGGCGGCGGTCGCGGCGGTCGCTGACGGCGTGGGGGCCGGAGCCGGTGTCGGCGAAGGCGGTCCATGACCGCCGCGGATCATCTCGAACGCCTGCTCGATGCTCGGGTCGTCGGGCTCGACGTTTCGCGCCTGCTCGAGATGTGCTTCCGCCTGCGCCAGATCGCCGACCTTGAAATAGAGGAACGCGAGCCCCTTCAGCGCGCCGGTATGATGCGGCGCGATGCGCACCGCCATGTCCCACTCGTCGAACGCGCGCTCGTAATCGTGCTTGTCGGTCAGGATGCGCGCCAACAAGTCGTGCGCGTCCGCCAGGTGCGGATGCCGCTCGAGCCCGTTCATCGCGACCTGCGTCGCCGCGTCGAGCTGGCCTTTGCGGCGCAACGCCTCACCCAGCCGCAGGAACACGAGGCTCTGCGGATCCTGCGCGAGCTGGGCCGAGAGGGCGCGGATCTCGTCAGCCATGGCTGAACACTCGCGCGGCTTCGCGGGCCCGCTGCACGTCCGGCTTCTGAGCCTCTTCCTCCGGGCTGCGCGCCAGGCGCTCCCACTGATCCCAGCTCTGGACCGCTTCCCCGAACCGGCCCATCGACACCAGGGCGAACCCCAGCTGGCGATACGCCGCGGCGAGCAGCGGATCGAGTCGGAGCGCGCGCCGCAGCTCCTCCGCCGCGGCCGACGCGTGCCCCTGCGCCAGATGAATGCGGCCGAGCAGGAGATGAATCGTGGCGTCGTGCGGCTGCATGCTGCCCGCTTGCTCCGCCGCGGCGCGCGCGGCGTCGAGGTCCTTCGCGTGCAGGGCAGTCTCAGCCTTCGCGATCAGCTCTGCGATGAGCTCCGCGAGCTCACTGCCGGAGCCCGGCCGAGCGCGTCGTGAATGCCCTGGATCGGCGAGCACGATCACGCCTGCGCTCTCCAGGCCAAACAGCGTCTTGGCCACCTCGAAGTCCGAGCGGCCGAGCTCCGTCGCGAGCCCGCGGACGGAGCGTTCGCCGTCGATGAGCGCGAGCACCTCCCACTCGGGCGGCAGGAGATCGAGCTCGCCGCCGCCGCCTTCCGGCGGCGGCGCGAGCGAGGGCACGACGCCGACGTGGGGGATGCGGCTCTCGATCCGCGACCACTCATCGATGCGGCGCGCGCCTTCCATGAGCAGCGCCTCCACCGGAATGCGGACCGTCACTTCGGTGGGCACCTTGCTCTCCGCCTCTTCCGTGAACGAGAAGTAGCCTTCGTTCCAGCTCATGACCTCAAAGACGACTTCTTCGATCTGGAAGTGGATCTGGCGCTCGACCTCGCGCTGCGTGATCACACCGAGGGCGACGAGGATCTCGCCGAGCCGGCGCTTGTCGCCCTGGCGCTGCTGCATGTCGCGGGCGCGCTCGAGATCGGCCTCGGTGATCTTGCCGGTCCGCAGCAACAGCGCGCCGAGCGGGTGCGGGTTGCTCCGGATCTCCGCCGACACGACGACGCCGCTGTCGAAGTAGATCTTGCCCTCGTTGTGGCGCAGCTCCGAGGTGACGCGCAGCGCCCCCGTCTTCCGGCTCAGGTCGAGCAGCTGAAAGACGTCGTGGATGCCGAGCTCGCGAAGCGGTCCTTCGATCGGCATGCGCTAGGCCGCGTCCGAGGTGGTGAAGATGCGCTGCAGATCGACGGCGGTCCGCGCGTGCATCCGCGCGCGCTGCGCGAACGGTCCGCCGGGATCGATGCGGGTGACGCGTTCCCAGGCGTCGACGGCCTCGCTGTAGCGCTGCAGGCGCGCGAGCGTCGCGCCGAGATAGAACAGCGCGCCGGTGTGCTGCGGATCGAACTTGAGCGCGCGCCGGAACGCCTCCAGCGCCTCGGTCCCGCGCTTGTCGTCGAGCAGCGCGCGGCCGAGCAGCAGCAGCGCGTCCATGTCGTAGGGGTCCTGCTCCAGCAACTCGGCCAGCTGCACCACCGCCGCGCGCAGGCTGCCGTTGCGCCGCAACAGGTCCGCGAGGGCGAGCGCCGCCTCGTGGAACGTCGGCAACGCTTCGAGCGCCGCTTCATATGCGCGCTGCGCTTCCACCCACGCTTCGTCCTGCTCGTGCAGCCGCCCGAGCTCGAGCCAGACCTGCACGAATCCTGCATCGAGGTCGAGCGCCGCCTGATAGGCGGCCCGGGCGCCCTGCCGGTCGCCGACCTTCAGGGCGATGTCGCCCTGCAGCTTGTGCAGATCGGCGCGCGCGGGCGCACGGGTCTGCGCCTGCCGCAGCGCCGTGAGCGCGCCGCCGGCATCACCCGTCGCCGCGCGCGACTTGGCGACCGCGACCAGCACTTCGACGTCTTCGGGCGCTTTGGCAGCCAGGGCGTCGGCGAGCGGCAGCGCTTCGCCGGCACGGTGCACCGCGAGCAGGCTCTTCACTTCGCCCAGCGCGGCGCCGGCATTCGCGGCATCGAGCGTGCGCGCCTCGCGATAGCGCTCCAGCGCCTCGCCGTGCAGGCCGCGGCGCGCGTAGATGTCGCCCAGCAGCGTCGCCGCCTGGCCGCGGTCCGCGCCGCGCTGCACGGCGCGCATCGCCTCCGCGACGGCGAGATCCATCATCCCCTTGCTCACGTAATCGCGCGCCAGCGCGAGCGGATCGTCCGCTCTCTTGGCGAGCCCGGCAGCCGCGGCCTGGGGCGCGGTGGCCGCCGGCGCCAGCTCCTGGAAGATGCTGTCGAGCAGCCGCTGATCGAACGCGAATTCAGCGCCCAGGCTCTCCGCCGCGACGTCGCCCGAGATCTCCGGGACGATCCCGATCGCGACGGTTTCGTATTGCAGGTCGATCGCCAGGGCAAACTTCTGCGATACGTAGTAGGGGTCCAGCTCGAGCGCGCGTTTGGTCGCCCGCAACGCGCCGTCGTAGTCGCCGAGGTTCGAGAGGGTGAAGCTCAGGTTGTAGTGGGCGCCCGCGTTCTGCGGATCGGCTTCGACGGCGCGGACGAAGGCGTTGCGCGCGTCGGGGAAGCGCTTCAACTCCACGAGCACCAGCCCGACGCCGTTCCACGCCGGCGCGGAGCTCGGCTGGTCGGCGAGCACCTGGCGATACGCTTCGAGGGCGAGCTGGAAGCGACGCAGATGGGTCAGCAACAGGGCGAGGTTGAGCCGCGCGCCGACGAATTGCGGCGAGAGCTGCAACGCCTTCCGAAATGCTTCAATCGCGCCCTCGGTGTCGCCCTGATGCGCGAGCACGACGCCGACATTGTTCCACGCGAGCGCGTAGCGTGGATCGACCTCCGCCGCCTGGCGGTACGAGGTCAGCGCATCCGCCGTCCGTCCCGCCTGATGCAGCACCACGCCGCGTTCGTTCCACAGCTTGGGCGAATCGGGGACCTCATGGATCAGCGACTCGTACAGCTCGAGTGCGTCGGTGAAGTCGCGCTTGAGGAGATGGACTTCCGCCATCGCCTGGCGGACGAGCCGGCGATCCTCGCCGCGCTCGATCGCGAGACGGTATTCGCGCAGCGCCTCGGTGTAGTAGCCCTTCTGCCGGAACGCCAACCCGAGGTTGTAGTGCGCGAGCTCGCTGCCTTCGGCGACTTCGGGGACCGGCTGCTCGCGCAGGCGGTGCTCGGCCGACTGGCGTTCGGCGCGGTAGCGCTCGAGCGACAGATTGGTCTGCGCCCGCGCGAGGGGCGGGTTGAGCTGGATCGCGCGCTTCGACGCCGCGCGCGCGTCCTGATGGCGGCCCATGTCGCCCAGCACGAACGCCATCAGGTAATGGGCGTTGGCGTTGTCGGGATTGAGCGACACGGCGCGCTCGAGCGCGGTCAGCGCCGGCTCGTTGAGACCGCGATTGTAGTAGACCTCCCCCAGATAGAAGTGCACTACCGTCGAGTCAGGCTCCTCCTCGACGGCGCGCAGGAACCACTCCGTCGCCACTTCCAGCCGGCCGCGCGACTTCTCGGCGAGCCCGAGCTGGATGATCGCCGCGACGTCTTTCGGTTTGTGCGCGAGTAGCTGCTCGAATTCGGCGACCGCCTCTTCGTGGGCGCCGAGAATCGCGTAGGTGCGGCCCAGCTCCCAGCGCGCCTCGCGCTCGTCGGGCGCCCCGCGCAGCCGCTCCTGCAGCTCGGCGACGCGGCGGTCGTAGTAGCCGGTGTTGTGGTAGGAGATCTCGAGATTGCGCTGCGCGACCTGCATGCGCGGATCGAGCTCGAGCGCGCGCGTGAACTGCTCGATGGCCTCGGGGACGAGACCCTTCTGAAAGTAGAGGACGCCGAGATTATTGTGCGCCCCTGCGTCCGACGGATCGATCCGGCGGGCAAAGGAGCGGAGGACCGCTACGTCACGCTCAGAGACCGTCAAGTCAACCGAATGGCGTCGAAAATGGCCTTGAGCGACGCCAAGTCGGGCAGGAGCAGGAAATGGCCGCGCAGCCCGTCCTGGGCATCGATACTGAACTCCGTCTCGACGCAAAACACGAAGTCCCGGTCGTGCCCGAAGTTCAGGTACGTCGTCGTGAGGACGGCCGCCGAAAGATCCACTACCAGACTGGGCACGGACGGCAACAGCAGCATCCCCATGAACTCCGACAGCGCGTTCATGTACGCGCCCGAGAGAATGTTGCCGGCCTCCTTGATGCACGACTGCTCGATCGTCTCGAATGCCGTCGTCGTGCCGAGCGGGCGCTTGAGCAGCATGTCGCACAGCTGCCGGCCGACGGGCTCGGGAAACATCAGCAGCGTGCGTCCGGTGAGATCGCCGAGCATGTGCATGAGAACCGCCGCGACGACTTCCTGCGGATCGCCGATCAGCCCGGGCACCTCCTCCAGGCGCGCGATGTTGATCTCGGGCACCGAGATCATGATGCGTCGGTGCGTCAGCTGCGACAGCGCCGTCGCCGCGTGGCCCGCGCCGATATTGGCGACTTCCTTGAGCGCGTCGAGCTGCAGCGCTTTCAGATCCCGGACGTCTTCCATCGCTTCGCCCTTTCCTTTAGACCAGACCTGCGGCATCGAGGATCAGCGCCGGAACTCCATCGCCCATGATCGTGGCGCCGCTGAACACCGGCAGCGTGCCCTGCGGCGCATCGAATCCCTTCACGACGATCTCCTGCTGGCTCAGCATCCCGTCCACCACAATCCCGGCACGCCGCTCGCCCATCTCCAAGACAATCACCGGGCGGCGAGGAGGCGGCGCGGGGGCGCCGCCATTCGTCCCCAGGAGTTTGCGGAGATCGACCAGGGGGACGACCCGATCGCGCAGCACGATCGCGTCGCGGCCTTCCATCGTCGTCAACGGCACGGTGCCGAACTCGACCGTCTCGGCGACGTAGGTGAGCGGCAGCGCATAACGCTCGTGCCCGACGGCGGCGATCAGCGCGCGCACGATCGCCAGCGTCACGGGCAGCCGCAGCACGAACGCGGTGCCCTTCCCCGGCTCGGTGCGGATCTCGACCGAGCCGCCCAACGCGCGAATCCGCGTCATCGCGACGTCGATGCCGACACCGCGTCCCGAGACGTTGGTGACGGCCTCCGCCGTCGTGAATCCGGGCCGCGCCAGCACGCGCAGCAGCTGGTCGTCGGACAGCGACTCGACGTGGGGCCCGACGACGCCCTCCCGCTTCGCCTTCTCCAGGATCTGCGCCCGGTCGATGCCACGACCGTCGTCCGAAATGCTGATCGCCACGCTGGAGCGCTCGCGCACCGCGGCGAGGACGATTTCCCCTTCGGGATCCTTCTTGTGCCGCTTCCGCTCGGCCGGCGTCTCGATGCCGTGGTCGACCGCGTTGCGAAGCAGGTGCACCAGCGGATCGCCGAGCTCGTCGAGGATTTCACGATCGAGCTCGATCTCCTTCCCCTCGACGCGGAACGCGACCTGCTTGCCGAGCTGGCGCGCGACGTCGCGCACGAGACGCGGAAAGCGGTCGAACACCTGCCACACCGGCGTCATCCGCGCCTGAATGATTTCGTTCTGGAGATCGGCCGAGAGGCGCGAGATCTGGATCGCGACGTCGTCGATCTCCGGATCCTGCCCCACCCAGCGGGCGGCCAGCTCGTTCAAGCGGCCGCGCTCGGTGACGAGCTCGCCGATCAGATCCATGAGCGTGTCGAGACGGCGCAGATCCACGCGGATATGGCGGCCGCGGCCCGCCCCGGCAACGCTCTCAGCCGGGCTGACTTGCCCTTCGTCGACGCCCCCGCCCCCGCCCCCGCCCCCGCCCGCTCCGCCGACGGTGACACGCTCGACGTCGCCCACCGAGCGGACGGCGGCTTCGATATCGGCGACGGGGGACGCGGTGTCGAGCTCGAACACGAAGCGGCCATCGAAATCTTCCGACTCGAACGCGGCCACCGGCGGCTGCACGCGGTGCAGCGTCCCTAGTGTCTGCACCTTGCGAATGACGAGCATCGCGCGCCCGCCCTTCAATGGAGCCTCGGCCCTTATCACGACCTGAATGAGTCGGCTGGATCCGATAGACGCACCAGGCGCAGCAGACGCAGGCACACTGGGGGAGTCAGGCGGCTCAGGGGTCTCGGTGAAGTGACGCGCGAGTGCGCTGGGTTGCGCGGCGGGTTTCGTGTGCTGCGCCACGCGGTCGATGTCAGCGAGAATCGCGGCCAGGTCCGCTTCGCGCTCGCGGCCGGTAACGGCGAGCTCGACCGCTTTTTCGAGCGCATCGGTGGCGCGGAACAGCAGCTGAATGACGTCGTCGGCGGGGATACGGCCGCCGCGGCGCAGATGGTCGAGCAGGTTCTCCATGCGGTGCGCGAGATCGGCGACGCGGCCGTAGCCCATCGTCGCCGCCATGCCCTTCACCGTGTGGAACGAGCGGAAGAGGCCGCCGACCGGTTCCGGCGAGGCGGGATTGCGTTCCCACTCGAGCAGCAACTGGTTGCAGGCGCTCAAGTGCTCGCGGCTCTCGGCCAGAAACAGCTCGGCGTACTGCGACAGATCCATCGCTACCCCAGCACGCGCTGGACGGCTTCGAGCACGCGCGACGGTTGGAACGGCTTCACCACGAAGTCCTTGGCGCCCGCCTGAATGGCTTCGACGACCAGCGCTTGCTGGCCCATGGCGCTGCACATCAGGATCTTGGCGTCGGGGTCCTGCTTCACGATCTCGCGGACAGCGTCGATGCCGCCCATGTCCGGCATCACGATGTCCATCGTGACCAGGTCGGGCTTCAGCTGCCGATATTTTTCGACCGCCTGCGTGCCGGTCTCCGCTTCGCCGACGACCTCGAATCCGGCCTGCGCCAGGATGTCGGTGATCATCGTGCGCATGAAGATCGCGTCGTCACAGACGAGAACCGTGTGGCTCACCGCTCGCTCCTTAAGTAGTCAGAATCGGGCCCAACAGCGCCGCGACGTCCAGCACGATGAACAACTCACCATTGCGCCGACCGACCGCCCGCACCAGCGTGGGATCGACGCCCGGCAGACCCTTGCGGTCTTCCAGGGTGGTTTCGCCCCCCGCCAGCATGTCCAGCACTTCGTCCACCGTGAAGCCAATCAACCTCCGCCCCCCCCCGTCCCCCGACTCCTCGCGCTGGCCCAATTCGAGGATGAGCGTCGAGCCCGCGACGTCAGGCGCTTGTGTCTGGGAGGTCTCGAGGGGAGGGGGTGCGGCGGGACCCGGCTGTGGCTGGCCCAGCGCACGCCACCCTTCCACGACCGTCACCAGTGTGCCGCGGACATTCACGAGCCCCGCCACGACCGGGGGCGCGCCCGGGATACGCGTCGTTGGGAGGCGCGGGAGAATCTCCCGCACTTGATCCACCTCGGCCGCGCACGCCAGTGTGCCCACGCGGAACACGAGCAGTCGTGCGGAAACGAGGCTTCCGTCAGTCATCGGATGCGAAGAAACCAAGATACTGCAAGGGGTTGCGCTCGGCAAGCAAATTCGCGTCTGCGGCCGCTTCCGCCAGCGCCGGACGCAAGTCGTCCGGCCATTCCGACGTCAGCGCGAGCGGTACGCCCGTCACCGGATGCACGAACGACAACGCGGCGGCATGGAGCAACTGCCGTGGCGCGAGCGTCTCGAGGCGTTCCGCTTCGTTGCGCGCCGATGGCGTCACGCGCCGACTGCCGCCGAAGGTGTATTCACGGTCGCCGACGACCGGACAGCCGATGTGCGCGAGGTGCACGCGAATCTGGTGCGTGCGACCGGTGCCGAGCCGCACGCGCAGCAGGTCGGCGTGGGCGAAGCGCGCCACGAGCGCCGCGTGCGTGACGGCATGGCGGCCGCCCTGCGCGACCGTCATGCGTTTCCGGTCTTTGGGATTGCGCGCGATCGGCGCTTCGATGTCCACCGGACTCTTGCGCAGATGCCCCCACACGAGCGCCGCATACACGCGTGTGACGGTGCGCCGCTCGATCGCGCCGGCGAGCCGGCGATGCGCGAGATCGCTCTTTGCCACGACGAGCAGCCCGGACGTGTCGCGGTCGAGCCGATGCACGATGCCCGGTCGCCCTTCCGTCGATCCGCGCGACAGCTCCGTGCCCCGCCCGACCAGCACATTCACCAGCGAGTCGTTCCAGTGGCCGGGGCCGGGATGCACGACGAGTCCCGCCGGTTTGTCGAGCACGGCGAGGTGCTCGTCTTCAAAAACGAACTTCAGCGAGGCGTGAGACGGCGTGTAACTGCGTGGTGGCGCTTCGTCGGGAATTGCGACCGTGACTTCCGTCCCGGGCTCGAGGACGGCGGACGCGCGCAACACTTTGCCGCGCGCGCTCACGCGCTTGTCGGCGATGAGACGTCCGGCCTGGGTGCGGGAGAGGGCGAGCTGGTCGGCGAGGAATCGATCTACGCGTTCCGTACCTGCGACAACGCAGAACGTGATGTTCAAGGTTCTGCCGCGCGTGCCTCCTTCGCCCGTTGCTGCGCGCGGCCTTCCTGCCACAGCGAGAGTCCGAGTGCGATCGCGCCGACCGTGATGGCCGAATCGGCGACGTTGAAGGTCGGCCAGCGCCAGGCGCCGATGCCGACGTCCACGAAATCGACGACGCCCTGCGCGCTGCGAATGCGGTCGATCAGGTTGCCGACCGCGCCGCCGCAGACGAGCCCCAAGGCGAGGAGGCGGAACCGGTCGCCGGGGCGCGTCCCGCGCACCAGCGAGGCGAGCACGAACAGCGCGACGATCGCGAGGCCGAGGAAGATCCAGCGCGAGTTCTCGCCCACGTGCAGGCCGAACGCGGCCCCTTCGTTGTAGACGAGCCGGAACTGCACGGTGTCGCCGATCACCTGGAGCGGCAGACGCCGCGCCAGGAACGACTCCGCGATCAACTTGGTGACGAAGTCCGAGACGACGACCGCGACCGCCGTTCCCCAGAACAGCCGTCGCTCAGCGGCGTTTACCATCTTCCTCTCTGGCCTTGCACTTGATGCAGAGGCGGGCGTGTGGGAGGGCATCGAGTCGATCGAATCCGATCGGATCACCGCATTGCTCGCAGCGGCCGAACCGTTCGGGGGCGCTGTACAGCCGGCGCAGCGCCTCGTTCACGTGCCAGAGGTAGCGCCCTTCCTGCGACGCGAACAAAAACGCCTTCTCGCGCTCCATCGCGTCGGTCCCCTGGTCGGCCATATGGAAGGAGTAGCTCGAGAGGTCGCCATCCGAGGCCTGGAGGCTCGAATTGAACGACTCACCGTAATGACCCAGCTCTTTGATGACGCGGGCGCGTTCTTCGAGCAGCCGCTTCTCGAGGTGGGTCAATTGTTTCTTGTTGAGGCCGGCTTTGGCCTTCATCTTCGTCGACTTCGTCGGCATTATCGGGTTCCGCCCTTTCGTCCGTCGTGACGCCGGAGCGCAATCGTGGTCCGGCGCCCCTCGATGTCTACTTCACGCTGCAAATCGGGCTCGTCGAGTCCCGCACCCAACACCATGCGGCGTGCCAATGTTTCGCCTTCGACGAATCCCTGAAACGCGCGGGTCGCGGCGACCACATCCTCGGCGCCCGTGATGCTCAATTCGATGCGCGTCGTGTATTCGTAGCCCGCCTCTTTGCGGAGGCGCTGCACGCGATTCACCACCTCGCGCGCCAATCCTTCTTGCACCAGGTCGTCGCTCAATGCGGGATCCAATGCGACGACATACGGCCCGTCCGCCTGCACCAGCCATTCGCTCGCGACTTCGCGCGTGACGGTCACGTCTTCGGGCCGGAACTCCCATTCCCCGCTCCGCACCGTCCCGCCCTGCTCCAGTGTCTGCAAGTCCGCCGCACTCAACGCCGCAACCGCGGCGGCAGCCCGCGGCGTCTCTTTTCCATAGCGCTTGCCGAGGGTCCGAAAATTCGCTTTGCCGCCCAGCCGCACCAAATCGTGGTCCGATGCGACCACCTGGACGGCTTTTACGTTGACTTCGGCAGCCAGAATATCTAACAGGTCTGACAAGGCCGGGCCCTGGGCGGCTGCCGGCACGGCCAACTGCATGCGGGCCAGCGGCTGCCGGACCCGCAGATTGCGGGATTCCCGGGCTGCCCGGGCGAGGGAAGCCAGCCGCCGGACGGTATTCATGGCGGACAGCAGCTCCGGCTCCCGGTGCCCCCGATCCACCGGGAACGAGGCCAAGTGGACGGACGTCCCCGTCAGGGCCCGGTGCACCCAGTCAGCGATAAAGGGCGCCGCCGGGGCGAGCAGCCGCACGGCGGCGACCAGGGCCTCGTGCAGCGTCTCGAGCGCGATCGGGTCCGTCGCGCGGTCGGGCGCCCAGAAGCGCGGCCGGTTGCGGCGGATGTACCAGCGCGACAGGTCCTCCCCCACGAAATCCATGATCGCCCGGACGCCGGCCGTGACGTCGTAGGCGGACCACGACTGCCGCACGCTCGCGACCACCTCGTCGAGCCGGGCGAGGAGCCAGCGATCCGCCGCCGGCCGTTGGCTCGGCGGCGTGGCGTCCGCCTCGGCGGGCGGATTCCAGTCCTGGGCGTAGCGGCGGAAGAAGTCGTAGGTCGACCGCAGCGTGTTCAGAAATCCGCCCGAGACCTCCGGGATCTGGCGCTCGTCGAACCGCTTCGGCAGCCAGACCTGACTCTGGCCGAGCAGATAGAGACGCACGGCGTCGGCGCCGTGCTCGCCGATCACCTTCCACGGATCGACGACGTTGCCGCGGCTCTTCGACATTTTCTGCCCGTGCACGTCGAGCACGTGCTCGTTCACGATCACGTGCTTGTAGACGGGCGCGTCGAACGCCGTGACGCCGATCGCGAGGAGCGAGTAGAACCAGCCGCGCGTCTGGTCCACGCCTTCGCAGATGTAATCGGCCGGGAAGTGCGCCTTGAAATCGGCCTGATGCTCGAACGGGTAATGCCACTGCGCGTACGGCATCGCGCCCGAATCGAACCAGGCGTCGATGACCTCGTTCACGCGCCGCATCGTCCCGCGGCAGTCACGACAGCGCCACGTATACGTGTCGATGTACGGCTTGTGCGGATCGAAGTCGTCGGGCAGCGCTTTTCCCCAGCGCTGCGCCAGCTCGTCGTAGGACCCGATCACCTCGCGGTGCTCGCGGTCCGCATCGCACTCCCAGACGTTGAGGGGTGTGCCCCAGTAGCGGTCCCGCGACAGCGCCCAGTCGACGTTGTTCTCGAGCCATTCGCCGAACCGGCCGGCGCCCGTTTCGGGCGGATGCCAGTCGATCTCGGCGTTGATCTCCAGCATCCGCGCCTTCACCGCGGTCGTGCGGACGAACCAGGAGCTGCGGGCGTAGTAGATGAGGGGCGAATCGCAGCGCCAGCAGTGCGGATAGCTGTGGGTGTACGGCCTGGTCTCGAGCCAACGGCCGTCCTGCTTCAATCGCTCGATGATCAGCCGGTTCGTTTCTTTGTCGGTGACGAGCTTGCCTTCGAGCTCCGGCCAGCGGATGTCCTTGAACGTGCCGTCGGGCGCGACCGGGTTCACGAACGCGAGCCCATTCTGCTGGCCCGCGGCGTAGTCGTCGGCGCCGAACGCGGGCGCCATGTGCACGAGCCCCGTGCCCTCATCGACCGTCACGAAGCTGCCGGCGACGATCACACTGTGCTGGCCCTCGCGCGGGAGCGGCACCACGTCCAGCGGGCGGACGTATTTCCGGCCGACCAGCTCGCGGCCGACATACGAGGCGATGCGTTTGCCCTCGATCACGGGGCGGCCGTGGACGTGCACCTCGGCGGCGCGCGCCGCGGCGACGATATAGTGCGTGAGCGTGCCGCTCGGATCCGGGAGCGCATACTCGCCGTACTCGACGTCGGGGTGCACCGCCACGGCGACGTTCGAGAGCAGCGTCCACGGCGTCGTCGTCCAGATGACGAGCTGGCGCGGCGCGTCGCCGTCACGCGAAGCGAGCGGGAAGGTCACGTAGACGGAGTTCGTCTGGACCGTATCGTACCCTTGCGCGACTTCGTGCGAGGAGAGCGCGGTGCCGCAGCGCGGGCAGTACGGCAGCACCTTGTGCCCGCGGTACAGCAGCGCTTTCTCGTGCAACCGCTTGAGCAGCCACCACACCGTCTCGATGTAGGTGTTGGTGTAGGTGACGTACGGATGCTCGTAGTCGAGCCAGTAGCCGATGCGGTCCGACAGCGCTTCCCAATCGGTCTTGTACTTGAACACGCTATCGCGGCACAACTTGTTGAAGCGCTCGATGCCGTAGGCCTCGATCTCGCGCTTGCCGCTGATGTTCAGCGACTTCTCGACTTCGATCTCGACCGGCAGGCCGTGGGTGTCCCACCCCGCGATCCGCGTCACGCCCTGCCCCAGCATCGCGTGATAGCGGCAGATCAGGTCTTTCAGGGTGCGCGAGAAGACGTGGTGAATGCCCGGCCGGCCGTTGGCGGTGGGCGGTCCCTCAAAGAAGATGAAGGGCGGCCCGTAGCGCGTCGCTTCGCTCACGCGCGTGAACAGCCGCTCGTTCTTCCACGTCGCGAGCAGCCGCTTCTCCAGCTCGTCGATCGCCTGCGTCGGATCGGACGGGGGATACGGCATCAGCTAGAGCCGCTCCAGCACGCCGCGCACGAGGGTGGCGAGCTTCGGCTCGGCGCCGCGGGCGACGGCGATGATCTGCTCGACCGACGTCGGCTCGAGCGCGTCGGGCAAACAATTATCGGTGATGATGGAAAGCCCCAGGACCCGCATGCCTTGATGGACCGCGGTGATCACCTCGGGCACGGTGCTCATCCCGACGAGGTCGCCGCCCAGGGCGCGCAGCATCCGGTACTCGGCGCGTGTCTCGAGGTTCGGGCCCGGCACCGCGACGTACACACCCTCACGCAACACGATCTTGTGGTCGAGCGCGACTGCGCGCGCGAGCTTGCGCAGCTCCGGATCGTACGCCGCGGACATGTCGGGAAAGCGCGGACCTTCGGCGTCGACATTCGGTCCGGCCAGCGGGTTATCGCCGAGCAGGTTGATGTGATCGGAGAGCAGCACGAGGTCGCCGGTGGCCCAGAGCGGATGCATCCCGCCCGAGACGTTGGAGACGATGAGCGTCCGCGCGCCGAGGGCGCGCAGCACGCGTACGGGGAAGGCGACCTGCTGCAGCGTGTACCCTTCGTAGCGATGAAAACGGCCCTGCATCATCGCGACGCGGCGCCCGCCGAGCGTCCCGAACAAGAGCCGGCCCGCATGGGTCTCGACCGTCGGACGCGGGAAGCCGGGGACATCGGCGTACGCAAGCGTAGTGTCGGCCTGCAGCTGGTCGGCCAACGCCCCGAGTCCCGTTCCGAGGATGATCGCGACGTCCGGAACGACGGCGGTCCGCGCCTTGACGGCGCGCACCGCTTCGGCGACTGGCGTCACCCGCGCTGACCGTCGAGGGCGCGCAGCTCCGCGAGCTGTCGCTCGAGGAGCGCGCGGAAGCCGCCGACGTACTGCTGGAACTGCCGCTCGGTTTCGGCCATGCGCACCTTGACGGCGCTCTCGGCCGCCTTCGCTTCGTCGAGCAGACGCCTGGCATTCGCTTCCGCCTCGCGCACAATGACCTGCCCTTCGCGCTCCGCGGTGGCGCGGCTGTCCTGCCGCAGCTGCTGCGCGGCGACCAGCGCCTCATTCATCGCTTTCTCGCGCTCGCGGAACACACGCAGCTGCTCCGTCAGGGCGCTGACGCGCTCCTCGAGCACCTGGCGCTCGCGAATCGCGCGCTCGAGGGCGTCGGCGACGCGCGCGCGGAAGTCGTCCACACCGAGCGTGTCGTAGCCGCGCAGGCTCTTACGGAATTCCTGCTTGCGGATATCGAGCGGCGTCAGATTGAACGCGTCGTCGTTCACGGCATCTCCCTCGGGCCGAACAGTACGGTACCCAAGCGGATCACCGTTGCTCCCTCCGCGACCGCTGTAACGTAGTCGCCGGACATCCCCATCGAGAGGGTCGGCAGCCATACTCCGTCCTCCTCCTTGATCCTATCGCGCAGGACGCGCAGTCCCCGGAATGTCCGGCGCTGCACTTCCTCGTCATCCGTCAGTGGAGCCAGCGTCATCAATCCTTCCAGCCGCAGATGCTCCAGCGCCACGATCTGTCGCGCCAACGCCGGCGCTTCCTCCGGCGCGCATCCGCTCTTTTGCGACTCACCCGCCACGTTCACCTGCAGCAGCACGCGCTGCCCCCCGGTCGAGCGGCGGTCCAATTCGCGCGCCAGCTCGAGCGAGTCGAGCGAGTGGACGAGATCGAAGCGTCCCGCGACGACCCGCGCCTTGTTCCGCTGCAGATGCCCGATCAGGTGCCAACGAATACCCGGGAGATCGGGCAGCGCGTCCTGTTTGGCCGCGGCTTCCTGAACGCGGTTCTCCCCGATGTCGGGGATGCCGGCTTCGTGTGCCGCGCGGACCGCGTCCACCCCAAACCCTTTCGTCACCGCGACAATCGTCACCGGCTGCGTGGCATGTCGCGCTACCACGGCCCTCACCTGTGCCAAGCGCTCCGGCAGGGCCTCAAAACCCATAGCCATCTAATTTAACGCCTAAAGAGGCTCTGTACCCCTTCGGTTTCGATTCGGCGCATCACGGCGGCCAGCTGCGGGCTGGGATTGAGATGATAGCCCCGGCGCAGATAGTCCAGCGCCTGCCGCTGTTCGCCCCGAGTCGCAGCGGCGCTGGCCAGCTCCAGGAACGCGACCGAGAACGACAGGGCCACCTGGTTCGCGGCGGGCTCGAGCTCGAGCGAGTCCGGCCCGAACATCTTGCCCCAGGTGAACACGGAATCGACGAGTACGCGCGTCCGGGTGGAATCGACCATCAGGCCTTGAATGCCGCGGACCAAGCCGCGCATCGTGTCGGCGCGGGCGACGACGTTGAAGGCGAGGCCCTGGAGCACCAGATGCGGATCCATGCCGAGCCACGTGCCGCGGCCCGACGACACGCCGAACGTCACGGGCCGCCGCGCGGGCAGGTAGGCCGCGATCGTATAGAGGATGACCTGGTCGGCCGTGTTGAGCACCTGTCCTTTTTTCACCGGCAGCTCGAAGCTCCCCGCGCGGAACACGCCGTCGTCGCGGATCTGCACCGGGAGCAGTCCGGCGATTTCCTCTTCGGAGAGGCGCAGGGCCGGACCCGCGGGTGGCTCGGGCGGCGCCAGCGTGTGATACAGCGCCGGCGCGCGCGCCGGATCGAACGGCCGGACGGGCCGGGCCGCCAGCTGGCGCAGATACCAATCGAGATTGGCGAGCGAGAGGTTGATCAGGGTCACGTCTTGCCGCACCCCCTCGACCTCCTGCAGATACCACACGGGGAAGGTGTCGTTGTCGCCGAAGCCGAACAGCACACCGTACGGCGCGACCGATTGCAGCAGGTTGTAGGCGAAGTCGCGCGCGGCCGTGGCATCGCCGCCGTGGCGGCGCGATGCCGCCGCGAAGTTCGCGCCCACGGGCAGCAGCGTAACCAGTGACGCCAGCGCGATGCCGACCCGCGACGGCAAGGCCGCGGAGACCCAGCGCACCAGACGCACGAGTCCGAACGCGGCGAACACGCCCCAGATCTGGAAACTCACGACGAAGAAGTAGTCGCGCTCGCGCACCTCATGCTGCGCCATCGCCGTGTACTCATTCCAGAACAGCGAGAATCCCGCCTTGAAGTTCATGTAGATGACGAGCCCGACGCCGGTGACGAGCCACAGCGCGCCCAGGAGCCAGGCGATCCCCATGTCGCGCCGGCGCGTGAATTCGAATCCCACCATGCCCAGCGACACGAACACGAGCGCATCGACGACCATCGCGACGGTCGGCAGCGAGCGGCCCCACTGCCACGAGCAGTACTGGAAAAAGTTGAGGAACTGCTGCCCGAAGACCTTCAGCGTGCGCCCGGCGCCCGGCACCATCGGGTTGTCGAGCAGCCCGCGGCTCCCGAACTGCTCGCGCCGGATGACCGCGAGGAGCGGTTTCCAGTGCTCCGGATCCGCCTCGTTGAGCAGTGGGTGCAGACCGGCGCGGATATAGAGAAACGCGTAGATCGAAATCCCGACGGCGGCGATCCCAATCGCCATGACGGGGAAGGCGCGGGAGCCGTTCACCATGGAGGCGGCAATCGCGGCCAGGAGCAACACGCCCCCGGCAATGAGCAGGAGCGGGTTCCCCAACCCGACGCCGATCAGGACGATCCACAACGCGCTGAGCGTCCCCCACTCGGCCCATTCCATTTTTTGCTCGGCCCGATCGGCCGCGGGCGACGCGCGCAGCGTGTACGCGATGAACACCGATACGGCCGGTCCCACGAGCAACGCCAGGAGGTGATTGCCGATCGAGAGCGCGGCGATGTAGACGATGAGCAGGAGCACGTGGGGCGCGCGCGCGGTGCCGCGGACGTCGCGCCAGCGGATGCAGAGCCAGCAGATCGCGGCGATGCTGAACGTCGCCACGGTGTAGACCTCGGTCTCGTTGCTGTTCTGCCATCCGGTGAACGTGAACGCCGACAGGATCGCCGCCGCGGCGGCGCCTCCGAGGCGGAGCCATCCCACTTCGCCCGACAACAGCCGGTGCGCGACGAGAAACAGGCAGCCGGCGCCCGCCGCGGAAAAACAGGCGCTCATCAGGTTGAGCCGCCACGCGTAGCCGCCGATCGCGACCGCGCTGCCCCAGACGTTGCCCAGCAACACGAACAACGGCGTCCCCGGCGGATGCGGAATGCCCAGGACGTTGGCGGCCGTGATGAATTCCCCCGCATCCCACAGCGTGACGGTGGGAGCAAGCGTGATCACATAACCGATGAGGACCAGGAGGGCGACCGCGCCGGCCTCCCGGTAAGGTGGCTTAGGTGGCAGGATTCGACACGCGCTCGCCGCCCTCGAGATGCGAGACGGCGCCGGAGAGCAGATCGCGTACCTGTTGGGGCGTGAGGTGGCGATACAGGAGGCCGTGGCTGGCGACGGAGATCGTCGAGGTCTCTTCCGACACGACCAGCACCGTCGCATCGGTTTCCTCCGACAGCCCCAGCGCCGCGCGGTGGCGGGTGCCGAGGGATTTGTCGGCGACCTTGAACTGCGTGAGCGGCAGCACGCAGCCCGCGCCGATGATCTGATCGCCGCGGATCAGGACCGCGCCGTCGTGGAGCGGTGAGTAGGGCGTGAAGATCGTCGTCACGAGGTCGGCCGAGACTTTCGCTTCCATCGGCACGCCGGTGGTGATGAACTCTTCCAGCCCGATGTCGCCCTCGACGGCGATGATCGCGCCCGTGCCCGCGCGCGACAGGCGGTCCAGCGCCTCCGCAATCTCCTCGGCTACCGATTGCCGGTCGCCGCGCGAGAAAGCGCGCATGAAGCGGGATTGCCCCAGACGCGCGAGCGCGTTCCGCAGCTCCGGCTGGAAGACGACGACCGCCGCGAACGCGCCATAGGTGAACACCACGCCCAGCAGCGTATAGATCATCGTGAACTTGGCGAACACGGCCACGAAGTAGGTCAGCGACAGGATCACGAGGCCGATCACGATCTGCATCGCGCGCGTCCCGACGAGGAACAGCAGGAAACGGTAAATGACGAACGACACGAGCAGGATCTCGAAGAGATCCGGCCACGCCCTAGGGGACAGAAACTTGAAGGCGTCTACGTTCATTGCGTGTTGGTCGTAGCGCTCGCCAGTGCAAGGGCTTCGCGTGTCAGCCGGGCGTCGTGGACCCGGAACAGCCGCGCTCCTCGCTCCCAGGCGAGGGCGCAGGCAACGGCCGTGGCGCGATCGCGGTCTTCCACGGGTCGACCCGTCACCGCGCCCAAAAACCGCTTGCGCGACAGGCCGACCGCTACAGGATAGCCCAGCGCGACGATCGTTGCTAGTTCATCGAGCAACCGGAGGTTATGGGCGGCGGTCTTGGCGAAGCCGAATCCCGGATCGACGACGATCCGCTCCCGGGCAACTCCCGCCCGCTCGGCTTTCTCGGTCGTGGCCGCCAGCTCCGCGGCGACCTCGGCGGCGACATGCTGGTAGGTGGCCAGGTCGTCCATCGTGGCCGGCGTTCCGCGCATGTGCATGACGATCAGGCCGACCTCCGCACGCGCAACGACCGACGCCAGCGCGGGATCGAACTGTAGTCCGGAGACGTCGTTGACGACGGCGGCCCCGGCGTCGAGCGCCGCGCGCGCCACTTCCGCCTTGCGGGTATCGACCGAGACGGCGCCAAAGCCCCGCTTGATCAGCCCCGCGATCACGGGCACGACGCGGCTGATCTCCTCGTCCACCGGGACCGGCGTGGCTCCCGGCCGCGTGGACTCGCCCCCGACATCCAAAAGGCGTGCGCCGTGAGCCTTGAGCTGTGCGCCGTGTTCTATCGCCGCTTCGGCCGACGCGAGATGGCCCCCATCAGAAAAGGAATCCGGCGTGACGTTGACGATCCCGATGATCACCGGTTGATCGAGCGTAAGCTCGCTACCACGGATCGCCCAGGTGCGCGGCGGCTCGACGCGCGCGGCGAGGAGCCGGCCGAGCGCCGGCGCGAGGCGCGCCAGCTCGACGGGGGCGCGGTCGTAGCGGGCGAGCGGCGCGATGCGGCTGGC
>WNGB01004158.1_pt1 | contig 45159 bp, 43 predicted proteins | sample 5400681 | NCBI WGS metagenome assembly WNGB01 (sample SAMN13153367, study PRJNA577476) | soil metagenome | isolation source: 115 cm soil or saprolite under grassland replicate 2 | place: USA:California | collected 2016-06-15
CTCCTCCTCCACCTCCTCCACCGCCACCTCCTCCACCTCCTCCACCTCCGCCGCCACCTCCGCCTCCACCTCCGCCTCCACCTCCGCCGCCACCGCCACCTCCGCCGCCTCCGCCACCGCCACCTCCTCCGCCACCGCCACCTCCGCCACCTCCTGCGCCGCGCGGGCGCCGGGCGGCGCTCTACTCACCGCCGGCCAATGCACGCCTCACCGCGCCGCCGCTCCTGGCGTGGCGGGCGGTTCGAGGGGCGCGCTACTACAACGTCCAGCTCTACCGGCGCGGACGGAAGATCCTCAGCCTCTGGCCTCGGCGACCCCGGCTGAAGCTGCATAGGCAATGGAGGTATCAGGGTCGTTCGGAGCGAGCCAACGCCGGCGTCTACGTGTGGGTTGTATGGCCTGCATTCGGCACGCTCGAGCGTCCGCGCTACGGACGCCGGCTCGGGCTGAGCACGTTCAGGATCGTCTCCCGCTAGCGCGCTAGGCTCGGCGCGTGATCAAACGGGTCTGCGTCGTCGGCGCCGGCGTCATCGGCAGCCTCTACGCCGCTCACCTTGCTCGAGTTTCCGAGGTGAGCTGCCTCGTTCGCCGCGACGACCATGCCCGCGCACTGAACGAGAACGGCCTGCGAGTCTCCGGCAGGCACCACTTCGTCGGACGCGTCACCGCGACCACTGACGCCGACGAGCTTCCCGAACCTGATCTCGTCGTGCTCTCCACCAAGACGACCGGCCTCGACCCCGCCGCGGCCGCCCTCTCGGGCCACTTCGCGCAGGCGATCGTGATGACGACGCAGAACGGGCTCGGCGCCGAGGAGATCGTCCGCGCCCACGGCGACTGGCCGATCGTCTCCGGCATCACGTTCATGAGCGGGACGAAGCGCTCGGACACCCAGGTCGACTACGTGCTCGATACCCCGACGTGGCTTGGCCCGTACGAGGACACGCCGTTCGAGACCGTGGACGAGATCGCCCACCTGCTCGCCGACGCCGGGCTGAAGGCGGAAGCTCTGCGCGACGTGCGTCCGGCGCAGTGGTCGAAGCTGATCTTCAACGCGACCGTGAACGGCGTCGCCGCGCTGACCCGCCTCCCCCATGACCTCCATTTCTCCGATCCCGACCAGCTCGGAGGTCTCGTCCGCGAGCTGACCGACGAGGGCAAGCGCATCGCTGCGGAGGCCCGGGTCGAGCTGCACGACGACCCGTGGGAGATGAACGTCCACGCGACGAAACGCGGCAGCGCGCACTACCCCTCGATGCTCGAGGACGTCGAGGCCGGGCGACCGACCGAAGTCGACCTGATCAACGGCGCACTCGTCCGCGAGGCCGACCGCCTGGGCGTCGCGGCTCCTCTGCAGGCCGCGCTCTACGCGCTCGTCACAGGCCGGGAGGCGGCGTACTCGTGAGGGTTTGCGTCGTCGGCTGCGGCGCGGTGGGCTCGCTCTTCGCGGCCAACCTCGCCCAGCTCGAGGACGTCGAGGTCTGGGCGTACGACCTGGCGCGCGACCACGTCGAGGCGATCAACGAGCACGGGCTTCGGCTTTCCGGCGCGGCCGAGGTCGTCGGGCACGTCCGAGCGACGCGCGACCCGTCCGAGCTTCCGCGCTGCGAGTTCGGGATCGTCGCCACGAAGTCCATGCACACGAAGCCGGCGATCGCCGCCTGCGCGCACGCTTTCTCCGAGGGCTCGGTCTGCTCGGTGCAGAATGGCGTCGGGAACGAAGAGGCGATCGCGGGGTACGTCGAGCGCGTGATCCGCGGGACGACCTTCCCTGCCGGGCAGCTCGTCGAGCCGGGCCATGTCCGTTGGGACGTGCAGGGCGAGACGACGATCGGCCCCTTCGAACCGAGCCCGGCGCCGGCGGCCGAGATCGAGCGCCTCGCGGAGGCGTGCACCCGCGCGGGCCTCCCCACCGAGGCGGTCGCGGACGCCCGCGGGCCGCAGTGGCGCAAGGTGATCTTCAACGCGGCAACGAACCCGGTCGGCGCGCTCACGCGACTCACGCACGGGCGCGTTTGCGAACGCCCGGACCTGCGCCGTCTCGTCACAGGCCTCGTCGACGAAGGCAAGGAGGTCGTCGCCGTACAGAGGATCGAGCTCGACGCCGATCCGGAGGAGCTGATCGACCATGCCGCGAAGCCGGAGGTCGCCTACGACCACAAGGCCTCGATGCTCCAGGACGTCGAGGCGCGCCGCCGGACCGAGATCGACTATCTGAACGGCGGCATCGTCCGCTTCGGCCGAGAGCACGGCGTCCCGACGCGGCTGAACGAGATGATCACGGCGCTCGTCAAGGGACTGGAGGCGTCGTGGTAGAGGCGGAGAGAAGATATGAGCTGATCAGGCAGGCGATGGCCGAGCACGCGCTCGACGCGGTCGTCGCGGCCGGCAGCGAGTACACCGGGTTCGAGGGCGCGGTTCGCTATCTCTCCGGGTTCCTGATCGTCCACCGCTACGCGTACGTCGTGCTGCCGCGCGAGGGCGAGTCGGCAATCGTCTTCCCGGCGGAGGCCCGCTACGTGGGAGAGCACGGGCAGACGTGGATCGAGGAGCAGGTCTTCGCCGACCACCCCGGCGAATGGCTCGGAGAGCGGCTCTCCGGGCAGCGGGTGGGCGTCTACGGCCTCGACTACGTCCTGCCCGCACGCGATTTCGCGGCACTCCAGGAGAAGGCGACCCTCGTCCCCTTCGACGAGGAGTTCGACCTCGCGCGCGCGACCAAGAGCGAGATCGAGCTCGAGTCGGTGCGGGAGAGCGTGCGGATCAACGTCGAGGGCTTCCACGCCTTCCGCGAGGCCTTCGCGCCGGGGCGCACCGCCGCCGAGGTGCTCGCGCCCGCGGAGAAGCTCTTCGTCGAGCGCGGGTGCGGGCGGCAGACGATGAACATGGTCCTCGTCGGCCCCGAGTTCGCAATCGCGCGCGGCGATCTCACCCTCGACGAGCTCTGCATCCCGTCGCTCGAGATCGCCGGCCCGGGCGGCCACTGGGTCGAGATCTCTCGCGCGCTCGGGACTCCTTCGGCCGAGGTCGCGCGCATGCTCGAGGCGTACGAGGAGTACTTCGAGGCGGCGAAGAGCGCCTTCCGTCCGGGGGCGACCTCCGACGACGTCCACCGCGCCGTCGCCACGGGGTTCACCGACCGCGGCTTCACGCTCGGGCACGTGACGGGCCACTCGATCGGAATGACGATGATCGAGCACCCTAGGATCGGCGAGGGCATCGAGACCGAGCTCGCCGAGAACATGGTCTTCTCGATGCACCCGCACGCTATCTCCGCCGACGGGCGCGAGTGCCTCTACATGCAGGACACCTGGCTCGTCACACCGAGCGGCGGTGAGCCGCTCGCCGGCCTGCCGATGCAGATCTACGCTACGTAGCAGTCGAAATGAGCCTCAACCGCCGATTCGTCCGCCACGGGGCGGGCATCCTCACGAGCGTTGCTGCAGTTGCCCTTGTGACCGGCGCCATTTTTGCGCTCGAGCCGGTAGCGCCCGTGCTCAGCCTCGGCGTCCTCTACGTCTTCGCGGTCCTGCCGGTTGCCGTGCTCTTCGGTCTCGCCTATGCACTGCCCGTCTCTGTCGCAAGCTTGCTCGCGTTCAACTGGTTCTTTCTACCCCCGAGACACACGTTCCGGCTCAGCGACTCGGAGAATTGGGTCGCGCTCGCCGTGTACCTTGTGACGGCCGTCGTTGTCAGCGCCCTCGCCTCGCGCTCCCGACGCCGCGAAGCGGAGGCTGAGCGTCGAGCTCGCGAGGCGTCTCTGATCGCCGACGTCGCCGGCACGCTGCTCGAGAGCAGCCGGGTTCAAGACGAGCTTCGCGACATCGCCTCCCGCGTGGCGCACGTCCTTGGCTCCCGCAGGGCGCGAATCGAAGTCGATTCCGTACGCCGGCCCGAGCGGCACGAACTGGCGCACGAGCTTCGTGCCGGAGATCGAAGTGTGGGTCGGCTTTTTCTGGACGGCGAACCTGACTCCGAGGTGGCGGAACGCCTTCTACCTGGACTTGCGTCCCTACTCGCCGTGGCGGTCGACCGAGAGCGTCTCGGCCGTCGCGCGGTCGAGGCCGAAGCGCTCCGCCGGAGCGACGCGATCAAGACAGCCATCCTTCGAGCCGTCAGCCACGACCTGCGCTCGCCGCTCACGGCGATCCGCGCCGCCACAGAAGGCCTGGAGAGCGAGTCGCTCGATCTCAGCGAGGCCGATCGCGCCGACCTCCTCACCACCATCGATGTCGAGGCAAAGCGACTGGATCGACTTGTGGGCAATCTGCTCGACCTCTCCAGATTGGAGCTAGGAGCAGCGGAGCCCAAGCCCGAGCTCTGGACGGTCGAGACCCTCGTCGGCCAAGCTCTCGCGGAGGTCGGGTCCGAGGCCGAGCGAGTCCTGGTCTCGCTTTCGACCGACCTACCGCCGATCGAGGTCGACGGCGCTCAGATCGAGCTCGTGCTCGTCAATCTCCTCGACAATGCGCTCAAGTTCTCCTCGCCCGCCGACCCCGTCGAGCTCCGAGGCGAACGGCGGAACGGCGACGTGGTCGTACGTGTCCTCGACCACGGCCCCGGGCTGAGCGATTCAGATCTCAAGCGGATCTTCGAGCCTTTCGAGCAGGGGCGGGCCGCGACCCGAGGGACCGGACTCGGCCTCGCGATCGCCAGAGGCTTTGCGCAAGCGAACGGCGCCCGACTCGAAGCCGAGTTGCGGCAGGAAGGCGGAGCGTCCTTCGTGTTGTCCGTTCCCTTCACGCCATGAACGGGGCTCAGATCCTCGTCGTCGACGATGAGCCGCAGATCCTGAGGGCGCTGGAGACGACACTCCGCGGCGCCGGCTACGACGTGGAAACCGCTGCTACAGGCGAGGATGCGCTTACCCGCGCTGCGGTTCGCCCGCCGGAGGGCGTCATCCTCGACCTCGTCCTGCCGGGCAAGAGCGGCGTCGAGGTCTGCCGGGAGCTTCGTGAGTGGACGGATGCGCCGGTCCTCGTCCTCTCGGTCGTCGGCGAGGAGAGCGAGAAGGTCGCGGCCCTCGACGCCGGGGCGGACGACTATGTGACCAAGCCCTTCGGGATGGACGAGCTCCTCGCCCGCCTGCGAGCGGCGCTTCGGCGAGCGGGGCCGGGCGAGCCCGTGCTCCGAATCGGGGAGCTCGAGATCGACCTCGAGAAGCGTGCAGTCCGTCGAGGCGGAGAGCTTGTCCAGCTGACGCCGCACGAGTTCGCGCTCCTGCGATTGCTCGCCGTCAACGAGGGGAAGCTGCTCACCCACCGGGCCATCCTGCGCGAGGTCTGGGGAGCGGCATACCAGTCGGAATCCCACTACCTGCACGTGTACGTCTCGCAACTTCGGCAAAAGATCGAGCGCGATCCCGCTCGGCCTCGTTATCTGCTCACCGAGACCGGCGCCGGCTACCGGCTCGTGGACTCGAAATCTTGAGTCCGCTCTGAGGAGCCGCGGCCTAGCTTAAGAGCGTGGCCCAGCGCCAGCTCGCGCTCAAGCGAACCCTGATCGGACGCCCGCGAGCAATCGGGGAGATGGAGGAGACCCTCCTCTCGAAGAAGCTCGCCTTGCCGATCTTCGCGTCCGACCCGCTCTCCTCGGTCGCCTATGCAACCGAGGCTGCCCTGGTCGTCCTGATCGCGGCTTCCGCGACCGCCACCCACCTCGTGCTCCCGGTCTCGATCGCGATCGCGAGCGTCCTCGCGGTCGTCGTCGTCTCCTACATGCAGACCGTCAAGGCGTACGAGACGAGCGGTGGAGCCTACGTTGTCGCGCGCGAGAACCTCGGGAAGACGCCGAGCCTCGTCGCGGCCGCCGCGCTGCTCGTCGACTACATCCTCACCGTCGCCGTCTCGGTCGCCGCGGGTGTGCTCGCCCTCACATCGGCAGCTCCGTCGCTCCGAGGCCACGAGGTGACGCTCTCGCTCGCCTTCATCGCGCTCCTGACGGTCGTCAACCTCCGCGGCGTCCGGGAATCGGGGATTCTCTTCGCGCTTCCAACGTACGCGTTCGTCGCGGCTATGTACGTCATGGTCGCGACCGGAGTGGGGAAATGTGCGGTGGGCCAGTGCCCCCAAGCCCACGCGCCGCATCCGATCGAAGCGGGCGCGGGCGCCGTCGGGGTCTTCGTCCTTCTCCAGGCCTTCGCATCCGGCGCCGCCGCACTCACCGGCGTCGAGGCGATCTCGAACGGCGTCAGCGCCTTCCGCAGGCCTTCCGGCGGGAACGCGGCGCGAACGCTCCTCGCGATGGGCGCGATCGCGATCAGCCTCTTCGTCGGGGTCTCCTACCTCGCTGTCCATATCCACGCCCGTCCGAGCGAGAGCGTCTCACTCGTGTCGGAGATCGCGCGAGCGATTTTCCCCTCTTCGTCGGCCTCCTCCCCGATGTACTTCGCGGTGCAGGCGCTGACGTTCGGGATCCTCGTTCTCGCAGCCAACACGTCGTACCAGGGTTTCCCACGGCTTGCGGCCGTTCTCGCTCGCGATCGTTTCTTTCCGCGCCAGTTCGTGAACCTGGGCGACAGACTCGTCTACTCGAACGGGATCCTTGTCCTGGCCGCGATCGCGTCGCTCCTGATCTGGGTCTTTCACGCGAACGTGATCTCGCTGATCCACCTCTATGTGATCGGGGTCTTCACTGCCTTCACCCTCTCGCAGGCGGGGATGGTGCGCTACTGGCTCCGTCGCAAGGAGGGCAACTGGCGAAAGAGCGCTTTCATCAACGGCTTCGGGGCCCTCGCGACCGGCGTCGTGACGCTGCTCGTGATCCAGGCCAAGTTCACAGCTGGCGCCTGGATGGTCGTCGTGGCCATTCCGTTGCTGATCGGATTCTTCCTCGTCGTCAACCGCCATTACCGAATCGTCAGCCGTCGACTCCGCGCGGGGACTGGCGCCGTGAAGGCTTCACCGACCGCGACGAACAGAGTGGTCGTCTACGTCGACAGCCTCGACCCGGCGACAAAGCTCGCCGCCTGGTACGCGAAGCAGATCACCGGCGGCGACTACCACCCGGTGTGGGTCCAGGACGGCCGCCGCCGACCGGATCCTCGCGGCCGCTGGTGGGATTTCACGGGCGGCGGCACGAGAATCGAGACCCTCCAAGCGATCGAACGTCCAGCCGACGCAGTACTCGACTACGTCTGGGCCCTGCCTCGTGGGGAGTCGAATTTCCTCACGGTCGTCATCCCCGAGTATTTCGAGCGGCCCTCGCTCGTCTCAGCTGTCCTCCGCCGGCGCACCACCTTTTCCCTGAAGCTCCGCCTTCTCTCCGAGCCAGGGATCGTGATCACGAATGTCCCGGTCCTCGCGGGCCACGACACAGGGCCGGAGCCGAAGCGCACGGCAGTACGCGTGCTCGTCTCCGAGGTGCACGCCTCCTCACTGCGCGCGGTGAACTACGCTCGGTCGCTCCATCTGCCCGACACGAAGGCCGTCTTCTTCGCGATCGACTCGGACGAGGCCCGCAGGATCGAGCGCGGCTGGAGCCGCGAGGGCATCGGCCTTCCGATCGAGATCGTCGAGGCACCGTACCGAGATCTCGGCGATCCGCTTCTCGGTTACCTGCGCGAGATCACGGCCGATCCGGAGACAGTCGCCGTGTGTTGATGCCGGAGCTCGTGTTCTCGGGCTCGCGGAAGCTGCTGCACAACCAGCGCGCGCTCTACATCAAGCGCCTCCTCCTCTTCGAGCCGAGGGTTCTCCTCTCCAGCGTCCCCTATCACCTGCCGTGAGGGTTCTGGTCGGATACGACGGTTCAGAGAACGCTCGGCGCGCGCTCGTCCATGCAGCCGATCTCGTCGGACGCGGCGGCAGCGTCGACGTGATCCACGTCATCAGCGCGCAGCCGGTGAGCGCGAGCGTGGACGCGCTCGGCAACGAACGGCGGCGGCAGGACAAGCTGCTCCGAGAGGCGCGAATGCTCCTCGACGAGCGGCATGTGCAGATGACGGCGATCCGAGCCGTCGGGGATCCGGCGACGGAGATCCGCGCCTCCGCAGACGGAATTGGTGCCGGAATCATCGTCGTCGGGAAGGGGAGCGGCTTGCGGCGCGTGATCCATGGTTCGGTGAGCACGCGACTCGTGCGGCAGGCGCCGTGCGACGTTCTCGTCGTGCACTGACCCGATAGCGTCCTCCGCCGTGGAGGGCTCCCAGCGCGAGGAGCGGGTCACGCCGCTCGAGCTGTTCTTCGATCTCGTCTTCGTCTTCGCGATCACGCAGGTGACGAGCATGCTCTCCGCCGATCCGACCTGGGCCGGCGCCGGTCGAGCCCTGCTCGTGCTCGGCGCGCTCTGGTGGGCATGGGTCGGCTACGCGTGGCTCACGAACAACCTCAACCCCGATGAGGGTGCGGTGCGCCTCGCGATCCTCGGCGCGATGGGGGCGCTGTTCGTCGTCGCGCTCGCGGTGCCCGAGGCCTTCGACGACGACGGCGTCCTCTTCGGCGTCGCGTACCTCCTGGTACGGGAGCTCCAGATCGTCCTCTTCATCCTCGCGGCTCGAGGCGACCGGGACATGCTGCGCAGCATCTTCCGCCTCGCGGTCGGATCGACCATCGGCCCGGGGCTGATCATCATCGCCGGCTTCAGTGACGGCGCGACCCAGGCGGCCCTCTGGGCGATAGCGCTCACGATCGACTTCCTGGGCGGCTACATCAGCAGCGGCGGCTGGCGCGTCTCGCCCAGGCACTTCGCCGAGCGTCACGGGCTGATCGTGATCATCGCCCTCGGCGAGTCGATCGTCGCCATCGGCCTGGGTGCCAGGGCCGTGCCGCTCGATGCCGGCGAGATCGCCGCCGCCCTGCTCGGAATCGCGGTCGTCACGGCGCTCTGGTGGGCGTACTTCGACGTCGTCGCCCTTGTCGCCGAGCGCAAGCTGTCCGAGCTGACCGGGGTCGCGCAAGCAGACCTGGCCCGCGACACCTACAGCTATCTCCACCTCCCGATGGTGGCGGGAATCGTCCTCTTCGCCCTGGCTCTGAAGCAGACGCTCGGCCACCTCGGCGACGAGCTCCACGCCGTGCCCGCATTCGCACTCTGCATCGGCCCGGCGATGTACCTGCTCGCTCAGGACGCGATGCGCATGCGCGCCTCGAGGACGTACAACTGGCGGCGCCTTCTGACGGTCGCCGTCCTGGTCGCATTGCTCCCGATAGCGCTCCGGGCGCCCGCGCTGGCCGCGCTCGCCGCCGTGACCGGAGTCTGCTGGGCATTCGTTGCCTGGGAGTCGCTGCGCTATTGGGAGACGCGAGCGCAGATCCGGCATCAGTCCCAGGAATCGACGATCGGATAGTCGCTGCCGGCTTCGAGGCAGTCGGCGGCGAAGAGGGCGACTCCGACGTCGCCGGTCCAGAGCGAGTAGCGGCCCTCGCCCCGGCGCTCGACCTGGCCGAGAGCATGGACGGCAAAGCGCCGGGCCCGCTCGAGCCAGAGCTCGTCGCCGGTGCGCTCGAAGACCTTCAGGAACGCGTAGCCGTTCCCGGCCGTGCCGTGGCAGAGGCCCGAGCCCTTCTCCATTCCCGGCGGGCCGGCTCGCCATGTGAGCTCGGCGCCGGCCAGTAGGAGCTCTTCGTCCAGGTACGGAGCGGCCCCGGCGACGATGCCCGGCGCCCCCGCGCACCACTGCAGGCGCGGGTCGGCGGGGTCCGCGTCTTCGCGCCGGGGCCAGTTCACAAGACCGTCCTCGGTCTGAGCCGTCCTGGCCAGGACGTCCGCCGTCTCCCGCTCGAGCTGCTCGCCCCGAGCATCGTCGAGCGCCGGCACGAGGGCCGCGACGTTGCCGACCAGTCCGTGCGGCGGGGTGAAGCTGCGGAACGTCTGGCCGTAGAGACGGTTCGTCCAGAGGCCGTCGTCCTCCCGCGCCGCCCAGACCGACTCGGCGCTCTCGCGCCACACATCGGCCCAGCGCTCCTCGCCTGTCCACTCGAGCATCGCCTGCGCGGCGAGCATCGTTCCCGGCGCGCCCCACATGACCTCGATCGCCTCGTTGTCGATGTTCTCGCGCGCGCGCGCGAAGAGCTGATCGGCGAGCTCGGCGCTGGGCGCGAGGCGCCAGGCAACGAGCAAGACGCCGCTCTCCCCGGTGAGAAGAGCCGCGTGGGGACGAGAGGGGAGATCCGGCCAGTCCGCGAAGTCGGGCAGCCCCCGCCAGGCCTCGAGCGTGCGGAGCGCGGCGGCCGCGAGGTCGATCGCCGTCTCGGCGTGGCCGCGCCGGCGAAGCGCATCGAGCGCCCAGATCACGCCCGCAGCCCCTACGTACAGTCCCTTGAGCGGCGCCGTCGCCTCGTAGACGTCCCACTCGTGCGCCGGCCACAGCGAGTCGGGATCGAAGGCCCGATCGACATCTGCCACGATCCGTCGAATCGCCTCACGAACGCGCTGTTCGTCCCCCGGCTCGTCCGTGAGCGGCTCATGTAGCTCGGGCCGGTAGAGCATCAGCGCAGCAGCCAGGCCAGAAGCGCCGAGTAGTCGCGGCCGCCCCAGCTTGCCTCGTTCGCCTCCGCGAGCCATTCGCGGACGGCCGCAACCACCTTCAGGTCGTCGCCGGCCGCCTCCAGGATCAGGTTCGCGTCCTTGAGCGCGAGGCTGAGGGCGAAGCGCTGAGGGAACTCGCCGCTCTCGAGCGCCGGGCGGCGCCGCTCCGCTTGGGCCGCGACGGGGGTCTGCGCGAGCACCTCGAAGGTACGGTCTTGCGAGAGCCCGAGCCTTTGCCCGACGGCGAGCGCCTCGCCGAGGACGCCGAGGAGGCCGACTAGCGTCGAGTTCGCGACCAGCTTCGCGGCCGTGCCCGCGCCGACCGGGCCGACGCGGATCACCGTGCCGAGCACCGAGAGCAGCGGCGTCCAGCGCTCGACCAGGTCATCCGGGCCGCCGGCGAAGACCTTGAGCGTCCCGGACTCCACCTCGCTCAGGCTCCCGAGCACCGGCGAGTCGAGGAGCCCCGCTCCGGTCGGCTCCAGGGCCGACTCGAGCCGCGCGGTCGCCGCCGGCGAGACGGTGGACATCTGGATCACGGTGGTCGCTTCGCCGGCACCGGCAGCGACGCCGTCCGGACCCTCGGTCACCTCCCGGAGCGCTTCGGGGTCGGCGACCATCGTGAGCGCCACCTCGGCTCTGCGGGCGGCGTCGGCAGGGCTCTCGGCCGCGACCGCTCCGAGATCGGCCAGCGGCTTTGCCTTCTCGGGCGTTCGATTCCAGACGACGAGCTCGTGGCCCGCTTCGAGGAGGCGCTGCGCGATGCGGCTGCCCATCCCGCCGAGGCCGATGACGGCGACGCGGTTCATAGTGGCAGCCAGACTAGAGCGTGGGACAATCGCGCATCGTGAGATCGCTCTTTCTCGTGATCACGGTTGCGGCGGCCGCAGTGGCCGCTTCTGCATCGTCCTTCGGCTCCGAGTCGAGCCTCTCGTTCTCGGTAACTCTGCGCGGCACGGTCCAGCAGAGCGCGGATTACAAGCGGCAGAGGCCTCAGGGAGAGTGCCAGTACGTGTACAGCGGACACTGGAGCAACAAGCTCGAGCTCCACTCGGCGCGACCGACGAGACTGGTCGTCACGAGTCGTTCCGGGAGGCTTCGCTTCTCGCCGGCGGTGATCTCCGCGCTGACCGGGACGCGCACCACGCGCGGGGCCGGAGTCGCCGAGGCTCCGGGCTGCGAGACGGTCGTCAGCGACTGCTTCCAGCGTGCGGAGAGTTTCCGCGGCGGCCGGGCCGCGATCGGCTCGCCGCGCCGAACCGTGCTCGCGCTCGGTCCCCTGCACAACCGGCAGCTACGACGGCCCTGCGGGACCGCCGAAGATGTTGGAGGGACGAAGGCCGGCCTCGAGCTTGCGATCGGTCGCCTGACGGCGGAACAGCTGACGGGGGCCGGCCGGCGACCGGTGGTCGTCACCGCGTCGTACTCCGAGAGCGAAGACCTCGAGCCGCCGGAGGTCACGAGCGGCACCCTGACGACGCGGGTCTCGTGGAAGCTGACGTTCAGCCGCGTGCCGCAGTAGCGGCAAGCTCGCGTAGCTCGTCGTCGGTGACGAGGCCGCGCTTCTCAGCGCCGAGGCGCTTGACCGCGCCGAGCAGCTCGCGCTGGGCCTCCTCCGAGAGGTCGAGCCCGAGCTCCTCGCACTTGATCCGGATCGAGTCGATCCCGCTTTTCTTGCCGAGCACGATCGAGCGCTCGGCGCCGACGAGCTCCGACGAGTAGGGCTCGATCGAGGGCGGGTCGTGGAACTGGCTGGCGACGGCGCCGCTCTCACGTCGGAAGAGGTTCTCGCCGACCAGTGGCTTCCAGGGCTCGAGCTCGTAGCCCGAGAGCTCGCGCACGCGTTCGCCGAGCTCCCGGATCCGGGCGAGGTCGAGCTTCGTCTTCACTCCCCAGAGGGCCAGTAGCGCGAGCGCGACCTCGCCGATGTTGGCGTTGCCCGCGCGCTCCCCCATCCCGTTGACGGTGCCGTGGATCCAGCGTGCACCGGCGCGGACGGCTGCGACCGCATTCGCGGTCGCCAGGCCGAAGTCGTTGTGGCCGTGGAAGTGGACGGGAACCCCGAGCTCGAGAGCGCGCGAGACGAGCTCGTGGACGGCCTCGGGGGTCGCCACTCCGATCGTGTCGACGACGACGATCTCGGCCGCTCCCGCCTCGACCCCGGCCGCGTAGGCCTCGTCGAAGAAGCCTGGGTCGGCGCGGGTGGAGTCGACTCCGAAGTAGGCGACAGTGATCCCGCTCTCGGCCGCGTACGAGACAGCGTCCCGGATGCGCTTCAGCATCTCCTCGCGCGAGACGCCGAGCGCGCCCAGCTTGAGGTCGGAGATCGGCGACTCGATCACGCTCGCCCGAACGCCGAGCTCGACGAGCGCCTCGACGTCGGTTCGGACGGCGCGCGAGAAGCCCCAGACCTCTGCCGGCAGCCCGGCCTCGGCGATCAGCCGCACGGCTTCCCAGTCCTCCGCCGAGACGCGCGGGAAGCCGGCCTCGATGCGCTCGACCCCGGCCTCGGCGAGCCCGCGGGCGATCTCGAGCTTCTGCTGCGGGTCGAGGACGACCCCGACAGTCTGCTCCCCGTCGCGCAGCGTGGTGTCGTAGAAGCCGACCACGGCCTCGAACGCGTACTGCGTGTTGACCTCTCCCGTCCAGATCAACCTTGCGCCCATCGACTCATCTCGCCGTCGAGACCGAGGTTCAAGAGCTCGCCGATTCTTCTCAGGAAATCATCGGTGTCCGTGATCTCATCGATCTCGTCTTCGTACCGCTCAATGGCTTCTTCGTATTCACTGACAAGCGGCAAGAGATCGTCCGCACGATCTCTTGGGGATTGGATGACCAGAATGTCGTGCCAGCCTTCGTCAACCCCGATCACGAGATCCATGAGCATCTCGTCGGAGCCGAGAAAGTCTGCTGCCCTGGGCGGACCGTCGCCTCTTAGGGCCCGAACGACTTCATCTACGGTCCATTGCTCAAGTGCATAGACGTTGAGTTCGCCAGTCACGTCTGCCTGCAGCACCTTCACGACGTCGCGGAGGATCGGAAAAACCGGAAGCTCGAAGAGCCCGGCTTCCTTATCATGTTCTCGCTCCCAGAGACTCGGCGGCGGACCGAGCCTCACCCACGACCGGGCTGGAACAAAGCCTCGAATCTCCCCCTCGTTCTCGACCTCGAATTCCCAGTTGATCAAGGCGTACGGCGCGCCTGCTGCATACATCGCACGGTCTCGGTCGAAACGAGGCACGCCATATGGGACAAGGCCTTCCGTGAGCCGCCACACCAGGCCCAAATAGACAGCTTCGTCTTCCCGGTCAGAGATGCCGTATTCCGAATATGGGGTGGGCCCTTGGCCCCACTCCTCGAGTAATCCAGGCCAATGTCGCTCAAATAGCGACTCCGCCTCTCCGACGTAGCGATAAGTGAACAAGCCGTCTTGCTCGAAGGTCTCGAACGTGAATGGGCGCGCCACTCGCACTACCGCCGGAAGTCGTCCGGGAAGGTGCCGAGCCGCTCGGCTCCGTCCGCGGTGATCAGGAAGTTGTCCTCCAGGCGCAGGCCGCCGCCGCCCTCCCAGTAGATCCCCGGCTCGATCGCCAGCACCATGCCGGCTTCGATGGTGCCACCCGCGGCCTGGTGCGCGTAGGGCGGTTCGTGGGCGCGGGCACCGACTCCGTGCGCGACCGGATGCGAGGGCTGGCCCGGGTAGCCGGCCTCGGCGATCCCGGCCCGGATCAGCCCGTCGAGCTGGGCGAGGCTCGCGCCCGGCCGGCAGTGCGCGACCGCGTCGTTGTAGACGGCGAGCAGTTGCTCGAGCAGCCGCTCGTACTCGTCCGTCAGCGTGCCGGGGCAGAGGTTCTTCGTGTGGTCGCACCAGTAGCCGTCCGCGCAGACCCAGATCTCGAACAGCGTCGGCTCGTGCTCCTGCACGATGCGGTCGCCGGTCGCCGTGAACGTGCGGATTCCCGGCCCCGACCAGACGAGCGAGAAGCCGAGCGCGAGCTCGACGTCGCGGCGGGCCGTCCCCTGCCCGTGCACGAAGCCCTCCCAGACCGCGGCGGCCTCGCTCTCCCTCATCCCCGGGGCGACGTGCTCGCGCGCGTGCTCCATCGCCGCCGAGGCGATCTCGTTCGCGATCCGCATCCGCTCGAGCTCCTGCTCGGTCTTGACCGCGCGCGCCTCGGCGAGGAGCGGCGTGGCGTCGACGGCATCGGGCCAGGTGTCGAACCAGCCCCGCGTGAAGGTCGTCGGCTCGCCGACCATGCGGTCCGACGCCTGCGTCCCGAGGGAGAGCTCGAGGCCGATCCGCTCGTAGCCACGGGCCGCCTCGCGCGCAAGGTCGAGCGCCCGCGCCTGCGGCGGGCGCGCATCGCGGGGGTCATAGCCCGCGAAGAGGCGGATGTCTGAGGTCCAGGCCGTACGCTCCGCGTCCTCGCGCGAGGGCTCGAGGGTGATCAGCGCCGGCTCTCCCTCGCGCGGGAAGACGACGACCTCGTAGCCCTTCATCCCCCAGTAGTTCGAGAGGTAGAGGACGTTGTCGGGCGCACGGACGACGAGCGCGTCGAGATGGTGCGAAAGCATGAGCGCGCGAATGCGATCGAGCTTCGCGTCGTCGCGAGGCCAGGGCATGGGGCGAACCTAACGAACACGAAGCGAGCGGGCCCGGAGGCCCGCCCGCTGCTTGCTCGTTGGCCCGGCTCAGACGGCTGTGAGGCGGCCCCTGCGCATCTGTCGGCTGGCGAGGATCGCGGCGCCGAAACCGAGTAGGGCGAAGGTGAGGCCGGCTCCGATTCCCGCGTCGCTCCAGTCGAAGCTGGACGAGCTGGCCACGACGACGCTGCTCGGCGGCGCCAGGTCCGGTCGAGCCAGCGTGTTGATCGGGGCATAGTGCCTCGGCCCGTCCGCGATCGGCTGCAGGTCCGGTCGCGCCCGCGGGTTGATCGGTGCGTAGCGCCTCGACTCGACGACGACCGGCGACCTCGGCAAGGACGCGTGGAGATCGTCCGCGTACCGCGTCCCCTGAAGCCCAACGAGGCTCCCGGAGTCCCCGACTGGGCGAACGGCCTGCGCGGACGGTGCCACGACGGCGGCGACGGCGAGCGCGAGCCCGAGCCTTCGGACGATTCGGCGTGAACCCTTGACCTTCATGACTACCTCCTGGTGTGTGGTTTCCATGCCAAGGACGGTAAGGCGGGGCCACGGCCGTGTCGTTCACGCAGCCGACACAAGAAGTGTCAAACTCCTGACACAGTGGACTGGGAGCTGTTCGCGGACGTCCCCAGGGACGCGTTGCGCGCCCTGCTCAGCGTCGCCCGCCGCCGGACGTTCGCGAAGAACGAGGTCGTCTTCCATCGCGGCGACCCGGCCGATTCGCTCCAGCTGATCAGCAAGGGTCACTTCTCGGTGCAGATCGCGACGCCCCTCGGCGACATCGCCACGCTCTCCGTGCGTGGCCCCGGTGACGCTTTCGGCGAGCTGGCGCTCTTGAGCCGCGAATCTGCGCGCTCAGCCACCGTCTCCGCAATCGAGCCGGGCGAGACCTACTCCGTGTATCGCGGCGACTTCGAGCGGCTACGGCGTGAGTACCCCTCCGTCAACGACGTCCTGATCGGGATCCTCGCCGAGCACCTGCGCCGCCTCTCCGAGCAGCTGATCGAGGCACACTACATTCCGGCTACAAGGCGTGTGCTCAGGCGCCTGCGCGAGATGGCCGAGCTCTACGGGTCCGGCTCGGGGCCGGTCCTCGTGCCGCTCACACAGGAGGACATCGCCGGGCTCGCGGGGACGTCACGCGCAACGGTCAACAGCGTGCTCCGGGCAGAGGAACAGCGCGGAACGATCCAGCTCGGCCGCGCGAAGACGGTCGTCCTCGAGCTCGACGAACTGTCGCGGCGTGCAGGCTCGACTTGAACGCGCGGCCCGAAAGGGTGCACTATGTGGTGCGCCCTCAAATGGCGCCGAAGAAGGTGCAGTCGACTGCAGTCACGCCGGAGAGGCCGAGCGAGCTGCTGGAGCGCTCGCGCCAGCTCTCCGCGCTTGACGACGCTCTCGCGGTCGCCCAGACCGCCTCTCGAGGGCGATTCGTCCTCGTCGGAGGCGAGGCGGGAGTCGGCAAGACGGCGCTCCTGCGACGCTTTTGCGAGGAAAGGCCCCCCTCGGTGCGGATCCTGTGGGGGAACTGCGACGCGCTCTTTACGCCGCGTCCGCTAGGCCCGCTTCTCGAGGTCGCCGAGCTCACGGGCGGCGAGCTGGCGGACGTCATCTCGAACGGAGCGAAGGCGCACGAAATCGCGACGGCGTTGCTACATGAGCTCGGGGCACACGCGCCGACTGTCCTCGTGCTCGAGGACTTGCATTGCGCCGACGAAGCGACGCTCGACGTCGTGAGGCTGCTCGGTCGCAAGGTCGAAGCCGTTCCGGCGCTCGTCGCGACGAGCTACCGGGACGACGAGCTCGATCGCGCGCATCCCCTCCGGATCGTCCTCGGGGAGCTCTCGACACGGCAGACGGTCAGCCGGTTGAAGGTCGAATGCCTCTCGCCGGAGGCGGTCGCCAGACTCTGCGAGCCCCACGGCATCGACGCGGACGAGCTCTACCGCAACACGGGCGGGAATGCCTTCTTCGTCACCGAGGTGCTTGCAGCCGGCGAGCAAAAGATCGCGGCGACAGTCCGAGATGCCGTTCTAGCCCGCGCCGCTCGCCTGAGCCCGTCGGCGGCGGCACTGCTCGAGATCGTCGCGGTCGTCCGCCCACGGGCCGAGCTTTGGCTCCTGGACCCCCTCGCCGACGGCGCCCTCGACGGCCTCGAGGAATGCTTTGACTCGGGAATGCTTGTCCATGAGCCGGAGGGCGTGGCGTTCCGGCATGAGCTTGCCGGCCTCGCCGTCGAGGAATCCGTGCCGCCGAATCGCCGCGTGGTTTTGCACCGGAAGGCGCTCGCGGCGCTCGCCTCCCCACCAGCGGGCAATCTCGATCTCGCCCGACTCGCGCACCACGCTGAGGCTGCGAGAGACATCCAGGCGGTGCTGCGATTCGCGCCGGCGGCGGCCGAGCGCGCAGCGGCGCTAGGCGCCCATCGGGAGGCGGCCGCGCAGTATGAGCGCGCCCTTCGCTTCGCGGAGGAGCTGCCGCCCGAAGCGCAGGCCGAGCTCTTTGAGCGCCGCTCGTACGAGTGCTACTTGACCGATCAGTTCGTCGACGCGGTCGAGGCGCAGAAGAAGGCGGTTGAACTTCACCGGAAGCGTGGCAATCGTCTCGCGGAAGGAGCCGCGCTCTCCTGGCTCGCGCGACGGGTCTGGTGTGGCGGCCGGAGCGCGGAAGCGGCGGAGGCGTCCCGACAGGCCGTCGCTCTTCTCGAGGAGCTTCCTCCCGGACGAGAGCTGGCTTTGGCCTACGGCGTTGCCTCGGCGGTCTGCATGAACCTCGAGGATGAGGCTGGAACCGAGTCCTGGAGCACCCGTGCGATCGAGCTTGCAGAACGCTTCGACGACACCGAGGTCTTCGTCTACGCCCTCAACAACATCGGCACCATGAAGCTCCTGCGCGGAGATCCGAGCGGCACCGAAGCGCTCGACCGGAGTCTCGAGCTCGCCAAGAGTGCGGGGCTGGAGGACCACGCCGGCCGAGCGTTCATTCACTTCGGCTGGGTGGCGTCGCGCAACCGAGCGTACCCACTCGAAGGCCGGATTGACGCCGGCATCGACTACTGCAGACAGCAGGGTCTCGATCTCTGGTTGCTCTATCTGTTCGCTTACCGGGCCCGCTGTGACCTTGACCGGGGCCGCTGGGACGAAGCCGCCGATTCCGCGGCATTCGTCCTCGGCAACCCTCGCGACGCTGTGCTTCTCCGTACCCTTGGACTCGTCGTCCTCGGGCTTCTTCGGGCGCGGCGCGGCGATCCCGATGCGTGGCCGCTGCTCGACGAGGCGCTCGCGCTCGTGGAGCACAGCGACGAGCTCCAGCACGTTGCGCCTGTGGCTGCGGCGAGAGCCGAGGCCCTGTGGCTCGAGGGCGAGCACGACAGGGTCGGTCCGGAAACGGAGGCCGCTCTGAACCTTGCCGTGCGATGGCGGTCCCCGTGGGCAATGGGAGAGCTCGCCTCCTGGCGCCGGCGTGCCGGAATCCGGGACGAGATTCCGCCCGGTGCCGCAGAGCCGTATGCGCTTCAGCTCGCCGGCGAGTGGACCGGGGCCGCGGAGGCTTGGACCAGGATCGGATGCCCTTACGACGCCGCCCTTGCCCTCGCCGCCGGAAACGACGAGGACGCGCTCCGCCACGCCCTCGACGAGCTCCAGGGGCTGGGCGAGCGGCCCGCGGCTGCAATCGTCGCCCGGCAGCTCCGTAAGCGCGGTGCCCGCGGCCTCCCGCGAGGACCCCGCCCGATGACGAGACAGAACCCGGCGAACCTGACGCCACGGGAGCTGGAAGTGCTCGAGCTCGTAGCCGAAGGGTTCAGCAATTCCCAGATCGCCGCGCGACTCGTTCTCTCCGCGAGGACCGTCGACCACCACGTCTCGGCGATTCTCCGGAAGCTCGGCGTCCGCACTCGCGCAGAGGCCAGTGCCCAAGCCGTACGGCTTGGGCTCCCGGCCCAAGATAGGTAGCGCCCCCGCCCAATCTGGGGAGGTCTCCCGATGCGGGCCGCGAGCCGCGCTCCTACCTTCCTAAGGGAGCAAGCGGACTGGAAAGGAGAGACCGTGGACGAAATTTTTCGAATGCTCGGCAGGGAACGCCAAGCCGATCTCGAGCGCGAGGCTCAGCGCCGACAGCTTGCGGCGGCAGCCCGGCCGGCTTCAGTGAAGGCCCTCTCCAAGCCACGCCGGCGAACGCGGGTGGGCTGGGTTCCTTCTCGACTCGCTGCGTTCCTCCGCTGAGGGAGACCGGACAGAAAGGAGGAGCGAGATTGCCGAGATACGTCGTAGAGCGAACGTTCCGCGACGGCCGGAGCATGGCGGTCGGAGCCGAAGCGGCGGAGCTATTGGCGGTCGTCGAGCAGAACGCGAACGAGGGAGTGACCTGGGTTCACTCGTACGTGAGCGAGGACCGGAAAAAGACGTTCTGCGTCTACGACGCGCCGAGCCCTGAGGCGGTCAGGAAGACGGCCTCACGGAACCACCTCCCGGTCGATCGAATCACGCACGTCCGCGTGCTCGACCCCTACTTCTACGAATAGGAGGAACACCCATGCGTCGCATCACGATCGTCGCAGCGCTGTTCACCGTCGTGCTGGCGGCGACCGCCTCGACGGCCTCATCGACCGGCGTCAGCCCATCCCAGCTCGAGCAGTGGACGTGCATCATTCCGTCGCCGGGCGACAACATCCACTGCGCCCCTCCAGGGGGGCTCGCGCGAGTTCTCGACGCCACCGCCGAGACGATGATTTTCCTCGTCTTCCGTGCGAGCAACGGCGACTTCATCGGCACCGAGCACATCGTTCGCGCCGACCTGTTCAACGGTCAGCCATGCCCGACCGATCCGCCCAGCCGGCAGTACACGTATCTCTTGCCGCTGCTTGGGTTGGACTACTACGCCTGTCACCGATACGACAGCTCGTTCTGAGACGTACCTTTCCCGGCCGCCGGCGGGAGACCGACGGCGGCCGGGAGGGGACGGGTACTAGCCGACCAGGGGTAAGCCAGGCGCGCGGTGCGCTTCTTCCCACGCGACGACCGGGTTCCGGAGAACGCCGATCCGCTCGATCTCGGCCTCCATCACGTCGCCGGGCTTGAGGTAGAGATCGGCCGCGTCCTCGCTGAAGGCGGCCACGCCCGACACCGTCCCCGTCGAGAGCACGTCGCCGGCGCTGTAGCCGAGCGGCGAGTAGTGGGCGAGGATCTCGGGAATCGTCACCGCCATCCGGCTCGAGTGCGAGGTCTGGCGCACCTCGCCGTTCACGCGCAGCTCCATCGCCAGGTCGTGCGGATCGGGGATCTCGTCCGGCGTCACGATCCACGGCCCGAGCGGGCAGAAGGTGTCGATCGCCTTGCAGAACGAGAACACGCCGGACTCCATCTCGCGCCGCTGGATGTCGCGGGCGGTGATGTCGTTGAAGATGGCGTAGCCGCCGATGTAGCCCTCGGCCTCCTCGGGGCCGAAGTGCTTGCCCGACTTGGCGATCACGACCACGAGCTCGAGCTCGTAGTCGAGCTCGCTCGTCAGATGCTCGGGGTAGACGACGGGCTCGTCCGGGCCGATGATCGCGTCCACGTTCTGGAAGAAGACGATCCAGGGCGCGATCTTGTGCGACCAGCCGACCCGCTTCGACTCCTCCTCGTGCTCGCGGAAGTTGCCGGCGGTATGGAAGAACTTCTTGGGCGCGATCGGCGCACGCAGCTTCACCGCGGCGAGCGCGAACGTCTCGCCGGTCGCACGCGGCACCTCGTCGCGCTCGAAGTACGCGCGCATGTTCGGAACGTCGAGTTGGGCAACCTCGTCGCCCTCGATCCGCCCCACCTTCCCGTCGTCGAACGTGACGAGCTTCACGTCATCCTCCTGCCGCCAACGCGAGCACTTTCCCGGCCATCGCGAACTTCCCCACGCCTAGATCCTCTCACCGCTTCCCGTGCCTCGAATTCAGTCCCGGCGCGTCGTAAACTCGGCCGGTGGCACTTTGCAACAACTGCGGCAATCCGAGCGCGCACGACGCAAGCTTCTGCAGCTCTTGCGGCGCACCGCTCGCGGAAGACGCGAAGCCACCGGAAGTCCGCAAGACGGTCACCGTCGTCTTCTCCGACCTCGCCGGCTCCACGAACATCGGCGAGCAGCTCGATCCCGAGCGGCTGCGCGGAGTGCTGACCCACTACTACGACGAGATGAAGGAAATCCTCGAGAGGCACGGGGGTGCCGTCAGAGAGCTCGTTGGCGACGCGGTTCTCGCCGTCTTCGGCGCGCCGCTGGCCCACGAGGACGACGCGCTCCGAGCGGTCCGGGCTGCGAATGAAATGAGGGAGCGCCTCGCCAGGCTCAACGACGAGCGCGAGCGCGACTGGGGCGTCCGGCTGACGAGCCGGACGGGGATCAACACCGGGGAGGTCGTAGTCGAGAGCCCCGAGGCGGAGAGACCGCTCGTCCTCGGGGACTCGATCAACGTCGCCGCCCGCTTCCAGGGGGCGGCCGGCCCGGGGGAGATCCTGCTCGGAGACGTGACGTACCGGCTCGTACGGGACGCGGTGGAGGTCGAGGCGGTCGATCCCCTCGCGCTCAAGGGGAAGAGCGAAGCCGTGCCGGCCTGGCGGCTGCTCGGAGTTAGCGCCGAGCCCGGCCTCACGCGACGACTCGACGCGCCCCTCGTCGGACGCGAGCGCGAGCTCAATCTGCTTCGGCAGGCCTTCGTGCGCACGCTCGCCGGGCCCGTCTGCGAGCTCCTCACGGTGCTCGGACCCGCGGGCGTCGGCAAGTCGCGCCTGACCCAGGAGTTTGTGACCGGCGTCGGCGAGCAAGCGACTCTGCTTCGCGCGCGCTGCCTCGCCTACGGCGAGGGCATCACCTTCTGGCCGATCGCCGAGGCCCTGCGAACGGCGGCGGCGGAAGCACTCCTGCGCGGCAGCGACGACGCCGGGCCGGTAGCCGAGGGAGTCGCCGGCGTGATCGGGCTCACCGAAAGCGGAGCCGAGCTCCAGGAGATCTTCTGGGCGATCCGCAAGCTGCTCGCGGCGCTCGCGCGAGAACGCCCGCTCGTCTGCGTCTTCGACGACGTGCACTGGGCCGAGCCTGCCTTCCTGGACCTCGTCGAGCACGTGGCCGGCCGGACGACCGACGTTCCGCTACTCCTCCTCTGCCTGGGCCGCCCGGAGCTCCTCGAGTCTCGCCCGTCGTGGGCCGCGGGAGCGATCGTGCTCGAGCCATTCGACGAAGACGAAAGCACCCACCTGATCAGGAGCCTGCTCGGCGAGGGTGCGCTTGACGAGCAAATCGCCGCGAAGGTCACCGAGGCAGCCGAGGGCAATCCCCTCTTCGTCGAGGAGCTGCTTCGTATGCTCGTCGACGACGGTCTCCTCGAACGCGTAGACGGCGGCTGGCGCGCGACCCGCGATCTCTCCGAGCTCGCGATGCCTCCGTCGATCAACGCACTCCTCGCGGCCCGGCTCGACCGTCTGAGCGCGCCCGAGCGGGAGGCGATCCAGCGAGCCTCGGTCATCGGCAAGGTCTTCTGGTGGGGCGCCGTTGCCCAGCTCACGCCTGAGAGCGCGAGGGCCGATGTCGGCAGCCGTCTCCAGACCCTCGTCCGCAAGGAGCTGATCCGGCCGGACCCGGCGACGTTCGCGGGCGAGGAGGCCTTCCGCTTCGGCCACATCCTCGTTCGCGACGCCGCCTACCGATCGATCCCGAAAGCCGCCCGGGCCGAGCTTCACGAGCAGTTCGCGGCCTGGCTCGAGCGCAAGACCGGCGACCGGACGGGGGAATACGAGGAGATCATCGGCTATCACCTGGAGCAGTCCGCTCGCTACCTCTCGGAGCTGCGCCCTCTCGACGAGCGCAGCCGTGACCTCGCATCGCGCGCAGGAGAGCGACTCGCCGGCGCGGGCCTTCGCGCGCGAGCCCGCGGAGACATGGCTGCCTCCGCCAACCTCCTGTCTCGTGCGTCTTCGCTCCTGCCCGACCGGCCCGACCTCACGTTGAAGCTCGCGGACGCTCTCGTCGAGACGGGAGAGCTTGCGCGAGCGGAGAAGCTACTCGCCGAAGCGGCGGGAGCGGGCGAGAGCCCGCTCGAGCTATTGGCAGGACTCGAGCGCGCGTTCATCGAGCTGGTGTCGAGCCCCAAGGCAGACCACGCGGAGATCGCCGAGCAAGCGAGGCGCGCGATTCCAGTCTTCGAGAAGGCCGGCGACGAGGGAGCGCTGGCGAGAGCCTGGCGCCTGATCAGCTTCGTCGACGGGCTTGCGTGTCGCTGGGGTCCACGCGCAGAGGCGCTCGAGCGGGCGCTTGTTCATGCAGAACGAGCCGGCGACCCGCGCCAAGAGGCGGCGGTCCTCGGCGCGCTCGGGCAGTCGCTCTTCTTCGGCGCCACGCCGGCATCCGAGGGCATCCGCCGTTGCGAAGAACTCCTCGAGCGAGCGCGGGCGCTGCCGAGAGTGGAGGCATCGGTGCGCGAGAGCATGGCCGGATTGCAAGCGATGCAGAAGCGGTTCGACGAGGCGCGGCGGAACAGCAGTCGCGGCAAGGAGATCGAAAACGAGCTCGGATTCAAGCTGAGAGCGGCGGCAGGCACGATGGTCCGCGCCAGTGTCGAAATGCTCGCAGGCGATCTGCCGGCGGCCGAGGAGGAGCTGCGCTGGGGGTACGAGATCCTCGACGAGATGGGCGAGAAGGGCTTCCTCTCGACCGTGGCGGCCATGCTTGCCGGAGTGACCTACGCGCAAGGACGGTACGAGGAGGCGCGGCGGCTGAGCGAGATAAGCGAGCAGGCGACGGCCGAGGACGATCTCATCTCGCAGGTGCTCTGGCGCGCCGCGCGGGCCAAGGTGCTGGCGCGCGGGGGCGAGTTCGACGAGGCGGAGCGCCTCGCCGGCGAGGCCGTCGGACTGATGGCGCAGACGGACGAGCTCGACAGGCAGGGTGACACGTTGCTCGACCTGGCCGAAGTTCTTCGCCTGGCCGGGCGCGAGCGCGAAGCGGCGCCCCTCGTCGCCGATGCCTTGAAGCTGTACGAGAAGAAGGAAAACCTCGCCTCTGCCGACCGTGCTCGAGCGCTACTGAGTGCTGAGACGGCTTCGCGATGAGCGCCCACTTCAGTCCGCGGAGCGCGATCCTTATCGCCGACGCCGAGCTCGACGCCCTACCACCGTGGGAGCCCGGGCCACTGCCGTTCGAGGCCGGCGAGACGGTGGCGACGGGCGAGGTTCGGCGCAGCTACTTCAACGAGCGGGCCGCGCAGGCGCTCTACGGGCCGAGCCGGGTCCACCGGCGCGACGCTCCGAGCCCGCCGCCGCATGCGGCGTTCCACGTGCTTGGGCTCGAGCTCCTAGTCGTGAGCGAGCATCCGCGGGCGAGGAACGCGCTCCTCGTCGCCCACGGGGAGCTCGCCGCTGACGGGCTCGACCTCGTCACGAGCCTGGAGCAGCTGGCTGCCGTCGGCCCGCCCGGCTCGCCGTCTCGGGCATGGTACGACGGACTCTTCGACGGGCTGGGACACATCGAACCAGGCGTGAGGCGTGCGACGACTGCCGCGCTCGTGACGCCCCAGGGGCCACCGGAGGCGCCTCTTCCTCCTTCTGAGTACGGGGCGTGGAGCCCGGAGCTGCAATGGCTCTGGCTCCTCGCGTCGGGAACGCCGCCGGAGGAATACAGGCCCCCACCTGAGTGGGGCGACGAGCTTGCCGAGTCCCTCGTTCGCATCTCCGACGGCTGGCTTGCGCTCGTGCTACGAGACGGCGCCGCGTTTCTCGGCTCGGGGCCGGACATCGGCGCCATCTACCGCCTCTTTCCGAGTGCGGAGCTTCACTTCCGCACCATCTATCTCGATGCCCTGTTGCTCGGACACGTGCAGCGCCTGCGGTTGGGTCAGATCGCCGACGATCTGGCCGTGCTCGGAGATCCGGTGCGCCACCCAGAGCGCCTGCGCGAGCTCGAGCTAGAGCTGGCGGAGTTCCGAAACGTCTTTTGGTGGCAGCACCTCGGTCCGCATTGGCACGGCAACGAGCTGCTGCGGGCCTACCAGCGACAGCACGAGATCCCGGGGCTCTTCGACCAGGTAGTTGGAGGGCTGCATGACTACTCGCGCCAGGCTCAGACGACGGCGGCGCAGCGAACGAGTGGGCTACTTGGGGTCATCTCCATCGTCGGGGGCCCATCCGCGTTCGCACTCGGGCTCGTGCGCGCTCTGGGAGTGGAGAATTGGAGATGGGTGCTGTTCGCGGTCGCCTGTGCCCTAGCGGTCACCCTCGCCCTCCTTGCCACGCCACCTGGGAGGACGCTCATCCGCCCCTGGCGCCGGCCCAGGTAGGTCAGGCGACGCCACAGACGCGCATGACCGTGCGCGCGTTCATCGCCCGGACGATTCGCGCCGTCAAGCTGCTCGCCCGCGACCGCCGGATTCCGCGGCCGCTCCGCTGGCTGGCCGCGTTCGGTCTGCTCCCGATCCCTGGGCCCGTCGACGAGGCCGCTCTCCTGCTAGTTGCGCTGCTGTTGTGGCTCTTCTATCGCGAGACGCTGCTGGACGCCTGGCGCCGGAGCTAGGTCCCGCAGATCCGCATCGCCGCGCGCGCGTAGACCTCTGCGGTCTTCACGAGGCCGTCGACGGCGAGGTTCTCGCCCAGCTCGGCGTCAGGAAGGCCGCTCGAGGTGCCGTAGTTGACCGTGGCGATCCCGTAGCGCGAGAGAACGGATGCGTCGGAGAACCAGCGGACGACGTCACGTTCGGGCGGCGCGCCGAAGACCTCCTCGTGGGCGCCGTCGAGCGCGGTGACGAGCGGATGGCCCTCGTCGATCTGCGCTCCGGGCGCTGTCACGTAGACCTCGGCCTCGACTCCGTCCAGCGAGCGCGCGAACTCGAGCGCCGCCCGCCGCGCCTCGGCCATCTCGACGTCCGGCGGCACGCGCAGGTCGAGGAAGAGATCGGTTCGGTGCGGCGTCCGGGAGGCACGCCAGCCGAACCCGCCCTCGATCCCGCCGACGTTCGCGACGCCGCGCACGTCGCCGTAGCTCATCTGCTCCTCCCAGCTCGGTAGCCACTCCAGCACCGCGTCGAGCACCGGCTGCATGCGCAGGATCGAGTTCTCGTCGCGCCGACCTTCGCTGAACGCGGTGTGGACGAACGGCCCATGGGTCGAGAGCCGTAGCCAGAGCGAGCCGAAGTGCGCGAGCACGACCTTGTTCTCCGTCGGCTCGCCGAGGATGCACATGTCCGCGACACCGCCGTGCGAGACGAGATAGCGGGAGCCGGCAGCGTAGCCCCGGAACTCGGCGCCCTGATCGGCGCCCTGCTGCGTCTTCTCGATTTCGCCCGCGACGGCCGCGATCAGTAGATCGCCGCGCAACCGGACGCCGGCGTCCTGCAGCGCCCGCAACGCCTCGACGTAGCAGGCGAGCGCGCCCTTCATGTTCGAGATCCCGAGGCCGTAGATGCGGCCTTCGCGCTCGAAGCCCTCCGGCTGGAAACCGGGGATGTCGCGGAGCCAAGGCTCGCGGCCGGAGTAGGAGGTGTCGAGATGCCCGTTCAGCATCAGCGAGGCCCCGCCGCCGGTGCCCGCCCAGGTCCCGAGTACGTTCGCCCGCCCGTACTCGACCTGCTGCCACTGCACCTGGAGGCCGAGGTCGTCAAGGACGTCGCGCATCAGCTCGGCCGCCGCTTGCTCGGAGCCGGTGAAGCTCGGCGTCGAGACGAGGCGCAGCGCAAGCTCGACCAGGCGCCGCTCGTCGATCCGCAGCTCGCTCACGGTCCCGGATCCTTTCAGCTGGGCCGGTGCCGTTCTATGCTACGTGTGCAGTGCTGGCGGTGATGGTCGATCTCGGCTGGCCATGGTGGGTGACGACGCTCATTGCGGCAGGCGTGGCGCTCGTCGCCGGCGCGGGGTTCGTTCGCACGCGTCGGATGACGGTCCGGGCGCTCATGGGCCTCGTCCTGCTCGAGGCCGTCGCCGTCGCGATCGTTGCGCCGCTCGTCATGGACGAAGCGGGTTCGAGCACGAGTCCCGCAATGAGCTCAGAGGTCCTCAGTCGCACCGAGTTCGCCGAGAAGGCCGACGCGAACTGCCGTGACTTCGGCGAGTTCGCGGCCACGCTCGGCAACCCCAAGACTCCCGCCGGGGTCGAGCGGCTGATCGACCGCATGATGCCCGAGTTCTGGCGGAGCTACGTTGCGCAGCAGGACCTTCAACCGCCGCCGGAGCAGCGCGAGAAGGCACAGAAGTGGATGCATGCGATGGCCGCCTTCGGACGAGACCAGGAATTGATTCGCGCCGCGGCTGCCCGTCGGGACGAGAAGGCCCTGCAGCGCGGCAACGCGAGCGCGACCACGCACGCCGCACAGAGCGCACGCCTCTCGAAGGAACTGAGCATGCGCGACTGCTTCCAGTAGCTCAGCCGCGGACCGCGTACGCCCGGACCGCGCCCTCTTTCCCCTTCAGCTCGAGCTCTCGCCGCTCGGCGTCCGGATAGCGGTCGGCGACCGCCGCGAAAGTCTCCGCATCGACGAGCACCTCCCCCGCTCCCGCCTTGGCCGTGAGGCGGGCGGCGAGGTTCGTCACGTCCCCGACCGCGGCGAAATCCTTATAGCCGCCACCGCCCACGTTGCCCACGAACTCCTCCCCACTGGAAATCCCGACCCCCACGTCGAGCGAGAGCTCGGTTCCAGGCCCGATTGCCTGCAGGAGCGCCCTGCCGGCCTCGACCGCGTGCCGCGTGTACTCCGGCCCGGCGAGACCGGGGACGAACAGCGACATCACGTTGTCGCCCTCGATCTGGCCGAGCAGCCCGTGGTTTGCGAGCAGCGCGGCCGAGGCCGTCTCGTAGAACCGGTTGACGAGCGCCGGCACCTCGGCCGGCGAGAGCCCTGCCGTCAGCTTCGTGTAGCCGCGCACGTCGGCGAAGAGCACGCTGAGAGGGACGATTGCCCCACCCTTCGGTGCCCATTCAATTCACCGTGCGCAAACATTCGGGTTCTTCGCCGACGGGGAGTAGCCGACCCAGCGCAGCACTCCCGAATAGGGACCCTTGAACGGCGCGTTGCAGAACTTGCAGCGCCACGGGCTCGGGATGAGGGCGAAGGTCGCGCGATAGACCCGCTGGAGCCGTGCCAGCGAAGACTCGCCACGCAAGATCCGCTCCCAGCGAGGATTCATCTGCACGATTCCCGGCGCAATCTCCGGCCGTTCCTTCCGAAATGGCATGCACACCTCCCTTCATTGGGCGAAGTATCGACCACACGCACTCGTCGGGCCGGACTCGCTCAGAGCGCGGCGATCCATGGGTGGCCGGGGTGGACGAGCTCGAGCGCCGCGGCGAGCCACGCACGGCGCTCCGGCTCGAGCTGCGGGAGCACGGCGGCGAAGTCCTGCCGATCTCGCTCGCGGTGGGCGTGCTTCGCCTTGTAGAGGAGGACGATCTCCGGGCGGCCGTACGGGATCCCGTCGGCGGTTCGCTCGATCACCTGCTCGTACGGGAGCCGGATGCCGTCGTCGCGCCGGCAGACCCAGGTATCGCCGTCGGACGGCTCGCGGAAGACGTCGAAGCGCCAGAGGCCCGTGGTCGGCTCGCGGACCCAGGTTTGATGCGTGTCCTCGAGCCGGTCGCGCGCCAGCTCAAGCGGCGTCGCCTCGCGAGGTCCCGTGATGACGAAGATCTCGAAGTCACCCAGGGCCGCCGCGACATCTTCGAAGCGAGCGTTCGGTACCGCGATCTCGAGATCCTCGTGCTCGCGGTACCCGCCGCCGAGGAAGAGGTCGATCGCCCATCCCGCGGCGACGTACCACGGCACGTCGACGTCCTCGAGCATGCGGGCCACCTTCTCGGGCGGCCAGGCATCCCAGTTCGAGATGTCCGGCTCGATCGTCGTCGAAGTCGAGGTGCGCGGCGGCGGCACGTCGCTGATCTTCTCAGCTTCGCGCCGCCGCCTTCCCGCGATCCACTACGGGCGGTACTGCTGGTCGAGCGAGCAGACCGTGTCGTTCTCGTACCGCATGTCGATCCCGCTCCCGAGGGCCTCGAAGAGCTTGACCGGCTCTTCGCCCCTGACGAGCTGGGCGAGCTGTGCAACCGAGATCGGCGCGCGACCGAAGTCGGGCGTATCCGAGCGCGTGAGCACCGTGACATGTGCATTCCCTGGGACGAGGTACAGGTATGCGCGGTGGCTCTCTTCGATGATGTAGGCGTCGTTCGGAACGTCGCCGTAGCCGGTGTCCTCGAGCGCCGCCTGCGTCGCCGTGGCGCCGGTCAGCTTCAGGGCAGGGTCGAAGCGGAGCTCGAAGTGGTCACCCGAGCGAGACAGGGACTTGATGTGCCCGTAGAGCGTGAGGGCGCGTGGCCCGCAAGGAGAGGCCGGGGACGCCGATGCCTTTGCTTCGGACGACGCCCCATCGACGAGGCGCAGCGACGCGAGGCCCGCCGCGACGAAGATCGCAAGAGCCAGGAAGATGACGATCGAGGGCTTCATGATTCCTCCTTCGTTCATTTGACTCGTCGATCGTCGTCGCCGCACGCAACGCCCTCGTCACAGGCCCGTAACGGTTTCGCCACGGCTGCGCTAGCGAACGTGCGGCAAGACCTGCTCGCCGAAGAGCTCGAGCTGGCGGTGGCGGTTCTCGCCCCAGAGCTCGAGCATGACGTGCGTGCAGCCGGCGTCGCGGTAGGCCTCGATCGCCTCGACGCAGTCGGCAGGCGTGCCTGCGATCGGCTGGCAGCGGTCGAGCAGCGAGTCCGTGACCTCGGCCTTCGCGGCGAGCCGCCCACCGCGCTCCATCGCCTCCGCCACGGGCCGTAGCTCCTCCATCTCGATCCCGGCGAGCTCGAGCAGCGTGTCCGCGGCACCCTGGATGTTCTGGAACTTGTTCGCGAGGTACATGGCCGCAATCTCGCGCGCGCCGTCGCGCTCGTCGCCGATCGAGGCGATCACCGTGCAGCCGATGTCGATGTCCGCCCGGACGTTCTCGCGCGTGTAGCGGACGAAGGCCGGGGTCGTGATCGACGGCGTCAGGCAACCGTCGCCGATCTCGCCGGCCAGCGCCTGCATCTTCGGGGCGGTGGCCGCGACGTAGACCGGCGGCACCTCACGAGGGGCGCGCGCCTCCCCGTCGAGCGCGGGCACGTCGGCGCTGAAGGCCTCTCCTTCGTAGCTGAACTCCTCCCCGCCGAGGACGCCGCGCACGATCGCCACTGCGTCGCGCATCGGCCCGAGCGTCTTCCGCGTCTGCATACGCGCGTTGTTGAGGAAGATCTTCGACGTCCCGAAGCCGAGCAGGAAGCGCCCGGGCCCGGCGGCCTCCTGCACGACGCGCGCGTCCATCGCCGCCTGCACCGGATGGCGCGTGAACGGCGAGATGATCCCCCAGCCGATCGCGAGGCGCTCCGTTGCCCGCGCGATGAGCGCCGAGGTGACGGTCGACGAGCGCGCCTCCATCCCGTGCTTGCGCCACCAGGGATACGCCTCGGCGAGCCAGATCGTGTCCATGCCGACGCGATCCATGACTCGCGCCGACTCGATCATCTCGTCGAGCGGCTCCATCGTCAGCTGCATCACGCCGATCCGGAAGGGCGGCGGCACAGGCCGATCCTCTCAGGTCGCCTCTAGTGCAGCAGCACCTCTCCGCCGTACACTCGATTTGTGCAGATCTGCCCAAATTGCGGCGAGGAGAACCCCGACCGCTTTCGCCTCTGCGGATTCTGCGGGGCCCAGCTCGCGCCGCAGCTCGCGCCGCAGGAGACCCGGAAGACGGTCACGATCGTCTTCTCCGACCTCAAGGGCTCGACGAACCTCGGTGAGGCGCTCGACTCGGAGTCGCTGCGCGAGGTCATGTCCCGCTACTTCGAGGAGATGCAGCAGATCCTCGAGGCCCACGGGGGCCGGGTCGAGAAGTACATCGGCGACGCGATCATGGCCGTCTTCGGCCTGCCCCGGCTGCACGAGGACGACGCGCTGCGCGCCGTGCGCGCCGCATCCGAGATGCAGGCGGCGCTCCGCGCGCTGAACGACGAGCTCCAGCGCCGCTGGGGCGTCCGGCTCGAGAACCGCACCGGCGTCAACACCGGCGAGGTCGTGGCCGGCGATCCGACGAGCGGGCAGCGCCTCGTCACCGGCGACGCCGTCAACGTCGCCGCGCGGCTCGAGCAAGCCGCGCCCGTGCTCGAGATCCTCGTCGGCGAGCCGACCTATCGCCTCGTGCGCCACGCCGTGGACGTGGAGGCGGTCGAGCCGCTGCCGTTGAAGGGCAAGTCGGAGCCCGTCCCCGCGTACCGGCTGCTGGCGGTCAAGGAGATCGTCGAGGGTGTCGCGCGCCGGCACGACCGGCCGATCGTCGGCCGCGAGGCCGAGCTCGCGCAGCTCCAGGCCGAGTTCGACCTGGCCGCGGCGTCGAGCTCCTGCAGGCTCGTCACGATCATCGCCGACGCCGGCGTCGGGAAGTCGAGGCTGATGGAGGAGTTCGGGCGCGCAGTCGAGACGCGACTCTTCTCCGGCCGCTGCCTGCCCTACGGGCGTGGCTACACGTACTGGCCCCTGGTCGAGATCTTCCGGCAGGCGGCAGCGATCCGGGACGACGATCCCCCCGCAGAGGCGATCTCGAAGCTGACCGCGCTGTTCGGCAACCAGGACGTCACCGATCGCATCGCTTCGACGATCGGGCTCTCAGAGGTGCAGCACCAGCCGGAAGAGCTCTTCTGGGGCGTGCGCAAGGCTCTCGAGATCCTCGCGGCCGGCGAGCCGCTCGTCGTCGTCTTCGAGGACATCCACTGGGCCGAGGAGACGCTCGTCGACCTGATCGAGCACCTCGTCCGGGCGATGGCCGAAGTGCCGATCGTGCTGCTCTGCGCGGCGCGCCCCGACCTGCTCGAGCAGCGCCCCGCGTGGCGCGACGGCGAGCTGCTGATGCTCCAGCCGCTCTCGGAGGACCAGAGCGCGCGGGTGATCGAGAACGTCCTCGGCGCCGACCTCGCGGCAAAGGTCAGCAGCCGCATCACCGAAGCGGCCGAGGGCAACCCGCTCTTCGTCGAGCAGCTGCTCTCGATGCTGATCGACGAGGGCACCCTGCGCCAGGTGGATGGACACTGGGAGGCCGACGACCTCAGCGACCTCTCGGTTCCGCCGACGATCAACGCGCTGCTCGCCGCAAGGCTCGACAGCCTCAACTCCGAGCAGCGCGCCGTGATCGAGCCGGCATCGGTGATCGGTCACGTCTTCGACCAGGCCGCGCTCGATGCAATCGTCGAGGAGCCGCTGCGGGCCGACCTCGAGTCGCATCTCGCCGCGCTCGTCGACCGGCAGCTACTGCGGCCGGAGCCGTCGATCGACGAGGGCCCGAAGTTCCGCTTCCACCACATCCTGATCCGCGAGGCGGCTTACAACGGCGTCCTCAAGCGCGTGCGGGCCTCGCTCCACGAGCGCTTCGCGGACTGGGGAGAGCGCGTCAACCGAGAGCGCGAGCGCGAGACCGAGTACGAGGAGCTCCTCGGCTATCACCTCGAGCAGGCCCACGACTACCTCGCCGATCTCGGGCCGCTGGACGAGCACGGGCGCGAGCTCGGCGGCCGGGCTGCCGGCCACCTCACCTCGGCGGGTCGACGAGCCTTCGCCCGCGCCGACATGCCCGCGGCCGCAAACCTCCTGCGCCGGGCGGTCAACCTCCTGCCCGGCGAGGACCGCGCGAGGCTCGAGCTGCTCCCCGACCTCGGCGAGGCGCTGATGGACATCGGCGAGTTCGCGTGGGCGGAGACGTTCCTCGACGAGGCCGTCACGTCGGCCAAGGCCACGCAAGACGCCCGTCTGGAAGCCGGGGCGATTCTCACCAGGCTCCTCGTGCGCCATCACACGGTCGAGGACCTCGACGGCTGGCGGGAGGAGGTCGAACGCGAGGCCAAGCGCGCGATCGAGCGCCTCGAGGGTGACGAGTCGGCCCACGCCGAGCTGGCCAAGGCCTGGCGCATCCTCGCCTTCGTCCACGGCATCGTGCTCCGCTACGGCGACGCCGCGGCCGCCGTCCAACAGGCCGTGGAGCACGCGCGGCTCGCCGGCGACAGGCGGCAGGAGGCGAGGAGTGCCTCGGCCTACACGCTCGCGGCCCTCAACGGGCCGACTCCTGTCCCGGAGGCGATCGCGCGCTGCGAGCGGCTCCTCGCGCAAGGCCTCGCCACGCGCCAAGCGGAGGGCCGGGTGCTCGCGGTGCTCGCTCACCTGCGCGCGATGCAGGGCGAGTTCGAGGAAGCTCGCGACCTGTACACGCGCTCGCGGACGCTCCTCGAGGAGCTGGGCATCGCGGTCAGCGCCGCCTTCACCTCGATCGAGTCGAGCATGGTCGAGATGCTCGCGGGCGACCCCGCGGCGGCGGAGCGCGAGCTCCGTCAGGACTACGAGATGCTCGAGAAACTCGGCGAGAGGTACCTCCTTCCACCGCTCGCCGGCCTGCTCGCCCGCGCCGTGGCCGCGCAGGGCCGGCACGAAGAGGCGACGGAGATCGCGAGCTCCGCCCGGGAGTTTGCGGCCGAGGACGATCTCGAGGCGCAGGCCATCTGGCGAGGCGTCCAGGCGCGCATCCTTGCGGCCGCGGGCCACGTCGACGAGGCCGAGGCGCTTGCTCGCGAGGCCGTCGACCTACTGAGCCAGACTGACGCACTCGTCAAGCAGGCTGACGCGCTGATGGAGCTGGCCGAGGTGCTCGTCACCCGCGGGCAGGTTCGCGCAGCCCGGGCCGTCGTCGAGGAGTCTCGGTTGCTCTACGAGCGCAAGGAGAGCGTCGTCGCCCACCAGCGCGCGCAGGCCCTGCTGGCCGAGCTCGAGGCCCAGCCCGCTTCGAACTGACTTCCGGTCAGCTGTCCCAGGTCGGGTCGCGCCCGGACCAGTTCACGGACCACGTCACCGATTGCTGGCGAGCGCGGTGGCCGTAGTAGCACGGGTCGGGAACCGCGCCCTCGGCGGTACACGCGTCGACGTAGTCCCCGTCGGGCTCGCCGCCGTTGAAGATCAGCGGCAGGTTGTTGAGGCCCGTGCCGTAGAAGAAGAGCGTGAGCTTGATCGGATCGTCGACCGAACCCGGCGGAGCGTTCGTCGTCACGATGTCAGTCGTGCACTGAACGCCCGGGAGGCAGCCCTCGCTCGATGTAAGCCTCGCCCGCTCCTGGATCGTGACCGGGGTGCAGAGCGCATCGGTGCTCGGGACGAGGGCGGACGTGCTCGAGCCGCCGAAATTGGCCAGGGTCGAGACGGTGCCCCCGCTGTCGGGCACGCATTTCCCCGCGTCGTCCGTCGGGACGGCCGAGATCACGTTCACGTCCGCTGGGAAGTTGTCGTTGAACTGAGCACGGCCCGGATTGCTCGGCCCCTCGTAGAAGGTCAGCTTTGAGGTGACGGTCTGGAGGCCGAGGTCGGAATCGGTCTGCAGCTCGACCTGCTGCTCGATCACGTCTCCCGAACGGATCGACCCGCGGTCGCAGGTGATGAGCCTGGCCACCTGCGTGCAGCCGCTCGGGTTACTCGGAGACACGATCAGCCATCCCTCCGGAACCGTGATCAAAACGCTTGCGTGAGTCAGCGTCTGATTGTCGATGTACCGCCAGTGGGCCGTATAGAGGACGTCTGTCGGCATTGCCTCTGTCCCGGCATTGACGAAGCCGGGCTGGAGCGACGAGCTCACCTGATCGAACACCGGGTCGTCGGCACGAGCGACGACGGCGAAGACGGCGGTCGCCGCAAGAGCCGCCACCAATAGTCCAATCCGAAATCGAGCCTTCCTCCGCATCGCTCCTCCCTCTCTCACCTCATACGCCGGGGCCGAAATCGCAAGGTTCGCGCAGATTCGCGCGCTGGCGATTCTTCTCAATCGTGGCAGAAACTTCCAAATCGGTCAATCGAGGCCGCGCGCGCTGGGACCAGAGGCGAGGCCCGCCTCGACGGAGCTCGCGAGACGGGCCTCGGGCGCGGTGGAGGTCGTCCCTATCGTCCCTAGTTTGTCGCCTTGGCGAGCCGCGAGACGCACTTGCCGAACGCGTTTCGGTCGCTCGCGTTCTTGCCGTACTTCGCCCGGAAGGCGGCGGGGCCGAGAGTCGCCCGCTCGGACTTGCACTGGCGGGCTGCGTTCATGACCGCCTGGCGCTGTTCGAGCGAGGCGGCCTTCGCCTTCGAGGAGACGCAGCGTCCGAAGGCGTTCCGGTGCTTGGGGCCGAGCCCGTAGAACTCCACGAAGGTCTTGCCGTCGTGACTGTCTGCGAAGCTCGGATCGTTCTGCTCGGCTCGGCAGGCAGACTCCGCGCTCACGCGGTTCTGTTGCTCGGTATGCGCCCACTGCGAAACGCAGCGCCCGAAGGCGTTGGAGCGGTTGCTCTGCACCGTGCCGTAGCTCTGCTTGAAGAGCGGGACGCCCATCTGGGCGCGAAGGGCGCTACAGGCGCGGGCGGCGTTGGCGCGGTCCTGCGCCGTCGGGCCGCTGGCGAAGGATGCCGCGGGGACGACCAGTGCGGCGAGCAGGGCCGCGATCGCGAGTCTGGACTTCATGCTGTCAGGCCTCCTTGGATTCGGTCTCTCTCAGAAGATGCCCGAGATGTAAGAAAACTCCGAGAATTCTTGTAAGGATCTTGCAAAGACCGTGTCCGGCTCCGGCCGAGCGCCGCGTCAGACTCGTCCTCGTGCTGATCGCGCAGATCTCCGACGTTCACGTCGGCGGCACCCGCTACCACGAGGATCTGCTTCAGGCGGCGATCGGCGAGATCAATGCGGCGCGACCCGACATCGTCGTCGTCGCGGGCGACCTCACCGACGACGGCTATCCGGACCAGTACCCGGCGGCCAAGAAGCAGCTCGCGGCGATCGACTGCGAGCACGTGGTCTGTGTCCCCGGCAACCACGATGCGCGCAACGTTGGCTACGTGCTGTTCGAAGACAGCTTCGGCACGCGGGACACGCGCCTGCGGCTCGAGTTCGCGGGCCTCGAGGTCGGGCGCGAGCACTACGGCTGGATCGAGGAGGGCTTCTCCGGTGAGGCCGACCTCCGCATCTTCGTCTGCCACCACCATCTGATGCCCGTGCCGGGCACCGGCCGCGAGCGCAACCAGGTGCTCGATGCCGGTGACGTGCGACTGGCCCGACGAGCTCTCGGCGCGCCACCACGACCCGTTCGTCCGTGCGCGCAGCGAGGCGACTCGCTCGCAAACGACTAGATCCCGGTCCGCTGGGAATAGCCCGTTCCGGGCACGCGTTGCGAGCGACATGAAGATCACGACCATCGGCAGAGGGAACATCGGGGGCGGCCTCGCCCGCTTCTGGGAGCAGGCAGGCCACGACGTGACGACGCTCGGCAGTGACGGCGGCGACGCGTCGGATGCGGACGTCGTCCTCGTGGCTGTGCCCTCGGACTCGGTCTCGGACGCGCTCGCGAAGGTGACGGGTCTCGAGGGGAAGACGGCGATCGACACGGCGAATGCGTTCAAGGGGCGGAACGAGCAGTACGACTCGTTCGCGCACGAGGTCAAGGCGCACACGAACGGCCCCGTCGCCAAGGCGTTCAACGCGAACTTCGCGGCGCTCTACGACCAGATCGCCGAGCAGCGGGTACCTCCGAGCTGCCTCTACGCGGCCGACGACGAGGCGCGAGACGTCACCGAGCAGCTCATCCGCGACGCCGGCTACGAGCCGGTGAGCGTCGGCGGGATCGAGAACGCCCGCGCGCTCGAGGATTTCGTCACCGGCGTCTTCGGTCCGATCGGACGCGTCTTCTACCGCTTCGCTCCGCCCGGCGAGCTCTGACCACAGCCTGCGTACAGATCCCCCTTGACAGACGGACGCCCGGGTGAGAAAGTCCGTTCGTCAAGTCCTGTGGGCCCTCGGGTTCGCAGGACTTGGCATTTGTAGGGGCCTCTTCGCCACCTCTCCTCTTCGACGTCAATCTTCCGAGGGCGCCGACGCGGGCGCCCACGACGGCCGGCCGAAACCTCCCTTCGTGATGCGGTGGGGATTGCGGCCGTCGGCATCCATGACCCAGATCTCCCACGACTCGTACGGGGTGCATGTGCTGGTCTTGAGACAGCGCGAGCTGGCCTGGAAGGCGATCTGCTTTCCGTCCGGCGACCAGGTCGGCCCGAACTCGGAGCCGTGTCGGGAGAGAAGAGTTTGCTTGCGCGTCTTGACGTCGACGAGGGCGATGTCCATGCCGTTCACCGGATTCTTTGCGAAGTCCACGAAGGCGATCTTCGAGCCGTCCGGCGACCAGGATGTTTCGCGGAACAGTCCCGGCTTCTCGGCAAGCAGTCGTTGGTCGCTTCCGTCTGAGCGGATTTGATAAAGGCCGTTGCTGCCCAAGAACGCGATCCATTCGCCATCGGGTGACCAGGTTGGATTGCCCTGGTAGTCCGGCGCGTCCACCACCTTTCGAAGATCGCTTCCGTCGGCCGCGGCGGTATAGAGGTCCAGGTTGCTCGGATCGGCGCGGCAAGCATCGTCGGACAGCGCGCACTCGAACTTTGCGACGGCAAAACTCTTCGTATCCGGCGACCACGCAGGCTCGACCGTATTACGGAGCACCAGCGTTCGCTCGCTGCCATCGGGCCGGACGACGTAGAGCTCGAGGTAGCGCGTGCTGAAGGCCAGCTCGTCTCCGCGAGGCGACCAGAGCACCTCGACGGCGTCTTCGGTCCCAGGAACGCGGTTCTTGACTGAGCCGTTCGGCGCGAGAAGGACGATCCCGCGGTCGGTCGTGGCGGCGATCAATCCGTTGCGTGCCTTCGCAGCGGGCTTCTCCGTCGACCCGCACGCCAGAGCAATGAGCGGCAGCACCAGAAACATCACACGCAGGAAGGGCACCGTTGTGGGAGATCATTCCCCCGATGGCGACCCGACCAACCTCCGCAGGGCCGCTCCCCGACCGGATCCGGCACCGGTTTCCGATCTTCGAGCGGCTCGTCTACGTCAACTCGTGCTCCCAGGGAGCGCTCTCCGATGCCGTGCGCGAGTCGTACGCTGCATACCTCCGGCACTGGGAGGAGAAGGGCGCGCCGTGGGAGTACTGGGTCGAGCGCACCGAGGCCGCGCGGGGCGCGTTCGCGCGGCTCGTGAACGCCGACCCGGACGAGATCGCCGTCACCACCTCGCTCTCGGCTGGAGTCAGCGCGCTCGCGAGCGGACTGCGCTGGGCGCGCCGCTCGAAGATCGTGACCACCGACGTCGAGTTCCCGACGGTCGGGCAGATCTGGCACGCGCAGGAGTCGCGCGGGGCACGCGTCGTGCACGCGCGGCCCGAGGAGCTCGAGCGCGCGATCGACGAGGACACGGCCGTCGTCTCGGTGACGCACGTCTCGTACCGGACGGGTGAGCGAACGGACGTCGGGGAGGTCGTGCGGGTCGCGCGCGAGCACGGCGCGCTGGTGCTCCTCGACGCCTACCAGTCGGCGGGCTCGATCCCGCTCGACGTCAAGGAGCTCGGCGTCGACTTCCTCGCCGCGGGCACGGTCAAGTACCTGCTCGGCTCCGCCGGTCTCGCGTTCTTCTACTGCCGGCGCGAGCTCTGGGATCGCGCGTGGCCGACCGCGACCGGCTGGTTCGCCGACGAGGACATCTTCCGGATGGACGCGTCCAGGTACGCCCCATCTCCGACGGCCCGGCGCTTCCAGTCGGGCACGCCGCCGATTCCGTCGATCTACGCCGGCATCGCGGGCATCGAGCTGATGGAGGAGATCGGAGTCGAGGAGACGCGCGAGCACGTTTTGCACCTGAACGCGCATCTCGTCGCAGGCCTGGACGAGCTGGGAGGCACGGTCGTCACGCCGAGGGAGCGGGAGCGGCACGGTGCCCTAATCTGCGTGCGCTCGAACGACGTCGAGGAACTCGTGGCCGCGCTCGGCCGTTGGGGCATCGTCACCTCGGAGCGCGACTCGAACCTGCGGATCTCGGCGCACGCCTACAACTCGCTCGAGGACATCGACCTCGTCCTCGAAGCGCTCACGCGGCACCGGCACCTGCTGGCCTGAGAGGAGTAGAGTGTGGGCACTGGCCCTGTGGCCAGAACCCCGGCCGAAGCCCGATTCCCGCCGACGCAGCGCTAAGCTCGCGAGGCGAGGAGCCCAGGCAAACAGAGTTCGACTTGCAGGGCCAGTTCTTCTTAGATCGTTTCGTAGTCGCCCACCGTCGGGGTGCCCGAGAGCGTGCGCTTCGCGTCGACGCCGCGAAGGTCGCTGAAGCGCATCGGCCACGGACGCGGGTGGCCGCTGGGATCGATGCCCCAGAGATCGAAGTGCAGGTGCGGCTCGCTCGAATGACCGCTGTTGCCGAGGAAGCCGACGACGTCGCCGGCCTGAACCGTGTCTCCGACCGCGAGCGGCTGCCCCGGATTGCTGGGGCTGTCGGGAGCCTTCGGCTGGAGATGCTCGTAGCGTGAGCGGCGCGGATACACGGGCCCTCCGTCGTGGCCGAGGATCACGTAGTTCGAAGCATCACCACCGTCGGTGACATAGCCGTGGTTCTCCGTCGCCATGAAATTGCAGCCGAGCACGACGCCGTCCGCCATCGCGTGAATCTTCTCGCCGTAGGCGAAGAAGGAATTGTTGTCGTCGTCCGGCCCGTCGAACGTCGCGCCCGTCGAGTCATGCTGCGTGAGGTCGTAGCTGTAGCGCTCGTGGAAGTGGGCGTGCGGGCTGAACCCGATCTGCGTCATGCCGTTGCCGAAGTACCAGCTGCCTCGGACCGGCGACAGCATGAGCGGCGTCTCCAGGTAGTCGGCGTGGTCGATGCGCTCAGTCGAGCCGCACCAGCCGTCGGGAAGCTTGTAGTTCAGCACGAGCCGCACGGTCAGGCCCGCGCTCACATCGACCTTCGCCGGGATCTCGATCCCGTCGACGAACACGGTGTACGGATCGACCAGCTCACCGTGTGTGGTCGGCGACTGCGGCACCGCGGGCCAGTCGGAATAGTGGAACTTCCGAAAGTCGTAGTTGCATTCACGGTCGACGACGATCTTGCCGCCCGGGGTCAGAACCGTCACATGGAGCCCGGCAACGCTCACGGTCTCGCCGCTCCAGTTGACGATCTCCCCGCCGAGCACGAGCCAGTGCACGTTCTTGCCGCCCTTGATCAGCGGGATGATGTCACCGGGGTTTGCCCACATGCCGAGCCACACAGGCACGGTCGCCTCGGTGGGCGCGACGGCGGCGAAGCCCGAGCGCTCGATCGGGATCGCAAGCGCGGTTCGTTGCGCAGCGCCGCCGGAATCGGTTGCGCGCACACGCGCGACGTAATGCGCCAGCGCCCACTCGCCGTCGCCGCGCGTCCCGTGGTAGTCCGCGCCGGCCGCCATGTGCGCCGGTTGACCGGAGAAGATGTCACCCGGATCGAGCATCTGCGTCACGCGGTCGTCCCAGAACCAGCCGTGATAGGTGCGGATCAGCTCCGCCTCGACGATGTCCACCGCACCGGGAGCGATGCTCTTGAGGTGCAGGTCCAGCGAGGAGTCCTCCTCGAAATAGCCGTTCGCGTCGGTCTTCACGTCGCTGACCTCCGCCGTCCCCGACAGCTCGACGAGCGCCGCGCTCTCCTTGTAGTCCGGGCGCGGGAACCCGTGTCGAAAATGCGCGAAGACATCCGGCGCCAAGGGCCGCGTGCGCGCCTCGACCATGTAGCTGCAGTACAGCGGGATGTCCAACTCGATCTCGTCCGCGGTCTGCGCTGCGCCCCACCACCAGAGCTTCGCGAACGCGTCGTCGGCGTCCACCCACGCCGCGGCATACAGCGTGTCGCTTCCCTCCTTGAAGGTATCGATCGAGACGAGCCGGCCGGGAAGGTCCTCGAGCTCCTGGCGGAGCTCCTCGAACGTCGCGCTCGGCGCCCAGCTCCAGTCACGGTGCTCGGCGCCGGTGTTCTTCACCCACACAGCCGCGTACAGGCGCCGCCCGTCCTGGACGTAGGTCGTCAGCGAGATGATGCGTTGCGACTGTCCGACTTTGGCCTTCAGCTGCGAGCTCGTCAGCGCCGGGTCCCAGCCCCAGTCGCGCTTGAAGCTGCCTGTGTTCGTCACCCAGATGCCCGCGAACCGCACACCCTTCCCGGTCACCGTGAAGGCGTCGATGTGGATCAGCCGACCCTTCGCCTTCTTGACCACCGCGTCGAGATTTGCGCCGGTCGCCCCGGGGCTCCAGTCCCAGTTCGTCTTGTCGGTGCCCTTGTTCGCGATCCAGACCGCGGTGAACGGCACATCCGCGGCGCCGTTCGGACGATGGACCGAGATCAGCCTGCTGTCAGTCTTGGAGAGCTTCGCCTTGAGGGCAGACTTCGAGATTGCCGCAGACCAGTCCCATTTGGACGGGGTCCCCTCGTAATCGCCCACTCGCCACGAAGGTACCAGCTCGTCGGGGCGAGGCCTGATGTCTTTGCGCCAAGCCCTTCTACTCGGGGCGAGCTTCGATGCTGACGGCCTCGACAACGCGATTCGCGCGGATTCCCGCCCTGGCAGCCGCCTCCGTGACCTCCTTCGGCGAAGCAGCCTCGAAGACGTAGAAGCACATCTCGTCATGCGGCAGGAATATGGAGCGCAGGAAGCGCACCCCGGACCCTTCTGCTTGCATCTGCTCGGCAACCGAATGGGCGCGGGCGGCCGCAGCTGCGCCGCCACCCGCACCCGTCCGCGGTTCGTACACCTCGACGATGTACGCGCCGCTCGACACTAGGGCGACATCACGCGCAGCGTGCCCTCGAACGTGTACGTGTTGGGGTCGACGAGCAGTCCTTCCTCGTGAACTTGCGACCCCGCCGACCAACCACTCGTCACGGTCCCGTCGAGCGTCGTCCGATACGTGACGAAGTTGAACGTGCCCGAGAGCTCTGACGTGAACGAGCCCACCGAGCTGTCGACCTGCACCGTCGCATCGAAGTGCTGCACGTCGCCGGTGACACGAGAGTTCGAGATCTGCATGTCGATCGTCCCGCCTTCCGCGAGGGTACCCACGTAATGGCCGGGCCCGACCCAGTGCTTCGTGAAGTGAAAGGTCGCCGGCGGCGCCGACGACGCCGCGTCCGCGACCGTCGCGACTCCGGCCACGACGATCACCATGACCAACAGAAGCTTCTTCATGCTCTTCCACCTCCTCGTTCCGGAAGGAGAGGCCCCGCCACACGAGACTTGGCCGGTCATGCAAGACACCGGCATGCGATGCGCCTCGATCACGCTGGGCTTCCCTTCGAATTGACCATGCATCGAACGTACGAGCGCACGGTCCGCTCGGCGAGGTGGAAACCACGTGTCTTTGGAGCCGCACTCCCCTAGGACTCGCGCGCTGCCCAGCGCCGCGCGAGCTCGGTCCGCGAGCGCACGCCCAGCTTCGAGTAGACGCGGGAGAGCGTGCCCTCGACGGTTCGAGGCGTCACGTACAGCGCGGCGGCAACTTCCCGGTTCGTGTGTCCAGCGGCGACGAGCTCCGCCACGCGCTGCTCGGACGCTGTCAGCTCGCCGAGCGAAGGGGCACGGCCGCTGATCCGCCGCAGCTCGGCGCGCGCACGCTCCGCCCAGAGCGCCGCACCGAGTACCTCGAACGCCTCGAGCGCGGCGCCCAGCGTCTCCCGGGCGTCACGGCGCTGATTCGCCCGGCGCTGAGCGGAGCCGAGGGCGAGGAGCGTCCGCGCCCGCTCGAAGGGCATCGGCAGTCGCCCGTGCTCATCGAGCGCCCGGCCGAAGCTCGCGAGGGCGTCGTCGCCCAGCAGACCACGGCACCGGTAGGCGGCCGCGAGGGCCGAGCGCCGCCCGAGCCTCTGCGCGCGCTCCTCGAGCAGCTCCAGCTCTGCCCGGGCCCGATCGTGCTCGCCGAGCGCGATGAGAGCCTCGATCTCCAGAGGCAGAAAGCGAAGCGCACCCGGCTCGACGATCCCCTCCGCCTCGCACTGCTCGGCAAGAGACCCGAGAACCTCGTGCGCTTCACGCGGGCGGCCGAGCGAGAGCTCGAGCAGACCGAGCGCCCACCGGCTCGTCGAGCTGCCGTAGGCGGCCGGCTCACGGACATCACGAAGCGCTTCCTCGGCCTCGGCCCGCGCGCGCTCCTCGATCCCGAGGTGCGCATCGACGAGCGCGCGGGCAGCGAGTGTGTACTCCTCGTGCGGACGCTGGCCGCTCTGCACCGCCGACTGGTAGCTCTCATTCGCCCAGCGACCGGCGGACTCAAAGTTGCCGAGCACGCATTCGACGCCGCTGAGATGGGTGAGGAGGCGCGGGATCGAGCTCTCGTCTCCGCGATCGAGGGCGCGCCTGTAGAGGCCCTCGAACTGGTCTCTCGCCAACTCGAGATCGTCTGTCCAAGTGAGGTAGACCGCGTGCGAGTAGCTCGGACGCCGCATGACTCGGAGGGATTCCGTCGCCTGCTCGAGCTCCAACGCCTCCTCGAACGTGCTCTTGACGCTCGGGCGGCCGAGCAGGCCTTCGACCAGCCCCTGTCCCGAAAGCGCCTCGGCCAGCGCCCGCGGCCTGCCCAACTGCCGAGCCGACTCGACAGCCGAATGGGCGTGGAGGGCCGCAGCGGCTAGGTTCTCCCGAAGCATGTAGTAGGAGACGGCGAGACCCTCTTCGGCCTCCGAGCGAAGCTCGAGGTCATCGCCAGCTTCGGCGAGCGCTCGCTCGAAGAGCTCCGCCGCGGCACGGCGGCCGCCCTCGAACACCTGAAGCCTTGCGAGCCGGCACAGCGCTTCGGCTTGCCGGACGCCACCGAGCGCGCGGTCCGTCGCCTCAGCGAAGAGCTCGTGCGCGCGACCCGTATCTCCCGCCTCGAAGTGCGCCCCGCCTGCTTCGAGGCGACGGCGATGCGCGGCGTCTGAGTCCTCGGTCGGCGTGAGACGGAGGGCCTGCTCGCTCAGACCTGCAGCGGACTGAGGCGCCCCTCGGCCGAGAGCAGATCGCGCTGCATCGTCGAGTGCCGCCGCAACCTGAGCGTCGGGCTGCTCGGTGCCGAGCGCCAGGTGACGAGCGCGCTCCTCCCGATCGACGACGACCTCGGCCAGACGGCGGTGGACGCCCCGCTTCCGGTCAGCGCCCGCTTTCGCATAGACGGTCGAGGCAAGCAGGGGATGCGCAAAACGGATGCGCTCCCCCTCGAGCTCGATCAGCTCTGCCTCGAGAGCCGGTTCGAGGGTCGTGCTGACTTCGGCTTCCATTGCCGCTTCGAGGAGCGCCACGGTCGGCTGGGAAGCCGCGGCTGCGAAGAGCAGGGCCGCCTCGCAGTCGGCGGGCAGCCCGGGTCGGCGGGCAGCCCGGTAAGGCGATCCTCGACCAACTGGCGAAGCCCGTGGGAAATCGGTAGCGGCCGGCCGGGCTCGACCTGCGACCTGCTCTCGTGAAGAGCCCGCGCGAGCTCCAAGGCGAAGAAGGGGTTGCCGGCCGACGTCTCGGCAAGCCGCTGGAGAACGGGCCTCGGGAGCGCAACATCCAGCCGCGTCTGAACGAGGTGATGAAGCGCACCGAGGCTCAGCGGGCCGACCTCGATCCGACGCGTCCGCTCGGGCAACCAGCTGCCGATCTCGACTGCGGTCTCCGTCCGCGCGGCTAGCAGCAAGCCGATCGCCTCGTCGCGAAGCCGCCGCACTGCGAAACGCAGGGCAAAGACAGATGGGCCGTCCAGCCACTGGACGTCATCGACCGCGACGAGCGTCGCACCGTCTCGGCTGATTGTACGCAACGCGCCGAGGAATCCGAAGGCAATCGCTGCTTGGTCCGGCGCTTCCTTCTCGGCCGCCGCGCGACGGAGAGCGACCCCCAGTGCCCGGCGCTGGGGCGTCGGAAGCTCGTCGAGAACGCCGTCGGGGACCGAGGCGAGCAGATCCCCGAGTCCGGCGTAGCTCAGCTGCGACTCTGCTTCCACCGGCCGGGAGACGAGAACGCGGAAGCCCTCGTTCTCAGCGGCGTCGATACCCGCGAGCCAGAGGGTCGTCTTGCCGATGCCCGGTTCCCCCTCGACGACAGCGGCGGTGGCGCCCGTCTCCACCTGCGCTAGAGCCTCCCGCACGGCGGCGAGCTCTACGTCGCGGCCGACGACCTCCAGGGTCATCGGACGCAGGCTAGCGTGGTCTCACGGCACCAAGCGCTCTCTGGGTCGCTGCGAACTCAT
>WNGB01005123.1_pt1 | contig 45120 bp, 30 predicted proteins | sample 5400681 | NCBI WGS metagenome assembly WNGB01 (sample SAMN13153367, study PRJNA577476) | soil metagenome | isolation source: 115 cm soil or saprolite under grassland replicate 2 | place: USA:California | collected 2016-06-15
TGAGGTCGGTGAGGGCGTCGGCGCGGCGTTGGTCCATGGTCCGCCCGTCGCCGGTGGTGGCCGCGGCGTGGGCGACCTGGTCGACCTTTCGGTAGATCCGGGTGGCGTCGGCGGCGGGCAGGTAGGCGCGGAGTTCGGCCATGGCGTCGTCCATCGGGTACAGCACGACCCGCCGGTCGGCTTTGCGTACCTGGTGCCGGGTGTGGGCGCCGTCGGGGTCCAGCCGGGCGATGGCCTTGCGGGCGGCCCGGGCCAGTTCGCTGGTGTTCTGCCCCGCCGCGTCGGGCAGCACCGCGGCCTCCACCGCCCGGGCCACCGCCGGCGGCAGCGGGTCGGTCAGCTCGGCGAGCTTCTGCACCCGCCGCAGGTCCACCTCGCCGCGTTCGAGCGCGGCCAGGGTGGCCGGGAGCCGGTCGGTGAGGGTCAGCGCGAGGGCCAGCCGCGTCCCGGCCACCGCGCGGGTCCAGCCCAACGCCAGCGCGACCTCATCGGGGGCGAAGTCGGAGAAGAGGTTGCCCTTGTCGCTGGGCCGCAGCGCGGCGAACCGGGCCAGCGCGCGGAACTGCATGGCGTGCAGGTAGCCGACTTGTTGTTCGCAGGCGGCGAGGAGGTCCAGTTCGGTGTAGCCGCGGTCCAGCGGGTGGGCGTCGGGGTCGGCCATATACAGGGCCTCGATGTCGAGGTCGGTGGTGGCCAGGGTCGCCATGTCCCGGTCGGCCTCACTGTCGAAGTCGCGGTAGGGACCGCCCTCGCGGGCGGCCCCCCGCACAGATCCCAGCGTGCGCGTTTAACGCACTGGGCTCCTGCCTTAGGTACCAACGCGAAGGCGCATGCTCGGGAAGGGATGTACCACGCGAGCCGGCGGCAGCCACCGAGTAGCAAGGCGGTTCATGCGTTTCCAGTCCAGGCGTCCGCCGCGCTGACTGCGGCGCCGCAGCGCCTTAAGCCAGCCACGCGTCGCCTGAGTTCGGAAGGTCGCTACCGCCTCCCGGTTACCGGGGACGGCATAGTACGCGCGATGCCCTCGCACCACGCTTCCCAGCCATGCCCCCTGCTTCCGGATGGGCAGGTGCCGACGTCGCTTCAGTTGGTCATTGACCTCCCGCAGCTTCGCCCGCAACCGTTTCGAGTCGGTGATCCGCCGCACCCAGAACCGTCCTTTCCGGTTTACCGCACAAATGTGGGTGAACCCCAAGAAACCGAACGTGTCTGGCTTGCCCAGACCCCGGCGCTGCCGCCGCACGGCCGCCAGGCGGCCGAACTCGATCAGCCGTGTCTTCTCCGGGTGCAGTTCCAGCCCGAACTTCGCAAGCCGCCCGCGGAGCTCGGTCAAGAACCGTTGTGCGTCGGCGTGGTGTTCGAAACCCACGATGAAATCATCGGCGAACCTCACGATGATCACCTCGCCGTGCGCCTGGGTGCGTCGCCACCAATCGGCCCACAGGTCGAAGACGTAGTGCAGGTACACGTTCGCGAGCAGCGGTGATACCGACGCCCCCTGCGGTGTGCCCTGGTGGTACTCCGTCTGTTTCCCGTCCTCGATGACACCCGCGGCCAGCCACTTACCGACCAGCCGCAGGATCCGCTGATCCGCGATCCGGTGCTCGAGGAACTTCTCCAGCCAGCCCCGATCAAGGCTACCGAAGAAGTCGCGGATATCCGCATCGAGCACCCAGTTCACCTTCCTCCGCTCGATCCCGACCGCCAGCGCATCCAACGCGCCATGCGGGCCGCGCCCTGGCCGGAACCCGTAGGAGAAACCCCGAAAGTCCACCTCATAGATGGCGTTGAGCACCTCGACGACAGCCCGCTGGACTATCTTGTCTTCCAGCGTGGCGATGCCGAGCGGCCGTAACCGCCCGTCTGCCTTCGGGATATGTACTCGCCGAGACGGACTCGCCCGGTAACGCCCCGCATGCAGCCGTTCGTGCAGATCAGCGACATTCGCCTCCAACTCCTGCCCCCAGGCCACCCACGTCACCCCATCCACCCCCGGCGCGGCTTCCCGGCGGATCGCCCGGTACGCCGACCGCAGGCGGTCGATAGTGACATGGTGCAACAGCGCCGTGAACCGCACTCCCTTATCCCGCCGTGCCACCTCACGCACGCGGTCCAACCCACTTGACACGTCGCGTCCGGCGCTGTGTCCGGGACGTGTTGAGCTAGCCGCGTTCCCCTTGGCCAGTCCCCTTTCCTCCACCACCTCCGCAGCCGCAGCCTTGTTCGGCAGCTTCTCAGGTACTATGGGACTGTCCGACTTCCCATGCTCGTGCATCTCAGGCTTCCGCCTCCGCGTTCCCCAAGCGGCCCGCCCCGGTGATCAGCCGGACGGGCGAGCACGGGATCTCCCGGTTCTCGAGCAGAAGGACTCCGTGCATGCCATGGTTCTCTGACCGCGCGGGGTCCCCCAGACGGCTCGCGCTAACGCCGCCGAGGATGTAGCCTTCCGCCTCACATGACGACGTCAGCACCCCGAACCCATGATTTCGCGGCTCAATAGCCCAGCCTACACGTACCCCTATCAACGCTTCGCTGCGCCCTCGCGGGACACCAACGCATGACTCGGGGCCACCGTGGGTCGCTAGCCCTTCGATGTCGGGTGTTCTCATCCCTTTCCTCCTGCCGGTTTATCCCGGCGCTTTCCATGTGTTCCATGATCTCATATCGGAATGGTCCGGTGCAAGAGAAAAGACCGGCCGGGGCTGGGTTATTTGCTCTTGTTGGGATGGTCGCCTGAGGTGGTGGTTGCGTATTTACTTGGGTGGGTGGTTGGGTACGTCGGACGCCTGTGGTCGGTCACCTTGGCAATTGGTTCCGGGCGTCCGGCTGCCGCGCTCCCGGCCGACTCGGCGCTGGCGCGCCTCACCGGCCGCGAGCTTGCCACCGATAACCCCTACCGGACTCCCAGCCGTACCCGGCCAGCGTCCCCGGCTCGGGAGCACCGCGGCACCTTCGGACGGCGGTCACCTTGCCGGCACGGAAAGGAGGGCCGCCGGAAGGCGACCCCGAAAGCGAAACCGGCCCCGGTGCCCACTCCGTCGCTGCCCCGTCTACCAACCCCAACGTGATCCGACGTCCCCATGCGACCCGACGTCCCGAGGACCCACGTACCCAATGTGACCCGACGCCCCGACCCGACGTCCCGATGCGGCCCACGTACCGATGTCATCGGAGGCACCGATGTGATCCGATGCCCCCCTGTGGCATGACCTACCGATGTGGCAAGACCTACCGATGTGGCAAGACCTACCGATGTGGCAAGACCTACCGATGTGGCACGACGTGCCGATGTGACCCCGGCGCACCGCTGACGCGCGCTGCGGCCGAGGCGTCCGGCGCGGTGACGCAGCGGCCGCACCGGAAACCGGCTCCGGCCGGCGCGGTTTGCCGGCGGGCGGTGCGGATACAGGTCCGGTATGGCTGAGCACTGGTACAAGGAGGCCGTCCTGTACAGCCTGGAGGTGCAGAGCTTCCAGGACTCCGACGACGACGGCGTCGGCGACTTCCGCGGGCTGATCCGGCGGCTGGACTACCTGGCCCGGCTCGGCGTCACCTGCCTGTGGCTGAACCCGATCCACCCTTCCCCCGGCCGGGACGACGGCTATGACGTCACCGACTACTACGGCGTGCATCCCGAGCTCGGCTCGCTCGGCGACTTCGCCGAGCTGGTGCACCAGGCCGCCAACCGAGGGATCAAGATCATCATCGACCTGGTCGTCAACCACACCTCCGACCAGCACCCGTGGTTCGTCTCGGCGCGGTCCAGCCCCGACTCGCCGCACCGCGACTGGTACGTCTGGTCCGAGACCGAGCCTCCGGACCGGCACCAGGGCATGGTCTTCCCCGGCGAGCAGTACGAGACGTGGACCTACGACCGGACCGCGAAGGCCTGGTACTACCACCGGTTCTACGACTTCGAGCCGGACCTGAACACCGCGAACCCCGCGGTGTGGCAGGAGGTGAAGAAGATCGTCGGGTTCTGGACGCAGCTCGGGGTGGCCGGCTTCCGGATGGACGCCGCCCCGTTCATCATCGAGCACACCGTGCCCGGGCAGAGCGCCGGCGAGAAGGACTTCGAGATGCTCACCGACCTGCGCGGGCACCTGTCCTGGCGGCGCGGCGACGCGATCATCCTGGCCGAGGCGAACGTCGAGCCGTCCATGCTGGTGGAGTACTTCGGTGACTCCGGCGGCTCGGCCAACCGGTTGCACATGCTCTTCGACTTCGCCCTGAACGGCCGGCTGATGCTGGCGCTGGCCCGGGAGGACGCCGAGCCGGTGGGCGAGGCGCTCCGCGACACCCCGCCGCTGCCGGAGCCGGCGCAGTGGGCCACCTTCCTGCGCAACCACGACGAGAACGACCTGTCCCGGCTGACCGCCGACCAGCGCGCCGACGTGCTGGCCGAGTTCGGGCCGGAGCCGAAGATGCAGCTCTACGGGCGGGGCGTCCGCCGCCGGATGGCCCCGATGCTCGGCAACGACCGGCGCCGGATCGAGCTTGCGTACTCGCTGCAGTTCAGCCTGCGGGGCACGCCGGTGCTGCGCTACGGCGAGGAGATCGGCATGGGGGATGACCTGTCGCTGCCCGCCCGGGACGCGATCCGCACCCCGATGCAGTGGTCGGACCGGACGAACGGCGGCTTCTCCGGCGCGCCGGCCGACCGGCTGGTCCGGCCGGTGATCGACGACGGCGACTACGGCTACCCGCGGGTGAACGTGACGGCGCAGCGCCGCGACCCTGGCTCGCTGCTGGGCTGGTTCGAGCGGATGATCCGCACCCTGCGGGAGTGCCCGGAGGTCGGCACCGGCGACTGCACGCTGCTCGACGTGACGCTGCCGCGGCACGTGCTGGCGCACCGGGCCGATGCGACCGACGGCGCGACGCTGTTCTTGCACAACCTGCGCGACGAGGACGTGGTGGTGGACATCGGCAAGCAGCCCGGGTCGGATGGCGACCCGGTCGAGGTCTTCGCCGACCAGCCGTACGACCCGCCCGACGCCGACCTGTGCGGGCTCGCCCTGGCCGGTCACGGTTACCGGTGGATCCGGCTGCGCAGCAGCGCCGGCCACTGAGACGGTGGCGCTGACGCGGCACGGCCCGGCCGCCCGCGCGGGTGGCCCGGCCGGTTACGAGTGGCCGGCGTTACGGGGGGCCGGCCCGTTGCGCCTGCCCGGGCCGGTTACGCCGGGTGGCCCGGTCGGCTGACGTGCGTGCCGTCACTGCCTGCGCTTGGCGAGCTCCTCGGTGAGCTGCGGCACGATGTTGAACAGGTCGCCGACCACGCCGAAGTCGGCGATCTCGAAGATCGGCGCCTCCGGGTCCTTGTTGATCGCCACGATCGTCTTCGAGGTCTGCATCCCGGCCCGGTGCTGGATCGCGCCGGAGATGCCCACCGCGATGTAGAGCTGGGGCGAGACCGTCACGCCGGTCTGGCCGACCTGCGATGTGTGTGGGTACCAGCCGGCGTCGGTGGCCGCCCGGGACGCGCCCACCGCCGCGCCGATGGTGTCGGCCAGCTTCTCCACCAGCGCGAAGTTCTCGGCGCCGCCGAGGCCGCGGCCGCCGGAGACCACGATCGACGCCTCGGTGAGCTCCGGGCGGCTGCTGCTCTGCTCGCTCACCCGGTCCACGATCCTCGCGCCCCGAGCGGCGTCGGAGACCGCCACCTCGACCGGGTGCTCCTCGGCCGCGCCCGGTGCCGGCTCGGCGTCCACCGAGTTCGGCCGGATGGTGATCACGGGGGTACCGCGGGCCACCTTCGACTTCACCACGGTGGCGCCGCCGAAGATGTTCTGCGTCGCGGTGCCGTCTGCGTCCAGCCCCACCGCGTCGGTGATCAGACCGGACCCGGTGCGCACCGCCACCCGGGCGCCGATCTCGCGGGCCTCCGCGGTGGAGGCGACCAGCACGGCGGCCGGCTGCACCTGCCCGACCAGCGTGGCCAGCACCTCCGCCTTGGGGCCGACCACGTACGCGTCCAGGTCGTCGGACTCGCCCACGTACACCTTCGCCGCGCCGTACTCGGCCAGCCTGTCCCTCAGCGGGGCGGCCGCGCCGGCGCCGCCGAGCACGACCGCGGACGGCTCGCCGAGCGCCCGGGCGGCGGTGAGCAACTCCAGGGAGGCCTTCTTGACCTCGCCGTCGGCGTGCTCGATCAGTACCAGAACCTCAGCCACGAATGATCAACCTCTCTCAGACCAGCTTGTTGGAGGCGAGGTACTCGGCGACCTTCGTACCACCGTCGCCCTCGTCCTTGACCACCGTGCCGGCCTGCCGCGGCGGCCGCTGGGTGAACTCGGCGACCTGGCTGTACGCGGCCGCCAACCCGACCTCGTCCAGCCCCAGGTCGGCCACCGCCAGCGTGGTCACCGGCTTCGACTTGGCCTGCATGATGCCCTTGAACGACGGGTACCGCGGCTCGTTGATCTTCTCCACCACGGACAGCACCGCCGGGGTGGAGCCCTCCACCACGTCGTACCCGGAGTCGGTCTGCCGCTCGATGGTGACCGTGCCGCCGTCGACGGTGACCTTGCGCGCCCGGGTGAGCTGCGGCACGGCGAGCAGTTCGGCCAGCAGCGCCGGGACCACCGACATCCGCGCGTCGGTGGACTCCGAGCCGGCGATGACCAGGTCCCACTCCACCGTGCCGAGCGCCTTGGCCAGCGCCTTCGCGGTCTGGATGGCGTCGGAGCCGTGCAGCTCCTCGTCGGTGACGTGGATCGCCTTGTCGGCGCCCATGGACAGCGCCTTGCGGATGGTCTCGGTGGCGCGGCCCGGGCCCATGGTCAGCACGGTCACCTCGCCGCCGTGCGCCTCCTTCAGCCGCAGCGCCTCCTCGACGGCGTACTCGTCGAGCTCGTTGATGACCGCGTCGACCGAGGCCCGGTCGAGGGTCTTGTCGGACTCGGACAGCTTGCGCTCGGCCCAGGTGTCGGGCACCTGCTTGACCAGGACGACGATATTCATCGGTCTAGCCGACCTCCTGATATGTGGTCCGCCGCGTGCTCCGCGCTCGTGGGTGTCCAGTGTGCCGATGCTACCCACGAGTAAGGTGCCTGCAATCTCCTGCAAGCAGGTGAATCACATCACGGCTACCAGGGGGGCGCCTACCCGGGATCCGGACGCGCCGGCCGATAATCGAAAACCGTGCGGGTGTCGGTGCTGGGCCCACTGCAGGTGTGGGACGAACAGGGGCGGCCGATCGAGGTCGGCGGCGCCCGGCTGCGTGCCCTGCTGGCCCGGTTGGCCCTGTCCGCCGGCACCGTGGTCACCGTCGAGACGCTGATCGACGGGCTGTGGGGCGAGCAGCCGCCGGCCGGAGCGGTGAACGCGCTGCAGTCGCTGGTGTCCCGGCTGCGCCGGACGTTGCCCAACGGGTCGGTCGAGTCGCTGCCCTACGGGTACCGGCTCACCGCGGATGTCGACGCGGCCACGTTCGAGCGGCTGGCCGCGGACGGACGGGCCGCGCTCGGCCACGGCGATCCGCAGGCCGCCGCGGCGCTGCTGGCCGACGCGCTGGCGCTGTGGCGCGGGCCGGCCCTGGCCGACGTGGCCGATGCGCCGTTCGCCGCGGCGCCGGCCGGGCGGCTGGAGGAGCTGCGGCTGGCCGCCACCGAGGACCGGCTGGAGGCGGAGCTGGCGCTCGGCCGCTACGCCGAGGTGGCGGCCGCCGCGGCCGGGCTGGCCGGCACGCACCCGATGCGGGAACGCCTGCACGGGCAGCTCATCACCGCGCTGTACGGCGCCGGGCGGCAGGCCGAGGCGCTGGCCGCGTACCACCGGATCCGGCAGACGCTCGCCGACGAGCTGGGCGTCGACCCGTCGCCGGTGCTGGAGGCGGTGCACCTCGCGGTGCTGCGCGGGGAGGCCGGGCCTGCCCGGTCCGCGCCGGCGCCGCCGACCAACCTGCGCGCCGCGCTGACCAGCTTCGTCGGCCGGGAGGAGGAGCTGACCCGGCTGGCAAAGCAGCTCGAGGAGTCGCGGCTGGTCACCCTGCTCGGGCCGGGCGGCGCGGGCAAGACCCGGCTGGCCGCCGAGGTCGGCGCGCGGGTGGCGGACCTGATGCCGGACGGCCGCTGGATGGTGGAGCTGGCGCCGGTCACCGACCCGCTGGAGGTGCCGCAGGCGGTGCTGTCCGCGCTCGGCATCCGCGAGGCGGCGCTACTGGAGCGGCGCGGCGCGGACCGCATCGGCGCCGACCGCATCGGCACGGACCACATCGGCGCCGACCACATCGGCGCGGACCACATCGGCGCAGACCACATCGGCGCAGACCACATCGGCAAGGTCTACCCCGGCACGGACCGGATCGGCGCCGGGAGCGCGCCGGACCGCATCGGCACCGACCGCACCAGCGCGGACCGGGGGCGGGACGCGGTGGCTCGGATCGTCGGCGCGCTGGCCGGCAAACGGGCGCTGCTCATCCTGGACAACGCCGAGCACCTGATCGACGCGGTGGCGTGGCTGGCCGACCAAGTGCTGGGCGGCTGCCCGCAGGTGCGGGTACTGGCGACCAGCCGGGAGCCGCTCGGCATCACCGGCGAGACCCTGTCGTTGCTGCCGCCGCTGGCCATGCCGCCCGACGGCGCCGGCCAGGCGGAGGCGATGGAGTACGCCTCGGTACGGCTGTTCGCGGACCGGGGGGCCGCGGCCCGGCCCGACTTCGCGGTGACCGCCGGGAACGTGGCCGCGGTGGTGGAGATCTGCCGCCGGCTGGACGGCCTGCCGCTGGCCCTGGAGCTGGCCGCGGCCCGGCTGCGGGCGCTGTCCAGTGAGCAGATCGCGGCCCGGCTGGGCGACCGGTTCCGGCTGCTGACCGGGGGCAGCCGGACGGCGCTGCCGCGGCACCGGACGCTGGCCGCGGTGGTCGAGTGGAGCTGGGACCTGCTCGACCCGGCCGAGCGGGCGGTGCTGCGCCGGCTGTCGGTGTGCCCGGGCGGCGCCACCCTGGAGGCGGCCGAGCGGATCTGCGCCGGCCCCGAGGTCCCCCGCGACGCGGTGCTGGACCTGCTGGCGGCGCTGGTGGACAAGTCGCTGGTCACCCCGGCCGGCGGTGTGGACGTGCCGGGCGGCGCAGAGCCGCGGTACCGGATGCTGGAGACGATCCGGGCGTACGGCGCCGACCGGCTGGCCGAGGCCGGCGAGGCGGACCGGGTCCGGGCCGGGCACGCGGGGTACTTCCTCGAACTGGCCGAGACGGCCGAGCCGCACCTGCGCGGCCGCGACCAGTTGCGCTGGCTGGGCCGGCTGTCCACGGACAACGACAACATGCTGGCCGCGCTGCGCTGGGCGATCGACACCGGGCGCGCCGACACCGCGGTCCGGCTGGCGGCGGCGCTCGGCGGGTTCTGGCTGCTGCGCGGCTCCCGGACCGAGAACGCCGCATGGCTGTCCGAGGCGCTGGCGGTACCGGGCGGGGAGCCGACCGTCGCGCGGGCGGTCGCCGCGGCCAACCAGGGGCTGGCGCTGCTGGGCGCCGGCGAACTGCAGGCTGCCGTCGCGGCCCTGCGCCAGGCGCGGGAGGTGGCGCGGCAGGTGAACGCGCCCGACGGCCCGTCGCTGATCATGGTGGAGCCGCTGCTCGCGCTGCTCGCCGAGAACGGCGCGGGCCTCGAGGCGCAGGTCGAGCGCAACCTGGACAGCCCCGACCCGTGGTCGCGGGCGATGACCCGGCTACTGCGCGGCCACCTGCGCGCCAACGAGGGCGACCAGGACGGCGCGGAGGCGGACATGACCCGGGCGCTGGAGGAGTTCCGGGAGCAGGGCGACCGGTTCGGGCGGGCGATCGCCACCAGCGCGCTCGGCTGGGCCCGCGCTGTGCGGGGCGACAACGCCGGCGCGGGCGCGGTGCTGGAGGAGGCGCTCGCGATGCTCGCCGAGCTGGGCGCCAACGACGAGATGGCCGAGCTGCACAGCCGGCTGGCGCTGACCCGGCGCCGGGGCGGCGACCTGGCCGGCGCCCGCACCGCGCTGGCCGCGGCCGAGGCGATCGCCGAGCGCTACGGCGGCCTGGAGATCGCGATCACGGTGGAGATCACCCGGGCCGAGCTGGCCCGCGCGGCCGGCCACCTGGCCGAGGCCCGCCGGTGGTACGAGGCGGCGCTGGCCCGGATGCGGACCTGGGCCTCGTTCGGGCAGCTCCGGGCGCTCACCCTGGCCGGCCTCGGCTACGCCGCCGTCGCGGCCGGGGAGCTCGACCGGGCCCGGACCTGGCTGGCCGACGCGGTCGAGACGGCGATCACGTCCCGGGACATGCCGGTGGCCGCCGACGTCGCCCAGGCGGTGGCCGACCTGGCCCTGGCCGGCGGGGACGCCGAGCGGGCCGCGGCGCTGCTCGGGGTGGCGGTGGCGCTGCGCGGTACCGCGGACGAGGGCAGCCCGGACCTGCTCCGTGTCCGGGCCGCCGCCACCGCGGCCCTCGGCGCAGCGGGGTACGCCCAGGCGCAGCGGCGCGGCGCAGCGCTGCCGCGCGACGCCGCCCTGGCCGAGCTCCGCCGTGAGCTGGGCTAGCTGCTGCGTGACTTCGGGCTGGCTGCGTAACTCCGGGCTAGCTGCTGCGCCGGCGGTAGGCAGCCACCGCCAGCGGGAAGAACACCGCCGCGATCCCGGCCGCCCAGGCCAGCGCCTGGAGAGCCGGCCAGGCCGCCGGCCCGCCGAGCAGCAGCCCGCGCTCGGCGGTCACGATGTGGCTGATCGGGTTGACCTTCACCCACGCCTGCAGCCAGCCCGGCATGGTCGAGGTGGCGGCGAAGATGTTGCTGCCGAAGGTGAGCGGGAACATCACCAGGAACGCCAGCCCCTGCACGCTCTCCGGGGTCTTGGCCACGATCCCCACCAGCGCGGCGATCCAGCACACCGCGAGCGCGAACACCACCACGAGGGCGAACGCGGCCAGCGCGGCCAGCGGGTTGGTGTGGATCCGGAAGCCGAGCACCATCCCGAACGCCAGCACTGTGCCGCCGGACAGCGTGTACCGGACCGCGTCGCCCAGCACCGCACCGACCAGCGGCGCCGGCCGCCCGATCGGCAGGCTGCGGAACCGGTCGAAGATGCCCTTGGTGAGGTCGGTGTTCAGCCCGACGCCGATGCCCATGGTGGCGAACACGACGGTCTGCACCAGGATCCCGGGCAGCATGTACTGCAGCGCGCTGTGCCAGTCGCCGAACAGCCCGCCGCCCAGCACGAACACGAACAGCAGGATGAAGATCACCGGCTGCAGCGTGACGTCGAGGAGCTGCTCCGGCACGTGCTTGATCTTCACCACGCTGCGCCAGGTCAGGGTGAGTGACTGCTGCACCGCGGCGGCGACCGGCGCCCGGCGGGCGGGCGGTGCGGGTGGCGCCGGTGGTGCGGGTGGGCCGGCGGGTGGGATGGTCGTGGTGTTCATGCCGCGGCTCCTTCCTCGTCGTCGGTACGGGTCGGCTCGGCCCGGTGGCCGGTCAGCGTGAGGAACACCTCGTCCAGGCTGGGCAGCCGCAGCGACAGCTCGGCGATGGCGATGCCGGCGTCGTCCAGCCGGCGCACCACCGCGGGCAGCACCTGCGGGTCGGCGACCGGCGCGGTGATCTCCCCCGACCTGGTCTCGGTCGCCGGCTCGGCGCCGACCAGCGCGGCCACCACCGCGGCGACCGTGGCGGTCCGGGACCGGTCCGCCGGGCGGACCACCAGGGTCCGGCCGCCGACCTCGGCCTTGAGCTGGTCGGGGGTGCCGCTGGCGATGACCCTCCCGTGGTCCACCACCGCGATCTGGTCGGCGAGCTGGTCTGCCTCGTCCAGGTACTGGGTGGTCAGCAGCACGGTCACGCCGTCGGCCGCCAGGTCGCGGATCACGTCCCACATCTCGTTGCGGCGGTGCGGGTCCAGCCCGGTGGTGGGCTCGTCCAGGAACAGCACGTCCGGCCGGCTGACCAGGCTGGCGGCCAGGTCCAGGCGGCGGCGCATCCCGCCGGAGAACGTCTTCACCAGCCGCCCGCCGTCCTCGGCCAGCCCGAACTGCGCCAGCAGCTCGGCGGCCCGCTGCCTGGCCTGCCGGCGCGGGACGCCGAGCAGCCGGGCGATCAGCACCAGGTTCTCGGTGCCGGTCATGTCCTCGTCCACCGCGGCGTACTGCCCCGTCAGCCCGATCACCCGCCGCACCCGGTGCGCGTCCCGCACGACGTCCAGCCCGGTCACCTCGGCATGCCCGGCGTCCGGCCGCAGCAGCGTCGTCAGGATGCGCACCGCGGTGGTCTTCCCGGCCCCGTTCGGCCCCAGCATGCCCAGCACCATGCCGGGCCGGACGGCCAGGTCGACGCCGGCCAGCGCGGTGGTCCCGCCGAACCTCTTGACCAGGCCCTCCGCGTAGATCGCGTGAGTCATCGCCCATCCCCTCTCTGCAACGGTGCCCACGTTGGCCGACCCCGCTGTCAGCCCACGCACATGCCGCTGACAGCCGCTGTCACCGCGCTGGGCTATCGTCGGCCGAGCCAATACGGGGGCGGCGGCCCCGCGCGGGAGAGGACCACGGCGATCGACGCGCTCCAGCTGACCGGCGAGCGGACCCTGCCCGGCATCGAGATCGAGAACTACTGGTTCAGGCGGCACGAGGCCGCGTACCTGGCGCTCGCGCCGTACTGCCGCGGCGGCACGGTGCTGGAGGCCGGCTGCGGCGAGGGGTACGGCGCCGCGGTGCTGGCGCGGGTGGCCCGCCGGTTGGTGGCGCTGGACTACGACGCGGCCACCGTTGCGCACGCGGCGGCGACCTACCCGCAGGTCCGGGTGGTGCGCGGCAACCTGGCCGCGCTGCCCCTGCACGACGGCGTGTTCGACGTGGTGGCGAACCTGCAGGTCGTCGAGCACCTGTGGGACCAGCCCGGGTTCGTCCGCGGGTGCGCCCGGGTGCTGCGCCCCGGGGGCCGGCTGCTGGTCACCACACCGAACCGGCTGACCTTCTCCCCCGGCCGCGACACCCCGCTGAACCCCTTCCACACCAGGGAGCTGGCGGCCGGCGAGCTGGCCGGGCTGCTGGCCGGCGGCGGGTTCCGGCTTGCCGCGGTGCTCGGCCTGCGTCACGGCCCGCGACTGTCCACGATGGACGGCCGGCACGGAGGGTCCATTGTGGACGCCCAGCTCGCCGCGCCGCCGGAGGCCTGGCCGGCCCGGCTGCGCGCCGACGTGGCCGCGGTGTCCGCCGCGGACTTCGTACTGTCCGATGTGGACGTCGACACCAGCCTCGACCTGGTGGCCGTCGCGGAGCGCCCGCCCCGGTGACCTTGTGTGCGAGGCCACCAGCGGGCACCGCGGAACGGCCGGTCGGCACGTTCTGCCTGGTGCTGCACACGCACCTGCCCTGGCTGGCACACGCCGGAGCCTGGCCGGTCGGCGAGGAGTGGCTGCACCAGGCGTTCACGCACTCCTGGCGGCGGGTGGTGGTCGCCCTGGAGGAGCTGGCCGGCGAGGGCCGCCGGGACCTGCTCACCCTCGGCGTCACCCCCGTCGTGGCGGCGATGCTGGACGACCCGTACTGCCTGCGCGAGCTGCACACCTGGGCCGGCTTCTGGCAGGTCCGGGCGGAGGGGCTGGCCGGCCGGGCCGAGCCGGAGTTGCGCGAGCTGGCGGTGTATGAGTTCCGGGCCGCCACCGCCTGCCTGGCCGACCTGGAGGCGCGCTGGCTGTCCGGCGGGTCCCCGGTGCTGCGCCGGCTGTTCGACGACGGCGTGGTGGAGTTGCTCGCCGGGCCGGCCACCCACCCGTTCCAGCCGCTGCTGGACGAGCGGGTGGCCCGGCTGCAACTGGCCACCGGGCTGGACGACGCGCGGCTGCGGTTCGGGCGCGCGCCGGCCGGGATCTGGGCGCCGGAGTGCGGGTACGTCCCGGGGCTGGAGCGGCTGTACGCGGAGCAGGGCGTGCGGTGGTTCTGCGTGGACGGCCCGGCGCTGCACGGCGAGACCGGGCGGGCGCGCACCGTGGGCACTTCCGACGTGGTCTGTTTCGGCCGCGACCTGTCGGTGACGTACCGGGTCTGGTCGCCGCGCGCCGGCTACCCCGGGCACGCCGAGTACCGCGACTTCCACACCTTCGACCACGCCTCGGGGTTCCGACCCGCCCGGGTCACCTCCCGGCGCACCCCGCCGGAGCACAAGCGGCCCTGGGACCGGCACGCGGCCGCCGCCGCGGTCCGCCGCGACGCCGCCGACTTCGTGCGGGTGGTGCGCGGCCGGCTCGAGGCGCTGGCGGAGCGCGACGGCCGGCCGGGCCTGGTGGTGGCCGCCTACGACACCGAGCTGTTCGGGCACTGGTGGCACGAGGGCCCGGCCTGGCTGGCCGCCGTGCTGCGCGCGCTGCCCGCGGCGGGGGTCCGGGTCACCACCCTGCGCGGCGCGGTTCAGGCCGGGCACGTCGGCGAGCCGGTCGAGCTGGGGCTGTCGTCCTGGGGCTCCGGCAAGGACACAAGGGTGTGGGACAACCCGGCCGTCGCCGATCTGGTGGCCGGCTCCGACGAGGTGCAGAAGCGGCTACTGTCCACTGTGGACGTCCACAGTGGACGCTCACGCGACCCGGTGCTGGACCAGCTCGCCCGGGAGGCGCTGCTGGTGACCTCCAGCGACTGGGCGTTCATGGTCAGCAAGGACAGCGCGGCCGGGTACGCCAGGGACCGCGCCCGCGGCCACACCGACCGCTTCGGCCGGCTCGCGGCGCTGGTCGAGGCCGGCGACCACACCGCCGCGGCGGCCTGCGCCGAGCGGCTCCGCGCCGTCGACGGGCCGTTCGGCCACCTCGACGCCCGCCGGCTGTGACGGCCCTTCGGGACGGCGCCGCCGGCCATCGGGACGCCACCGCCCCCATATCGGCGCCCGGGTCGGCAAGACACCCAGCGAGATTGAGACGCCACCGCCGCCGTCGGGACGGCGCTGCCGCCAGGTAGGTTCCGCGACATGAACCCGCGGATCCGCGCCGTCACCGACCTGTCCATCCCGATCGCCCGCGAGTCGGCCGGCCTGCACGAGTGGTACGACGGGGTACCCGGCGACCTGTCGAAGGACGGCGTGGCCGCCGCGCTGGCCCGCCTCGGCGAGGGCCCGGCGGAGGAGGACGCGCACGACGAGACGCACCTCGCGGCGTTCGAGGCGGCCATCCAGGTCAGCTACGCCGAACTGGAGGTGCACCGGACCAACCCGTTCGTCCACCTCCGGGCCCTTGACCTGGCCTGCTACGACCGGGAGTACGCGCCGGAGGCGGAGCGCGCCGCCGCCCGGACCAGGCACCTGGCCGCGTGGCCGGAGGCGGTCGACCGGGCCATCGACGCGCTGGACCGGGTGCCCGCGCCGACCGCCGAGGCGCTGCTGGACCCGGTGCGCGGGCTCACCGAGGACCTGGTCGGCGGCCGCGACGAGGTGACCGACGCCGCGCTGGCCGCGCACACAAGGTTCGTCGCGCACCTGGAGCGGCTGGCCGCCGAGGGCGACCCGGATGCCGCGATCGGCGCGGACGGGCTGACCCGGCTGCTGGCGGCGTCCGAGGCCATGGCGGTGGACCTCGGCGACCTGGCCGCGCGGGCCGACGCCGAACGGGACCGGCTGCGGGCCCTGCTGGACGACGCATGTGAACGGATCGCCCCCGGGGTGCCGGCCGCGCAGACGGTGGCCACCCTGCTGGCCGACCACCCGGACGCCGCCGGGGTGCTGGACGAGGCCCGCGCGATCACCGCCGAGGTCATCGCCTGGACCCGGGAGCACGACCTGGTGCCGTACCACGACGGCGAGTGCCTGATCGGGCCGGCGCCGCAGTCCCGGCAGCACGCGCTGGCGATGATGTCCTGGGCCGCCCCGTACGAGCCGCCCGGCCCGTCCTGGTACCACGTGACGCCGCCGCACCCGGAGTGGCCGGAGCAGGACCGGGAGGAGTGGCTGCAGGTGTTCAGTCGCGCCACCCTGCCGGCGATCACCGTGCACGAGGTCGCGCCGGGGCACTTCTCGCACGGCATCGCGCTGCGGCACGCGGCCACCGACGTGCGGCGGTCGCTGCAGAGCGAGGCGTTCATCGAGGGCTGGGCGCACTACGTCGAGGAGGTGGCGCTGGAGGAGGGCTTCCACGCCGCAGACCCGCGCTACGCGGTCGGGGTGGCCGTCGAGGCGCTGGTCCGGGTCACCCGGCTGACCTGCTCGATCGGGCTGCACAGCGGGTCGATGACGGTGCCGGAGGCGGCCCGCCGGTTCGAGCAGGACGCGTTCCTGGCCGGTCCGGCGGCGCTGTCCGAGGCGCGGCGCGGCACCTTCGACCCGACGTACGGCCGCTACACCTGGGGCAAGTTGGAGATCCTGCGGCTGCGGGAGGAGGCCCGCAGGACCTGGGGGCCGGACTTCTCGCTGCCCCGGTTCCACCGCGCGCTGCTCGACCTCGGCGCCCCGCCGCTCGGCCTGATGGGCACCGCCGTCATCCGCGGCTGACCCGCCGCCATCCGCGGCCCGACCCCACCGTCATCCGCGGCTGACCCGCCGCCATCCGCGGCCCGACCCCGCTGTCGTCCATGGCCCACCCGCCTGCCCGCCTCCCGGCGCGACATGTGCCATCCCGTGGCTGGTTGGCCACGGGATAGCACATGTCCGGGTCAGGTGACGCGATGGGCGGTCCTGCGGTGGGTGGTCAGCCGGTGAGCGATGCCGCGGTGGCGCGGACCCGGCTCACCACGCTGGCCAGCACGCCCCGGGCCTGCAGGGTGTCGGCCAGCCCGGTCGCCAGCCGGGCGCCCTGCTCCGGCTCACCGGTGGCGGCCAGCGCCTGCGCCACCTTCTCCACCTGCTCGGTCACCCGGATGTGCCCGAGGGTGGCCGCCGCCGCGTCCAGGTCGCCGTACGCCGCCGACAGCAGCGGCGCGGCCGCCTCCGGCGACGCCTCGACCAGCACGAACCGCCGCTCCCCGTCGTCTTCGACCAGCACCTGGCCGGGCACGGCCGTCACCTGGGCCAGCGCCGCCGCGGCGTGCACCGCGACCTTCCGGTCCGGCAGCCGGTCGACGACGTCGTGCAGCACCGCGTTGGCGTCGGACAGCACCCGGCTGCCGCCGAAGGCCAGCACCCGGCCCACCGCGGGGGTGAACAGGTCGTCGGCGAGCCGCTCGTCGGCGCGGCTGGCCGGCCGGTCGATCTGCACCGCCATCGGCGCCGACAGCACGTGCCCGGCCGGCGTGCCGAGCGCGGCGTACACCTGGTAGCGCCCCGGCTCGGCCAGGTCCCAGCCGGTCAGGCCCGCGGACAGGAACACCGGCGCGTAGATCGACTCACCGGGCGCCAGCACCCGCGGCTCGGCCCGGAAGCAGTACCGCGCGTACGGCAGCCACCGCCGCGCCTCCCGGCCGGCCCCGGCGATCACCACGGTCAGGTTCTCGCCGGTCAGCGCGTGCGCGTCCACCACCACGGGCACCATCGAGGTGTTGGTCAGCTTCAGCTCGCCCACCACCGGCTCGAGCATCTCGAACCGCGCGGTGTCCCGGTTGACCCGCAGCGTCAGGGTGAGCGCGTCCGAACTCGCCGCCCGGGCCTGCTCGAACCCGTGGTGGTCGAACCAGGCCGCGTTCCCCTGCTCGACGAACCGCTCCGGCGCATGCCGCAGGAACAGCAGTTCGTCGTCGTTGAACCGGTAGTAGAAGTTCGCGAAGAACGCGCTGGTGCCGCCGGAGACGTTGTACGGGTAGCTCATGAAGGTGCGCGACTCGATGTCGTCGGTCAGCGGCACCCACGGCGACCCGTACGGCGCGCCGAGCGACTTCTGCCAGGAGTGGGCCAGGTTGAAGGTGTGCCCGATCTCGTGGCACGCGGTCCAGAACTTCATCCGCTGCACGAACGCCACCGGGGCCGGGTCGCTGGCCGGCGGCGGGTCGTTGATGAACGAGTTCGCGAAGATCGAGCAGCCCTGCCGCTGCGCGGTGCCGATGTCGTCGAACATGATGCCGCCCAGCCCGTGCCCCTGGTCGGACTCGCCGGCGAACAGCGTCCACACCTGCCACTGCGCCACGTCGGCCCACTTCGACCAGTGGGCCTGCATGGCGTCGTGCATCTCGATGTCCGACCACTTCAGGTTGGCGCCGGCCTCGGCCACCGGGATGACGTCGTCGCCGCCGGTCTTGGTCATGTGGAGGCCCTGCCGGGTGTACACGTCCTCGATGGACAGCGTCCCGGCGGGCAGGTCGGACGGGCGGTTCGGGTGCGCGTGCAGGTCGTAGGAGGTGACGCTGGTGGCGTCCGATGCGGTGTCGTACTCGATCCCGACCTCGCGGAAGTACCCGGTGCTGAAGTGGTACACCCGGTTGGAGGTAGGCATCCCGAGCCCGGTGTACTTCACGTGCGCGGTCATCGGCGCGGACGCCCACCAGGCGCCCTTCAGCACCACCGACACGTCGGTCTGCGGGATCAGGCTCGCGGTGCCGTCGCGGTAGCTGATCGGGCCTGTCCAGGCGTGCGCCGTCGCGTCCCAGGCCACCCGGGCGATCCAGGTCAGCCGGCCGCCGAAGATCCGCGAGATCGTGCCGGACACCGTCATCGTCGGGAACAGCCCGTCGACGTCGACCCGCAGTTCCTCGTTGGTCCAGGACAGGTCCGCGCCGGGCGGCCCGGCCTCGGCGGTCCCGTCGGCGGTCCCGTCGGCGATTCCGGCGGCGATCCCGGCGGCGCCGGCCATCGCACCGGCCGGCAGCGCCGGGTGTGGATGGATCTGCGCGCTGCGGGTGTAGATGCCGCTGCGGCGGACCCGGAACATCGGGGGTCTCGGGACCCGCTCCAGGTCGGCCGGCCTGGCCTGCGGCAGCTCCGCCGCCACCTGCTCGACCAGGTGGGCGAACGCCGAGTCGTGCGCCGACTGCGCCGCGGCCTCGGTCGGGCTGCTGACCGTCTCCAGCGCGGGCGGCGCGGCAGCCGCGGCCACCTCGGCCGGCTCCGGGACCGGCGGCACCGGCGGCAGCGTCTTCTTGCCGACCGCCGGCTTGCCTGCCGCGATCTCCTCGGTGGAGCCGTGTACCCGCGCTGTCCGGGCACCTTCCGTCCTGCGTGCCATGTGGTTCCCCCCTAGCTCCGGTCCCGCGCCGCCGTTCGCGGGCGCGGGCGAGCTCAGGCGAAGAACAGCGGGGCGGTGCCGGCCTCGGCCTCGAGCCCGTCGCCGCGGACCGACACCCGGACGTTCGGGGCCAGCCGCGGGTCGGCCCGCACCGTGGTACGCAGTCCCCGTTCCGGCAACTCGACCTCGACGCGATACTCGGCCGCCGCCGTGCGCGCCTCGATCAGCCGCGCGTGACCGGTCTGGGTGCGGGTACGCACATGCTCCTCGTCCAGGACGACGTCCCCGTCGACGCGCACCACAACGTGGTCGTCGACGAACCCGTCCTCCAGGGCGATGGTCAGGGTCCGCACCGACCCACCCCCTGCTCGCCTGTCACTCGTACCTCCAGGTGTAGACCTGCCACGCGCCACGGGCCAGGTCCATTCGGTCTGTCGTTTCGGGCATTCCACCGGGTAAACCGCCCGCGGCATGCCCCGGACCGGCCAGTATCGGTCGGTAACCGTTCTGGCAGCATGGACCGCCGTGCGCCGCGAGGCGACAGCGAGTGAGCATCGCAGCGAGGAACGAGCGAGGAGCGGAGCGAGCGCGGAGCCGAGCCATGAACCTGCCAGGCGACAGCGAGTGAGCATCGCAGCGAGGAACGAGCGAGACCTGCCAGGCGACAGCGAGTGAGGAACGAGCGAGGAGCGGAGCGAGCGCGGAGCCGCATGAAGATCCTGATGTTGAGCTGGGAGTACCCCCCGGTGATGGTCGGCGGGCTGGGCCGGCACGTGCACGCTCTCGCCGAGGCGCAGGCCGCCGCCGGACACCAGGTCACCGTCGTCACCCGGCACGCCGACGGGGCGGCGTACGACGAGCTGGTCAACGGGGTGCGCGTGGTACGCGTGCCAGAGGACCCGCCGGTGTTCCCGTTCGCCACCGAGCTGCTGTCCTGGACGATGGCGTTCAACCACGCGCTGACCCGGGCCGCGCTGCGGGTCGTGGAGCAGTCGCCGCCGGATGTGGTGCACGCGCACGACTGGCTGGTGGCGCACGCCGCCGCGACCGTCAAGCACCACCTGGAGATCCCGTTGGTGGCCACCGTGCATGGCACCGAGGCGGGCCGGCACCAGGGCTGGCTGCCCGAGCCGACCAATCGCGCGATCCATTCGGTCGAGTGGTGGCTGACCTACGAGGCACGCCGGGTCATCGCCTGCTCGTCGTACATGCGCTGGGAGGTCACCCGGCTGTTCCTGCTGCCGCCCGAGAAGGTGGACGTGATCGGCAACGGCGTGGTGCTCGGCCACTGGGACAGCGAGCCGGACCGGGTGGCCGCCGCCCGCGCGAAGTACGCCGGCACCGTCCGGCGCGGCGCCCAGGCGGCGCTCCCCGACGGACCGCTGGTGCTGTTCGCCGGCCGGCTGGTGTATGAGAAGGGGGTGCAGGACCTGCTCGGGGCGATGCCCCGGCTGCGCCGCCGGCACCCGGGCATCCGGCTGGTGGTGGCCGGCACCGGCACCCACGACGAGCAGCTCCGCGAGCAGGCCCGGGCGCTGCGGCTGGGGCGGTCGGTGGCGTTCACCGGGTACGTGCCGGAGCAGGACCTGGCCGCGCTGGCCGCCGCCGCCGACTGTGCGGTCGTGCCGAGCATCTATGAGCCGTTCGGGCTGGTCGCGCTGGAGGCCGCCGCGGCCGGCACCCCGCTGGTGGTGGCCGACGTGGGCGGGCTGCGCGAGTTCGTCGAGCACGGGATCACCGGGCTGCGGTTCACCCCCGGCGACGTGGCCGCACTGGCCGACTCGGTGAGTGCACTGCTGTCGGATGAGGTGCTGGCCCGGCGGATGTCCCGCTCGGCCCGGGCGGTGCTGGCCGAGCGGTACTCCTGGACCACCATCGCGGAGCGGACCGTCGCCTGCTACCGCAGGGCGGCGCGGCAGGAACGCGCCCTGCTTGCGGGCGGCGTCCCGCTCCCGCCGCTGAACGTCGAGGTCCGCGACGGCAACCTGTTGGCCGGGTCGAGCTGAAGCTCAGCGCTAGGAGCCTGCTGAATTGGGCCGGCTGTTCACCGGCGGGTGCCTGGTGCGACTGGTGGCTGTTCGGCCTGTAGCGGTGCTGGTTGGCGTTGTCGGGTCGGTGGTTCCGGCGGCCGCCGGGGATGGCCGGTTCGGTGAGCGCGGGTGCGGTGCGGGCCGGGCCTGCGGGCTGGTCAGGTGGCCAGGACCCAGGCGCCGTCGCGGCGGGCGCCACCTTCCACCGCACGTCGAACCGGACCGCCTCGGCGGTCTCCCGGTCGGAGTAGTCATGCAGCGCCTGCAACGCCAGCTCCTAGATCGGGATGACTCGGGGCAGCGGCGGTGGATGATCGTCGCCGGGAAACCCCGGTCAGGACCGCTACACCTCGGCGTGGATCACCGGCTCAGCGCGAGCGGGGCCTCATGAGAGGTGGGCGCCGGGCGGCGCTGTCCCGGTGCCGGCACGGGTCGGCCCCGCTCGACGGGTGACCGTCGGGGATGGGAGCCTGGGCCGGTGCTCAAGGTGGACCTGGTCATCGTCGGCGCCGGCCCGGCCGGCCTGTACGGGGCGTACTACGCCGGATTCCGCGGCCTGGCCACGGCGATCGTGGACGCGCTGCCCGAGCCGGGCGGCCAGGTCACCGCGCTCTACCCGGAGAAGATGATCTTCGACGTAGCCGGCTTCCCGGCGATCCGCGGCCGGGAGCTGGTGGTCAACCTGGTCGAGCAGGCCGCCCCCTTCGACCCGACGTACGTGCTGGGCGAGGTGGCCAGCGAGTTCGTCCGGGAGCCGGACGGGACGATCCGGCTCACCACCGACCTCGGTACCGTGCTGCACACCAGAGCGGTGATCATCACCGGCGGGATCGGCGAGTTCCACCCGCGGCCGCTGCCGGCCGGCGAGGGGTGGCTCGGCCGCGGGCTTGTGTACTTCGTGCCCGCGCTGGATGACCACGCGGGCCGGGACGTGCTGATCGTCGGCGGCGGGGACAGCGCGTTCGACTGGGCGGTGAACCTGCACCCGGTCGCGCGGTCGATCACGATGGTGCACCGGCGGGACCGGTTCCGGGCGTTCGAGCACACGATCAGGCAGGTCGCCGCGCTGGGCATCCCGGTGCACACGTTCACCGAGGTGGCCGAGCTACGCGGCAACGCGCACGTCGAGCAGGCCCTGGTCCGCCACAGCAAGACCGGCGAGGAGCGGGTGCTGCCGGCCCAGTCGGTGATCGCCGCGCTCGGCTTCACCGCCGATCTCGGGCCGCTGGCCGACTGGGGGCTGCAGGTGGAGCGCAAACACCTGCTGGTGGACTCCCGGATGGCCACCAACCTGCCGGGGGTGTTCGCGGCCGGGGACATCGTGGAGTACCCCGGCAAGGTGCGGCTGATCTCGGTCGGATTCGGGGAGGTGGCGCTCGCGGTGAACAACGCCGCGGTGGCCATCGACCCGTCCGCGCACCTGTTCCCGGGACACTCCTCAGACGCCGGCTGACGGCTCCCGCCACTCGCCGGTGGTCAGGAACCGGTCCAGCGTCTTCAGGTACGGCGTGACGTCCAGGCCCTGCCCGGCCAGCCAGCCATCGTCGTAGTAGGTGTGCCGGTAGCGCTCCCCGCCGTCGCAGATCAGCGTGACCAGACTGCCCCGGACCCCGTGCGAGAGCAGTTCGGCGACGATCCGCAGGGTGCCCCACAGGTTGGTGCCGGTGGACCCGCCGGCGAACCGGCCGGTCTCGTCGTGCAGGTACCGCATCGCGGCCATGGACGCCGCATCCGGCACCCGGATCATCCGGTCGATCACGGTCGGCACGAAGGACGGCTCCACCCGCGGCCGGCCGATCCCCTCGATCCGGGAGCCGCGGCCGGTGGTGTGTCCGGGGTCGTCGTTGGTCCAGCCGGCGAAGAACGCGGAGTTCTCCGGGTCGACCACCGCGAGCTGGGTGCCGTGCCGGCAGTACCGCACGAACCGTCCGATCGTGGCCGAGGTGCCGCCGGTGCCGGCGCCCACCACGATCCACCGCGGGACGGGGTGCCGCTCGGCGGACATCTGCTGGAAGATCGACTCGGCGATGTTGTTGTTGCCGCGCCAGTCGGTGGCCCGCTCCGCGTGGGTGAACTGGTCCATGTAGTGCCCGCCGGTCTGCTCGGCCAGCAGGCGCGCCTCGGCGTAGATCGTCCCCGGGTCGCGGACCAGGTGGCAGCGCCCGCCGTACCGTTCGATCAGCGCGATCTTCTCCGGGCTGGTCCCGGCCGGCATGACCGCCACGAACGGCAGCCCCAGCAGCCCGGCGAAGTACGCCTCGCTGACCGCGGTGGAGCCGGACGAGGCCTCGATGATCGTGGTGCCCTCGCGGATCCAGCCGTTGCAGAGTCCGTACAGGAACAGCGACCGGGCCAGCCGGTGCTTCAGGCTGCCGGTCGGGTGCACCGACTCGTCCTTGAGGTACAGGTCGATCCCCCACGCCTCCGGCAGCGGGAACACGTGCAGGTGGGTGTCGGCCGACCGGTTCGCGTCCGCCTCCACCCGCCGGATCGCCTCGTGCGCCCAGGTCCGCGTCGCGCTGGAACGGCGGTCCACGGAGTCGTCACTCATGACGCTGAGGCTACGTCCCGTGGTCGGCTCCGGGTCGAGGAAACTCACCCGGACCGCGAGGCGTGCCATCCCGGCCCTGTGGCCCACGACGGGTGCCGTCTCGCGCGAACGGTCAGGGCGCGCAGCGCAGTGGAACCGGCCGGGCGCCGTCGGTAGTCTGACCGGCCGCGACGACCGGGGAGGGGCGCGTGGACGACGGCTGGGGCACCGACCGCGGAGGCACTGACCGCGGAGGCACCGATGGCTGGGGCCCTGACCGCGGCGGCACCAACCGCGGCGGCACCGACCGCGGCGGCACCGACCGCGGGGGCACCAACCGCGGCGGCACCGACGGCTGGGGCACTGACCGCGGGGGCACCTACCGCCGGGGCACCGAAGACGTGCTGACCGAGGCACGGGCGACCCTACGGCTGGTCGAGCAGGCGCGCGACGCGGTGAGCAGCCTGGTGGGCCGTGGCCGCTCACCCGACGGCTCGGTGCGCGCCCGGGTCGGCCGCGACGGGCTGATCGAGACGGTACGGCTGCGCCCGGAGGCGATGCAGCTCGACTCGGCGGCGCTGGCCGGGCAGGTGTACGCGGCGGTGCGGTCCGCGCAGGAGAGCTACGCCCGGCAGGCCGGCGAGGTGCGGGCCGGCGTGCTGGGCGGCGTGTGGGGTGGGGCCGGCAGGGTGCCCGACCCGGCGAAGCTGGCCGCCCGGTTGGACGAGGTGCAGGCACACTTCGCCAGGCGGATGGAGGAGTTCGGCCGGTCGCTGGACGCGCTGCACCGGCGGCTGGAGGGCTGACGGCGATGCACATCGACGCGACGGAACTGCGGCGCACCGGCGGCGTGCTCGCCAGCCACGGCGCCGAGGTGGGCGGGGAGCGGGCGCGGCTGGCGGCGGACGACGGCCGGCCCTGGGGCGGCGACCGGCTGGGCGCGCCGTTCGATGCGGCCTACCTCGGGGCCTGCGGCGCGGCGCTGGACCTGCTCGGCATGCTGGCCGCCGGGGTATCGCGGGCCGGCGCCGACCTCGCGGCCGTGGCCGCCCGTACCGAGCAGGCGGACGGCGTGTCCGCGGCGGCGTTCGGCCGGAGCGCGTGATGGGGCTGCCACTGCCGGGGGAGTTCGCCGGGCTGGCCACCGCCGTCGGGCTGGTCTGGCCGGAGGCGGACGAGGACGCGCTGCACGCGGCGGCGGCACGCTGGACCGCGGTGGCCGAGACGCTTCGCGCCGGGTCCGCGGAGGCCGCCACCGAGGTCGGCCGGCTGCTGGACGCGCACCCGGATGGTGACCTGGACGGGTTCGGCGCACGCTGGGCGGCCGGGCCGGCCCTGCAGTACGAGGACGCGGTGCTGGCCGCGGAGGCGCTGGCCGGGTGCCTGACCACGATGGCCGCGGTGGTGCTGGAGCTGAAGGTGTTCGCGGTCGGCCGGCTCGCCGCGCTCGCCGCCCGGCTGGCCGCACCGGCCGGGTCGCCGGCCACCGGGTCGCCGCCCGCGGGATCACCGGCCGCGGGATCGCCGATCGGGGAGTCCCTGACCGCGGGATCACCGGCCGCGGGATCACCGGCCGCGGGATCGCCGATCGGGGGGTCCCTGGCCGCGGAGCTCGTCGACCTGGCGGCGGCCACGGCGGCCACCCGCGCGGCGCTCCGCCGGGCCACGGCCGACGCCACCGCCGTCGTCGACGGTTCGCTCGCCCCGGTACTGCGTACCGCCGAACAGCGCCTGCATGCGGCCCTCGCCCGCCCCTGACGGCACCGCTTCCATGTCGGCGGCGCCCCGGTGGTCGTTGGGGGCGCCGCCGCAGTTTGTCGTGACGGCGCCACCGCAGTCGTGGTGACGGCGCCCGTTTGTCGATGGCGGCGCCGCCCGGTTTGTCGTTGGGGCCGCCCAGTTTGTCGTGAGAGCGCCGCCGCAGTTTGTCGTTGGGGCGCCGACGGGCGGGCGGCGCGCCGGACGGGTTCCGGCGACGCCGCCACCCCCCGAGTCCGCGGGCGCACGGACCTACCGCGCGCTGCCGGGGAGGCGGAGCACCCTATCCTCGGCTGGTGGCCCACCAGCCGAGGTCCCGCCGTACCGTCGCGATGCCCTCGATCCGGTACGCCGGCCGCCCGCGCCCCGCCTGCCCCGGCAGCTCCCCCCAGCGCCCTCTCCGTGCCGAGCGCAGCCTCGGGCAACCCGCTAAAGGTTCCCTTAACGCCCTGGAGCGCCGGTGCTGACGTACCGCGTGCTCGGCCCGCTCGAGGTGGCCGTCGACGGCGCCGGGGTCCGGGTCGGTGGGCCGAAGCAGCGCGCGCTGCTCGGCGTGCTGCTCGTGCACGCCGGCACGCCCGTCTCGGCCGAGCGGCTGATCGACCAGCTCTGGGAGGACGACCCGCCACCGACCGCCACCACCGCACTGCAGGTGCACGCGTCCGGGCTGCGCAAGGTGCTCGGCGAGCGGCTGGTCACCGTCGGCTCGGGGTACGCGCTGGAGGCCGCCGAGGACGAGGTGGACGCCCGGCGCTTCGAGGCCGCGGTGCACGACGCCCGGACCCACCTGCCGGAACGGCCGGCCCAGGCGGCGGCCGGGCTGGCCGCGGCGCTGGAGCTCTGGCAGGGCGAGCCGTACGGCGACGTGCCCACCACCGCCGACGTGGCCGCAGCCAGGGCCCGGCTGACCGAGCTGCGGCTGTCCGCGGCCGAGGACCGGGCCGAGGCGGAGCTGTCGCTGGGCCGGCACGCCGAGGTGGCCGCCGAGCTCGCCGTCCTGGCGGCGGAGCACCCGACCCGGGAACGGCTGGCCGGCCAGCACATGCTCGCGCTGTACCGCTCGTGGCGGCCGGCCGAGGCGCTGCGCGCCTACCAGCGGCTCCGCCAGGCGCTGGCCGACGACCTCGGTGTGGAGCCCGGCCCGCGGGTCGCCTCGCTGGCGCGGGCGATCGAGCGGCGGGACCCGACGCTGGACCCGCCGTCGTCGGTGCCGGCCGCGGCCAGCCGGTTCATCGGCCGCCGCCGCGAGCTGGACCAGCTCGGCGCCCTGCTCGGCGAGTGCCGGCTGCTGACGGTGACCGGCCCGGGCGGAGCCGGCAAGACCCGGCTGGCCCTGGAGCTGGCCCGGCATGCCGCGGCCGACCACCCCGACGGCGTGCACGTGGTGGAGCTGGCGGCGCCGCTGGCCGGCAGCTCGGTGGCGACCCGGGTGGCCAGCCAGCTCCAGGTGCGCACCCGCCCGGAGGAGCCGCCCGAGGACGCGCTGGCCCGGCACCTGAGCCGGTCCCGGGCGCTGCTGGTGCTGGACAACTGCGAGCACCTGACCGGGTCCGCGGCCGCGCTGTGCGGCCACCTGCTCGCCGCCTGCGCCGGGCTGCGCGTGCTGGCCACCAGCCGGGAGCCGCTCGGGGTGGCCGGCGAGCGGGTCTGGTCGCTGACCGGGCTGACCCTGCCCGCGGCCGGCGACACCGGGCCACGGGCGGCCGGCAGCGACGCGGTCCGGCTGCTGGCCGACCGGGGGGCGGCGGCGCGCTCCGGGTTCGCCGTGCACAGCGGCAACGTGGCCACCGCGGCGGCGCTCTGCCAGCGGCTGGACGGGCTGCCGCTGGCCATCGAGCTGGCCGCCGCGCAGCTTCGCGCGCTCACCCTGGACGAGGTGGCCACCCGGCTGGGCCGCCGGCTCGACCTGGCCGACCGCCGGGCGCGCACCACCCCGGAACGGCACCGCAGCATGCGGGCCGCGATCGACTGGAGCCACCACCTGCTGGACGCCGACGAACGGGCCGCGTTCCGGCGGCTCTCGGTGTTCGCCGGCGGCTGCACGGTGACCGCGGCGGAGCAGGTGTGCGGCCTGCCGGACGGGTACGACGTGCTCGCCCGGCTGGTGGACCGGTCGGTGATGGTTGCCGAGCCGCACCCGGACGGCACCCGGTTCCGGATGCTGGAGCTGGTCGGCGAGTACGGCGCGGAGCGGCTGGCCGAGGCGGGCGAGGTCGCCGAGTTACGCCGCCGGCACGCCGACTGGTGCGTCGAGCTGGCCACCGCGGCGGCCCGGTTCGGCGGCCCCGACCACGCCGACTGGCTGCGCCGGCTGTCCGCGGAGGAGGGCAACCTGCGGGCCGCGCTGGACTGGTGCCTGTCCGACGGCGCCGACCCGGCCGCGGCGCTGTCCATCGCCAGCCCGCTGTGGTGGTTCTGGTGGATGCGCGGCCTGATGGCCGACGCCCTGGGCTGGCTGCGTCGCGGCCTGGCCGCCCCCACCACCGCCGCCGGCGGCCCGGTGCCGGCCGAACTGCGCGCCCGGGCGCTGCGGGCCGCCGCCGCGCTGGCCCGCAACTCCGGCGACCACGCCGCCGCCCGCGACCTGGGCGAGCAGTGCCTGGCCGCGTTCGGCGACCTGGACGACCCGGCCGGGATGGCCGCCGCGCTGAACGGGCTGTGCATCACCACCCACGCGCAGCGCGACTTCGCCGCGTCGCTGCGCTTCGGCGAGCGCAGCCGGCGGCTGGCCGAGGAGGCCGGCGACGAGCGCGGCACCGCCGCGGCGCTGAACAACGTGGGCGGCTCGCTGCGCGCGCTGGACCGCCGGGACGAGGCCGTCGCGCTGTTCACCGAGGCGCTGAAGCGGTTCCGCGCCATCGGCGACCCGCGCGGCGAGGCGGCCGCGCTGGGCAACCTGGGCGTGATGGCCCGCCGCACCGGCGACCCGGTGCAGGCACGCCGGCTCGCGCTGGCCAGCCTCGCGCTGTACCGCGGCCTGGAGCTTGTCGAGGGCCAGATCGACCAGCTCGACGCGGTTGCCGCGGTGGAGGTGCTCGAGGGCCGGCCGGCCCCGGCGCTGCGGCTGCTGACCGTGGCCGCGCGGGAGCGCGAGCGGCTCGGCTCCCCGCTGTACAGCCCGGACGAGATCGCCGACCGGGACCGCGCCGTGGAGCAGGCCCGCGCGGCACTCGGCCGGCACGCCGCCGCGGTCGCCGACCGGGCCGCCGGGCTGCCGCTGGCCGAGGTGGTGGACCGCCTGCTCGCCTGACGGACGTCCAGCCCCGCCGACGGCCACCGGGTTCGGCTACCGCTGAGCCGGCTCGTCCGCGGGGTGGCTCCCGTTGGCCGGCTCCTCCGCGGTGTGGCCGCCGTTGGCCGGCTCCTCCGCGGGGTGGCCGCCGTTGGCCGGCTCCTCCGTCCGGTCCTCCGCTCGCTCCTGCGCCGGCTGGACCGCTGACTGGACCGCTGACCGGGCCGCGGCGGCCGTCTTGCGGGCGATGTCGGCCAGCGCGGCTCGGCGTACCGCGTCGTTCTCGTAGTCCTCGACCCGGTTGCGGATCACCCGGGCCGGCACCCCGACCGCCACGCTGTACGCCGGCAGGTCCCTGTTCACCACCGCGTTCGCGGCCACCACACAGCCGCGCCCCACCGTGACGCCGCGCAGCACGGTCACCTTGGTGCCGATCCACACGTCCGGGCCGATCCGTACCGGCGTCTTCACGATGCCCTGGTCCTTGATCGGCACGTGGATGTCGGAGAACACGTGGTCGAAGTCGCAGATGTACACCCAGTCGGCCACGATCGTCGCCTCGCCGAACTCGATGTCCAGGTAGCAGTTGACGGTGTTGTCCTTGCCGAACACGCACTTGTCGCCGATCCGCAGGGTGCCCTCGTGCGCACGGATCGCGTTGCCGTTGCCGATGTGCACCCAGCGGCCGACGACCAGCCGGCCGTAGCCCCTACGTGCGTACAGTTCGACCCGCCTGCCGAGGAAGACGAAGCCCTCGGTCACGACGTGCGGGTTGCGCAGCCGGAACACGAGGAAACGCCAGTACCGCAGGAGGTACCACGGGGTCCACGCCCGGTGCCGGATCACCCACCGCAGGCTGGCCACGGTGAGGAATCGCGCCTGCCGCGGGTCGCGCTGACGGCCGAACATGACCCAGCACAGTACCTGCCCTGGCCGCACGGCTACGGTGCCCGGTGTGGACGACCTGGCGCCGGAGTGGTTTGCCGCGCTGGTGGCGCCCGCCGTGGACCGGGTGCACCGGGGCGTACACGACCGGAGCGCCGGGCATGCCGGTGCGCAGCGGCTGCGGCGACACGGCGTCCCGCACCCGGGCCTGCTGATCACGCTGCGGTTCGTGTTGCTGCGCGGCCCGATGGACCGGGCGGCGTTCCCGCTGGCGTTGCGGTACGACCCGCCCGGCGACGTCCTGCGGGCGGTGGACGAACTGGTGGCCGGCGGGTGGCTGATGCCGGCCTCCGGCGAACTGCCGGCCGGCTGCCTCCCCACCGGCGGCAACCTCACGGCCGACGGCGAACTGCCGGCCGACGGCGCGCTCGGGGCCGACGGGCGGACCGCGGCGTTCCTGCACGGCGTTTACGACCTGCACGCCGAGGTGACCGCCGCGGCCTGGCCGCGCGACCTGTCCGCGCTGCTGGATGCGGCGGGCACGCTGCTCGCCGCCGGGACGGCCACCGGCGGGCCGGCGTTCGCGGCGTTCGCACCGCCGCACGAGCGCGCCGGAGACCCGCCCGGTGTGCTGCTGTTCAACCGGTTGGCCGCCCTGCGCTACCACCGCTCCGACGCGCACGCCGCGGCCTGGGCGGCCCGCGGGCTCACCGCCGCCGAGATCGCCGCGCTGCCGGCCGATGCGCCCCTACGCCGGGAGATCGAGGCGGACACCAACGGCCGCGCCGCCACGCCGTACGAGGCACTGACCCCGGCCGAGCGGCTGGCGTTCCTGGCCGGGCTGGCCGCCCTGCCCTGACCCGCCGGGCAGAGGCGACAGCCGGATGCCTTCGCCGCGGCCTGTCCGCGAGCGGACAGCCGGCGGCCCGATCCGGACCGGGTCGACCCGGGTGCGGCGGCCATTCGCGATGCACAATAGGCGCGGCGGAAGTGTCCGGATCGGCGGACGCCCGGATCGCGCGACCGGGAGAATGCCCAGGGTGACGGAATTGCCGAGCGGTCTTTCCTTATTAACTAGGAGAGCCGCCGGGCCGCCAATTCCGGACACCCGTTGTCCGTGATATCCGCCACACCATTTTACTATTCGGTAACTCTTGCCTTTCCGGGTAGTCGGCTGCTGTCATTCTCACGTGTTGCAGCACACCGCACGAACCCACTCGACAGGTCCCACTCGGAGAGGCAGACACCATGATCACGAAGATTGTCGCGGGCACCACCGCCGTCCCGGCCACCTGCAACCCCGCCGTGCGCAGCGTCCCGGCCGCCTGCAACCCCGCTGTGCGCAGCGTCCCGGCCACCTGCAACCCCGCCGTGCTGGGCAGCTTCCACCGCATCTGAGCGCCGCATCTGACCGCACCGCATCTGGGCGCACCGCATCTGGGCGCACCGCATCTGGGCGCACCGCATCTGGGCGCACCGCATCTGGGCGCACCGCATCTGACCGCACTGCATCTGACCGCTTTGCGGCGACCGCCGAGAAAGGGGTGGACCGGCTCGCTGGTCCACCCCTTCTCCATGTAGTCCCAACCATTCCACCGATCCAGCTTCCCGAGCACCGGGGTACGCCATGACGTCGCTGCGCGAATCGCCGCTTACCGTTCACGAGGTCGGCCGCCAGAAAGCGCTCATCACCTGTCCGGACGGTGACCGGTACCTCGTCCACAAATCCGCCAGGGCGCTGCTCGCGCTCATCGACGCGTTGCCCGATGGTCCCGTCGAGGGCATTTCCGCCGACGACGCCGAGCTGGTGGAGGTGCTGCGGGAACTGTCCGCGCGGACCGCCGGGCAATACCCCGATGCGCCGCCGCGCGCCGCCGACCGGGCAGACGGACGGCCCGGCGCGCCCGCCACGCCGGACCCCGACCTGCCGAACCCCGCCACGCCGAACCCCGACCCGCCGAACCTGGTCCCGATCTGGACGGGCCAGCTCGGCGGACCGCTCGCCGACCGGGTGGCCGGCCTGCTGGCGGCCGGGCTGCTGGCCGGCGTGGCCATCGACGGCAGCCCCGCGTTCACCCCGGGCGACGCGCCGGTCGTGGTGACGGCGCACTGGTACCCCACCCCGGAGGAGCTCGCCGACCTGCTGGCGGCGACCACCGCGGCCGGCCGTACCTGGATCCCGGTGCTGCGCGGTGCCCGGTCACTCCGGCAGCGTGCTGGACGCGGTCACCCGGGAGGCGGCGGCCGCGCCGGTGCCGGACCTCGCCGGGGTGGACCACCGCCGGCCGCTGCGGGGCCGCGCGCCGTCCGCCACCGAGCTGGCGGCGGCGCTGGGCCCGGCGGTGCGGGAGGCACGCCGGCTGGCCGCGGGCGGGCCGTCCCGGGTGATCGGCAACCAGGTGCGGATCGGCTTCGGCGACCTGGCCGAGACGCTGCACCCGGTGCTGCCGATGCCGCGTGCCGGCATGCCGCCGTACCGCAACGACACGCTGTCCGGCCGGCAGCTCGTGCTGGACGGGCGCACCGGGATCGTCACCAGCCTCATCGAGCTCGACTTCCCGCCGCAGGCCCCGGACGGCATCGCCGGCATCGTGGCGAGGGCGGCCGACCTGGTCCGGGTGGGCCCGTGGCCGAACAGCGTCGTGAACGGCTCGGTGGCGATCGACCGGCCGGCCGAACACCTGCGCGCCGCCGCGGTCGGCGAGGCGATCGAGCGGTACTGCGGCAGCCTGCCGCTGCTGGACGGCACCCGTTTCGCCACCTACCACGAGCTGCGCGCCGCCGGCGAGCCCGCCGTGGACCCGTCGACGCTGGTGCTGTTCGCGGACGAGCACTACCGCGAGCCGGGGTTCCCGTTCGTGCCGTTCACCCCGGACCTGCGGGTGCGCTGGGTGCGCGGCCGGTCGGTCACCCGGGACGAGCCGGTGTGGGTGCCGGCCAGCGTGGCCTGGACCAACTACCACGTCGGCGAGCGGGCGGCCGAGACACCGGTCAACCCGCCGCTGTTCGCCGGGGTGGCCGCCGGCACCTCGGTGGACGGTGCCGCGTGCGCCGCGCTCGAGGAGGTCCTGGAGCGGCACGCCACCATGGTGTGGTGGATGCACGGGCGGCGGCTGCCGCTGGTCGGCGCGCGCTCGGAGCTGCCCGGCCGGTGGCAGCACTGGAGCCTGCTGGTGCAGAACGTCTTCGGCCTGCCGGTGATCGCCACCGTCGTGCGCGACGCGGACCTTGACCTGGCCTGCGTGGGTACCGCGCTGCGCCCCGACCCGGCCGAGGCCACCGCGAAGTCACTGGCCGAAGGCGCGTCGAACATGGTGTGCAACGCCGACCTGCTCGACCCGGACGGGCACTTCTGGACCTCGGTGCGCACCGGCGAGAAGGAGATCGGGTACTTCAAGCCGTACCGGGCCGACCGCCGGTACCTCGACTCCTTCGCCCCGGACTTCCGCGACGTCGGCGACCTGGAGGCGCAGCTCCAGGTGCACTGCGACCCGCGAGCCACCGCGCAGGCGCTGCGCATCCTCCGGCCCGACGGGGTGGCCGACCTGACCGCCCTGCACCGGGACTTCCCGCGCACCCTGGACGGCTACCGGCGGGTGGTCGAGCGCCTCGGGTACGAGGTGGTCGTGGTGGACCTGACCACGCCGGACGTGGCGCACGCCGGGTACCACGTGGTTCGCGTCGTCGTGCCCGGGCTGGTGTCCAACTTCGGCGCCGGGTTCCCGTTGACCGGCAACGGGGTGATCGGCCGGGACGGTCCGCGGCTGGGCTGGCGGGACACCCCGCTGGACCCGTCGCAGATGACCCTGCTGCCGCTGCCGCACGCCTGATCGGAGCGCCGCCGTAACCGCCACCCACGCCTGATCGGAGCGCCGCCGTGACCACCGTCCACCCCTGATCGGAGCGCCGCCGTGACCGCCACCCTGCCAGCCCGGGCCCAGCCCGCCGGCGCCGCCCCGGCCCAGGTCTCATCCATCCGGCAGCTCCCGTTCGGGGCGCTGATGCTGATCGCGGGCAACGTTCCGTGCGCCCTCGGCTTCGGCCTGATCGCCCCGGCGCTGCCGCAGTTGGGCACCAGCTTCCATGTCGGCGCGGCGGCGGTCGCGCTGCTGGTCAGCGTGTGCTCGGCGGCGCGGCTGGCGTTCGCCCCGGTGTGCGGCTCGCTGGCGCACCGGGTCGGCGAGCGGCACCTGTACGTGGCCGGCGCCTGCCTGGTCGGCGTGACCACCGCGCTGTGCGGCTTCGCCGGCAGCTACGGCTGGGTGATGGCGCTGCGGGCGGCCTCCGGCGTCGGCTCGATCATGTACACGGTGTCCGCGTCCACGCTGCTGATCCGGCTCACCCCGCCGGAACTGCGCGGCAGGGCCTCCGGGCTGTCGCACACCACCTTCCTGCTGGGCAACATGGCCGGCCCCGCGGTGGGCGGCCTGCTGGTCGGGTACTCCCTGCCGCTGCCGTTCGTGCTGTACGGCGTGCTGATGGTCGGCCTCGGGCTGGGCAACCGGGTGCTGCTGGCCCGCGACACCGCCGGTCATCCCGACCCCCGGCGGGACCCGCGGGCCGGCGCGCTGCGGGTCCGGGACGTGTGCCGGCAGCCGTTGTTCGCGGCGACGATCGCGGCCGCGTTCGTGCTGGGCTGGGAGGTGTACGGGGTGCGGCTGTCGCTGGTGCCGCTGTACGCGACCGGGTCGCTGCACCAGTCCCCCGCCGTTGCCGGCCTGGGACTGACGCTGTGCGCGCTGGGCAGCGCGGTGGTGGTGTTCGTCGCCGGCCGGGTCGCCGACCGCCGCGGCCGCCGGGTGGTGATGGTGGCCGGGCTGGTCTGCTGCGCCGCGGCGCTGGTCACGATGGGCACGCTGCCGTTCGTGGCGGCGTTCCTGGGCGCGTCGGTGGCGGTGGGGCTCGGCGCCGGCACGGCGCAGCCGGCCCTGGGCGCCAGCGTGGCGGACCTGGTCGGCGGCCGCGCGGGCGGCGGCCGGATCGTGGCCGCGCAGCAGATGGCGACCGACCTCGGGGCGTTCGTCGGGCCGGTCGCCGCCGGGCTGGTCGCCGACCGCGCCGGCCTCGGCCCCGCGCTCGCCGCCTCCGGCCTGCTGCTGCTGGCCCCCGCCGCGCTGTGGTGTGTCATGCGAGCCGGGGTATCTACCGCGCGGATCGCCTGACACCGTCCCGGCCGCGGCGCTACGCCACTGGCCGGGGACAATTGCGGGTTTCACCGCGGCCGGCTCGTGCGGCGTGCCACGCTACGTCAGCCGCCGGTCTCCGGCGGGTGGCGGATTACTGGGGGGTAACGCCGTGTCGCAAGGTGGGTTACGTGGTGCGCGTCCGGCCCGCGGGACTGCGCGGTTCGGCCGGATCGCCGCGGCGTTATCGCTGATCGCGACGTTCTGCCTGGTGCCGCTGGCTGTGCGGCCGGCCGGCGCGGCTGGCCCGTGCGGCCCGCCGGTGGTCAGCGTCATCGCCTGCGAGAACAGCCTGCCGGGCACCCCGTCCAGCCAGTGGCGGCTGTCCGGCGGCGGTGACACGAGCATCGTGGGGTTCGCCACCTCGATGAGCGTGAACGTCGGCGAGACCGAGTCGTTCAAGGTCAAGACCAGCGCCGGCTCGTACCACCTCGACATCCTGCGGATGGGCTGGTACCAGGGCAACGGCGCCCGCATGGTGGCCGCGGGGATCCGGCCGTCCGCATCGCTGCCGCAGAACCAGCCGGCCTGCCTGACCCAGGCGACCACCGGCCTGGTCGACTGCGGCAACTGGGGGGTGTCCGCGTCCTGGACGGTGCCGGCCAGCGCGGTCTCCGGCATCTACCTGGCGAACCTGGTGCGCGACGACACCGGCGGCGCCAGCCAGGTCGTGTTCGTGGTGCGCAACGACGCCAGCCACTCCGACCTGCTGGTGCAGACCTCGGACACCACCTGGCAGGCCTACAACAGCTACGGCGGCAACAGCCTCTACGCCGGCAGCGCGCCGGCCGGCCGGGCGTACGCGGTGTCCTACAACCGCCCGTTCATCACGCCCTCGCCGAACACCGTCTTCGACGCCGAGTACCCGATGGTGCGGTTCCTGGAGGCGAACGGGTTCGACGCGAGCTACACCAGCGGCGCCGATGTGGACTCGCGCGGCAGCCTGCTGCTCAACCACAAGGTGTACCTGTCGGTGGGGCACGACGAGTACTGGTCCGGCAACCAGCGGGCCAACGTCGAGGCCGCCCGCGCGGCCGGGGTGAACCTGGCGTTCTTCAGCGGCAACGAGATCTTCTGGAAGACCCGGTGGAGCGCCAGCATCGACGGCAGCAACACTCCGAGCCGCACCCTGGTCTGCTACAAGGAGACGCACGCCGGCCAGGCGATCGACCCGCAGGACCCGCCGACCTGGACCGGCACCTGGCGGGACCCGCGGCTGAGCCCGCCGGCCGACGGCGGACGGCCGGAGAACGCGCTGACCGGCCAGTTCTTCATCGTCAACGGGGGCACCACCGACATCCAGGTGCCGTCGCAGTACGCCGGGCTGCGGTTCTGGCGCAACACCGCGGTGGCCGGGCTGTCCGCCGGGCAGACCCGCACGCTGGCCCCGGGCACCGGCACGCTGGGCTACGAGTGGGACGAGGAGCCGGACAACGGCTTCCGCCCCGCGGGGCTGTTCGACGCCTCGGCAACCACCGCGAGCGTGCCCGAGGCGTTCACCGACTACGGCAGCAGCATCGCCCCGAGCACCCGCACCCACCACCTGTCGCTGTACCGGGCGGCCAGCGGGGCGCTGGTCTTCGGCGCCGGCACCGTGCAGTGGAGTTGGGGGCTGGACGCCAGCAACCCCAGCGGCCGCGCCGCCGATCCGGTGATGCAGCAGGCCACCGTGAACCTGTTCGCCGACATGGGCGCCCAGCCGTACGAGCCGATCGCCGGTCTCGTCCGGGCCGCGGCGTCCACCGACACGACCCCGCCGTCCTCGGCGGTCACCTCGCCGGCCGCGGGCAGCACGGTGGCCGACGGGGCGCGCGTCACGGTGACCGGCACCGCCGCGGACACCGGCGGCGTGGTGGGCGGGGTCGAGGTGTCGCTGGACGGCGGCAGCACGTGGCATCCCGCCACCGGCACCACGGGCTGGTCCTACACCTGGGTCGCGCACGGCGCCCCGTCGGTCACCATCCGCTCCCGCGCCATCGACGACAGCGGCAACCTCGAGGCAGCGTCGGCCGGCGTACCGGTCAACGTCTCGTGCCCGTGCTCGATCTGGGGCTCGAACGTCACCCCGGCCACCCCCGACTCCGGGGACGCCTCGTCGGTCGAGGTCGGCATGAAGTTCCGCTCCGACGTCTTCGGCACCGTCAGCGGCGTCCGCTTCTACAAGGCGGGCACCAACAGCGGCACCCACGTGGGCAGCCTGTGGTCGGCGGGCGGCCAGCGGCTGGCCACCGCGACGTTCAGCAACGAGACCACCTCCGGCTGGCAGCAGGTCACCTTCGCCAACCCGGTGACGATCAACCCGAACACCACCTACGTCGCCTCGTACTTCGCGCCGCGGGGGCACTACGCGCAGACCACCGGCTACTTCTACCCGGCGCCGTCGCCCCCGCCGGACGGCGGCGGCACGGTGGACTCCGGCCCGCTGCACGCGCAGCGCAACTCCTCCACCAGCGGCAACGGCGTGTACGGCTACGGCGCCTCGAGCACATTCCCGACCAACACGTTCAACGCCGAGAACTACTGGGTGGACGTGGTCTTCACCCCGTCCACGCCGCCGGGGCAGCCCACCGGCGTGACCGCCACCGCCGGCTACGCCTCCGCGGGGGTGAGCTGGACGGCGCCGGCCACCGGCGGGCCGGCCACCAGCTACACGGTCACCCCGTACGTCGGCGGCACCGCGCAGCCGCCGACCGTGGTGACCGGCGACCCGGCGCCCACCGGCACCACGGTCACCGGGCTGGCCAACGGCACCACGTACACCTTCACGGTGACCGCGGCCAACCCGACCGGCAGCGGCCCGCCGTCCGCGCCGTCGAACGCGGTCACCCCGCTGGCCAGCCTACAGATCGTGCAGAACGGCGGCTTCGAGAGCGGGCTGTCGCCGTGGGCGGCCGGCGGGGTGGCGCCGCCGGTGGTGAGCACCGCGAAAGCGCACAGCGGCAGCGCGTCGGCCGTGCTCGGCACCCTGACGGGCAGCGAGCCGTTCGGGGACAGCACGCTGACCCAGGCGCTCACCCTGCCGTCCGGCACGTCCACGCTGAGCTTCTGGTACTGGCCGGCCAGTACCGACAGCCTCTGCTCCGGGTCCGGCTGCGTGTACGACTGGCAGGAGGCCCAGTTGCGCAGCACCTCGGGCGCCACCCTCGCCACGCTGTTCAAGCTCGACTCGAACGCGCAGGCGTGGACCCAGGTCACGGTCAACACCAGCCCGTACGCCGGGCAGACGGTGGTGCTGTGGTTCAACGTGCACCAGGACGGCGCCAACCCGGCCGACGACACCTCGATGTACCTCGACGACGTGGCCGTCACCGGCTCGCAGCCGACCCAGCCGGGCGCGCCGACCGGGGTGACCGCCACCGCCGGCAACGCCGCGGCCACCGTGCAGTGGACCGCCCCGGGCGACGGCGGCAGCCCGATCACCGGCTACACGGTCACCCCGTACGTCGGCGGCATCGCGCAGCCGGCCACCCAGGTCGCCGCGCCGGCCACCACGGCCACCGTCAGCGGGCTGACCAACGGCACGACCTACACCTTCACCGTCACCGCGACCAACGCGGTCGGCACCGGCCCCGCATCGGCGCCGTCCAATGCCGTCACGCCCAGCGCGCCGACCCCGCCGGGCGCGCCCACCGGGGTGACCGCCACCGCCGGCAGCGCCGCGGCCACCGTGCAGTGGACCGCTCCGGGCGACGGCGGCAGCCCGATCACCGGCTACACGGTCACCCCGTACGTCGGCGGCATCGCGCAGCCGGCGACCCAGGTCGCCGCGCCGGCCACCACGGCCACCGTCGGCGGGCTGACCAACGGCACGACCTACACATTCACCGTCACCGCGACCAACGCGCTCGGCACCGGCCCCGAGTCGGCCCCGTCGAACGCGGTCACCCCGGCGGCGGCGGTCGTGCCCGCGTTCGTGCAGCAGGCAGGCGCGCACAGCGGCGCGGCGGGCAGCATCGCGGTGACCCCGCCGTCGGCGGTCACCGCCGGCAACCGGCTCATCGTGCTGGTCGGGGTATGGAACAACGGCGGCCCGACCGCGCGTACCGTCACCGACTCGGCCGGCAACGGCTACGTCGAACTGCTGCACTTCAAGGCCACCGACAAGACCGAGATGAGCGTGTGGACCGCGCCGGTCACCCAGGGTGGCGGCACCCGGCCGACCATCACGGCCACCCCGACGACCGCCGCCGACCTGGGCATCCAGGTGCTGGAGTACTCCGGCCTGTCGGCGGTCGCCGACGCCACCGTGGTCGACAGGCTGGTCCAGGCGACCGGCAAGACCGGCACCTCGGCGGCCACCGTGGCCTCCGGCCCGACCGCGGCCACCACCGCCGGCAACGAACTGGCCATCGGGTGCTACCTCGACTCCGGCTTCTCCGACACGCTGGTCGCCGGCGCCGGCTGGACGCAGCGCGCCAACGTCTCGCCGGCGGCCGACATGGAGTTCCTCGCCGAGGACCAGGTGGTCGGCCAGGGCGCCACCCCGAACGCCACCGTGCGTACCGGGGCTCGGACCACCTGGCTGATGGCTACCGTGGTGTTCAAGCACGCGTGAACCGTGGGCACCACCTCCAAATGAGCACAGCAGCCGTTCAGCTCGGCCGCAGCGCCGGCATCGGGATGGGGATCGCGTAGGTGGTCGCGCCCACGCCGACGCCGCCCTCGCAGGTGTTCGGCGGGGTGGTGGTCACGCCCCGGGTCGAGGGTCGTTCGGCCGCCCAGAACATGTACCCCAGCAGCCCCGGGGTGGTGCCGGCGCCGGCCGGAGCGGCGGACTGCACCCAGCTCCCGGTCGAGTTCTGCAGCGAGTTCGCGAAGTTGGTGCACTCCGGTCGGACCTGCTTGCCCTCGGCGATGAACAGGCTGCCGGTGAACTTCGCCGGCGCCAGCGGCGGGATCGGCGGGGAGTAGGTCGGCTTGCCGTCGATGTGCTCCTGCCAGTTCGCGATCGCGCTGGAGGTGGACGGCTGTCGGGCCGGCACCATGGCGTTGGCGTAGTCCAGCACCGGCGCGTCGGTGCGTAGCCAGTCCCTGGTCGCCTTCCGGTCGATGTCGATCAGCCATCGGTCGCCGGCCGCCACGTCGATGGTCAGGCGGGCCGCGGGGTTGGCGCCGGACCCGTCGTAGGGCAGCGCCGCACGGTAGGCGTCGATGAACGCCTGCAGCCCGGTCAGGTTGGCGCCGGAGTTCTCCTCGTAGTCGATCTCGATGCCGACGCCGAGCCGCTTCGCGACGTCGGCGGCATTGCGACCGAGTTGGGCGGCGTTCGCCGCGAGCGCCTGGTTCCACGCGTCGACGTATGTGATGCCGCCGATGGAAAGCTGCACCCGGATACCGTGCGAGGTGAAGTAGCCGACCAGCTCGGGGGTGAACCCGCGTGGGATTCCGCCCAGCGTGGTGCTGTCGGTGGTCAGGTTCAGCAGCTTGGCGGGCTGCACGAAGCTGAGCACGACCAGGTTCACCGACGGGCGGCCGTCGCCCCGGTCGATGAGCCAGTGGTTGTTGACGTCGAACTCGGCCAGGTCACGGACCGCGCCCCAGATACACGCGTCGTTGCCGCAATGCCAGGCACCGTACACCTGCAGGGGGGTGCCGGCGGCCTGAGCGGGTGCCGCCGGGACCACGGGGAACGTGAACAACAGGCCGAGCAGGGAGATGATCACTCGGCGCATGAGGGGAGCCTCCACAACCGGAAGACGGTGTATACCGATTGTCACCCCTTGGTGCTCGTCTGTCACCGGCGGATGTGGCCGGGTTGGCATAGCGGAGCCGCCCGCAACGCGTCTGTACTGGTGGACCCCAGGAGGACGGATGGATCCCGACGCGGAGCGCCAGTTCCGGGACTTCGTCGCGGCCCGGTCGGCCGGGCTGTACCGGGTGGCCTGCCTGCTCACCCGCGACCATGGCCAGGCCGAGGACCTGCTGCAGGGCGTGTTGGCCAAGGTCGCGCTGCGCTGGCATCGGATCCGACAGGACCCGGAGGCGTACGCCCGGCGTGCCCTCTACCACGACCAGGTCAGCCGCTGGCGACGCTTGTCCTGGGGCCGGGAGACTCCGGCGCCGGTCGTGCCGGAGCGGGCCGACGTGCGGGATCGGACCGCGGACACCGACCTGCGGCTGGCCCTGGCGGCCCCGCGCGGGCCGACGAGGCCCAGGGCAGCGCGTTCCGCGTGTGGACCTTCAACGCCGCGCAGCGGCGGTACCTGCCCTCGCTGCTGCTGCCAGGCTCCGTCCAGGCCCTGTCCGCCGACGGCACCAGGATGCTGGTTGCACGCTCGGGCAATGGCCGGGCGTCCGGCCTCGGCGTCCTCTCGCTGAGTGACGCGGTCGCCGGGAGAACAGCCGCCGTCCGCGGGCTACGGTGGCCCACCGGCCTCCGGAACATGCCGCTTCACGAGTCCCCGGCATTCTCCCCGGACGGACGCACGGCGCTCAACTCGGTGTCGAACAGCACGCTGATAACCGGGTTCGTGGTGGCCGACGTGGACAGCGGCGACATCCGGGTCGTCCAATTCGAGGGAGGACCGTATCAGCGGGGATCCCTCGGCCCAGCCGACTTCAGCATGTTCTGGGCGCCGGGCGGGCAGGGGTAGCCCTCTACCAACGAGCCGACCGGCGACTGGGCGGGGCACCGTCGTTGCGGCTGTTCGACCTGAAAGGTCATCCGACCCTGTCGATCCGGCTCCCCACCCAGGTAGCCCCGTTCCTCTGCTGCGGCGTCTGGTCCCCGGACGGCCAACACCTGGTCTTCGGCTACATCTCAGTTCTGGACCTGCCGACCGGCTCCGTGCGGGAGATGCTCGGCGGGGAGGTCAGGGAGTTCGCCTCCTATGTCGCCGGCTGGTACGACGATAGCCACCTGCTCGTGCTGCACACCTCCGGAAACGGTGAACTACTGCAACTGCAGGTCCTCGACGTCGGCACCAAGCAGGTGATCCGGCGCGTCAACGTCAACGCGCCGGACACATATCTGGCCAGGCCGGCCTTCGTCCGGCTGACCGGTCCGGCCCCGACAGGGGCGATCGTCATCTGATCTGGTCCCTGTCTCCCGGATCCGCGGCGGTGCCAGCCACACCCGACAGTTGTCGCAGAGGTATTCGCGCTTTCGGGTGAACGGGTGCACTCCGCCTTACTCGCGCCGAGTTTGAAGGTAATGTCCCGGCGGGCGGTGCGCGGATGGGGACCGTGATTGGCGATCCTATGACCGAACGGGCACCACAATTACCCGAAAGGGCGTTCCGCTAAGGATGTCCATGTGCCGGGCACCATCCCTAGAATGGTGGCACGCGGAGTCCGGGGGGCGAGGGGGTGGGCCGTGCGTGCGAGCAGAGCGGTGGTCGTGACGGTGGTCGCGCTTCTCACCGGACCATTCCTGGGTTTTCCCCCGGGGGTTCTCGCGCCCGCTGTCGCGGCCAGCGGCAACCTGCCCGGAGGCACCGGCCTCGCCGTCACCATCGCCGCCCCGTCCGACGGGGCGGTACTGCCGCCCGGCGCGGTGACCCTGACCGGGACGGCGTCGGTCGGCCAGGCCACCCCGGTGGCCGACACCGCGCTCATCACCGTCCTCGACGTGTCGAACAGCACGCACGACGTGGAGGCCCCGGGCTGCGGCGACGCCCCGGACGGCGCCACTCCCCTGGTACTGGACTGCGAGATCGCCGCGGCCAGGGCGCTGAACAGCCGGGCGGCGGGCACCGGCACGGTCGGGGACGTCGGCGCGGTGATCTTCGGGTCGCAGGCGGTGGCGGCCGATGTCGATCCCGATCCCGAGGCCGACCGGCCGATCACCGGCCCGTCCACCGACAGCAGCAACGCCGCCGGCCCCGACATCGAGGAGGTGTTCTCCTCGGCCTTCTCGCAGAGCGCCGGCCTCGGCGGAGTTCACGAGTTCACCGAGAAGACCGTTCCGGGCCTGACCAACTTCGCCGATGCCATCACGCGTACCACCGAGGTGGCGGCCGCCTCCAGCAAGCCCCACAAGATCGTGGCCTTCCTGTCCGACGGCCTGGCCAGCATAGGTGGGAAAATCGACGGCCCGCTGAGCCAGGTGCCGGACAACGTCGACATTTACACCTTCGCGGTCGGAACGCTGGCTGGCTGCGACGAGACCGGGCAGGACAAACAGGGGAGCCTCAGGCAGATCGCCACGGCGACAGGCGGTATCTGCACCGGGATCTCCGACCTCGCGACGCTCCCGGACATCCTCCCCAAGGTGATCGCCGCCCATCTGGAGAAGCTGACCGTCCGGGTGGACAACGGCCCGGAAGCGGCGATCACCGATGTCACGCCGGCACTGCCGGTGGCCGGGCCGGCCGAGGCGAGCTACCGCGCCACCGTCGATGACCTGGCGCCCGGCAGCCACACCGTGTGCGTGACCGCCACCGGCAGCGACGCCGGCGGGACCGGCAGCATCCCGCCCGAATGCCGCCGGATCGTCATCAACACCGCGCCCGCGGTCAGCCCCGGCGGGCCGTACTCCGGCCTGCAGGGCACCCCGGTGGCCATCGCCGGCATGGTGACCGACCCGGAGGGCAACGACCTGCGTACCGAGTGGACCGCGGTGCCGGTCTCCGGGGTGGACCCCGACGCCACCTGCTCGTTCGCCGACCCGGCCGCGCCGTCGACCACGGTGAGCTGCACCAGCGACGGTGTGTACACGCTGACGCTGACGGCCAGCGACGGCATCAGCCCGGCCGTCTCCGCCGGTACCACGCTGACGCTGACCAACGCGTCGCCGCGGGTCAGCGCCGGCGGACCGTACGACGGTACGGAGGACTCGCCGGTCGACCTCCTCGGCACGGTCGACGACCCGGACAGCCCCGGCCTGAGCACGCGGTGGACCGTCGTCCCCGGGCCGGCCGTGAACCCCGCGGCCACCTGCTCGTTGACCGACGCCGCCAGCCTGTCCGCGGTCGCGACCTGCACCGACCCGGGCGTCTACGCCGTGACGCTGACCGTACTCGACGGCAAGAACCGGCCGGTCACCGCGACCACCACGCTGACACTGCGCAAGGCGAGAGAACCGGTCAGCTCGCTGTCGCTGACCGCGGCGGTCGCCCCGACCGTAGGATTCGTGGGCGGCGACCGCATCACCGTGTCGTACACGGTGCGCAACGGCGGCGAGACGGTCATGCCGTCGGTACGGCTCACCACCACGCGGCCGGCGGCGCTGCCGGCCCCGGCAGCGGTGACCCCGACAGCGGTGACCCCGACAGCGGTGACCCCGACGGCGGCGTCCCCGACAGCGGCGGCTCCGGGGACCCGCGCCCCGACCGGCTGCCTGGCGGACGGCAGCAGCTGTGACCTCGGCGACCTGCCGCCCGGCAAGAGCACCACGGTACGGATCGCCTTCCCCGCGACGGCGAGCATCGACGCGACCGTGACCGCGACCGCGACCACCTCCGGCCCCGACGTCGACTCCTCCGACAACACCGCGGACGCCCGGATCGTGGTCCGGCAGCCGGTACTGACCGTCGACCCCGGCGCCGGCCAACTGGGCGTCGTGGTGCATGCGATCGGCAAGGACTTCCCAGCCGGCGCGCGGATCCGGCTGGCCTGGTCGATCGGCATCTCACAACTTCCGGGTGAGGTCACCGTCGGCCGGGACGGCAAGGTGGACGCGTGGGTGCTCGTCTTCCACCATGACCAGCCCGGACCGCGGGACCTGGTCGCGTCACCGGTGCGCGGCCCGAGGTTCGCTCCGGTGTCCTCCAACTCCTTCCTGGTACTGCGCCGCACCCTGCAGCCGCCCGGCCCGACGCACTGATCCGCGGCGGTGCTGAACCGCCAGGCAGTCCGTGATCTGCAACGTCAAGCCATCCGGCCGGTCGGCTGGGCGGCGGCGTGCTGTAGGTGGTGAAGGGTGCCGGCGGGGTCGGAGGTGAGTTGCAGGCCCCGCCGGGTGAACCGGTCCTGGAGGCCCTCGATGCCTTCGGCGACGGTGTCGGGGAGGGCGTAGAACTCCTCGAGGACGGCGCGGGCGATGTCGTCGTCGATGACGGAGGCGTCCCAGCGGACCTCTCCGCCGAGGGTGGTGATGCTGAAGGTGAAGAACGCGCAGCAGGCCTTTTCGCGTGCGGCGAGGTCCCGCACCCAGGGTTCGACGCCGGGAACCGGATCCCGTCGGCGGTCCTTTCCCGGCCGAGGAGCGCCTGGGCGAACAGCCGCTTGTACTCGGCGAGGCGTTCGCCGGCCGTGTCCGGGGCGTTGGTCATGTCGCAGACGATCGGTGTGGTGGTTGCCGGGATGTCCATCGGTAAGGCTCCTCGGGTAGCTGTCGGCTGTTTGCGTCCCGCCGCGGCAACTGTAGACTCTGGACCTGAGTCCAGAGTCAAGGGGGCATGCCCGTGAAGATCGGACAGGTCGCCAGGGAAGCCGGCGTGAGCATTGACACGATCCGCTTCTACGAGCGGCGGGGTGTGCTGCCGGCGCCCGAACGCAGGCCCTCGGGCTACCGGATGTTCACCGGGTCCACGGTGG